>Ga0194043_1002224_pt1 | contig 10715 bp, 11 predicted proteins | sample JunL4415m_MetaG_FD_161274 | JGI IMG/M metagenome (GOLD analysis project Ga0194043, IMG submission 161274) | Anoxic zone freshwater microbial communities from boreal shield lake in IISD Experimental Lakes Area, Ontario, Canada - Jun2016-L442-15m | ecosystem: Environmental > Aquatic > Freshwater >...
GATCTCGGCAGCCTCGACCACCGTGGTTGTATCGGGTGCGAGCACCATGTCGACGCGGGGAACCATGATCTCGCGCGCCACGGTGTCACCGAGCTCGAATATCTCATGGATCATGCGCTTCTCTTCGTCGAGCAGGCTGCCCTGTTCGGTGACGAGGAGCTTGATCTCTTCCTCCGAGACGCCCGGACGGCCGCCCTTGCTCTTCATCCCAAAGAGCCTGGACACCGCATTGGTCGAGACGGTCAAGAACCACACGACCGGCGCGAAAGCGCGCTCGAGCCAGAACACAGGTGCTGCGACGCTGATGGCGACCTGCTCGGCGCGCTGGAGGCCTAGTCTCTTGGGAACGAGCTCGCCAAAGATAAGCGTCACGTAGGAGATGAGCAGGGTCACGAGCAGCACTGCGAGGCCGGGGGCAAGATGCGCGAGCCAGTCCAGACCCAGTGCCTTGAGCCAGAGTTCGACTGGCTTGGCGAGAACGACTGCGCCGGCGGAAGCGGCAAGAAAGCCTACCACGGTGATGCCGATCTGGATGGTTGAGAGGAGCCGAGTGGGATCGTCGATGAGCTTGAGCGCGGTCTTGGCGCCTCTCGATCCATCCTCCGCGCGCTGCTGCAGCGCCGCGCGCCGCGCACTGATGAGCGCGATCTCGGCCGCCGCGAAATAGCCCTCGACCGCGATGAGCACGAGGATGAGAAGCACCTGCAGCCCGATTGTCTCCATGGGGTGTAGGTTACCAGCATCCGGCGACCGGCAACCGCTGCGGCCTCGTGCGCTACTATGCGCACAGGGGTTTGATAGAGAGGTCTCAAGAAATGCCCGACACCGCAGCGATGAGGAGCCTCGAAGCTGTGCTGCGCTCGCTTGCGACCGCGGCCCGGTCTCTGCGCCTGTATCCTGCGACCAGCCCCATCCCGCTTGAGTCGGTGCAGGCCGTCCGGACTTCGCTTGCCGAGTACTTCGTGACCGGAGCCGACCCTCTCGGCATCTCGCTGGCACGCGAGGGCTTCTCGGTAGACGGTGTCGCCATCGGTGCGCAGATACCCGGCGCGCGCGACCTGTCCGACGAGTTGCGCGCACACGGCATCGCCGAGATCGAAGTGTCGTCCGAGGTGTCAGGCGAAGAGCTGCTCACCTTCCTCACCGTCATCGAACGATCCGTCGAAGATGCGCGGGCCGATGGCGGTGTCGCCGCTCTCGCAGCTGCAGGCGGCGTACGCAATCTTCGGATCGCCGAAGTCCGGCTCGCCGTCATCGACGAGGATGAGAACGCCGAGGACTTCTTGCGCGATCTGCCTCAGGACCCCGGCGGCCTTGCCGAGTGGTACGCCGCCGCCTCGGCCGGGGATCCCGCAAGCTTTGCAGCTAGCCTGATGGACCTGGTTCGCGCAACCGATAGCGAAGACGAATCTCAGCTGGTGCGGTCACTCGGAAAGGCATTTCGGGCGCAGCCCCCGGCTGGCCAAGACGCGCTCCTCGCTCTTGCCATGACGCCCGGACCCGTGCGCGATCTCGTAGGCGACGTCTTTGAGAACTTCGATGCCGCCCAGATTGCCGGATCGATTCTCTCCGGCGCTTTTGGGAAGAACATGCTCTCTCTCTCCAATGCGCTCACCAAACTGCCGCTTGAGGAGGTCGCTACCCAAGTCCGCGCCGAGCTCGAGGAGATGCTCGCGCGCGCTGGTCACGGTGCCGACGAGCGCGACTTTCTCGACCACATGCTCGACGTGCGCTCCAGTAACGAGCCCGAACCTGCGCTGGTTGCCACCGACCGGACCTACAATGCGGTCCTCGCAGCAGCGACTCTCTCTGATTTGGATGTGGCTCGGGCCCGCGAAGCGGTTGCGGCATCGGGCCAAGACATCAGCGTGTCAGGCGTACGCGCCATGCTGGCAATCCTGGATCAGCAGACCGACTTCGAGCGCTACTCTCGCAGTGCCGAGAACCTTGCCGGCTCCGTCCCTTACCTCCTCGAGCAAGGAAACTTCGCACTCGCATCACGCGTTGTGGCCGAGCTTCGCAAGCGAGAGACACACAACGCGGAGCAGTGGCCTGAGCTTCCAAGTCGGATTGATGCCGCGCTGGCTGTGGCCGCCGGGCCGCGCTCAATGAGTGCGCTCGTCCAAGCTGTGGCGGCCGACTCCTCGCTAATGGGTGCGGCCAGCGAAATTGTCCTCTCCGCAGGCGATTCAAGCACTCCGACGCTCGTGGCTGAAGCGATTGCCCTCAAGGGAGATGGTCTCCTTGTGGCCGAACAACTCCTCGGCCGGCGCCTTATCGACCTGCTCAATGTTGCGGCGCCTGAAACGCCGTGGCACCAACTCGGCCCGGTTGTGCAGCGCCTTGCGACCGCTGGAGATCCACGTTCGGTCGCCACCATCGAGGGTCTCATGCAACGGCCTGACGAGCAGTCTCGCCGAGAGCTCATCGGAGCACTCGCGTCGGTCCGAGGACCGCTCTCCAATCGCCTGCTGGCAACCGCGCTTCGCGATCCGCAGCACGAGACGGCCACCGCAGCTGCGCGCGCCATCGCACGAAGCGGCGAGCCGGGCTCAGCGGCACTGCTTGCAGCACGTCTCGATGAACTCGACATGGACCGCGCTGACTTCCTGCTAGCAAAAGAACTCATCGGGGCGCTGGCGCGCACTCCGGAGCCAAGTGCCGACGAGGTGCTCGACAAGCTCGGCGCGCGACATGCGTTCATCAAGCGCGGGCACTTTACCGACATTCAGTCGCTCGTGGCCGAGGCGCGAAGAGCGCGCAAAGGAGGGATTTCGCGATGACCTCACCCTCCGATGTTGTGGTCGCCTTGGGGGCCTGTCGGCGAGCTGTCCAGCTCTACCCTCCGTCCCACCCCGCCTTCAAGGAGGCGCTGGATTCGCTTGAATCGTCGGTCCACGGTGTTGCACACGACGAGCCTTTCGTCCTGAACGTACATCAGGGTCGCCTGTATCACGGCAGCACCGTGATAACGGATGACGGCTCAGGCGTTCAGTCGGTTGCTGTGGCGCTCGAAGAACGATCGATCGAGTCACTGACCTTCCTCCCCTCACTTTCGCGCGCCGACGCACTCGGGCTTGTAGAGGTGCTCACGTTGCGCCCCGGCCCCGACCTAGATGTGAGCGCAGAACTCATCTCGCGCGGGGTGTTTGGCATAACTGCAGCGTTTCTCGTTGAAGAGATTGAAGTCGAGGACGCTGTCGAACGTGAAGAGCGTGACCAGCTCCGAGACCAAGACCGTGCGCTCTACAACCGCCTTCTCCTGAGTCTGCGAACCATTTCGCAGCAGCTCTCGAGCGGCGGGGGCACTAATCTGAGCGAGGCCAGCGGAATGGTCACCCACGTGCTCGGCCGCCTGATGCAGGATCCGTCGGCCATGCTCGCACTGGCGACAATCCGTGGCGTAGGCGAACGCACGCTGTTTCACTCGCTTAACGTCATGATCTATTCACTGGCACTGGGCGGTCGGCTCGGACTGCCTGAGGACAGCCTCGCCGTCCTGGGGACAGCGGCGCTCTTGCACGATGTCGGAAAGTCCGCCTTCGACCAAGACGACCCTTCCCAAGCTGAGCGGATGCGAACTCTACATCCCCAGATTGGTGCCGAAATACTGCAGCGGGTCTCTCTCGACGACCCCGCGCCTCTTCTTGCGGCCTACGAACACCACATGAACGTCGACGGGACGGGTTTCCCCGCGCGCCCCACAGACTACATTCCGCATCCATACAGCCGGATGATAGCGATCGCCGACCGCTACGAGGAGTTGACCAACCCGACAAGCACGCGTGCGGCGCTCACGCCAGACCGGGCCGTGTTGCAGGTTCTCCATGACGCTGGCTCGGTTCTGGATCCCTTCTTCGCGCGGCTCTTCGCAAGCGCGATGGGAGTCTTCCCCGTGGGGTGTCTCGTCCGACTCTCGGATCAGTCGGTCGGAGTGGTCGAACGTCCAGGTACCGATCCTTTGGCACCGCAGATTCGCTTGACGTTTGACGCCTCCGGAACCGAGCTCGAGCATCCGGAGAGCGTGAACCTTTCTCAGGGCAACGTGCGCATCGTGGAAGTCATCGCTCAGGAGTCGATCAATATCGAAGCTTCGGACAAGCTCTGACACGCGGCGACTACCCGGGATTCTTGCCGATTCCGTGCAACACCTGGGCGATGAGGGCCAGCCGCCTGCCGCGGTCTTGGCAGGCCTGGACGAACTGATCTACCTGACCACCGAGCTCCGGGGTTGGGTCGTAGCGAATCAGGCCTCCATCAGAACTCAAGATCTTCCCGTTGCACAAGTCATTGACTTCAGGCTCAACTTCTTCGACGCGTCGGCCCAGACGCGAAGCCAATCCGGCAGTGTCCATTACCACGGTGGGGTTGCGATCAAAGAACACCAAGATGTCCCAAGCCAGAAGGGACCTGACGTGGGAATCGACGAACTTCGTGACTGTGGGCCCCAAGACGCCTTCGAGATCGTACAAGCCTGCGACCGTCCTTCAAGAAGCCATGACCGCACACACGACAATCCTTAGAGAAAACAGCCGTACCTACAGTACGCCCAGTACGACCTCTGTAGTCTAGCTGCAAAAGGGTTTGCTGACACTTCTGAAAACCGCACGGGTGAGCGGAGTGCTCAAAGAAGCGCCCACCCTGCCCGGCCTGCCAGCTTCATCTGGTGGCCGTTCGCCCCATTGACCGAGTCATGACGGTTTCGAGCCGAACCGCTCGATAATTCTGCGCTCTGTGGGGACGCCAAGCTCATCGAGAACACGCTCCATGGCGCCCACCATCTGCGGCGGCCCTGTCGCGATGAACGTGCGGTCATCTTCTCCCGGCCGCAGATACCGACGAACCATCTCGGCGGTTATCAATCCGCTCTCGCCGGTCCAGCCTTGGGACGGCTCCTCATAGCACAGCACCATGCGAACACCGTTGCTGGCCATCAGTGCGAACTCGCCCAGAAAAGGCACGCATGAAGCGTCGCGATTCGCGTAGACGAGCAGGGCGTCTTGAAACACGCGCCCCGCCGCAACCGCTTCTCGCAACATGCTGCGCACTGGCGTGATGCCCACTCCGCCGACCAAAAAGCCCACTCGTGCAAAGTCCCTAGGTAGCTCCAAGCGTCCAGAAGGCCCGGCCACCTGTACGCAATCTCCCGAGACCAGCCCCGTGAGCGCTGTCTTGAACGCTGATCCGGTCAGTCGCGTGGTGATCTCAAGGTAGTCATCGCTTGGCGCTGAGCAGATCGTGAACGTCTCGGTGAGCCGCTCGTCGCCCATCAGAAGTGACAACAGCATCCACTGCCCCGCAACGAAGCTGAACCCGGCCGGCCGGGAGAACCTCGTCGTGACCACGTCGGTCCCGCACGTCTCCCGTCCTAGGAATTCGGCGTCAAACTGAGAACTCATGCGACGTGCCTTTCTGCTCGCCTGACGGTCCCTCGGGAACATACTCTACGCTCGCACCTGCACTCGACGAACTCGGACGGAGGGGCCCATGCGCGTTGGCAGACAACTCCTAGTGTGGACGCTGATGATCGTAGCTGTCTCACTCGTGGCTGGATGCGCCCGCTTTGTCCCACCTAGTGCGACATCAATCCCGCCTGCTGCCGCCGAGCAGAGCGCAGTGCCTACGTCTACGAACTTGGGAACAGTGGAGGTCTCATCCTACAAGGGCAAACCTCTCGACACCGTGGCAAGCGAACCTGAGAACTCAATCAAGGGCCCGCAAGACATCGAGCGGTCGGCCTACCGGCTGTCGGTGACCGGCAAGGTCGTCAAGCCCCTCGAATTGACGTACGCACAGGTCAGAGCAATGCCGTCGTTCCAGAAGGTGACGACTCTGAACTGCGTCGAGGGCTGGAGCAAGACCTACCTCTGGCAGGGTGTACGGATACGAGACCTGCTCGAGAAGGCCGGCTACAGCCAAGACGCCAAGACGGTCATCTTCACCAGCTACGACGGTTACTCGACGTCGCTTCCGCTTGACTACGTCGTGAGCCGAAACCTGCTGCTCGCCTACGCGATGAACGGCCGAGAAATCCCTCCCGAGCGCGGCTTCCCCTTCCAGGTGGTCGCCGAGGACCGCCTCGGCTACAAGTGGGCCAAGTGGGTCACCGGAATCGAAGTGTCTGATGACGCCAACTACCGAGGCTATTGGGAGCAGCGTGGATACGACAATGGTGCTGCTCTCCCTGGGGGCAAGTAGTCCGTCCGCGCGGCTGATAGGCCGCGCTACGCGGGGATGATGACGTAGAGGAGCACCGCGAGAAAGTGCAGGATGCTTCCGGCGAGCACCCAAACGTGCCAAACAGCGTGCATGTAGCGGACTTTCTTCATGACGTAGAAGGCGGTACCCAAGGTGTAGCACAGGCCCCCGGCCACAAGCAGCCAGAGGCCAGCGGGAGGCAGGGCTGCGGCGAGCGGCCTGATCGCGATAACAACGAGCCAGCCCATCCCCAAGTACACGGAGGCCGAGAGCCAGCGGGGGCGGTAGGTCCAGAACGCCTCGACGGCAATGCCTGCTATGGCGAGGCCCCATACCACCCCGAACAGCCATAGACCGTTGCTCCCGCGCAGAGTCACTAGCGTGAAGGGTGTGTAGGTTCCCGCGATGAGCACGTAGATCCCGCAGTGATCCAGGATCTTGAAGACGTGCTTGACGCGCTCCTGCGGAAAGCTGTGGTAAAGCGTCGAAGCGGTGTACTCGAGAACCAGCGCGATTCCGTACACGAGGGCGCTGCCAATGGCCCAGCCGTTGTGGCTCTGGCCGGCGTAGACCAACAGCATCGTGAGCGCGGCGACCGAGAGGCCCACTCCCAGTCCATGGATGATGCTGTTGGCAATCTCTTCGCCCAGCGTATAGGGGCGGGCGCGCGTGGAGCCCATCGGCTGCGCGGTCTGGCTACCTTTCGTATCGCTCACAGCTCGTCATCCTCCTGAGACGAAGCCGTCAGCGTGCACTGCATGACACCGCCCAGCGCGAAACACTCGGCGGAAGGCTCGCCGATTAGCACCATGATGTCGTGCGAGTAGATGCCGGGCTTCTCGCCAAGTCTGCTGACAATCGCGGCGTAGAGCGCTTCCTTGAGATCGGGGCCTCGGCCGGGCAGCATCGACACCTCGATAATCGTGAGCCGATCAGTTCGGACGTCGGGCGCGTCGATGTTCTCGGCGGGAGTCTCGATCAGGCGCTGCATCACCCGGTCGTCGGGTACTCCCAGCGCTTCGACTATTGCTGTGCGGACTCCGTGGAGAATGTCGCGCTTGTAGGCGGTGGTCTTGCCGGACTGGATGTCGATTCTCACGATTGGCATGGTGTCTCTCCTCCAACGCGGCTCAATTCACTATACCAGCCGGTCAGGTTACATGAGCTCAATCGGGCCGGTCGCGACGACGTGTCTCGCCTGCCCCTTGGTCTGCACGATGATCACGCCCACGATCGCCACGGCGCCGCCAACAATGGTGAGCACCGTGGGGAGTTCGCCCAGCCAAACCCACGCAATCGCCATCGCCAGTACGGGCGCGAGGTACAGGAACGACGAGAGGATCGATGCGGGCATTCGGGCCAGCGCGTAGTTCCACAGCACGTAGGCAATGGCCGCGGGGAAGATGCCTAGGTAGACGATAGCGATTGTCGCCGAGGGCACAGCCTTGGGAAGCTGGTTGAGGAGCCCGGGAGCAAAGAACAGCAGAGGGATTGTGCCGGCCCAAATCGAGTAGCTCGTGAATTCGAGTGCTGTGTAGTGCTTGAGCGGCTTCTTGGAAACAATGAAGAACACCGAGGTGGAGACCGCTGCCAACAAGATGAGCAGGGCGCCCGGCGCAAAACTCAGCCCGCCACCCTGACTTACCGAGATAACCGCCACTCCCACAAACGCCACAGCGATGCCAAGCCACCCCAAGAAAGTCAACCGCTCGCCCAGAAACGCCGCCGACATCATCGCGGTAAAGATGGGACCGGCGGCGATCAGGAGCGAGGCTGCGCCCGCGCCGACCGTCATCTCGCCAAAGTTGAGCGCCACGTGATAGATCGTGATGCCAGTGAGACCGGCGAGCGCGATTCGCCCCAAATCCCGCGAGTCAGGCAGCCTCATGCGCGTGATGAGCGCGTAGATTGCGAGCACCACCGACGCCGTCCCAAAACGCAGCAGCGCGACCTCGCCCGGCCCGTAGCCACCTACACCGGGAACGCCTTCAGGCGTCAGGCGCATCCCCGCCCTGATTCCCGCGAACGCCGAGGCCCACAGAAGCATCGTGACGGCGATGGCCGCCCACGTTTTGGGGTCGCGCTTCCAGCTCATGAAGTCCCTTTGCTGACGGTATTTGCACGAGTGGCCAGTCTAGCCGTCGGAGTCGGCAGGTACTATCCGGTGCGCTTCAATCAGGCTCATTGGCCATCGCCCGGTTTGCCGATCCCAATCTCAGCGAGCCCATCGAGCAGCGCAAACAGTCGCTCGCGGGATGTGGCCCCGTGGAGGAGTTCGCCTCCGGCGATCTGCTCGGCAGCCATAGTAAAGGGGCCGACAACGGTGAGGTCACCGGCACTCTCGGCCAGTAGCTCGGCAAGCGACAGCTCCGCCCACTCGAGGTGGAATTGCAGCCCGACCACGCGCGTATCAAAGACGAACGCCTGGTTGCGGCACGCGGCGCTCGAAAGAGCCGGCTCCATGCCCAGCGGTAGATCGAAGGTATCGCCGTGCCACTGCCCGACAACTACGGGCTCGTCCCACGCCGAGAAGAGCGGCTCCTCGGCTCCCTCCAGCGTTCGCTCTACTGGGAACCATCCGATCTCGGGCTGCTCATTGCGCCGCACCGTTCCGCCGATAACCTCGGCGAGGATCTGAGCGCCCAGACAGATGCCGAGAACCGGGCGGCCGGCGGCGATTGTGGCGGCGATGAAGTGCTTCTCGGCACGTAGCCAAGGGGAGGCGACCTCGTCGTCGGCGGCCATCGGCCCACCCATGATTACGAGCAGGTCGATGTCCTCGGGATTGGGATGCTCCTCGAGAATGGCGAGCGAGGCGGTGATGGTGTGGCCTCGCTCGGCCGCCCACCGTGAGACGGCGGCGGGACCCTCGAAGGCAACTTGCTGGATGACGTGTACGCGCATGATGGCCCCCGCTCTGCTGGAACTGGCTGGTCCGGCAATTCTACCGCCGCAACGAATGCGCAGGTGGAGCGCCTCGCCCGAAGCGCGCGATTCTCGCCTCAATTGGATGACGCGAAGCGCAGCTGGGACTACCATGGTGCGATGCTCAACGCGTACCTAAGGTGATCGGATCAAACTGCCGCTCACAGACGAGGGAGTTCGCACATGCACGTGGTAATCGGAGGATACGGCCGCGTCGGTCGCTATGTCGCGCACGAACTCGAAGCCAACGGACATTCGGTGGCAGTCGTGGATCGGAGCGAGGAAGTCTTTGAGGAATTCGAGGGCATCAACGGCATGCGCTTGACCGGCGAGGTATTCGATCGCGACACCCTGATCAAGGCCGGCATCGAGCGGGCTGATGCCTTTGTCGCTGCTACCAGCGGCGACAACAGCAACATCGTGGCAGCACGCGTCGCCCGCGAGCGGTTTGGCGTTCCGCTGGTGGTCGCTCGCATCTTCGACCCCAAGCGTGCTTCGATCTACGAGCGCTTCGGCATCCCAACCGTCTCGGCAGTACAGTGGTCGGCATCGCGGTTACTTGCGATGGTGCTCGACCCCAAGGCACGCAGCGACTTCGCGTTTGGGCAGGGCGAGGTATTGCTCGTCGAGATCGAAGCGACTCAGGCGGTGGACGGGAAGCGCGTGCTCGATATCGAGCTACCGCGCGTGCTCTCAATCGTGTCAGCGGAGCGCGATGGCCACGCGATGCTGCTTACCGATATCGACGTCGTCAAAGCCGGCGACCTTCTCTACATTGCTATCGACCGTGACTCGATTCCTGAGCTTCGCAAGCTCATGGGAATGCAGTAGGAGGCCGCTGTGAAGATTGTCATCATCGGAGCCGGCAAGTCCGGTCTTTATCTGGCTCAGGAACTCAAGGCCGAGCACGAAGTCACGCTCATAGAGAGCCGTTTTGACCGCTCGGACGTGGTCTCGGCAATGATGCCCGACATCACCGTCGTACACGGAGATTCCTGCGAGATTGACGTTCTTGAGCATGCGCAAATCGGCTCAGCGAACCTCGTAATCGCAGCAACCGGAGACGATGAGGACAACCTAGTCGTCGCGATGCTGTCTAAGCACTTTGGATGCGAGAAGGTGTTCGCGCGCATCAACCATCCCAAGAACGAGTGGTTGTTCACCAAGGAGTTTGGCGTGGACGTGCCCGTTTCATCCACCTCGATGATGCTTTCGCTCGTGGAGAAGGAAGTCGGTTTCGGCGATCTCATCACGCTGCTGCGCCTCCAAGCCGACAACGTTTCCATCGAGGAGATCACGCTGCCTCCGACGGCCTCGGCGGTGGGCAAGCGGCTGATGGACCTCGCGCTACCCGCCAACTGCCACGTGATGGCGATCATCACCCCGACCGGCGAGCTGACCATCGCCAAAGGAGACACAGTGCTCGGCGCCGGCGACGAGCTGCTGCTCATCTCGGACGGGCAGCGTGACGACGAGGTGTGCACGGCGCTCGGTGTCGGCAAGGAGGCCATCGTCTCGGCCGCCGACGTGGTCGCGAACAGCGGGGAAGCCGGCAGCGCCTAGCCGGAGAGAAGCGCGGCCTCAGCGATCGA
>Ga0194043_1002229_pt1 | contig 10709 bp, 13 predicted proteins | sample JunL4415m_MetaG_FD_161274 | JGI IMG/M metagenome (GOLD analysis project Ga0194043, IMG submission 161274) | Anoxic zone freshwater microbial communities from boreal shield lake in IISD Experimental Lakes Area, Ontario, Canada - Jun2016-L442-15m | ecosystem: Environmental > Aquatic > Freshwater >...
CGCCGGAGACGATCACGCGCGGGCCTTTCGGCTTGGGCGGTTTCGGTGCGGAGGGTGAGGTCGGCGCGGGGTTCGCATTCATGGCCTATGAATTTTCGGCCACGGTTTCCTTCTTCGCAAGCGGCACATTTTCCGCCGGAGGCGCGATGCTGCGCTCCCAGACGTAGCGGCGCAGGATGACTTTCGACGTGGCGGTGAGCGGCACTGCGAGGATCGCGCCGAGCAATCCGCCGAGCAGCAGCGACCACAGGAAGACGGAAAAAATGACCGTGACCGGGTGCAGGCCCACGCGTTCGCCGACGATCCTCGGCGTGACGAAGATGCCGTCCACCTGCTGCACGACGACAAACACGCCCGTGACCACGACGGGGAAAACCCACCATGCGGCGCTCGCGGGCACGAGCCAGCTCCCGCCCTGCACAGATGCGATGATGACGGCGGGAATCCAGCAGAGCGTGATGCCGATGTACGGGATGATGCCGAGGAAGCAGAGGCCGAGGCCGATGAGGATGCCGAAGTCGAGGCCGACGATTCCGAGCAGCGTGCCGGTGGCGATGCCGTTGATCGTGCTGACGACGAGCTGACCGCGGAAGAAGGCGATGAGGTAGCTGTTCACCTCGGTGAGGCACGCGACGACCTCGTCCTTGAATTCGCTCGCTCGCAGAGGGACGTATTTCGTCCACGACGCGGCGATGTGCGGCGACTCGGCGAGGAGGTAGAAAAGATAAAGCGGGACGATGATGAGCGAGAGCAGGAAGCCGAAGAGGCCAAGGAAGCCACCGAGGCTGTTGGTGAAAAAGTCCCACACCCTCTGAAATATCTTGGGCAGCGCCTTGTTGAGCCATTCGCCAGTTCTGATGTTACGGAAGACCTCCTCGGCTTTCGGTGTCCCCATGTCCGGCACAGGGGGGACGGCGGCGGGTTTGAGATCCGTTTCCGCAGGCGGTTCGGTGCCTGCCGCGGGATCGGCCACAGGTTTTTCCGGCGCAGAGGGAGCGAGGGGCGCGGGCTGCGGCTTTGCTTTATCCGGAGGCGTCGGCTTGGGAGCGGGCGTCGGGGCGGGCTGCGGTTGCGCGAGTTCGTACAGCTCGTCGGGGATGATGTGGATCCCGGTTTTTTCCCGCACGTAGAGCGCCAGGCCGGAGACGCCGTGGCGGACTTGCTTGGTGATCTCGGGCACCTTCTTCGCGAGCTTCCTAGTCTGCCCGGAGATCATCGGCACGAGCCAGAACATGATGCCGACGAATGCGAGCGTGGTGAAGGCGAAGACCGCAGTGACGGCACGGTGGCGCGTGGTGCCGAACTTCACGAGCCGCGCGACAACCGGCTCGAGCAGGTACGCGAGCACGCCGGCGATGGCGAACGGCACGAGGATCGGCTGCAGGTAGGCCATGACCTGCGAGAAGATGTAAATGAAGCCCACCCCGAGCGTGATCATCGCGGTCACGGAGACGGTCGCGAGCGCCGTCCACATTGTCTTGCGCTGCCAGGGCGTCGGGAAACGAAGTAAGCCGCCCACGTCTTTTTGTGGCGCTGGCGGCAATTCCGGCGGGTTCATCGCGCGCACCGTGCGCGGTGCCGGCGCGAGCGGCAAGCGCAGACTGGCGCGGTTACGCGAGCAGACTTGAAAACGAAAGCCGCTCGCATTTTCCGGCGGCGCGGGCACCTTTCCGGGCTCATGCAGAACCTCTCCTCCAGGCGCGCTTTTACGCTCATCGAGATGATGCTCGCGCTCGCCATCGCCATCGCGGTGGTGGTGCTGGCAATCCCGAACATGCGCGGCGTCTCGCGCGAACGGCGGCTGCGCGAGACGTTCGAGCGGTTCGACGGGCTCGCGCGCAAGGCGCAGCTCAACGCGGTGCGCCAGCAGCGCCCGTGGTCCATCTCATGGGAGCAAGATCGCATCGTGCTCCAGCCAGACGACCCGAGGCCCGAGGAGATCGAGAGCGGCGACGCGCAGCCGGAGGAGCTGCCGATTTCAAACGACGAGGGCTTCACGCTCGATCGTCACGCCGCGCTGCTCGCGCCGAAGGACACGCCCGGCGTGTGGACCTTCTGGCGCAGCGGGACGTGCGAGCCGGTGATCGTGAGCTACAGCGGCCCCGAGGGTTCGTGGTCCGCGCAATACGATCCGCTGACCGGCCACGGCGAACTCATTGATCTTGCGATCCGATGAAAGCCCTCCGCCATTCCCGGAAAAAATCCGCGGGCTTCATGCTGCTGGAGGCGATGCTCGCGGTGGCCATCTTTGCGCTCGCGGTGATCGGGCTGAGCCGCTGTGTGCAGAACTGCATGCGGTCCGAGCGCATCCGCCGCGAGGAGGGGCTCGCGCAGCGCGTGCTTGCGAATTACCAGACGCAGATCGAGACCGAGGCGCTGCCGCTCGCGGACACGATGACCGAGCCGCTCAAGGGCGCGTGGGCGGGCATGACGATGAACATCACGCGCGATCAGATGAAGCTGCTGAACGAAAAGGAGCAGGAACTTTTCGGCCTCTACAAGGTGAGGCTCGACGTGAGCTGGAAGGCCGGCAGCGAGACGGTCCACCGCGATCTGTCGTTCATCGTCTATCCGAAGCAGCGATGAAAATTTTGCGTCCATTTTCCCAGCGGCATGCCGGAACACGGGCTTCCCAGCCCGCACGCCGCACAGCCAGGATGGCTGTGTTCCGCGCGCGCGGCGGCTTCACGCTGCTCGAGGTGATGCTGGCGGTGGCGATCATCGGGTTCACGACGGTCGGCATTTTTCGCTTCGTGCAGTCCACGGTGCGCGCAGTGGCGGTGTCCGTCGAGGATACCGAGGAACAGTTGCGCGTGGACCGGCTCGTGGCGCTTGTGCAGGAGGAATTTTACAGCCTGCCCGCGCGCGGCCAGACGAACATCCAGGGCGAAAGCATCAAGCTGAACGGCGCGGATTTTGATTCGATCGAGTGGCGGTCGCGCGGCGGGCCGGGGCTGATGACGACTGCGGCGAGCGGCGAGTACCGCGTGAAGCTGCGCATCCAGCCGGTGGAGAAAAATTCCAACAAGTACGAGATCGGCTACTGGCGCAGGCCGGCGCTGCTGGAGACCGACGGCGGTCTCGTCGCCGGTGGCAGCGATAAGGACGCGACGTGGGTGCCATTGCTGCAACGCGTGTCGGCGATGCGGATCCGGTATTGGGATTCGCGGCTCGGGCAGCTCCTCGACTCATGGCGCGATCCGACCGCGCGGCCCGCATTTGTGATCCTGAGCATCACGCGCGAGGGCGACGACGTGCCCTACGAAGCCGTGCTGCGCATCCCCGTTTCCGCCGTGCAATGAACGCGATCTCCGGAGAACCACGAATGGACACGAATGGACACGAATGGGGCGGGGCGGGGTGCGTGTTTGCACGAGAAAAATCTTCCTTCAAAGAGCCAGCCAAGTTTGCAGGCAGGCATTCCATTCGTGTCCATTCGTGTCCATTCGTGGTTTCAAAAAAACGGCTGCGGAAAATTTCCGCGGCGCGCGGCGCGGCGCTGCTCATCGCACTGTGGGCGATCATCGTGCTCACCGGCGCGGTGCTGCTTTGGGCGGGCTACATCCGGCAGACCGTCACGGTGTCCGGCGAGACGTTGAACGACATTGAGGCGCGCGCGATGGCGCACAGCGGGCTGGCGATCGCGATGCACCCGCTCACGAGCAAGGAGACGGATGCTCTCAAGCTGGAGGAAAACAACGACCCCGGCTTCCGCGTCCGCATGGTCAGCGAGGGCGCGAAGCTGAATCTCAACTTCCTTTTCGCCGGCGAAGACCAGCGCAAGCTCGACATTTTCCGCCGCTGGCTCGATTCGCGCGGAATTGATTACCAGACGCGCGACCGCATCGTGGATTGCATCCTCGACTGGCTCGACGCGGACAATGTGAAGCGCACGAACGGCCAGGAGGACGGCCCGAATTACCACCCGCCGAACCGCGGGTCGTTCCTCACCGTCGAGGAACTCGCCGAGGTCGCGGGCACCGAGGCGCTCACTTCGCAGCCGGGCTGGAAGGACGACCTCACCGTCTATTCGCAGGGGCCGATCGATCTCACGGCGGCGGATGCAAACATCCTCCGCTTGCTCCCCGGCGTCGGCGACCAGGCGATCGAGAGCTTTCTGCAATGGCGGCGCGGCGGCGACGGCATTGACGGCACGCAGGACGATCCGCCGATCCAGAAACTCGAGACGGTGCAGGGATTCCTCGGCCTGAACAAGACGCAGTGGCAACAGCTTGGCGGCCTGATCATGCTTCGCGACAACACTTGGCAGATCAAATCCGAGGGCTGGTCGGGAAAAGTCGTTCGACAAGCCACCGTCGTCGTCCGTAAAGGAAGCCAGAATCCTCAGATCGTGAACTGGAAAGAATGAAGCAAAACGGCGTAACCCCGGCCCTCCTTGGTCCCGACGCGCACGGCTGGCGCGTGAGCGTCGGCGGTGCAGCGGAACAGAGTGCCCCCACGCTGGGCGAGGCGATCGCCGCGCTGCCTGCAAATGCGGACGTGGAGCTCGCGCTGCCGTGCCAGTCCGTGCTCATCGAGCGGCACAAGCTCCCGTCCACCGACCGCACGGAGCTTGCCGACATGCTCCAGCTCCAGCTCGAAAAGACCCTGCCGTACCCGCTCGAGGACGTGAGCCACGGCTTCGAGATTCTCTCGCAGGGTGAAAATGAGAGCACCGTGATCACATTCGCCGCGTCGCGTGCGCAGCTCGACACGCTCTGCGCGCCGATGCGCGAGAAGGGCCGCGTCCCCGTCCGCATCACGCTTCAGGCACTGCGCGTCGCCGCGTCATGCCCGGACACCGGCACCATCCTCGCGCTGTGGCCCGAGCAGGGCCAGACCGCATGCGCGATCGTGAGCGACGGCAAGCTCGCATGGGCGCAGCCGATCCCCGGCCTCGGTCCGGATGCGGTGCTCGGCGAACTGCCCGGCCTCCTGCTCTCCGCGGAACTTCAGGGCGTGCCCGCGGATTTTTCCGAGATCCGGATCTCCGAGGAAGCCGGCGATCTCGCCGACGGTCTTGTGCAGCATTTTGGAATACCCGTGGAGAAGCTCGGCGCGCTGCCGCGCGCGAAGGCCGCGCTCGATCTGCTCCCGCCCGCGTGGCAGGCCGAGCTGCGCAGCCGCGCGCGCGGCGACACGCTGCGGCAGAACCTGCTCGTCGCCGGCGTCATCTGGCTCGTGCTGATCGCCGGGGCATTTGGCTACCTCGCGTGGCTGAAGAACCGTGTGCAGTCCGTCGAGCGCGAGCATAACGCGATGAAGCCGCGCTATGCGGGCATCGAGAAACAGATGGCCCGCTGGGAATCGCTCGCCCCCGTGATCGAGCCGAAGCGCTACATCACCGAGGTCCTGCACCGCCTCATCTCGGCGATCCCGGAGGACAAGAGCATGTTTTTCACCTCGTTCTCATTTGGCCCGCGCGAGTGGGTCGCAAAGGGCGAGGGCACGACGGACGCGCGGTTCGCGCTCGTCACAAAGCTGAAGGCGGACAAGGAGCTCGACGGCTTCGAGCTTTACACGCCGCCCGAGCAGCCGCTGAAGGACGACAAGGTCACATTCACCGTCACGGGGAAGCCGAAATGAACCTCGTCGCGAACATGAACAAGCGGGAGAAAACCCTGCTCAGCATCACCGCGATCGTCATTGTGGTGCTGCTGAATTTTTTCCTGATCAAATTTTTCCTCTCCAACCGCGCCGTGCTCACGCAGAAGCTCGCGATGACGCAGGTGAAGATTGACACGCTCAAGAAACGCGAGACCGAGCGCAACCTCTGGGCGAAGCGCGACGCGCTGCTGGACGAAAAAATGCCCGTGCTCGGCGACTCCGACGTGGCGAGCAAGGAGATGCGCGAGGCAATCTTGGAGATTGCGAAAAAGCACACCGTGACGCTCGAAGCACCCGCACCCGGCACGCCCGTGAACCTGCCCGGCCACATCGCGCTCGGCGTGAAATTCGACGCGAAGGGAACGTGGGACGGGGTGTTTAATTTCCTCCTCGAACTCCAAGGCCCGGAAAAATTCACGGCGATCGAAGGCTGCGAGATCAAGGTGAACCGCGAAGACAAGACGCAGCTCCGCGCGACGCTCACGATCGTGCGCTGGTACGCGCCGAAGTAGCGGCGCTCCTCCTGGAAGCGGTCGTGAGAGGAGGAAAATCTGGCAGAGCCAGCAAAGCGCACCGGGGCTTTGCGCGGCCTGCCCGACATGGCTTTTTTGGGTAAACCTAAAAAGAGCGATGAGTGCCACACGAATGAAAGTGAGGGAGATCCGGCGAAGGAACTGCACGCCTTGCGGGTGAGGCGGACGCTTCGGCGGATCCCATTTTCCCTCATTCGGTTGACACCATTCGCCTGACACCCATTTCCGCTTTTTGGATAATGTGTCCGATCCGTCCGGGAATGAGGCAATGACAGATTCTCCCCGGCAAACGGAGCAAGGCCAGTCAGTCTTCGTGTGCGACCGGCCAATCTCAAGACACGGATTGCGATTGCAGAAAGCCCGGCGACTGGTGAATTTGCGGGATGAGCATGAATTCAAGCAGAGTGGGCAAGGACATCGAAATCAGTGGGTCTCTGAAGTTCCAAGGCGAATTGGTGTTCGAGGGGAAATTCAAGGGCAGCTCCGTGGAAGGCAGCTCGCTTGTCGTCGGTGAAGGGGCTGAGATTCATGCAAAATCCATCGTGGTGGACAATCTCACCAGCTCCGGAATTGTGGACGGGGAAGCGAGAGTGGCCCAGAGGTGCAGCTTGAAAGCGACGGCCCACTTGCAAGGCAGTCTCAAGACATTCCGCCTTGCGATGGAGGACGGAGCCACGTTTGCGGGACAACTGGAAATCTCAAAGCCAGCCAACGTCAGCACGCCAGGGGTCGTTGCGTGATTGGGGTGACCTTCAAAGATCAGCGTTTGAGTCCACCTGCGCCGCTCCTCTTTTAGCTGACGATCGCAGGGCTTCCAATTATGGTTGCCGCTCACGAGCGCGTGAAAAGAAAGCCCGCAGTACGCCGAACTGTGAAACTTCCAGCGAAAGGAAGACATGTGAAAATCCGGCGCTATCTTGCCCGCCTCAAACGCTCATTGAGAAATGCAACGAAGTGGGCGGTGTTTGAGCCCAACGATCAGGCACTCTGGGCGAGGGTGCGCAGCACTATCGAGGTGCTTCTTTTGGAAGAGTGGAAGTCCGGATCGCTGGTCGGAACAAAGCCGGATCAGGCATTCTTCGTCCGTTGTGACCGGACTACGATGACCCAGAACGACTTGGATAGCGGGAGACTGATTTGCCTCATAGGTGTCGCGGTCATCAAACCTGCGGAGTTTGTCATCTTTCGGATCGGCCAGTGGACTGCCGACAAGAAGGATTGACGACGCACAACGGTTCTTAAACCGCCGTCTCTTCAGGAACTGAAAGCGATCCGTGCCCCTGCACCCCAAGAGATCGTTCAAGCAAGTCGTTTTGACAGGTAGATGATTTTCTCGTCCTTCTCGTCGCGTTCCATTTTTCCCCGCAGGTGATGCATCGCAGCATTGAGGATGAAACCGACATTCCCAGAACTCAGCCCGGTAATCTCGCTGATTTGCTGGTAGGAATGATTCCCGTGGAAGCGCAGCCGCACGACCTCCTGCTTGTTTTTCGGCAATGCTTTCACGTGCTCCATCAGCCGTTCGACAGTCTCCCGCCGTGCCATCGCTTGAAGTGGTGAAATATTCTCCACGCGATGATGATCGAATTCCTTGTCCTCCACGTAAATGTAACGGGACTCCTTCTTCAGGGATTTGAGTGCGCAATTCCGGCAAACGGTGAAGAGCCACTGCGACAAATGACCCTCGATGGCAGTTTGCTCCTGCTTGTGCATCCGCATGAACGTCTCCTGCACCGTGTCGCGTGCGCGGTCGAGGTCTTGCAGGATGCTTTGGGCGTATTGCAGGAGAGGACGCTCAAACCGCTCAAGAGCGGCCTGAACCCACGCTGCCTTCTTTTTTGCTTTGGAGGAAAACATAGGGGAGAACCTTCAGAGCAACACATCTGCACAGGGATTCAGCGATTTGTTTTTTGCATCTGAGCAATCCAGTCATTCCGCTGCAGCACCCCGGCCACGGATTTTTCTCGCCGTTTGTCTCACACCTTGACCGCTTGCGCTTTTACTTTTGTCGCCGGCTTCACTTTTTTGGCCGCCGGTTTTGTTTTGGCGGCTTCCGCCATTACCGTTGCCACTGCTCCCGCACCGCTGACTTTGTGAGCCGGGTAGGTGTGGGTGCCCGAGGCAAACCTGGCATTGAACTCCGCCGAAGTTTTGACGAAGGCAGCCAGCGCCTTTGGGACGCCTTTGTATTCTTTCCCATTCTTCGTGACGATGCCCGCAGACAGGAAATTTTGAAGCTTCTCGTGGGCGCGCAGGCGGAGCATTTCGTCGCCGCCTCTTGCAAAATCCTTGGCCCGCAGATTGGCGTGAACCAAATCGAACAGGGTCTTAAATTCCCATGCTCCTTTGCTGGAAAGCACGGTTGCAAGCGCGTCCGACACCCGATCTGGACCCCGAAGTGAAAATCTGAAATTTAGCTTCATGGCGACTTTTACCACAATTGGGCGGAGAAGCGAGTGGAGTCTCTCCATGCGCCCGTTTTTTTCCGCGGCCGTGAGGCTCACCGGAGAGAAGATCAGCCCCTCGTAGGCTGCGACGATCTCTCGTGCGGAATCGCTTGCAACGCATCGCCAGCAGACGTCAAATGCTGTTGCTACGGTCATGAAAATTCCGCGAACAATAGCCGCCCTTGGCGCGCTGTTTCTGTCGCTTTTGGCGGCTTCGACGACGAATGCATTCGATACCGTCGTTCTTGATCCCGGTCATGGCGGCATTGACGAAGGAACGGCATGGTATCGTGTGAAGGAAAAGGACACGACGCTGGCTGTGGCGCTCCGGCTGGAAAAGCTTCTCCAAAATGAAGGCATCAAGTGCGTGTTGACACGCAGGACCGACACTTACATTTCGCTCGACGATCGGGTGAAGATTGCCAACCGCCATCCGCATTCACTTTTGCTCAGCATTCACTTCGACGCCTCTTCCAGAACGGATGCCGGCGGTTTCTCCACCTACTATTTTTCCCAAAGCCCCTCAGGCAGGTTCGTAGCTCAGACTATCCAGGAGGCGCTTGATGAATCGCACGACACACCCAATCGCGGCATCGGTTCCCAGGACTACGCCGTGCTTGTTGAATGCGGTTTCTTGAGTAACAAGGCCGAGGCAGGCCAGTTTGCTTCCGCTGAAGGCCAACAGTGGCTCGCCGAGGCACTCTTGCTGGGAATCGTGCGTGCGAAGCCGATCATCATCAACGACCCGCCTGAGACTCAGATCGCGAAGTGCGAGGTTTATGCGAAGCGCCTTGAGGAAAAGGAACATCAGCGCCAAGCCGCAGTTGCCCCCGCCAAGTCCGGCACACCTCACAAACCCGCTTCGAAAACGAAGTGAGGCTCGTTTTTTGGGGCTTTTGAAGCGACGACTCTCGGGCATTCGTCAATTCGGCGCTTGAATGCCCCTTCTCGACCTCACGCTGAAGCCCGTCACCTTGCGAGGTCGGTCCTGTGGATGATTTCCCAGACTGGGCGTGGCATCTTCCGGCGAATTTGTTGACTGTGGCGGTGTGTTTGGGCGTACAGAGTCATGGTCGCGAGCCACGCGATGCAAAGGGCGGTGAGAGTGGTCTTGAGTGCTTTCATCACGCACTCCTCGCACAGGTGTGTAACGACCCAGTGACGCATTGAAAACGATTGTGAAACAACCGCCTTCACCTCCGGTGCGACGTCTTCGCGCAGGGCGGCTTGCAGGGCAGGGTGCTTTGCGCTCAGCCCGCCAACCGGAGCTTGTGGGACGACCAGTGCGATGAGCGGCGGGGAGTGCAACGTGGGGACTGCAAATATGAGCAGATTCGATCCTGGCACTGGGCCGACGGGTCTTGCCGATGGGCGGTTCAACTCCGTGTTGAAGAGCGCGAAGACTGCTTGTGAAAATTTTCACAATCTCTTGTTGCAATCGGCGGGAGATGGGTGAAAGTGAAATTGTTCTGGGGGGAACAGCCGGGCCATTGGCAAATCTGCCAGTGGTCCGGCACTTTTTTGGGATGTGTGGACTCAAGGGCTCGCCGGAAAGATCAATTCAAATACTTCCTCGCCACCCGCCAGCCGAAATAGACGCCGAGCACGCCACCAACTCCGCTTGCCAGGAGCGCGGTCATCGTTCCAACCGTCTCACCGAGCGACCAGCCGACCGCTCCGCCGATATTGATGCCGGTGAAAATGCAGAGCTTCATGGGCACGCATTGAGCATGAACGACGCCGCAGTGTCGTCGCGATTCTCTCTGCTGTGTGCATGAGGAACGAATCCGCCGGCCGTGTCTCCGGCTGAATCACCGCGCTCTTGCGCGCCTGCCCGCGCCTGCACTATGCGAGGGGCATGACAAAACGCATCGCACTACTTTTCGCCGGGCAGGGCGCGCAGGCCGTCGGCATGGGCCGCGACCTCGCGGAAAAATTTCCCGCTGCCGGCGCACTCTTCCGCGAGGCCGATGCGATCCTCGGCCGCCCGCTCAGCACTGTCACTTTCTCCGGCCCGGAGTCCGAACTCGTGAAGACGGCAAACTGCCAGCCCGCGCTCTTCGTCCACGGCCTCGCGTGCCTCGCCGCTCTTCGCTCCGAACTGCCCGCGCTGTCTGTCCAC
>Ga0194043_1002230_pt1 | contig 10708 bp, 11 predicted proteins | sample JunL4415m_MetaG_FD_161274 | JGI IMG/M metagenome (GOLD analysis project Ga0194043, IMG submission 161274) | Anoxic zone freshwater microbial communities from boreal shield lake in IISD Experimental Lakes Area, Ontario, Canada - Jun2016-L442-15m | ecosystem: Environmental > Aquatic > Freshwater >...
GCTTGAGATCACGGGGCTCCTCAAGGGCAACGGCACGGGATACGCGGCGGCTACCGTCGGCACTGACTACCTCGACAGCTCGTCAGATGTTAACGGCGGAACCTACTAGACATGCCACGCGGCAACAAAATCCTGATACGCACAGGCACCGCCACGCCGTCGGCGGCGGATTTCGCGTCGAGCGAGCCGGCGTGGGACGCGGCTGCCGGTACGTTTTGGATCAAGAACGCCGCAGGCAGCATGGTGCAGGTAGGCGGCGGCTCGCCTCTATCGGCTTACGCCGCGACCGCAAACTTCCCCGCGACCGGCTCGGCGACAGTGCTGTATTTGAGCACCTCGACCAGTCGTCTCTACCGCTGGGTGGCTGCGAGCAGTGTCTACGCCGAAGTCGGCACCAGCGGCCTGGCTGACGCACTTGACGGAGGTTCCTACGCATGAGTTTTCCAGCAACGCCAACCGTCGGTCAGCAGGCTGCCGTCGGCGGCAGACAGTTCGTTTGGCAGGGATCGGCGTGGGACTTGGTCGCTACCGTCACGGGTCACGCGGCACAGCACGCCACAGGCGGCAGCGATGCGATCACGGCCGCGAGCATCGGGGCTATGAGTGTGACTGGTGATAGCACAATGACTGGCGTCCTGACCGTCCAGCCAGCGGTTGGCCCCGTAAAACCTGACGGATCGTTGCGGGTCATTGGCGACAACACAGACGCGAACCTTGTGATCCAGCGTCACTCGGACATCAACGGCAATCCATCGCTGCGACTTAAGCGCACGCGCGGTACGAAAGCCGCCCAAACCGTAGCTCAGAGCGGAGATAACTTGGGGGCGGTGGCATGGCATGGCGTGTCGGCCGAAGGGGATGAAGTGATTGGTGGGTCTATTGTGTTGCAGTGTACGGCCGAGCCGGTTGCGGGCGACACCTCGCTTCGCACGCGACTGGCTATAACTGTTGGTGCAGGAACCAGCACCACGCTTGTAGCTTCTTTCACGCCCACCGCATGCAACTTCCCAAACACGCTGACAGTTGGCGGCAGTGCGGTGCTGACGACCGCGCAGGCCCACACGCCATCCAACGCAATCGACTGGCTCCCTCGCGGGTTTGGCACTATTGGAATGGTCGGCGGTGCGTCGGGGATGTTATCGCTGGCGTTTTTCACGGCCCCTTCGGCCATGACTGTGACGACAATCACATTTGTAAGCGGAGGTGTCGTCTCCGAATCACTCACGCTCTGCAAGTTCGCGCTGTTTGCGGTGTCAGAAACCATCAGTAGTGCCGCGACCGTCACTACACCGTCGGTCACTATGGTCGCTCAGACCGCCAGCGACACAACCGTCGGTAACGTCGCTTATACACTGTACTCCCGCACATTCAGTACGGCAGGTGGGTTCCCAGCGTCATACACTCTCGTCGCTGGGACGCGGTATGCAGTGGGGTTTTTGCTGGTCGGCACCACTCCCGGTCAATGGCAGGTTGCGACTGCGACGACTGGCGCATTCATGCGCCTGCCGCCAGCGGTGTCTGGTGCTGTACTCAGCCTGTCGGATATGCCTACCTCGGCTACGAGTGTTCCAGTCGGAAACTACATAATGTATGGACGGCTTTCATGACCACCACATACCTCGGCGTGACGGACGGGATGCACACTTGGGAAGTACGCGACGAGTCTGGCGCGGTTATCGGCATGAACCAGCAGGCAGTGGAGCCTGAGACGCCACCAGTGCCCGAAAGCGTCTCCGCTCGCCAGATACGCCTCTGGCTACTGCGGCAGGGCATCAGCCTCGCAGCGGTGGACGCTGCCATAGACGCCATCCCAGACCAGCTACAGCGTGACTCTGTGAGAGTGGAGTGGGACTACGCTCCGTATGTCGAGCGAACGCACCCGATGCTTGTGCCACTCGCTGCGGCGCTGGGACTCAGCGAAGCGCAGGTCGATCAGGCGTTCGTCGAGGCGTCGACAATCTAGCTCACCTTCGGCAGCATACTCGGCGCGGAGTCCCGCGGCTTGACGATCCGAGGATCAAGGTATCGCCTCGTGACCGACGGGCTACTGTGATCCAGTAGCTGCTGGGCAGAGCCGCCAGCCGCTTGGTAGAAACTAGCTGTCGTTTTCCGTACCTTGTGGAATTTGTCGCGGCGGCCATGCGGCAGGCCAGCACGACGAAGGATGATGTCCAGTCGATTGTAGATGTAGGTCTCATGCCGATCCCACGGGATCGCCGTGTCATCTGGCCCTCGCTTGACTGCCAGAAGAGCATCAGCACAGGCCACGCTAATGTCCCGGAATACGTCTCGCCGCCCGCCCTTACGCGACTCGGCGCGGAAGATGACGCTACACCCGCGGACGTCGCGACAGAGCAGGCCCATGATTCCTCCGATGCGCTCACCAGTAGAGTAAGCCGTCAGCAAGATCGCAGGGAACACAAGCGAGCCGGAAAACCCGCAGTAGGTGAAAGGCTCCTGCCTCGCCGCATCAATGACTCGCTGCAACTCGTCGATTAGCCACGCCTCTGGCACCCTCTCCGGGACGATGATCCGAGGCACCTGCGGCCACGTCTCGCACAGGCGACGACGCGCGCAGAACTCCCAGATGGCGCGTATCTGAGCCCTGTCCTTAGCGGCAGTCGCCGCAGACTTCGTCCGCACGCGGTGCTGGAGGAATCGGGCAACCGCCAACTCCTCAAGGTCTGTAGTCTCAGGTGTTCGCCCCAGAAGATCGCCCCAGCAGCGCATGGTGTAGCCATACAGAGCTATCGTCCGGTCGCAGATGCCAGTCAGGGGGGCGTAGAACTCGGTCAGGACATGATGTAGCAGCAAGGTAGTTTCTCCTACCAAAGAAGTACCACGTTAGACTGATGATTCAACTACAACGCTCCACCCGTAAGCGGGGGCTCTTCGTTGGGTGGTCTCAATTAAGCCGGTTGGGTTAGGACAAATGTTTTCTCAAGTTTGCAGGCAGGCCAAGCCATGCCGATTTCTAGCCGCCACCGCTTTCTCGCCTTCTCTACTGCCTGGGTTGCGTCGTCGGCGTACACGACGATTTCGTCCGCATCCATATTCTCAGAGTCAGTCCACTCGCAAATCACTGTGTATCTCCGCATAGGCACCTCCATGTGACAGGACGACTGGCGTACATGCCGGCCGAAAAGGGCGACGGTGCCCTGTTGCGGTTGAATCTTAAATCCCCTATCCTCCACTAGTCAAGTGGGAGCCGTGGGATTCGATTTAGACACTAGAGCCGGGGTATTCTTCGTAAGTGCCGCAAACCATCAAGAGATTGCAAAATGGCAAAAACAAAGAAGTGCATCGACCAGGCCGTCGGCGCCTACGAGGCTGCCTGCCTCATGGGAGTCCACTGGACGACCGTTGGCCGGATGGTCGCGAAGGGCTTGCTGACTTCTCGCGAGATGCTGTCGCCCACCGTGCGGGAGCCTGAGCGAGTTGTCGCCATATATAGCCTCGCCGAGTGCGAGGCCGACTACGCTGCCTATATAGAACAGCTCAAGCACGGCGGCAGCGGCAAGCGGCCGCGAGGCAGTATCGACCTGCGGCCGGCGATGGTCAAGGCTATCGCAGCCATCAAGCAGCCAATCGAGTTCGGGGATGCCATCTCTTCCGGCGAAGCCGCCAGGATACTAGGAGTCCACTGGTGTTTTCCGTCGCGGCTCGTCTCGCAGGAAAAAATTATCGGCCGCGTCATGGCGAACAATCGAAACAATCGAAGCCGAGTCTGGGTGTACTCGCGGAGTTCCTGCGAGGCCAACGCCTCGACGTGTCGCCGACTGCAGGAAGGCGGCAGGAAAATCGGACGCAATAGAAATCTCGCTTGACGAGTCTTCTCTAGGAGCCTATCATCCCGCCCATCACAAGGAGGTGTGCGGATGCTCTGGGTACATCAGCAGGAAGCTATCGAGTGGGCAGACGGACGCCGCGACGTCCTGCTCTGGATCGGCATGGGAGCCGGGAAGACCCGCACCACGCTCGAGATCATCAAGCGGATGATGATTGACGGCAGCATCCGACGCATCCTGGTCGGCTGCCCGAAAGCCGTGATGCCGGCTTGGAAAAAACAGGCGGCCATGTGGCTGCCCGAGATTCGCGTGCTCCTGCTTGACCGTGGCACCTCGGCCGACAAAGGCCGCATGCTCGCCGCGGCCTTGAGCGATACGCGACCGATCATCGTAGTCGGCAACTACGAGAGTCTTTGGCGAATCAAGGAAATCGAGAAACTGACTTGGCAGTGCCTCGTCTGGGATGAGGTGCATCGGCTCAAGTCTCCGTCCGGCGCCGCCAGCAAATGGGCGGCGAAGATGGGCAAGAAAAATCCGACCGCAAAGCGAATCGGCCTCTCAGGCACGCTCCTGGCGCAGTCGCCGCTCGACGCCTACGGAACTTGGCGAGCCGTCGAATCGCCGGAATGTACCACTTTTGGTACTACCTACACTCTGTTCAAGGCGACCTACGCGATCACGAATCCCGCGATTCCCGGCATGGTCATCGGCTGGCGAAACAAGGAGCAGTTCGCGGCCAGAGTTGCGGCCACGACGTTTCAGCGCAAGTCCGAGGATGTCCTCGACCTCCCGCCGATCCATCACGTCGAAGTCCCCGTGGAGATGACAGTCAAAGAAGGCAAGGTCTACGTCCAGCTCGAGAAGGACTTCTGCGCCGAGGTCGACGGCGGATTCATTACGCCGGCCAACGCGATGGTCGGCCTGCTCCGAATGCTCCAGGCGACCAGCGGATATATGCGACTCGACGATACGGCGTCTGCACGACAGATCGACGACGTACCATCGAAGCGGGCAGCGTTTGCTGACCTGCTCGAGGACATGCCAGCCGACCAGCCGCTGGTTGTCTTCTGCCGGTTCCGCAGCGATATCGACAGCGTCCTCTACGCCTGCGACCAACTGGGTCGCACCGTGAGCGAGCTATCGGGTAAGATCAACAACCTTGCCGCGTGGCAAGCCGGTGAGACCTCCGTCCTGGTCGCTCAAATCCAGTCCGGCGGCATCGGCATTGATCTCACACGCGCTTCGGTCGGGGTGTTTTTTAGCCTCGGCCACTCTCTCTCCGAATGGCTCCAGGCCATTGCCCGCCTGCACCGGCCTGGGCAGACACGACACACGCGGTTTTTTAGTCTGGTCGCACAGCTACACGGTAAGACAACGGCCGACGGCCGCGTGTATTCAGCCCTAAGTGATCGAAAGGAAGTGATCAATGCCATCTGCACAGGCTACAGCACTCGACAACACGCCGTTGTCGACCGCGCTTGAACAAATAAGTCAGATCGACCGGGAAATCGACGAAGTCGAGTTGACCGTGAAGACGCTGAAGAAGAGACGCGAGTCTCTCGCAAACATTGCCGTCGAGGAGATGACGGCAGGACGCCTGGACGGAGTCCGGGTTGCTGGAAGGAGTTGGCGGGTCGAGTGGGATCACTCCGTATCCGCCACGGCAGAGAAGCAGGATGCCATTCTCGCCGCGGCACGGGCGGCAGGGATCGAGGCTCAGCTTGTCGGCGTGAACACGACAAGACTCAAGAGCCTGCTGAAGGAGATGTCAAAGGCCGCGGGAAGGGATGCCCGCGACCCGTGGGCTGACAACACCCCGTTCGCCGGGATCGTCAGCGAGTTTATCCGGCCCGTGCTTCGGCACGTCACGGTCGGCTGATCGAGTTGCCGGCGAGGGTGTTCCTCGCCGGCTGGTTTGGGTTCGATACACGCTCTAGGAGAAAACCATGAGCACTGCAATTTCGACGAGTTTGAAGACGATCGATTACCCCGCCCTCACGCCGGACAGCCGGCAGGCCAGGATCATCCAGGCCAACCTGGAGGGGGAGCCGATGCGGGAACAGGATTTGATTCGAGTGCCAACGCCAGCCGGCGGCGGCACGATGTGGAGCATCGACAACCTCGGCAACGTCGAGACGGTCGAAGAGATCGTCGGCCTCTTGGTCGCCGAGGGCCGTCGAGGCACGCTCTGGCCGAAGGATGACCCGTCCGACATGCGGCCAGTGATCGTGTCGCACGACCTTCTGGTCGGCTACCGTGTCTCGGATGATCTGGGGGATTGCGATCCCAAGGCTTTGGAACGCTATCGTATCGGCGACCGCCAGTACGATTGGTCTGCATTGTCTACTGGGCCGGACTTCGGCTGGGGCTCAGGCAAAGGCGGCGGCCGGTCGAGGAAGGTCAAGGAATCTCGCGTGCTCGCCATCCTGCGCGAGGGCGATACTTGGCCGATCTTGGTGACCGTTGGGCCGGGAAGCCTGGGCAACTACCTGCCGTGGCGGAAGCGGATGCCCTCGTTCATCTACGAGTGCGTCATCGGCTTGAAGCTCATCAAGGTCAAGAACGCTGGCGGTCAGCCCTACTCCCAGATCGTGCCGCGAGTCGTCGGGCAGATCACCGAGGATCAGGGCACCGTGGCCGAGCGGGTCTATCACGCCCCGCTGACCAAGATGTTCAACGCGCCGCCTGCGGGAGCCACGGTCGACGCCTCCGAGGAGTAGTCCTTGCCGTCGGGCCGGCGACGAGACACGCCGGTTCATCATCCCTGCGTGCCGGCAGCCCATGCCTCGACGTGGCTTTGTAACTCGAGGAAGTCGTCGCAGATCACCCGTGCAACTCTCGCGGGCCTGAGACGGCGAATCTAACCCCTGCGGGGCCGCCAGAGATGGCGGCTCCGCGGGGGGTTCTTCACATCAATAACAAGGAGGTTCTTTATGGACAGGAAAAGAAAAAACATCCCAGCAGGCACTCGCTGGAATGTTTTTCAGAGGGACGACTTTCGCTGCGTTTACTGCGGTCTGGCAAGAAAAGACGGGGTTGAACTCGTCGTTGATCACGGCGATCCTTTCTCGAAGGGTGGTGCTGATGACTTGTCAAACTACGTCACGGCTTGCAAGCCGTGCAACGATGGCAAGAGGGCGAAGATTGTCATACCGCCAGCAGCAGAGGCTGATGGAGCGACTGGCGGCGTAGTGCGGCGAGGTGTGCTTTACAAGAACAGCCTTCACGCCGACTGGGCAGATGCGTTTATGATGACCTGCAACAGGGTCGAATACTGGGCGACCGCCGACGACTGCGATGCGCATAGAAACGTACCGTGCAAGAGCGACGGTCTTGACCCGCAGGTATTCGACGTTCTTCGCATCCACTTCAAGTGCGACTTCGTCCGCGAAAGTGTCGGCGAGTTAAATGTGGTTATCGTCGACAACTGTGATCGTGGTCTTTTCAGTCACGAAGACAGGTTGAAAATCCGAAGCGCAGTCATACTCGGATACGAAGAACCGACCGCGATAATTATCGGATCACCGTGGTACTACTGGGCGGCTGTTGTCAATGATCGGTACAAGGGATGCCCGGCAGGGTTTTCGCTTGACGAATACCTGAACCCTGGGGCTCGGTTCTGGTCAGCGGGCTGGTATCCAGATGAGAACTGGGACTTCGCAGACCCTCGTGATGACTTTGACTTAGAGCCAATGAGCTTTACTGGGCGCGGATGGTGGATGACCGATTTAGGTCATGGTGCTGAACTGGCTGACATGGGCGAGATTTACGGAAGGGGGTCGAATCATGGTCTTTGAATTCGACGTGAACGCAGTGTTCAAGGAAGCCTGCGCGATGATTGCCGTTGGCGGCCGCGTGGCGAAGCTACACGGCATCACGCCGGATGGGTTCTGCACTTGCGGCAAGGATGGGCACCATATCGAAGGTGCCGTGAAGAAGCAGTGCGGCAAGCACCCATCCGGCGGCGACGGTTGGCAGCACCGCGTGGCGCGGACTGAAGACGACGTTGAGGCTTGGCTTGAAGAGTACGAAAGAGACGGGGTGCCGTTTAACATCGGCGTGGTTCTAGGGCCAACCACGGGCATCATCGATATTGAGTGGGATGATCCAGCGGGGCAGCAGTATGCCGAACAGATCGGGCTCACTAGGATTTCCACGCCGACCTATTCGTCCGGTCGGTCTGAGCACCGGCTATTCCTATGGGATGATCGGTTCAGTCAGATCGACAAGGCGGTCGTGTATCCGAACGGCCTTGAGGTTCGGCTCGGCGTCGGCAAGAAGGCATCCCAGAGCGTGATCCCTTCCTCGTGGCACTGGAAGGGCGTGCAATACAAGTGGAAGCCGACGCTTCGCATTGACGAGGTTGAACTTGCAAAGGTTCCAGAAGAGCTGGCCCGCGCAATCGTCAGCGGTCGGGTGAACGGCAGGCCGAACGCCAAGGCAAAGTCTTCTCGTCAGGTCATACACGGCGACGTGAACGAAGGCTCGAGGCACCCAACGCTGTTGGCACTCGCAACCAAGCTTGTGATGCGAAATGACTACTACGAAGACGACGACGAACAGGAAGATGTCTTCGGCCTCGTCTGGAACACGAATCTGCAACGCTGCAAACCACCGAAGTCTCGCGAAGAGATATGGGGCATCGTTCATTCATGCGTGTCGCATCGCCGCGATCTTGAGCAGTCCGGCGAGATGGTGCCAAAGAAAAAAGCCGACATCGAGGAGACTGCCAAGAAGATCGGCGAAAAGGCTGCCGCCGGTGATGTGAAGAAATCAGTGAGCGGGTACGCGATGCAAGGGCTTGAGTGGAAGCCCGTGGAGAATTGGTCTGAAGGGGAGTGGCTGCCGGGGTCGTGGGAAATCCAGATGATTCAATCTGACCCACCCGAGATCGTCCTGTGCGTTAACCAGTGGAAGGACACGCCGTGCAAGGGCAAGGTGCAGTTCGCGTTCGATGATTTCCGGTCAGCCACGAAGGTGGCGAATAGGGTCTTCTCGGCGACTCGGCGTGTGATCCTCGACGGCGACCGCGGCGAGTGGGAACGGGTCTGGCGGGGCCAAGAGGGCAACAAGACCAAGCCCAAGATTCGCGGCCTCGTCGAGAAGCTCGTGGACAAGAAGCAGGCAGACAAAGAAGCCGACATCCATGTCGGAGCCTCGAGCCTCCGGTTCGCCACCCTGGCGGCCTACCTTCTGGAGACGTTCGGGAAGGCGACTCAGCCGAGGGACGAGGATAAGCCAGAGCCGAACGTGTCTGGTCGTCCATGCTGGGTGAAGCCAGATGAACTCTGGTTCAAGTGGACTAAGGTCTGGGAGGACATCGGACGCACACACGACGTGCAGGCCGGCGAGCGGATCAGGATGCGACACCTGATCTGCAACAAGATGAGAGCAGCCGACATCCCCGAGCGACGGCACTCATTCGGGACGGTGCGGCACTCGTTTACGGTCTTTTGCCACGAGTGGGTCGAGGCTGTTCAGATGCTCGCCGAGGGGGCAACGTCGGCTGACGGGGAATTGGCCCTTAATACGGGGGTTCCGATAGGGGTCGAGGGTGAAAAAACTGCTCAGGAACCCCGTATTCCGCGTCACGATACGCAAGTCCTTGCTGCGCAAGGGGTTGCGAGCGACGGGGAATTTTGAAAAAGACGGCGATTCCGCGTCAGTGTTCATAAGTGGTTTATTTTCAAGGACTTACAACAAGGAGGTTTAGCGTCATGCAGGTAGCAAGAGTCATCGGCGGGGCTGGAACGGGCAAAACGAGGAGCATGTTGGACATTGCAGAGAAGGCGATGGATCGCCCAGAGGTCGCAGGTAACCCATTCGCCATTGGCTTCTCCAGCTTCACACGGGCTGCAAGATCGGAGGCGGCGAGTCGGGCTGCGTCGGCTTGGGGGATGCGGCAGGGCGACCTCGAGCATCACGGGTGGTTCCGTACAGCTCACAGTGTCGCATACAAGCAATTGGGGATTCAAAAGGGTGAAGTGGTGGGCGGCAGCAAAGAGGACGACAAATGGGTCTCAGAGGCTCTAGGAAGCGACGTGCAGTCTTGTATGGACGAGGACGACGGTGGGGTGGCCTTGTACATCGGCGACCCTGTAGCGGCCTCTGCGCTCAATTACTGGTCGTTCGCCAGGAGCATGGTTGTTCCCCTGCGGCAGGTCGTCGAGGCGGATCAGTCGCCGGATGCTCCTGGGGCCAGCGAGGTGATCAAGCGGATCGAGATGTACGAGGCGGCGAAGAGGCTGGATGGCCGGACTGACTTCACCGACATGCTCTGCCGGTTTGCCGGGGTCAGGCACTATCCAGATACCGGGCCGGAGATGGTGGCACCCGAGGGGCTCGTGCCGGATACGGTGGTCGGCTGGATTTTCGACGAGGCTCAGGACATGAGCCGACTGCTCGACTTGGCCTGCCAACGGCTGCTGACAGGAGACGCATGCAAGTGGGCTTGGGCCGTTGGAGACCCTTTCCAGGTTCTGTACTCATGGGCGGGGGCATCAAGCAAGTATTTCATGTCGTGGGATGTCGGGAAGAACCAGAAGGTGATGCCCAAGAGTTACCGATGTGCAAGGCCGATCTTGGAGCTTGGCGAACGGTGCCTGCAACGTCTTGGAAGCGGCTACTGGGATCGGGGGATCGCTCCGGCCGATCACGACGGTCGCGTCGAGGAGAGCGAGAACTTCGAGGACGACCTGGCCGACATCGATCCTCGGGAGGAGACGCTGGTGATCGCTAGGACGAACAGGCACGTCGGGAGGATCGCAGCGATCCTAGACGACGTTGGCGTGCCGTTTAGGCGGGTAAAGTCAAAGCAGGGTGCCTACAACCGCGATCTGGGGATGGCCGCCCTCTGGAAGCTCCAGCACGGCATGGGGGCTACCGCCGACGAATGGACGCAAGCCATCGATATCCTACCG
>Ga0194043_1002231_pt1 | contig 10706 bp, 8 predicted proteins | sample JunL4415m_MetaG_FD_161274 | JGI IMG/M metagenome (GOLD analysis project Ga0194043, IMG submission 161274) | Anoxic zone freshwater microbial communities from boreal shield lake in IISD Experimental Lakes Area, Ontario, Canada - Jun2016-L442-15m | ecosystem: Environmental > Aquatic > Freshwater >...
GGCCGGTGCGGCAGTGTCTTCGCTCGGCTCGGTTGTGTCGCTTCGCCGCCACCTGCGGGTCTGAGGGCGGCTCCGCGCCGCTAGCCTGAGCGGGAATGCGTTCCCTGCTTCTCAAGATCATCGCGGCCTCGGTCGTAATCGCACTTGTGCTGATTGCCGGAATCCGGCTGGGGTCCGACCCTGGGTTACTGCCGGCGCCGCTGCGCGGGCTGACCGATCACGGGACAAGTTCAACCTGGAACCAGGCGGTCGGTCTTGTCAAACGCGACTACTACCGGCCGGTCAGCAGTGCTGAGATTCAAAATGCGGGAATCAGCGGCGTTGTCAGCCATCTCCACGATCGCTTCTCGAATTACTTTGACCCTGCTGAGTACAAGGCCTTTCAGGCTGGACAGAACCCTCACTTCTCAGGCATCGGTCTGAATGTTGAGTTCAGCCGCGATGGCCTGAAGATCGATCGGGTTATTGAAGGAACTCCGGCTCAGAAGGCTGGCCTCAAGGTTGGCGAAACGATCGTGGCAGTCAATGGGAAGAGCCTCAAGGGGAGTCGCGTTGAAAACTCAACCGCACTGATCAAGGGGAAGATTGGGACACCTGTTGAGATCACGGTTCGCGCAAAGGACGGCAGCTTGAGGACTCTGAAGGTAATGCGTGCAGCGATCGTCTCTTCGGCGGCAGCATCAGAGGTGGTGACCGGTCCCGGTGGCAGGAAGATTGGAATCGTCTATCTGGCCGGTTTCGTTGAGGGCGCTGGAGCACAGGTAGCGGAAGAGGTCGCATCGGTTCGCAAGAAGGGCGCGCAAGCGATCATCCTTGACCTACGCGGAAATGGTGGCGGACTGCTTAACGAGGCGGTGTCCGTCTCAAGTGTGTTCATTGCGAAGGGCACGATTGTCAGCACAAGAGGGCGGAACCGTGCGCCGCAGGTCTACAAGGCAAATGGCCGCGCTATCCCATCGAACATTCCAGTCGTAGTGCTCGTTGACCGTGGCAGCGCCAGCGCATCGGAGATCGTTGCCGGAGCAATCGTCGACCGACACCGTGGCATCGCTGTTGGTTCGCGAACCTTCGGCAAGGGCGTCTTCCAAGAGGTGACTGAACTCAACAATGGCGGCGCGCTTGATATCACGGTTGGAGAGTTCTTCACGCCGACCGGCCGTAACCTCGGTGGGGGCGGAGTCAACACGGGAGCTGGGATCACTCCAAACATCAAGGTTCCAACCAGTGCCGGCGAAAACGCCGCCCTGAAGGCCGCAGTCGCGGCAGCTGCGGCGCGCGTCAAGTGAGCGGCAATCGCGGGTCGGGCGGACGGAGCCCAAAGTCGGGCTCGGGCCGTGGCAAGAAGAGGTCCGGATCAAAGAAGAAGCTCGGATCTTCAAAGAAGGGGGCTGCCAAGCAGGGCGGCAAGAACCAGACTTCGGCTTCGCGCAAGCCGCACCGCAAAGGTCCACAGAAGCCAAAGGCACCAACTGCCTCTAGGGGTGGCGGCCCTGCTTTGCGACCAGCTGGCAAGGTCTCCATCGAACGGCCAGTAAGCCGAATTGGCATCGTTACTAGAAGCGGTCGGCTTGACAGCGTTACGCCTCTATTTGAGCGCGGTCAGGCGAGGCCGATCGATGCCACTAGTCGCAAGCAAAAGGGCGCTCGTGAGGGCGACATCGTATTGCTGGCAGGCGAACAGCGAACCGGGCGTCAGCAGGTTGAGCGGGTAATCGGGTCGGCAACAAACGCCCAGTCGGTCATTGAGGCACTGATGCTTGACCGCGGTCTGAGTCGATCCTTCCCGGAGGCGGTTGAACGTGAGGCGGCTGGAGCTGCAACGCGTGCATCACATGAGGGGCGTGTTGATCTTCGGGATCTCGCAACCTTCACGATTGATCCCGTTAGCGCGAAGGACTTTGACGATGCGATCAGCGCCGAGCATCAGCCGGATGGGCGGATCCGGGTCTGGGTTCACATCGCCGATGTAACGGCATTCATGCCGGTTGGCAGCAGCCTCGATCTCGAAGCGCGTTCGCGGGCGACAAGTGTCTACGCACCGGGGCTAGTTGAGCCGATGCTGCCACATGTCCTGAGTAGCGGCGCCTGCTCGCTGATGCCTGGCGAAGATCGTTTGGCGGTGACGATCGAAATGCTGTTTGACGGCGCGGATGTTGTTGAGAGCTCTGTCAGCAGGACAGTCATTCGCTCTGACGAGCGACTTGACTACGACGAAGCGGACAGGATTCTGCGTGGCGAGGTCGTTGCGCGCGAGCCATGGGCCAAGCCATTTGATGCTGCGCGCAAGGTCTCGCTTCTGCTCGCTGAGAAGCGTGCGCGCGGCCATGCGATCACGATTGACAGGCCTGAAAAGGAGTTCACCTTTGATGCTGATGGCAATGTCAACGGATGGGAGACGGTTGAGCAGACGGAGAGCCATCGCCTGATTGAGATGCTGATGGTCTCTGCCAACTCTGTTGTCGCCCAGACGCTTGTTGAGCGTGGTGCGCCGGCGCTACATCGTGTGCACGAGCGCCCCGACGCAGAGGCTGCAGAGATGTTGCTTGATCAACTGGCAACACTCGAGATACCAACGCCGCCCGCGCCAAAGTTAATGAGTCCCTCGCAGGCCGTTGAGATCGTTGCCAAGGCTTCAGTTTTGGTTGATCACTGGACGCGTGCCGAGCAGCGTGGTCGGCTCGGGATTACTTCGTTGGTGCTGCGCGCCCTCAAGCAGGCTCGCTACGACGCCGAGCCACTTGGCCATAGCGGGCTCGGACTTGAGCACTACTGCCACTTCACCTCGCCAATCCGCCGCTATCCAGATGTGATCTGCCACCGGGCGATTCTCGCTTCGCTTGGCCTTGGCGAGAAGCCGCCATCGGCTGGGGGTATGGAGGAGTTAGCGATCGCGACAAGCGCTCGCGAACGTGAGGCAATGGGAATTGAGCGCGATGCCGATGACATCGCTTCCTGCTTCCTGCTTGAGCGTGAAATCGAAAGTGGCACTCACGATGGCAACTTTGATGGTGAGGTTGTTGGCCTTATTGAGGCTGGGTTGTTTGTTGACTTCGGTGGTGCTTTTGAGGGCATGATGCCGGTCCGCAGGCTGCCAGGCGGTTGGTGGAACATCAACCCGGAGCGAACAATGCTCTCCGATGACCGCGGGTCGCAGAATGTAAGGCTCGGCGATCAGGTTGAGGTCAAGGTTGGCCGTGTCGATGCACCCCGTGGCCGCTGCGATCTCTATCCGGTCAGTCGCGACAGCTAGGTTTGGCATCGGGGAGAGACTGTGGCTAAGAAGAAGAAAGCCAAGGAGCGCAGTTACGGGGGAGTTGTCTCAACCAATCGCCGTGCCCATCACAAGTACGAAATGCTTGAGAAGTTCGAGTGTGGGATCCAGTTACAGGGCAGCGAGGTCAAGTCGCTGCGTGAGGGCAGCGCCTCGATTAACGAGGCCTACGCAATTATCGAGGATGGGCAGGTCTGGCTGCATGGGATGCACATTCCGCCTTACACGCCGGCTGCGATGCAGAACCATCAACCCGAACGGGTCCGCAAGCTGCTGATGCACCGACGCGAAATTGAGAAGCTGATCGGTCAGATCGGTGAGAAGGGGCTAACGCTTGTCCCGACAAAGGTCTACTTCTCAGGCGCTTACGCGAAGGTTGAAATCTCGCTAGCGCGAGGTAAGCAGGCTCACGACAAGCGCCACGACATTAAGGAGCGCGAGATGAAGCGCGAGATGGACCGCGAGGTACGCAGGCGGCGCTAGTTAGCTGGCGGCGGGTTAGTTGCGCGGCAGTACTGTGGCTAGCCCACGCGCAAGTGCGGAGCTGAGAACTCCGTAGCCTTTCGGCGTCGGGTGGATTCCATCGTAGGTAAGGCCTTTGGTTCGGCTGGTTGACCCATTCCAGACTGATGCGAGCCAAGGCCGATACAGGCAGTTGACACGTGCGGCTGCCCGGCGGGCGACTGCTCTGAACGCAGCCTGCTGGCTCCAGCTGTGGATGTTTGGTGCGTGTGGGACGACAACGCAGCGGCCGGGGCGACTCAGCTTCGCCTGCTGGTAGATGCCAATGTCAAAGGCGCTGCGCGCGTAACGAGAGCCAACCAGCTCACGGTTCTCCTCGTTGGTGCCGAACATAATCACTGTTAGCGACGCCTTCAGCTGCCTCCGTGCCTGCTGCTGGGCTGGCTTGTAGCTGTCAATTGCCATCGCTCCAGAGCGAGCGCTCTGCGCCAGCGTCATCGATTGCGGATCAGCTTCAACCAGGCCGCTGATCCTTACCGGGCCGCCACTAATCGAAAGGGAGATCGGGCTGCCGTTGATCGCAATCTCACGGCCGGTCGGAACGCGGGCCGAGGTGGAGAAGTTGCGTCGCTCGCGTGGGGTTGTAATCGAAAGCCGCCCACCGTCCTTGATTGCCGTGTAAAAGATCGTGCTGTGAGCGGTCCGCGTCGCGATCTGCGCGGTGGCGCCTGGGCTGCCGGTCGCGCTCAGTCCCTCTGGGCCATAGGCGGGGAATCCGAGGTGTTGGAATCCGAGCTCTAACCAAGGGCCTGATAGCTGCCATGGGTTGGCTGGCTGCCTGCTGACGCCGTTGATCGGGGAGTCCCAACTGCTGTGAATCGGTATCCAGCCGCGCGCAGTGCCTACTCGGAATCCCCTTGAGTGCAGTTTTGCGCCGACCTGGCTCGCCAATGTCTGCCAAGTCACTGTGCGCAGCGGCAGGCTCTCAGTGATCGAATCGCCGACGAGCAGCACCCGCGAGGCCGAGGCTAATGAGCTGGCTGGGAGGGCCAGGCTGCAGGCAACGATGGTGGTTGTAACCGCTGGCAGGAGTTGAATTTTCCGGGCGCGCACAAGGTCAATGATAGGTGCCCGGTTCGGCCCGTGAGCCGTTATGTGGATGGATGGTAGGGAGCGCGGCTGCTGACGAGCATAGCTTCTACGCCTATACAACTGATTAGTGGTATATTGCGCAAATGGAAATGATCCATCCAATTCCTGAAAGCCTTGCCGACCTAATCGCACAGCGCTTCCGCCTTCTTGGCGAGCCGATGCGAATCCGGCTGCTCGATACGCTGCGCGATGGCGAAGCGACAGTTGGTGAGCTAGCGGAGCGTCTGGGCGCGACGCAACAGAACATCTCGAAACATCTCGGGATGCTCCATCAGTCGGGGCTCGTAAGTCGCACTAAGCAAGGCACCTTTGTTCGCTATGCGATCGCTGATCCGGCGGTCTTTGCGCTCTGCGAACAGGTCTGTGGGGGGCTTCGCCAACAGATCAACGAGCTTGACCAACTACTGACCGGAGCACTCAAGTGAATGGCAGGTTGACTCGCTGATGGGAACTTATGGGCCGCTAGGTCGTCTAGGCCGCTACACGGCAACCCACTTCCGCACCGTGGCAATCGCCTGGGTTGGCATAGCAATCATCTTTGGGATCTTTGCGCCTCGCGTTGAGACGGCACTGTCGGGGGCGGGTTGGGAGGCGAGTGGATCTGAATCCGTCGCGGCCCGAAAGTTAATTGATCGGGATTTCAATGGGCTCTCATCAAGTGCGCTGATGGTTGTTGTCCACTCAAAAAGCAGGGTCGTGACCGACGCTCGATTCCAACTGGCGATCGCTGATACCCGCAAGGAGCTGAAGGCCGACCCACGTGTAACTGCCGTCGTGATGCCGCAAGTAGGCAGTTCGATATCGCGAGATGGTCACACTGCCGTGATCCAAGTTGGCGCCGGGGCTGACTCAAACACAATGGTTCGCGCTGCCGATGACCTAAAGAACAAACTTCACAAACTTCAAGGCGACGGCGTCCAAGTCTCGCTCACCGGAGCAAGCGGAATGTGGTCCGACTTCAACACCGCCAATCGGAACGCAATGATGAAGAGCGAGTTGATCTCATGGCCGGTGACGCTAATCATCCTTGTGCTGGCCTTTGGTTCGCTCGTGGCTGCTGGACTACCGTTGATGTTGACGATTCTTGGACTTGTAGCCTCCGCCGGGTCGCTCTACCTGGGTACCGCACTGCTTGACATCTCGATCTGGGCGATGAACTTCGCGCTGATGTTCGCGCTCGCACTCGGCATTGATTACGCGCTATTCATCGTCTACCGCTTTAGAGGCTCACTGTTTGGTTCGCAGGAGCCGGTCGAACATGCAGTCGCCGAGACGATGGATACCGCTGGAAAGGCGGTGCTGTTCAGCGGCATCACCGTGCTCATCTCTCTGACCGCGGTGATGCTCGTTCCGTCGCCGGCATTCCGATCGATGGCGCTCGGAATAATGATTTCAGTCGTTTTCATCCTCGCAGCGACACTGACGCTGCTACCCGCTGTGCTTGGGAAGCTCGGGCCTCGCGTTGACAGCCTCGCGTTGCCATGGGTGCATCAGGGTGAGCATCGCTCGCCGCGCTTTGCCGCGTGGGCCAAACGCCTTTGGCGTAAGCCTTATCTCTACGGAGCATTGGCCTTGATTCCGCTTCTGCTGCTGGCATCGCCACTGATTGGGCTGAAGACAGGGATGCCGTCAATCAAGGTTGTGCCTGGTGGAGATAGTTCAAGGGTTGGTTACAACCAGGTGCAGTCAGGCTTCGGTAAGGGGGCACCCGGTGCACTTCAGATTCTCACCACTCAGCGAGGATCGACTCGTGTGGTGACGATCGCAAGAGCGGACCGGGGTGTAGCGCAGGTAATGCCACCAATGCTGGGAGCAAACGGCTCGGCACTCGTCCAAGTAATTCCAATGACCGATCCCTCAGCTACCGCGACAGGTGCGACCGTCGACCGTCTGCGCGCGGCTCTGCCGGCCGGAAGCCTTGTTGCCGGTTCGGTCGCCGAGAACCATGATCTTGAGGTTCTGCTCTCCGAGAAGACGCCATTAGTGATTGGAGTTGTGCTCGCACTTGGTTTCCTGCTGCTGCTGGTTGCGCTCCAAGCGCCGATTATCGCTGCGGTCGGTGTGCTGACCAGCCTTCTGTCTACGGCAGCAGCCTTTGGAGTCGCAAGGCTTGTCTTCCAGGACGGACATGGCAGTGGGTTACTCGGTTTCGAACCGCAGGGCTTCCTTGACGCGTGGGGGCCGGTCTTCTTCTTTGCGATGATCTTCGCGATCTCAATGGATTACACGGTCTTCCTGCTCTCTTCAGCAAAGGAGCACTGGGATCACAGCCATGACCCCGAGGACGCAATGGTGAATGGCGTCGCACACAGCGGTCGAGTGATCTTTGCTGCAGCCGGTGTGATGGTCGCTGTGTTCTTCACGTTTGCCCTGTCAGGACCACTTCCGCCGAAGGAGATGGGCGTGATTCTCGGCGTCGCCGTGCTACTCGATGCCTTCCTCGTTCGGCTACTGCTGATGCCTGTACTCCTGCGGCTGCTTGGCAAGTGGGCGTGGTGGGCCCCAGAGCCACTGCGTCGGTTGCTTCCCGATATTCGATTTGGCCATTAATCAATCCACACGATCCTGATGGTTCTGATGCCATCTGAGAAGGAGAATAGAAATGCACAATCTGAATGTTGAGGCGCTGAAGGCAACCGCTGAGCTGGCTACAAAAGATCCGACGGCCGTTGTTCAACAGGTCAAGCTCGGCGGTGAGTGGCAGACGGCCGAAGGCTCACCGCAGTTCCGGACTGAGATTCCCCTGCCAAGCGGCAAGACCGTCACTTTTGAGGCTGATTTCCCACCGGCGATGGGCGGGACCGGCTCGGCGCCAAATCCACTCGCCTACTGCTTTTGGGGTGGTATCGCCTGCTACGCGATGACCTTCGCTCAGGAAGCGGCGCTTCATGGCGTGGAGATCCGCTCCTTGCGGGCTCGCGTCGAGGCAAGCGTCGACATGAGTCGCGCTCTTGGGGTTAGTGACAGGCCGCCCGTAGAGCAAATCAACTGGTCGCTCGAGGTTGACTCTGAAGCTACAGCCGATCAGCTCGCGGAGTTGAAGCAGCGATCTGACGATGGCTGCCCTGGCGCCTGGTGCATCCGCAATCCGGTCGCTCTTGAGACTGAGGTTGTCGCCGCCTAGGAGGGAACTTGCTGACCGCGACTTTGTGATTGGCGTTCAGGCGGCTACACTCGCACTACAACTAAACACCCGGGGACGACAGGCTTCGACGCGGTCGGTTCGCGGGAGTGGTTGCGAGTCGAGGTGCTGGCAGGCCTCGTTAAACCGCCAGCAAAAACCAATAAGTGCGGACTCACACGAGTACGCCCTCGCTGCCTAGCAAACACTAGGTGAGTGAGGTCTCGGCCCCCGATGCCCGCAGCGGGGATCGCCGGGATCAACCGCGGGATCACCCGGCACGGAGAGTCTTTGCCAAACCGGGGACATCAATAGGAAGACTGGACTCAGGCAACCCCGCCGGCACGGCGAGCCAGGGTCGAGATCAGAGCGCCGGACACACTCGTAGACATCACTCTTTGCGCGGCTGCGGACGCGGGTTCGACTCCCGCCGTCTCCACTAATCGCTGAATGTTGGGCCCGGATAACTCGGGCCCAACATGGCGTATTGCAAGCGACTTGAGAGGCTAGCTGGAGTCACTCGCTGTCGTGCGCTTGCGGTGGAACTCCTGAGTAGCGTTGACGGCCAGTAGGAAGATTGCCAGCGTTCCGATACCGACCCGCCAGTGGCTTGGCGTTGCAAGCCAGGCAAGTAGGCCAATCACGATTGCCCCGGCCGATGTTGCTACGAGACGCACGACGGCCCCGCTGGCATTAGCGCCACCCCCGACTGCTCGCATCAGTCCAATCGAGGCGATCGCCAATCCAACGCCGCCGATTGCCACCATCGCTATCCAGTCGCCATAAGTCTTCTGGAAGTCTGGCGCCACGTACCAAACAAGCCCAATTCCGCTGATCAGCATCATCGGCGCAAAGATGTAATGGGCGATCATCCAGATCAGCAGAGGTCGTGAGCGGTCCGGCATCTCAAAAGCAAAGACCTCGCGCTCGTATGTAGCCCAGATCATCCATGCGATCACTGCGACGAAGCCCAGTTGAAGGAGGTTTGGGTCGTCGACGCTGTCCTCGTGGACGGTCACGACGGTCTTTACGAAGACATCGCCGATCAAAATCAATACAAACAGGCCGAGTCGCTCTGAGAAGTGCTCACGGTTTATTGGGAATCGGGCGAGTGTTCCATCGAGATCAGGTCCGACGGTCATCACCATCGCAACGAAGATCGCAAGTACCCAGACTGTCTGACCCCACGGCGAGGGCAGCAGAGTTGAGGCGAGGAACAGCAATGCGGCAGGTATGCAGACATTGCGTCTTCCGTTGGCAAGCGCCTTGAGTTCAGGCCGCCAGCGCCCTCCGATTTCGTATGTGGCGGCGACTGTGAGGACGATGACCGCAGCTGCTAGACCGAGTTCATTGTTGATCTGATCAATCACCAGCTGGTCACCTTCGACTAGCGACAGGGCGATGATCGCGACGAGTTGGAGCAGGAAGGTAATCCGCAGCAGCGCGATCGGAAGCCCACCTCTCAACGCCCGGTCAAATGGGTCGCCGAACCGGTTTACAAACAGCGCGGTCTGCTGCCAAGTCCAAAAGATAAGAACAAGCTTTAGGCCCAGAACCAGTGCGGACTCCCAGCCGGGCGACTTGCCGAAGTCAACCCCAAAGCTGAGGAACGCTCCAATCAGCGCTAGGTCGTAGAACAGCTCCGACCAGGCTGGCCGATTGAGTTGGCTCGGTTTCATCAGTGAGAGTTTCCCAGTTCGTTGATAGCAACGCGGCCTACTCCCAATTATCTTGGCCTTGTAGTTCGTTGCTCAATAAAGCTGTATTCGGTCGGGTCGAACAGCGCGGTCTGTTGCTGGTAGTCGCGCATGTAGCCAGGCCAGTTGGCAACGACTCTGCCGGCCTCGTCGCGGTACCAAGAGTCGCAACGCACCCACGCCGTACCCTTGAAGTGCTCCTGAACACGGCGATCGCTCGCCTGCTCGGCTTCGGGCCGTACCTCAACTGCGCCACCGCCGCGGGCCCTGACAGCCTCAAGCGCCCTGCGTATGTAAGCGGCTTGCGCCTCGAGATAGACGAGGATTGATCCACCCGAGGTATTTGTGTTTGGCCCGTACATCAGAAACATCGAGGGGAATCCCGGAACTGTCATCCCGAGATGGGCGTGAGGACCATCCGCCCAAGCATCACGAAGGTTCTGCTGATTACGACCGACGATTTCCATCGGGAACATGAAATCGTTCGTCTTGAAACCGGTCGCATAGATAATGCAGTCAAGTTCATGTTCCCGGCCGTCAGCGGTGACAATCCCAGTTGGCGTGATTCCGGCTATTGCCGAATCAACGAGCTCGACATTGCTGCGCTGCAGTGCTGGCAGATAGCTGGAGCTGAAAAGCACCCGCTTGCAGCCGAAGGTGTAATTAGGCCAGACCTGCCTGCGAAGTTTATCGCTGCCGCGGAGTTGCCAGCGCATAAAAAGCGATGAGCGGAGTCGCCCAAGCAGGCCTATTGTCCGCGGGTGGCGGATCATTGCGGTGAGCGTTTCGCCGTACTCAAAAATGAACTTGCGGCGGAAGCTCTGGAGTCCCGGCAGCCAGCGGATTGCCAGCGCGATTGGCTTTGGGTATGAGCGGTTGCGCCTCGGCATCATCCAATTTCCAGTCTGCTGAAAGACCGTCAACTTTGCGCACTGCTTAGCTACCTCTGGAATCAGCTGCACTGCACTCGCGCCAGTCCCGATCACCGCAATACGCTTGCCGC
>Ga0194043_1002234_pt1 | contig 10700 bp, 6 predicted proteins | sample JunL4415m_MetaG_FD_161274 | JGI IMG/M metagenome (GOLD analysis project Ga0194043, IMG submission 161274) | Anoxic zone freshwater microbial communities from boreal shield lake in IISD Experimental Lakes Area, Ontario, Canada - Jun2016-L442-15m | ecosystem: Environmental > Aquatic > Freshwater >...
ATCCGCCGCAGCGTCACAGTCGCGGCGCGCACACCGGCGTGGCGGGCCACGTTGTTGAGCGCCTCCTGCGCGACGCGAAACAGGCACAGCGCCGCATCCTTCCCGATGACGGCGGGCAGCGGTTCGAGGTCCGCCGAGAGGTCGAGCCGGCCCTGGCGACCCCGCCGTTCGCATTCCGTGCGAAGCGCTTCGACCAGGCCGAGCTCCTCCAGGACCGACGGGTGCAGCTGGTATGCCAGGGAGTGGATGTCCCCGCTGAGTCGCACGAGGCCCGCGCGAACCTCCTGCATCGCCTCTGCCTGCGCCTCGTCGGCAGCCGCGAGCTCGGCGCGGCCGACGTCGATCGCCAGTACGGCGAGCCGCTGACTCACGTCGTCGTGCAACTCGCGGGCGAGCAGCCCCCGCTCCGCCTCATGGGCTCCGATCAAGCGCCGGCTCAGGTCATGCAGCTCGCCCTCGGCGCGCTTGCGCTCGGTGACGTCACGGAGGACGCCGTAGGTGCGCACCGCACGTCCGGTCGCGTCGCGCGCGGCTGCGCCCGCCAGGTGCTGGATCCACGTCTCCCCGCGGCTGGGGTGCAGGTAGCGATACTCGAGAGAGAACCGGTCCAGCTCTCCTTCGTGCAACTGCCGGCGCAGCTCCAGCACTCGGGGGCGGTCGTCGGGATGCAGACGCTCCATCCAGAGCTCCAGGGCCTGGAGCTCCTTCTCCCGGTCGGGGCGGACGCCGCAGAGGTCGCGAAACCGGTCGTCGATGTAGGTGGCGCCTGCGCCGAAGTCCACCTCGTAGAAGGCGAGGCCGGCAAGCTCGACGCCCGCCTCCAGGCGAGCCTCGCTCGCGCGTAGCGCCTCTTGGGCGCGCTTACGCCCTGTGATGTCGATGGAGACGCCCATCAGGCGCTCCGGCTCGCCGGTCGACGTGAATCGGGGCCGACCACGGGACGAGATCCACCGCTCACGGCCCTCGCCCGGCAGGATCCTGTACTCCACCATGACAGGTTCGGTCGCTCGCTGGGCTCGCTCCATGGCCTCCCCAACGAGATCCCAGTCGTCCGGATGGACGGAGGCCGCGAAGCGCTCCATGGTGATGACCTCGTTCGGCGAGAACCCGAAGATGGCGCGAGTCCTGTCTGTGACCCAGAAGACCTGCGTGCGATACTCCAGAATCCAGAGTCCCGCCTCGGCGGAGTCCGCCGCCAGGGTCAGCCGCTCTTCGCTCTCTCGCAAGGCTGCGTCGGCGCGCTCGCGGGCCAGCGCATTGGTGAACACCTGGGCGACCAGTTGCAGTCGCTTCACCAGCGCATCCGGCCAGTCGCGCTGCGTCCGAGTGGTGTTGAACCCCAGGGCGCCAACGGGCGCCGCGCCCCCCACGGAGAGCGGGACGGTCAGAGTCGACTTGACGCCGATCTGGCGGCCACTTTCCCGGTCGACGGCGGCCTCCGCCGGGAACTCCTCCAGCGAGGAGAAGGCGACCACGCGGCCGGCCATGACCTGCTGTCGCAGCCAGGGGAACTGCTCCTGGTGCAGCGGTTCGGGAGACTGCAGACCTTCCAGCGCCGGGTAGCCGTGCGTGGGCGCGATGACACCGGGGGTGACTGCCGACCACTGCCAGAGCACCGCGAGGTCGATGCCGAGAAGCTCGCAGACACGGCGCAGCGCGTCTTCTATCTCCCGGCCCACCTCGGCTGGAGCCAGGTTGATGAACCCGGATGAGAGGTCGGAGATCAGCGTCTCGAACTCGAGACGGTTCCCTTCGTGCTCCGCAGTGCGCGGTGTCTCATCACCAGTGGCCACACAGCGACGGTACACCATTTGAGTCGCGGACGTACCCGGTGGTCTCCAGCCAGAGGACCTCGTAATTCCCCACAACGTGCCCCGTAGATTCCCGAGGTCACAGCCGCCCGGATCCCGACTAGTCTCCACTCGACTCCCACTGACAGGCAGCGCGGCGCGCATGGTCGTGCAAGAGGACACCCCCCATGCCCGAGAAGCATCTCAGTTGCGTTCTGCTGGCGGACCGCCACCACGGTCTCACGGAAGGCGTGCGCGGCCTGCTCGAGACAGCCTTTGGAACGGTGGTCATGGTCGCCGACGAGGCATCGTTGATCGAGGGAGCCGGCCGCCTCCGGCCCGACGTGGCGGTCGTGGATCTGTCTCTCGCTCAGGACGGCGGTCTGGGCTGGCTGCGAGCGGTCCATCAGCGCTGCCCCTCGCTCAAGGTGGTAGTTCTCAGCGTCCATGACGAGCAGACTGTTCGCCGGGCGGCGATGGAGGCCGGCGCCGACGCCTTCGTGCTCAAGCGGGCGATCGTGACCGACCTGCTGCCCGCCGTCGCGCGCGTTCGAGGAGGCCGAGGGGAGGCCGCGACCTCCTCGGCCGGGACAGGAGAGGGAGAGACCGAATGCTGAACACGCGCGGTTCGCATAGTTCAGGCGCGGCCAAACCTCGTTTCACCGAGTTCGAGGTCGCCGTCGCCCCGACGGCCGAGCTGGGAGAGGGGCCGCGCTGGGACGCCGCGACCCAGACCCTGCTCTGGGTCGACATCCCGGCAAGGCACGTGCATCGCTACGACCCCGCGAGCGGAACGAACACGACGCAGCGGACCGCCGACGTCGTCAGTCTCGCGTTGCCGCGTCAACGGGGCGGCGTCGTCATCGGGCTGCCCGACGGCCTTCATCTCCTCGACCGGGAGCGGTCCCCCCTCATCGCGGCCATCGAACCCGAGCAGGTCGGTACGCGCACCAACGACGGCGCCTGCGACGCGGCCGGGAGGCTGTGGGTGGGCACGATGGCGCTCGACGAGCGCTCGCCCGTGGCCGGGCTCTACCGCATCGACGCCTATCTGGGCGTGACGACGGTCCTCACCGGGACCACGATCTCGAACGGTCTCGGCTGGAGCCCGTCGGGAACGAGCTTCTACTTCATCGACAGCCCGACCTGCCGTATCGACGTGTTCGACTTTGACGCGGCGAGCGGCGCCCTCGAGAAGCGGCGGCCCCTGGCCGCCGTCGAGGTCGAGGGCGCCGTCCCCGACGGCCTGACGGTCGACGCCGAGGGCGGCGTGTGGGTCGCTCTGCACGGCGGGTGGGGACTGCGACGCTACTCTCCGGCGGGAGAGCTCCTGGCCGAAGTGGGTCTGCCCATCGCCAGGATCACGAGCTGCTGCTTCGGCGGACCGGACCTGCGTGACCTGTACGTGACGACCCGGCGAGAGGGTCTGAGCGAGGCCGAGGTGGCCGCGCAGCCGCTGGCCGGCGCCCTGCTGCGGCTCGACGTGGGCGTGGCCGGCCTGCCGACGCACGCCTTCGCGGGTTGAGCGGCGCCGGCGGCGCCGGCCGGGAGAAAAGGACGATCACGACCATGCAACGACCAGAAGGTGGGACGACCATGAGACTCGAGGGCAAAGCGGCGCTTGTCACCGGCAGCTCCAGTGGCATCGGCGAGGCCATCGCCCTGCGCTTCGCGCGCGAGGGCGCCGACGTGGTGGTGCACTACCACCGCGAGGAGGAAGAAGCCCGCGCGATTGCGGCGCAGATCGAGGCGCTGGGGCGGAAGTCGGTGGCGCTGGGCGCCAACGTCGGCGTGGCCGCGGAGGCCGAGGGACTCGTGCGCGACGCGCACGCTGCTCTCGGCCGCCTCGACATCCTCGTGAACAACGCCGGCGTCGAGATCCGCGAGCCGTTCGTCGAGGTCAGCGAGCAGCACTACGACCTGGTCCTCGGGGTCAACCTCAAAGGCGCGTTCTTCGCCGCGCAGGCCGCCGCGAGGCTCATGATCGCCGCCGGCAAGGGCGGGCGCGTCGTCAACGTCTCCTCGATCCACGAAGACGTCGCCTTTCTCGACTACACGACCTACGCGACCTCCAAGGGCGGCATGCGCATGTTCACGCGCACCGTCTGCCAGGAGCTGGCGCCGCACGGCATCACCGTCAACGACATCGCCCCGGGGGCGATCGCCACGCCGATCAACAAGCGCACCCTCGGCGACGGCGAGCTGCTGCACGAGCTGCAGGACGTGATCCCCGCCGGCCGGCTGGGCGAGCCCAACGAAGTCGCGTCGGTGGCCGTCTTCCTCGCCTCGGACGAGGCGGCCTACATCACCGGCAGCACCTACTACATCGACGGCGGCATGGCCCGCTGGAACAAGGGACTCTAGAGGGAGATGAGGACGATGGCAGAGCTCGACCAGCGCTTGCTGGAGGACATCTCGGAGTGGTCGCACGAGCGGCCCGTGCCCGGCATCGACGGCGTCCTGCGTCTCGACGTGAGGGACGGCGCCCGCGTCGATGAGTGGTACCTGACCATCGCGAAAGGCGTCGTGACCGTGGGACGCACGGGCGGCGAACCCGACTGCGTGGTCTCGGGTGACAGCGCCACGTTCGCGGCGATCCTGAGCGGCAAGGCCAACGCCATGGCAGCGCTTCTGCGGGGGGCGCTCAGCGCGCGGGGCAAGGTCGTCCTTCTGACCGCGCTGCAGCGCTTGTTCCCCGGCTCGCCGGGCGCCGAGGGCCTGCCCACCGCGGGCTACGCGGAGCGGCAGTCATGAGCGGCGCCGTCAAGATCCTCAGCGGCAACACCTTTGTGGTCAGCGACGACAGCGGCGACATCGAGGCGTCGCTGACCGACCCGACCGGGCTGTTCTCGTTCGACACCAGGTTCCTCTCCAAGTGGGTGCTGACCATCGACGGGCAGCGCCTCAACCCGCTGTCGGTCGACGACCTGCAGTACTTCGAAACGCGCTTCTTCCTCGTGCCCGGCACGGGGACCGTCTACATCGACGCCAAGCTGTCGGTGATCCGTCAGCGCGCCGTGGGCGACGGCTTTCACGAGGATCTCACCATCCTGAACCACGACGACAAGCCGGTCGATCTCGAGGTGCGCCTCGAGGCTGCCTGCGACTTCGCCGACCTCTTTGAGGTCAAGGACGACCTCAAGAAGAAGGGCGAGTACTACACCAGCATCGACGACGGGCGCCTGGTGCTGGGCTATCGTCGCGAGACGTACGTGCGCGAGACCTGGGTCTCGGCTACGGAGGCTTGTGCGGTGGACGAGGGCGGCCTCACCTTCGCCGTCCACGTGGAGCCCCACGAGCAGTGGGCCACCGAGCTGAGCGTGGCGATAGGGCGCGACGTGCGCGGCACGGCCGCCGAACGACCCGAGCACGAACGTCGGGGGCACAAGGCCGGATCCGACATGGCGCTCAGTCTCGAGAAGTGGCTTGACGAGGCGCCGAGCCTCGACTGCGACTGGGACCCGCTCAAGCGGACGTACCGTCGCTCCCTCGTCGATCTTGCGGCGCTGAGGTTCTCGCCGGTCATGTTGCCCGGCCACCACCTGCCGGCCGCGGGTCTGCCGTGGTTCATGACGATGTTCGGGCGGGACAGCATCTTCACCAGCCTGCAGGCGCTGCCGTTCGCCTCCGATCTGGCGCGTACGACGCTGGCGGCCCTCGGTCTCTGGCAGGGCGCGCGCCACGACGACTTCCGCGACGAGGATCCCGGCCGCATCCTCCACGAGATGCGCTTCGGCGAGATGACGGCCTTTGAGGAACGCCCGCACTCGCCCTACTACGGGTCGGTCGATGCCACGCCGCTCTACGTGGTTCTGCTCGACGAGTACGAGCGCTGGACCGGCGACGCCAAGCTGGTGCGGGCTCTCGAGCGACAGGCGCGGGCGGCTCTGGCCTGGATCGACGACTACGCCAACCTGCAGGGCAACGGCTACATCGCCTATCAGCGGCGCAACGAGAAGACGGGCCTCGAGAACCAGTGCTGGAAGGACTCGTGGGACTCGATCTCGTACCGTGACGGGCGCCTGCCGGGGTTTCCGCGCGCCACCTGCGAACTGCAGGGCTACGCCTACGACGCCAAGGTGCGCGGCGCGCGCCTCGCGCGCCTCGTGTGGAAGGATCCGGCCTACGCTGACAGGCTGGATAAGGAGGCCGCCGACCTCAAACGCCGCTTCAACCGCGACTTCTGGGTCGAGGACGGTGAATACTTCGCCATCGCCCTCGAGCCGGACGGCAGCCAGGTCGACGCTCTGGCGTCGAACAACGGCCACCTGCTGTGGAGCGGCATCATCGACGAGTCGAAGGCCAAGGCGGTGGCCGGCCATCTCATGTCGCCGGCCATGTACTCGGGATGGGGCGTGCGCACGCTCGCCGAAGGTCAGGGTCGCTACAACCCGATCGGCTACCACGTGGGCGCCATCTGGCCGTTCGACAACTCGTTCATCGCCTGGGGCCTGCGCCGCTACGGGTTCAAGGAAGAGGCGGCGCGGATCGCCGCAGGCATCCTCGACGCCGCCGAGCTCTTCGAGGGCCGCCTGCCGGAGGCGTTCGGCGGCTACGAGCGCGCGCTGACCAAGTACCCGGTGCAGTACCCCACGTCCTGCAGCCCGCAAGCCTGGTCGACGGGCGCGCCGCTGCTGTTTCTGCGCACGATGCTCGGGCTCGAGCCGATTGGCGAGCACCTCGTCGTCGACCCGGCCCTGCCGCAGGGCATCGGGCGCCTCGAGCTTCTGGACATCCCCGGCCGCTGGGGAAGGCGCGACGCGTTCGGCCGCAGCCGCGTCGCTGTCGGCAGCCCGCCGCGCAGGGACGCGCAGCTCGGCGTGATCGAGCCTGGGGCGACGAAGGCGTGAGCGCGCAGACCGTGATGCAACTCAAGGGAAAGGCCGCAGAATGAAAGTCATCATCGTTGGCGGGGTCGCCGGCGGCGCCTCGTGCGCGGCGCGCCTGCGCCGGCTCGACGAGAACGCCGAGATCCTCATGGTGGAGCGCGGGCCGTACGTCTCGTACGCGAACTGCGGCTTGCCGTACTACATCGGGGGCGTGATCGAGCAGCAGTCGAACCTCCTGGTCGCGACCACGGAGACCTTTCGCGACATGTTCGCCGTGGACGCTCGCACGGACTGCGAGGTCGTCGGGATCGCGGCGCGCGAGAAGACGGTGCAGCTCAAGGATCGGGCGACCGGTGACGTGACCACCGAGCACTACGACAAGCTCGTGATCTCACCCGGGGCGGCTCCCATCCGTCCGCCGCTCCCGGGGATCGACCTGCCCGGGATCTTCGGGGTTCGGACGGTGCCCGACGCCGCCCAGATCCGCGCCTGGATCGACGCGCGTCGCAGCCGATCGGCCGGCATGGACTCCTATGCGGGATTCCAGACGCGCACCAGAAAGCTGCGTGCCGTCGTCGTGGGCGGAGGCTTCATCGGTATTGAGACGGCGGAGAACCTGGTCGGGCTCGGTTACGAGGTCACGTTGCTGCAACGCGGCGAGCAGATCATGGCGCCGCTCGATCCCGAGATGGCGCGCTACGTCGAGCGTCATCTGGACAAGCACGGCGTTGAGGTCCTGCTGAACGCCGCGGCCTCCGGGTTCCGGGAGGCGGCGGACGGAACCCTCGAGGTCCTCACCCAATCCGGCCAGGTGTACGCGGCGGATATCGTGATCCTGGGCATCGGGGTGCGTCCCGAGACCGCGCTCGCCGAGATGGCCGGCATCGAGCTCGGCGAGCGCGGCGGCATCCGCGTGGACGACCAGATGCGCACCAGCGACCCGGACATCTTCGCCGTCGGCGATGCGGTCGAGAAGAAGGACTGCATGACCGGCGAGTGGTCCCTGGTCGCGCTGGCGGGGCCGGCGAACCGCCAGGGTCGCATCGCCGCCGACGTGATCGCCGGGCGGGAGTCGCACTTCCGCGGCACGCAGGGCACCGCGATCCTCGGCGCCTTCGGCGCCGCCGTCGCCTGGACCGGCGTCAACGAGAAGACTCTGAGGCGCCTCGGTGACGACGATTTCCAGAAGATCTACCTCTACCCGAACTCTCACGCCGGGTACTACCCCGGCGCCACTCTGCTCGCCGTCAAGGTCATCTTCCGCAAGTCCGATGGGCGACTCCTCGGGGCCCAGGCTGTGGGCAGGGAGGGCGTCGACAAACGGATCGATGCCTTTGCCATGGCGATCCAGCTGGGTGGCACGGTCTACGACCTCGAAGAGTGCGAACTCTGCTACGCGCCCCAGTTCGGCATGGCGAAGTCGCCGGCCAACTTCGCCGGGATGGTCGGCGCCAACGTCCTTCGCGGCGACATGCCGCTCGTCCACTGGGACTCCCTGAGAGACGGCTTCCTCCTCGACGTGCGCCATCCCGAGGAGCTCGCCGTCGAGCAGTTGCCGGGGGTCGTCAATATCCCGATCGATGAGCTCCGCGGACGTCTGGACGAGCTCCCGCGCGACCGCGAGATTCTCGTCATCTGCCGCTCGGGCCAGCGCGCCTACTACGCGACGCGGATCCTGATGCAGAACGGGTTCACGGCGCGGACGGTCGCCGGCGGTATGCTGTCGCACGAGATCTTCGCGACGCTCTGAAATGATGATGGAGGAAGAAGTGATGGCAACGACAGACCAGGTCTCGGCTGGTACGGGGGGTAAGGCCGAGCGCTGGTACGCGCTCTCGGCCGACGACGCCGTCAAGCAGCTCGGCGTCGATCCCGCGAGCGGCCTCTCCGCGGCAAAGGCCGCCGACCTGTTGCAGAAGAACGGGCCCAACGAGCTGCCCGCCGAGAAGGCCGTTCCGGGATGGCGGCGCTTCCTCGGCCAGTACCGCGCCTATATGCAGATCCTCCTGCTCATCGCCGGAGCCGCGTCGCTGGCGATCGGCCAGTGGAGCACGGGCGCCGTGCTGATCCTGCTGACCGTGTTCAACGCCGTGGTCGGCCTCCGCCAGGCGGGCAAGGCCGAGAGCGCGATGAACGCCCTGAAATCGATGACCAAGCAGACCGCGCGCGTGCGCCGCGACGGTGTCGAAGCGGCGCTCCCGGCCGAGCAGGTCGTTGTCGGCGACGTGGTGCTCATCAGCGCCGGCGACTACGTGGCCGCCGACGGCAGGATCATCGCGGCCAGCTCGCTCACCATCGACGAGTCCGCCCTCACCGGGGAGAGCGTACCGGCGTCGAAGGCGACGGACGCGCTCGCCGACGCGGAGGTGGGAGCCGGCGACCAGACGAACATGGCGTTCATGAACACGCCGGTCACGCACGGCAGCGGCATGATGCTCGTGACGGCGACGGGCGCCGACGCCCAGGTCGGCAAGATCGCCGGCATGCTGGCGACGACCGCCGTGGAACAGACGCCGTTGACGAAGCAGCTCAACACGATGACCCTGTGGATCGGCGCGGCCGCGCTGGGGACGATGATCGTCATGTTCGCGCTGGGCCTCTCGAGAGGCGAGTCGGCCGAGACCCTGTTCATCACGGCGATCGCCCTGGCGATCGCGGCCATCCCGACGGCGCTGCCGACCGTCCTCCAGGTGATCCTCTCCGTCGGCGCGAAGGCGCTTGCCGCGCAGAAGGCCATCGTCAAAGACCTCGTGTCGGTGGAAACGCTCGGATCGGTGTCGGCGATCAACTCCGACAAGACCGGGACCTTGACGATGAACCAGATGACGGCCGTCGAAGTGCTCGACGCCGTGGACCGCTACACGATCTCCGGGATCGGCTACGGCCTCGAGGGCACGGTCCATCACGCCGCCGGGACCTCCGCCTCGATCGACGACGCCGTGCTCCCCTACATCATCGCCAGCGACGCCAAGCTCGTGAACGGCAAGGTCGTCGGCGACCCGACCGAGGGCGCCCTGCTCGTCCTCGGCCACAAGGCGGGGCTGGACATCGACGCCAGCCGGGAGAAGCTCCCGCGCCTGGCCACGCTGCCTTTCGACCCCACCTACAAGCTGATGGCCACCTTCAACTCCGCCACCGACGCGTCCGGCGGGAGTGTGGTGCGCTGCTTCGTCAAGGGGGCGGCGCCCGCCGTGTTGGACCACACGGCGAGCGCCCTCGCCGCCGGCGCCAACGTGCCGTGGGACGACGCCCTGAAGAAGAGGGCGGAAGACGCCGTCACCCGCATGGAGGGCGAGGGACATCGCGTGATGGCGGCGGCCATGCGCGATCTGGACCCGGCCGCGTTTGACGCCGAAGGCGACCTGCTGAGCTACGTCACCGATCTCCAGATGACGTCCCTGGTCGCCATGGTCGACCCGCCCCGCGACGAGTCCAAGGCGGCCGTGCGCGATGCCCAGCGCGCCCAGATACGGGTGCGCATGGTCACCGGCGACGACGTGACCACCGGGGCGGCCATCGCCGCGCAGCTCGGCATCCCCGGTACTGCGATGCTCGGGGCGGAGTTCGCCGCGCTGAGCGAAGAGGAGAGGCTGGCGCGCATCGACGACATCGGCGTGGTCGGGCGCGTCGCGCCCGAGCACAAGGTGCTCCTCGTCGAGACGCTCAAGAAGAGGGGCGAGGTCGTCGCCATGACCGGCGACGGCGTCAACGATGCGCCGGCGATCAAGGCCGCCGACATCGGCATCGCCATGGGCACCGGCACGGCGGTGGCCAAGAACGCCGGCAACATGATCCTTTCGGACGACAACTTCGCCACGATCATGCGCGCCGTCGAGAAGGGCCGGGAGGTCTACGACAACCTCAACAAGTTCATACGTTTCGTGATCCTCGAGCTGGTGGCCTACATCATCACGTTCCTCGGGGCCAGCATCCTCAACATCGCCGCCGGGCAGCCGTTCTCGCCCTCTCAGATCCTCTACATCAACTTCCTTGTCAACGCGCCGCTGGGCGTCGCGCTCGGCATGGACAAGGCCGCGCCGGGCCTCATGAGCATCAAGCCGCGGTCACGCGACGCGTCGAT
>Ga0194043_1002235_pt1 | contig 10698 bp, 11 predicted proteins | sample JunL4415m_MetaG_FD_161274 | JGI IMG/M metagenome (GOLD analysis project Ga0194043, IMG submission 161274) | Anoxic zone freshwater microbial communities from boreal shield lake in IISD Experimental Lakes Area, Ontario, Canada - Jun2016-L442-15m | ecosystem: Environmental > Aquatic > Freshwater >...
CTCCATGTGGTACGGAACGGAGGTGACGACGGTTCCCTTACGGAATAGGAGGCGGGCCTTGAGCACAAGTGCGCTCTGATTATGCAGGAGGTGCGCCCACCAAGAATCCACGACGAACTCGGGGATCACCACCGTAATTGTGTCGTTGTCGCGCTGGGCATCAAGCTCGTCAATAAAGGCAAGCACCGGCCCAGTGAGCTCGCGATATGGCGAGTAGACCAACTCGAGCGGGATCTCGATATCGAAGACCCTCCACGACTCCACAAGAGCCGCCTCCTCCTCATCGTCCGAGACCACACATACGGCGATCAAACGATTGGGGTTGAGGGAGCGGGCATACGCGAGTGCCTCTAGCACCCCTCGGTGGACCTTCCCTACTAGGACGACAACCGTGTGGTTTACCGGCCGAGTCTTGTAGTCGGTGCCCACAGCGAGGCTCAGCGAGACACTCTTATAGTGCTTGTGGATGACCCTAAAGATCATGATGATAAATGGAATGATCACAATCGGCACCCACGCACCGCTTGAGAATTTCGTTATTGCAACAATTAGAAGCACCACCAAGGTGGCAAAGGACCCAACTCCGTTGAGCACCATGTTGCGCTTCCAGCCCTGCTCTTTCTCTTTGCGATGGTGAACCACCATGCCGGCCTGCGAAAGAGTAAATGAGGTGAACACGCCTACCGCATATAGCGGAATCAAGGCGTTGGTCTTACCGCCGAAGCCGACGATTAACGCGCTAGCAGTAACCGCTAGTACGAGCACTCCATTGGAGAACACCAGGCGATCGCCACGGTTCGCCAACTGCTTTGGAAGATAGCCATCGGCCGCAATAATTGAAGAGAGCCTCGGGAAGTCTGCATACGCGGTGTTGGCTGCGAGCGTCAAGATCGCAGCCGTTGCAAACTGCAGGATCAGATAGAGCGGACCGCTCCCAAATACGAGGAGTCCCATCTGCGAGAAAACAGTTTGGTCGTGGCTTGGGTATGGCTGAATTCGGTGGGCCAGCAGTGAGACACCGAAGAACAAGCCGCCAAGAATAAACGCCATCCAGGTGAGGGTTGCGGCTGCGTTTTTGGATTCTGGGCGCTTGAATGCTGGCACTCCATTCGAGATCGCCTCTACACCAGTCAATGCAACAGCACCGGACGAAAAACCCTTTAAAATAAGGAATAAGCCAAGTGTTCCACCGGTTGCGAGAGTACCGTCAAAGGCCGCCTTATCGAAGGGCACCTTTCCGATATGGCCGGTGTACGACTGGAATAAACCGTACGCAACTAGTCCTGTCAGCATCACAATGTAAATGTATGTAGGTGCAGCGAAGATGCGACCCGACTCTTTAATCCCACGCAGGTTCGCCAAGCTGATCAAGAGAATGAGGGCTAGACCAAGCGGGACGCGATGATCGGCAAGACCTCGAAGCGCAGGTATGGAGACGATCGCTGCAACACCAGCCGATATTGATACGGCGACGGTGAGTATGTAGTCGACAAGTAGCGATGCACCAGCGATGAGCGATGGGGTCTCTCCAAGGTTCTCCCGCGATACAACGTACGAACCCCCGCCGCTCGGGTAGGCAAAGATTGTCTGACGATAAGAGGTAACAACAATCGCCAAGAGAAGCGCTACCGCTATCGCAATCGGGAGTAGCACGTTGAGCCCGAGCGCAAGGCTTGATGCTCCAAGCGCTACAACAAAAAGAATCTCCTCTGTTGCATAGGCAGTAGAGGAGATCGCATCAGAGGAGAAGACTGCCAGCGCGATCGTCTTAGAGATTCGCTGATGCTCTTGCTCAGTCGTGGCGAGCGGCCTGCCGACAAATACCCGTTTTAACGCAGAGAACATTTCTTGTGGCCCCCAAGAGCAGCGGAGAATGTCTGTGGAATTGCTCACCAGCAATCTGTTTCGTTACTTACAGGCCCCAAGCGAGTCCCCCTATCCTGCCACTCTCGGCGGCCCCGAACCCGCACCCGGCTATAGGCAGATAGCTAGAGATACGCCCAAAGCAAACAAGCGCGGTTAGGTTGTGGAGATGCGTGTTGCCATTGCGGGTGCAGGAAACGTCGGACTCCATGTAGCTAATGCTCTTCATAGAGCGGGCCATGAGATTCTGCTCATAGAGCAGCGTCAGGCCGTGGCTAACAGGGCCACAGTTGAGGAGGGCATCGAGTGGTACATCGGTGACTCATGTGAGGTCTCCTCTCTTCGCGAGGCCAAACTCGAGACATGTGAGGTACTCGTTGCTGCAACTGGCGACGACGAAGACAACCTCGTTACATCACTTCTGGCGAAACAAGAGTTTGGGATTCCGCGAGTAATCGCACGAGTCAATCACCCGAAGAACGAGTGGATGTTCAATGAAAACTGGGGGGTCGACCAATTCGTCTCGACACCGCAGCTAATCACCAGCCTGGTAGAGGAGGCTGTGAACGTTGGAAAACTCGTTGAGCTCCTGCGCTTCGACGGCGGCTTGGCCCGACTCGTAGAAGTAAAACTCAACGAGGACTCCCCCATTGTCAACAAGACCATCAAAGAGATCGACATTCCTCGAGATGCAACCATCGTTGCGATCCTTCGGGAAGAGCACTTAATTGTGCCTAGGGGAGACTCGGTCTTCTACGCAGGCGATGAGGTGCTAGCGCTCGTGACCCCCGATTCAGAGGAATCAGTGCGCCACATTCTTACTAACGACTGAGGGCTCGACTGAGGACTCGACTGAGGGCTCGACTGAGGACTGGCGCCTGAGCACTCGGCAGGTTGCTTGCAGAGGCCGAAGTTCCGAAAGCTCTCAGGTTGCTGCTCCTCTAGGGATAATTCGGTAGACCGGGTTCATGAAGATCACCCGAGCATTCTGCCTAAAAGGCACGCCTTCGAGCATCAACCTCCGGCCGGTGTTGAGTCCGGGAATCGTGCGACGCCCTAAGAAAACCGCTGTCACTGAGCCTCGGCCGTCCTTAACTGTCACTTCAAGAGCGGATGAGTTAGCCCTAGGCACGAGCCTGACAGATGAGATCTCGCCCGCGATGAAGACAGGCTCGCGCATCTTGATTTGATCGATAGGCACTGCTCGAGCGTCCTCCGACCACTCGGCTAGCGCTGCTCGATCAAGCTCGTGAACTGGCTTGGTCAATTTAGTTAGGAATTTCTTCAGCGCCATGGCGAGTGCCTCCAAGCGTCACAATAACCGCAGGGCCAAATAGTTACCTGCCCCAAAGAAACGCCCCCCAAAGAAACGCCCCGGGTCAAGCAATCTAGAGCTTTGGGTCCTACGATGGGGGAGACCTTTACGAGGGAGATTGCTTTGCACGTCGTTGTCGTCGGCTGTGGCCGAGTAGGTAGTGAGATAGCAGTGACGCTTGAGGCTCAAGGCCACAGCGTCTCAATTATCGATAAGCGTAAAGACGCGTTTCGTCGTCTCTCGACCGCTTTTACCGGTGACCGCATTGTCGGTTTCGGTTTCGATCGAGACACACTCATCGAGGCAGGTATCACGGACGCCGGAGCGCTCGCCTCTGTCACCTCCGGAGACAACTCAAACATCATGTCAGCGCGCGTTGCGCGCGAGACATTTGGCGTGCCGCAGGTCGTCGCAAGAATCTATGACCCAAGACGAGCAGCAATTTACGAGCGCTTAGGGATCCCTACAGTCGCTACCGTTTCCTGGACGACAGAGCAGGTTGTACGACGACTAATCCCCACCACGCTCCCCATCGATTGGACCGATGCCTCTGGTGGTGTCCATCTAGTTGAGCGAACACTCCCGGGGCACTGGGCTGGAAGACGACTCTCCGGTATTGATGAGTCCGGGAGCTTTCAATTGAGCGCTGTTACGCGCCTTGGAACTGCTCAAGTTGCTCGCAACGATCTCGTTGGGCAGTCAGGCGACATTCTGCATCTGATAGTCGCAACCGATGCCTTGGATGAGCTCGAGAAGCGGCTCGCAAGCACTACTGACCACTAGACCCGGCCAACAGACCCGACCACTAGACCCGACCGTCAAGATTCGCGCATCGCGCCACCATCTCTACCTGTTCGCGTGGCATCGTTGCGCAATGCAATCCAACCCGCGAGCCTCAGTTCAAGGACAGCGACACCTAGACCTCTCGAGGGTCCTGATCCCAACAACATTGTTTCTCTGCACCGCACTGATCGCAGCCTGCGGCTCAGATGGCAAGACCGCCACCAATAACCCAGAGAAGACACCACAGGCCGAGAAGGTTCAGTTCGCTGCGGGAGAGGTGAAGGTGGTGCGTGCTGGTAAGGCCGGCGAAGCCAACCAGAGCGACGTAGATGCATTGGTCACGGCGGCTGCAAATTACGTGCGCCAAGCCTCTGTCATTCCAATGCACGGTAAGTCGCTAAAGATCTCTGACCTGCTTACCTCCGCTGCACGACCAAATGCAGTCGGCGAAGCAAGTGATGCACTCACCGATGTAGGGGTCTCTCCTGTCACAGACTCCGTGGAGATCAGTAGCGCTCCATTGCCCATCACGATTCTTACCGACAACACCGGGGTACCTGCACTTGCAACCGTCTCAATTGACCTCACCATCAGCACCAAAACAAAGACTGGTGCAGTAAAGATCCATCGGGTCGGCGAACTCGCGTTTGTTCACGAAGGAGACGCCTGGTTAATTGACGGATGGCGGCTAACTGTCAATCGGGATGGCAAAGGCATTGCTTCAGCGCCCAAAACATCCTCCTCAACAAAGGCCCCGTGATGCTGACTACAGGAACATCATTTAGACGTGTCATCAAGGTGTCGTTTACCGCCTTAGCGGCAGCCCTGTTAGCAATTGCGATGGGCACCGCAGGGCTCGCTGCATGGTGGTTGAAGACTGGAAGCATGCCAATTGCCTCAGGGGCGACGTACGTGACAGTTACCAAAACCGCGAGTGCAGACACGACCTCGGTTCCGGGGATTGCTCCAATATTTGTCTTAGTAGTTGGTAGCGACGCTCGTAGTGGAGAGACCGTGGCTCGCGGTGATGCGATTCACCTTGTTGGAGTAAATCCACAGAGCGGTCAAGCCACAATGCTAGATATTCCGCGTGACACTGGTGCTCAGATTCCAGGCCATGGTACCGACAAGATCAACGCAGCAATGTCAGCTGGTGGCCCGCAACTGCTCGCGGATACCGTAGGAAATCTCGTAGGGGTAAAAGTCTCGTTTGTAATTACAACCGACTTTGATGGATTCATAGGAATGGTCAATGACCTCGGCGGCGTAGACGTCAACGTGATCTCCCGCAACGTCGATCGCGAGTACAGCGGTGCCAATTTCGAGGTCGGCAAGACTCACATGAACGGCACGCAGGCACTTGCCTTCAGTCGCAACCGACACGGATTTCCATCAGGCGACCTAAAGCGAAGCGAGAACCAGGGCTACTTCATTCTTCAAACTCTCGGCCAGTTACGCGCGAATAATCCTGGACCAACCGCAACTCTCGGGCTTCTCGGCAACCTTGGTAGGCATGCGCACCTAGTAAATATGGGGTGGGCCGATGCGTACAGACTCGGGCGCTTAGGCCTCTCCTTAGACCCACAGAATGTGCGCAACCTTGTGATACCCGTTGGCTCTGGGGTTGGCTCTCGCCTTGCGCTGCTTGGTAACGCACGCGATCTCTTCAATGATTTTGCAGATGACGCGGTGTTGCAGCGCCACTAGCTCAGAGCGCATCGCCTCACTGCGTTATTGAGGTCTGTTACATAATTGTCACGGTCTCTAGGTACCCTCACAGGGTGAATCCAGACCAGAGAGATGCAGGCAGCACCCTTGATGCCCTCTCGCGCGATCCGGAGTTTGAGGGGAGGCTTGTATTCGATGAAGAGATCCCCGAGCGAGCGGCTAGCTACGGATCCCTCTCCGCCCCGCTTTCGCCTGCACTAAGCGAGCGAGTAGCTGAGAGGAAGCTAGATAGTTTCTGGAGCCACCAGGCCTCGGCTATTGATTCGCTCCGATCTAAACAACACACTGTCATTGCAACCGGTACCGCGTCTGGCAAGAGCCTCTGTTATCAACTGCCCATACTCGACTCGATAATCAATACCTCTACCTCTACCTCTCTCCTGCTGTTCCCTACAAAGGCTCTCGCTCAAGACCAACTACGTTCAATGCGCTCGTGGCTGCTCCCGGGTGTGAAGGCAGTTACATACGACGGAGATACTCCACAAGAAGACCGCACGTGGGCTCGCCGTAATGCCAATGTCGTTCTGACCAATCCAGAGATGCTTCACATGGGGATTCTCCCATCGCATGCGCGTTGGGCGACCTTCCTCATGCGCCTTGATTACGTCGTGATAGACGAGTTGCACGCTCTACGTGGAATCTTCGGAGGGCATGTATCTCAAGTGCTTCGCCGTCTGCGCCGAATCTGTGAGCATTACGGATCCTCCCCAACATTCTGTTTTACTAGCGCAACTATCGGCAATCCTGCAGAGCTAGCAAGCACACTTATCGGTGCTCCGGTGAGCGCCATTACCGATGATGGATCCCCAGCGAGCGCGAGGCGTTTTGCCTTGTGGCAACGGCCATTAATTGATGATGCTCTCGGCAAGCGATCCTCTGCCAACTCCGAGACCGCTGCGCTCCTAACTGCATTCGTGCGCGATGGGCACCCAACGCTTGCTTTTACCCGCAGCAGGCGCGGGGCAGAGTTAGTCGCCGACCAGACCCGTCGCACTCTAGAAATAGTTGCACCAACCCTCGCTGATCGTGTGGCTGCATACCGTGCCGGCTATCGCTCAGACGAACGGCGCGAGATCGAGTCAGCTCTAAACGATGGCCGACTTCTTGGAGTAGCGGCTACGAATGCACTCGAGCTCGGGATTGATGTGGGGGGTCTTGATGCAGTCGTCATCAACGGTTTCCCTGGAACCATCGCATCGCTGCGCCAGCAATCTGGGCGCGCTGGTAGGTCCGGTCAACGCTGCTGCTCAGTACTTGTGGCCGGCGACGATCAGTTAGATCAGTGGTACGCAACACATCCAGAGCAATTACTTGATCGCTCCCCCGAGGCCGCGGTGATCAACCCGAACAATCCATTCGTGCTCAGGCCGCACATCGCATGTGCAGCGCACGAGTTGCCGCTCTCCCCAGATGACGAGAAGTGGTTTGGAGCGGAGATTGACGAGGCCGTTCGCGAGCTTGTAATTGCCGATCTCCTAAAACCACGTAAAGGACTCATGTACTGGGCTGGGCAGTCGCCACCAGCGCCTGCAATTGGGCTTCGCAGTGGCGCTACCGAGGAGTTCTCTCTACTGGACGCTTCCGGTGGATCAACTCGATTGATCGGCACTGTCGATGGAGCGCGTGTCCACAGCGTGGCCCACGTCGGCGCGATCTATCTACATCAGGGTCGCCAGTGGCAGGTAGAGAGCCTCGACCTTAAGGACCATGTCGCTTGGATGGTCGATGCCGATGAGCTTGACGAGTACACGATCGCGCGCGAAGAGACCGACATAACCATTATTGAGACCGACCAATCTCTCGCGTGCGGATTTGGTACAGCGCATATCGGGCGAGTTGAGGTGACCAACCAAGTAGTTGCATATCAGCGCCGGAGGGTAGGCAGCGGAGAGTCATTAGGCACTGTTGCTCTCGATGTACCAGCGCGCTTGTTAGATACGCGTGCTTGTTGGTACACGATTGACCTAGAGAAGCTCGTGCGTGCAGGGGTAGACCCGTCCCGAATTACCGGCGCAGTCCATGCTGCTGAGCATGGGCTCATTGGCCTACTTCCACTCTTCACAATCTGCGACCGCTGGGATGTAGGCGGAGTATCTATGGCGATGCATCCGCAGACAGGCGACCCGACAATCTTCGTCTACGACGGTTACTCAGGCGGGGCAGGTATTGCTGAGTTGGCATACGCCGATGTCGCGCGCCACGTCAGCGAAACACTCTCTCTACTCGAGTCATGCCCATGCGATGAGGGTTGTCCCTCCTGTGTCCAGTCTCCAAAATGCGGGAACTGGAACGAGTATCTAGACAAGGGCGCAGCGATTCTGCTTCTTAGACTTCTTAGCCCTAAATAGCGATCACCACTCAAGCAACGCTGCGCTAGTTCCCTGAGACCCTGACCACTCGATAGTCGCGGAGATGCGCTCTCCAACCTCAACAAGGCGAAGAACCCGGGCTCCATTGCGCAGCGCAATCTCGCGAGACCTGCGCTCAGCATCCCCCTGGGAGTATCCACTTACGCGATCACTAGCCATAGCTGCAACAACTAATTCAGAGACAGTCTCCGCGTGGGCACGCTCAACTGCAATCCTCCCAGCGCTGCCCGCTGCGATAGACGCCGCCGCTCCAATAGCCACTGCAACGATTAGCAGGACGGCGGCACTACCCGTCTCGCGTCTAACTCCAGAATCTTTCATCTCTCGACGCGCACAACTGCGCGCGCCCGCATCATCGGGTCTGGGAGCAGCGGCCCCACTACTGGGATATCAGTATGGACCTTTACACGTAACACCACAGATATGGCACCCCCTATCTTTGGGCGCCTCCCTAACTCAAGATCAACACCTGGGAGTGCCCTCCGCGCCGCCTCCAATATGGTTGGTTCATCTGGTGAGAGCGCCGCGGCCCGAGCCGCTTCATGCACTGCCTGCTCTAGAAGTAAACGTGTGCGCACGACAGATACAACCTGAAGGGTGCAGAGCAGGACAATAATTACTAGAGGTAAGACGAGTACAAACTCGACAGTTGATTGACCAGTCTGCCCAAGACTCCGCGCCATGCTGCGGCGCGTCTCTCGGGATTCTCTATCAACCAATTTCCCTGAAGGGCTCGGGTCCACGGACTCAAACATGCTTATCCTGGGATCAAACGGCCGACGACCATGTCAAAGAGTTTTGTTATACCGCCGCTCTTTGATGCCCACGTAAGTAGCAGGGTTGCGATTGCAGCAGAACCAAGTATCACAAGTGCATACTCTGCTGTTGTCTGCCCTGCCTCGTCTGCCTCACTCTTCACACGCTCTACAAATTTCCGGATTGAATGCACGGCTACCTCCTGGTAGTCGGTGGGCTTAATTCGGGTCGGCGCATGGCCAACGCAGTAAGGCGCGGTCAGTGACCGGCGAGCGCACCGAGTACAACTGGTGCGAGAGTGAGCAGCCCAAAGGCCGGAAGTATCGTAAAAACAAGCGGGAACAGGAGGCGAATCGGCACTGCCCGGGCACGTGCCTCTGCTTTTTGGCGAGTAGCAATGCGAGATGATTCAGCTAGGCGCTGGAGTGCGCTGCGGATAGGCGCTCCACTTCGCGCTGAGGCGGCGAGAGTTGCGCAGAGTGCCATCAGGTCCCGATGTGGCGGGGGCGAGTCACAAGCAGAGGCGAAAGTTATTCCCCTATCGCTCGCAGAGGCTAGATCGGCACACCAGGCGGAGACCGTTGGCGGCGCCCATTTCGTGACAGCTGCAACAGAGCCAGCCGGCGTGCATCCCGATGCGGCAGCGAGTGCAAGCAGATCAATAAGCACTGGTATGTCGCGCGACACAGCATTATCCATGGTGCGGCTCGCGCGCCTTCTTGCTGGCACCCCAAGAACTCGAATGAACGCTACGGACTCGATACTTCGATTGCGACGAGAGGATTTCTTCTTCTCCATTATTTGAGCCCGAGATCTCGCTGCAGACTTATTGGCTCGGATAAAGATAGGCACTGCGATTAAAGCGCCCCATCCACATCCGATGAGCAGCCCTAAGTGTGACTCAAAGTTCGACATCTCAGGCCACCGAGTTGACAATGCGCGACATCCAGAATGCACCAAGTGCATCGAGGGCTAATCCCCCAAGCAGGCTTGCTCGACCAGCCCACGAACTCACCAACTGCGCCAGAGACCCGGGATTCGCCGCTCCACCAATTACGAGAAATAGAAGCGGCGCTGCAGCCACGACAAGAGCTGAGAGACGCGACTGAGTCGCTAGCGATAGGGCCTCACTTCGAACAGCATCGCGAGCGCGCAAAGCGGCAGAGAGCCCCTCAAGCCCATCAGTTGCAGGGCCGCCTAGGTCGAGCGCAATCGCTAGGCCGGCTACTAGTGCACGCACATCGGGATCGTTAGACGCACTCCACCAAGTCCGCAATGACTCAACTGCGCTCATCCCGGAGACGCGCATGAGTCGCAGACGATCAAGGTCTCGCCCAAGCGGCCCGGGCGCGACGGCTGTATCAATCACTCCAGCGAGCGATTCGCCGCCACGAACTCCAAAGATGATTGAGTCGGTTAGTGCTGGGACTCCGCGACGTCTCGCGTGTGCCGCACTGCGACGTGTCTTTATGGCCCACGCTGGAAGCGCGAGCACTACACCCGCGGAGATTGTGGCGGCCGTTGCGACACCTAGCAGCGGAGCTGTGAATAACGCGAGCAGAGCCGCTATCCCCCACCCGCTAATTAGCTGCTGCCCTGAGAGGCGTAGATCGCTCTGATCGATTGCATCGTTTACAAGCATCTCTAGCTGATTGGGAGTTCGCGTTTTTGTGGGGCGTAGGGAGTTGCCGCGCCGACGAGCCTCCCCAATCCGAGCAGAGTGAGCGAGGAAGACAGCGCCGGCAAACGTAAAAGGAGCCACCATCACAGAACCACCACAAGCCGGCGCGACATAGAGACAGCGCCGGCCAGAGCAAAAGGAGCCACCATCACAAGACCACCACAAGCCGGCGCGAAATAGAGACAGCGCCGGCTTGTGGTGGT
>Ga0194043_1002237_pt1 | contig 10696 bp, 10 predicted proteins | sample JunL4415m_MetaG_FD_161274 | JGI IMG/M metagenome (GOLD analysis project Ga0194043, IMG submission 161274) | Anoxic zone freshwater microbial communities from boreal shield lake in IISD Experimental Lakes Area, Ontario, Canada - Jun2016-L442-15m | ecosystem: Environmental > Aquatic > Freshwater >...
TAATAATACTATTCTTTAAAAAGGAAACTACAAAAATAAAAACAAAAATAAAAATAAAAATAAAAAGGTGAAAACCTTTTTTAACGTAAATATTATTATACCCAATTTATAATTTAAATATAATATTGAATAGTTTTTTATGTCTGGAAACTCCGCACTCACATTTATAATACCAACAATTGGAAGAGAAACACTAAGATTAACATTACAGTCTTTAAAAAACCAAACAATTACTAATTGGAAAGCAATCGTTATTTTTGATGGAATTGAACCAACCATATATGAAACTGACTCAAGAATAACCATAATTAAAACACCCATAAAACTAGGACAGGGATACAATAGTGCGGGTCTTGTCCGTAATTATGGAATTAAGTTTGCGAATACCGAATGGGTAGCATTTGTAGACGACGACGACAGCATAACTCCTAATTATGTTGAATCATTTTTAAGCGAACTATGGCTTGATCCTGATGTAATAATATTTAGAATGACGTTAGACGACCGTGTTTGTCCTAGCATAGATTCTACCAATTTTTTTATTAAAGATGTAGGCATAAGTTTTGCTGTAAAAACCGAACTGGTTTCTAAATTTATATTTATACCATCTATTGAAGAAGATTTTGAATTCTTGGATAAAGTAAGACTAAAAAAATACAAAATAGTATTAAGTCCATATATAACATATACAGTTAATCAATATAACTCTATTAATATCCCATTAATGGGTAAAAGAGGATTTGTTAATTATTAAGGAAGAATTATATTATATTTACATTATAAAATGAACAAAGGTTTAATTATTCCTATAATGGAAAAATATGAAAAACTTTTAATTGAAAACATCCGTAATTTATATAATAACTTAAATTTCACATTACCAATCGAATTATGGCAAATCGGGAATGAAATAAGCGATAATGCTACAAGACAAATTAACGAATTACAACTAACCCATAATATAACTTTTAAAGATGTAAAAGATTATACTGATGATTATTCGCGTTGGCAAGGGTATCAAATAAAAGCATTTATTGTTAAATATACTGAATTTGATGAAATTATTTTATGTGATTGTGACGTTTTATTTGGAGTAAATCCAGAAATAATATTTAATGATAAAAATTATATTGAAACCCAAAGTTTTTTATTTAAAGATTATTTACGCCATTATCCAAAAGATTTACAAGAAATTAATAATAGAATATCATTTATTAAAGAATTACTTCCAATAAAAAACGAATATTTTCCAAATGAATGGGACTATATATACACAAATAACTATGACCCTAAAAAACATAGTTGGTTTTATGTTGATTCGGGTGTTGTATATATGAATAAAAAAATACACGGTGATGTCGTTAATACTCTTTATGAATTAAATTATAATTGGGAAAAAACATATAAGTATGTTTGGGGAGATAAGGAAACGTTTTGGTTATCTTTTGTTAAAAATAATAAACCTTTTTACATAAATCCTGTTGCCGGATTTAATTATATGAAGGATAGCACAAAAATAAATTGCATGGGAAATAATAATATATTATGTCACACCTATAATAATATCTATTTTTTCAGTCAAAAGGGTTACCCCAAATTAAAGTCGTAGTTTAACAGTCTTAAGGCTAGATTCAATACACTCCGTAGTTTTTTGCGTTCTCAACGACATTATCAATCATAACGTTTAATTCATCCTCACTAACTCCATCTAATAGAGTTACATAATTGTAATGTATTTTAATTTTTGACTTTGCGCCTTTGCTTCCATATAGTTCTTTTAGTTGATGAAGGAAATTTTTTGCGTTTGGGTTTGGATTTATTTCTCGAAACACAGTTGCGTTCGGAAACTCTCTTTTTATATTTTTTTTAATTTTTACCATGTTTTTATTTTGACCACGATATGTTTTAAAACCATAGTTACTATTTGGTTCGTTCAACTGCATTATTAGGAATACTTCACGAAGTTCTAATCTATTCACAGGGTTAACAACTTCATCCATAACTATTTCTATACGAGTATTTACTTCATCTACCGTAATTTGTAGTTCTTCAATATCATTATCTGCCTTATCCAATTTATGATTTACTTCATCTAACTTAACGTGTGTTTTCTCGTTCTGGTCTTTCATATCCTGAAGCATCTTTTCTGCTCTCTCCTCGTGTGCTCTACGTTCTCTATTTGATTCCTCAAGCATTAATTCAAGTCTTGTTTTAGCACCCGTTAAGCGCTCTATCTCTGCTTCTTTTTCACGTATTAGAAAGTTGTTTACTATCTTAGATACCTTATATGCGAACGCTGGGGAAACCCAAGAAGCTATGTGCGGTATTAGGTCTGGGTGAACGTATGTTCCTCTTGTCTCATTAATTCCTGTATTAACTATAATCAATACGTCTCCCGGAATTCCGGGAGACCTGTTAATGAATTCTCCAAAACATTTAACCATTACTTTATTTCCTTTATTTTCTACCCAATGGTCAAATCTCTTTCCACCATCCGCACACAATTTAGTTGCGTTAATATATCCATTTGTCATATTCATAGTAACCGTAAAATCACCATAAAGTGCTTTAGAATATTTACCAGCAATAGATTCAAATGCTAATTTTTTAATAAGTTCGTTGTTGTTGTTTGCGTTCATTTTATTTTATTTGTGTTTTAATCTATAACTAATTATTTCAAATCAATTTTTTTTAAATTAAATTAAACGCGGTTATTCTATGTATTTAACAAAAACGTTCTCGAATTTACAAATATTATTTATAATATCTTTATTTGTGTATTTACAATCAAATAAATATATCCATTTTTCTTTAGTTGGATAATAAAAACCATAACACTTAATTTGACCTAATGCGTGTTTCCAGTTATGTTCTTGTTTGACCTCGATTATTTTATCGGAAGTTAAAACATCAATAAATCCCGCAGGTGTTTCAACCTCAATAGACCCATCTTCTTCGAGTGCGATATGGTCTCTAATGAATGATTCTTTCCATTCAGATGTATGGTTATATTTGGTTTGTTTGAAAGATTCGCCCATATCATTCCAATACCGAAACTCGTTTTCAGGCGATGACTGTTTCCACGCATTTATTATTTTAGATATTTTACAGGCAAATTTGGGTGATACCCATGATGCTATGTGTGGAATTAAATCTGGGTGAACGTATGTTCCTCTGGTATCATTAGGTCCAGACATATTTAAAATTAATAGGTTTGTTAAATTTTCTACATTTTCAAACTCTTTAATTAGGTCTTTACTTCCTTTATTTTCTAACCAATGTTTCATTTGTTTTCCACCAACAGCACACAATTTAGTCGCATTAATATACCCGTTTGTTATATCTATAATAACATTAAAATCGCTATATTTTGCTGTTGAATATTTCTCATTAATAGTTTCAAATTCTAAAGATGTATTCATTATATTTAAGTTGTAAGTAATATAATGAATAATATCAATTCATTTTTAAATTTATTCATTAGAATGAGTTATAAATAATCTATAATCAAATATATGAGTATCCAAGAAATCCAAGCAATCGCATTTTTCGACACTACAAATATTAAAGGGTGTGTTTTGTTTACAGAAGATATTGTAAACAAAACGGTAATAATCGATATTAATTTGAAGGGTTTATCTAAAAATGGACTACACGGGTTTCATGTTCACGAATCAGGAGATTTGTCTGAAAAGTGTGAAAGTATGTGTGCACACTTTAATCCATATAATAAAACACACGGTTGTCCTGGTATGAAAAATAGACATGTGGGAGATTTAGGGAATTTAAAAACCGATTCGAATGGTTGTGCGAAATATACGATTGTCGACAACGTTATTAAATTACGAGGGAATAAAGCAAATATAATTGGTCGTGGATTAATAATACACGCGGACCAAGATGATTGTGGACACGGTAATAATAAGTCCAGTTTAATAACTGGTAATTCTGGAAAACGAATTGCGTGTGCGATTATTGGATATTCAAAAAGTAATTATCTCAAATAATAATGATAGGATATATAATTATATTTATTTGAAATAAACTCGTTAATTTGGTTTAAACTTCTAACATTATTCCATTTTAATTTACGAACTGATATTTTATCAAAGTGATGAATTAGCACATAATTAAAATATATTTCATATTCGGAGGCTCCACTAGCGTCATATTTTTCTTTGTCAACAAGCTTTAGAAAAACCTTCCAAAAAGGCTCTTTACGATGGTATAATTCAACCATATTAAATAATTCTGACAAAAGGTAAGTGTTAAATATCATGTGATGGGTTACACCAGAAACAGACGTTTTTTTAAATAATGACTTATGTAATAGATTCATATGTGTGAAGTATGGTAAATGATACTCTGGAGAAAATGAATACAATAGTTGTTTGTTTTCATTAATAAATTTGGTTGGGGTTAAAAAGAGAGTATCTGCATCAATAACTAAATAATTCTGTAAAATATTTGGGATAGTAATTCCAGAATACAATTTTAACAGTTGTTGTAAATACCATCCGTTTTTACTCTGTTTTCCGTGAAAAGTCTTGACATCATTAATATTAAATGGGAATATGCCTTCATCTATTGTAATACACCCGTCAAATACCAGATTTTTATCAAAAGATACAATATAAACGTTTCTATACCCAATAATATTTTGTTTTGCGTAAGAAATGGTTGATTTTATAAGTTCGGTGTCAGATGGTCCAAGAGGTATAACTATATCGATTAAATCACATTCATAATTTGTAAAATGCTCTAATTGTTTAGAATGAATATGTAAATTAAATATCGGCACATCATTAATGAATGGTTTATGTATGCCTTCTACATATTTCCAATGTATATTAAAATTATTGTATTTAATAATACACGTTTCATTAATAAACCCAATTGAATTAAATTTATCATTTAAGGGGTCAACGCCACCTAAATATTGTCCAATTGCAGCCGCATCAAAAATAATATTAAATTTGTCATAATTATTCGTTACAAATTTTAATTCTGAAGAAGATAAATCGGTAGTTCCAATAGGTAAATTATCAATTAAATTTGTGTTTTTCATAATGGTTACAAAATTGTACATATCATTAATATTAAAATCGTAATAATCTAAGACTTGTTTTAATATTTTCGAAGAAGGTATGTACATAATACTACATATGTTTCTATTAAAACAGTCGAACGGAATATATATTTTACTTTTCTCGAAGTGAGGTTTTAATGTATCACAATTATAATAAAGTAAAACATCATTTTCGATATGTATAACATCTGATATTCGATATTTACACATAAACGAATAAATTGTGAAAAAACGTTTAGAGGTATTAAGCCAAAACCCGCCTCTAAATGTTTTATTTAAAGAACTATTATTTGAAAAATTATAGTGGTCATTTAACAGGTCGGAATCAATTAACGTAATATCATTTTTATATTTATCAAACATATTTAAGAATTTGTTGTTTGTTAACACGAAAATTTTTTTATGTTGTGTTTTAAGTAGATGACCGATATTTATTAAAATGTATGGTTGAAATATATCTAAACTAACTAAAACAATATTCATTATAATATTTACCTTTATAGTATATTTATAATATTAACGATTTTATGTATTTGTAAAGTGGTTGTTTTTATTTAAAATTTGGGTAAAATTATAAAAATCATTTTCGGTCATTAAATGACAAGAAATAAGATTACTCATCTTTACTTGATGTCGGTGACAAGGAAACCCTAAATAATTACAAGTTGTAAATGACAAATCGTCTGTTTTAATAATTTTAACGTTTATATCGGGTTGTTGTAAATAATAACTAATTGCAACATCGCATGCGCTAACTAGACCACCTTCTATATTATTTGTATTACACATGTTTATCCAGTCTTCCATCAAAGTATTTAATAATTTGTATATTTTTTCTAAAGTGTTATATGTAATAATAAACCCTGGACCTCCAGCATGAAAATAATATTTCTTCGAACCTATTTGTCTTTCACATCCGTGTCCTCCAATATACAAACAATCCGTGTAATCGAATTTATTTATAAATAATAATAATTTGGGTATATTTAAATATGTGTCTGTTCCAACACAAATTATAAATTTTGGTTTATAATTTTCATAAATATATTTCAGTCCTAAAAATTGTTTATATGATGCGGATAAGTAATCATTATTAACACCAAGTAAATTTATATATTTTATTTTGTCGGTATCAGTAAACAGATGGGTTTTGTCTTCTCCTAAAAAATAAATTAATTTTATATTTGAATATTTCTCACATTTTTTACCCCACGTGGCGTTTACAATATCAATTTGTCTTTTATATTTGGGTATTGTATCACACGCATAAACCAATATAATTAAATCACAATCAAACATAATATAATATAAATAGAGATTGTTTATATTATATTATGTCTAACAAGTATATTACCACAAAATCTCTGGTGATTGTCGAGAGTCCGCATAAATGTAAAAAGATTGAGGAATATTTAGGTCCAGGGTATAAATGCGTCGCAAGTTTCGGTCATTTGAGAGAATTAAAATCTCTTGAAAACATCGACATTAATAATAACTTTAAAGTAACGTATGAAAATATAGACACAGCGTTAAAACAAAAACAAATAAAATTATTAAGGTCTGAAATAAATATAGCGTATGAGGTTATTATTGCAACAGACAATGATAGAGAAGGAGAAGCAATTGGATGGCATATTTGCGAATTATTTAATTTAAGTGTTGACAATACAAAACGGATAATCTTTCAGGAAATTACAGAACCCGCAATTCAACACGCTATAAAAAACCCAACAAGATTAAATATAAATATAATTAATTCTCAGCAAACGAGACAAATATTAGATTTATTGGTTGGATTTAAAATAACTCCTTTGCTTTGGAAATTTATAACGAATAAATCTAAAAACAGTTTAAGTGCTGGTCGGTGTCAATCTCCTGCATTAAAAATAATATATGATAATTATAACGAAATAATAAATAATCCTGGTAAAAAAGTATATAACACAACGGGTTATTTTACGAATTTATGTATTCCGTTCGAATTAAATAAACGGTTTGAATTAGAAGACGATGTTATTGATTTTTTAGATGCTTCAATTCATTTTAATCATATCTTTATGTGTGAGTTGCCTCCAAAACAATTATTTCGTGAATCTCCCGAACCGTTAATTACATCTAAATTACAACAGATGGCAAGTTCGGTTTTAAATATTTCACCTAAAGAAACAATGACAATATGTCAGGGATTATATGAAGATGGTTTAATAACTTATATGAGAACCGATAGTAAGAAATATAGCAATTGTTTTATAGAAAAAACCCGGAGTTATATTTTACAAAATTATGATGAAAAATATATCAGTCCTTTAATAACTGGTATTGTAGACACACAACTCGTTGAAGATACGGCGAAAGTTAAAGAAGCACATGAAGCAATTAGACCAACAAATATATGTCTACAAGAACTTACAAAGGATTATAATCCAAAAGAAAAAAAAATGTATAAACTAATTTGGGAGAATGCATTGGAAAGTTGTATGTCGGCCGCATCCGTTCTCTCGTTAAATTCAAATATAACCGCATTAAATAATTTAAGTTATAGTTATAAATGCGAACACGTTATATTTCCCGGTTGGTTAGTAGTAAAAAAAAAGTATAAACCGGAAAATCCAATTTATAATTATATGCTAAAATTAAAACAGCAACAAGTTATACACTATAGGAAAATCACGTCCAATATAACTTTAATAGATACAAAAAGTCATTATTCAGAGGCAACGTTGGTTCAGTGTCTTGAAGAAAAGGGAATTGGAAGACCGTCCACATTTTCGATGTTAATCGATAAAATACAAGAAAGAGGGTATGTAATAAAGGAAGATGTAAAAGGAAAACAGGTTGTGTGTACAGACTACGAATTAGAAGACGAAAGTATTACAGAAATAGAACACAATAAGGAGTTTGGAAATGAACGGAATAAATTAATAATTCAACCGATGGGTATTGTAGTTATGCAATTTTTAGAAACACATTTTAATGATTTATTTAATTATAATTATACGAGAGAAATGGAAGATAAATTAGACAAGATTGCGTTAGGAGAAAAAATGTCTACAGAAATGTGTAAAAATTGCTATGATGAAATAAACCAGTTAATTCATAAGTTATCGGGATATAAAAAACCGGAATATAAAATAGATGATACTCATATTTATACGATAGGACAAAACGGACCGGTAATTAAATGTATCGATAATGTAAATAAATCGGTGACGTTTAAATCAATTAATCCAGATATAGATATAACTAAAATCGAAACGGGAGAGTATTCTTTGGAGGAACTTGTCGACAATAGTAAAACCAAAATAATAAGTTCCTCTAATTTGGGAAAACATGAAGGCAAAGACCTTATTATTAAAAACGGAAAGTTTGGGTTATATCTTATATTTGGAGACCAGAATATATCGTTAAAGAGTTTAGGTAACAGACCACCCGAAAATATAACGATGGATGATATAAAACATTTATTAAATAATACAGGACAACTAAATCCCGATGTTGTTAGACAAGTTTCGGAACATATAAGTATTCGTAGAGGTAAACCTGGGAAGGATAATTATATATTATTTAAAACTCCAAAAATGAAAAAACCGTCCTTTTTTTCAATAAAAGATTTTAATGAAAATGTAGTAGATTGTGATATTGTAAATTTACAATCGTGGATTAAAGTAAAATATAATATTTTTTAATATACCGGATAATCAGATAAAATCCAATAAACCATACATAAAATTTTAATATTTATATTTTATATAATGTCAATATTACAAGAGAAAACGTTTAAAACAATATATACCTCATTTATTTATTGTAGTGTAGTTTTATTTATTGTTTCCTTTTTTATGAAGGATTCCGTAAAACTGGATATTAATATTGCGAGTTATTCAATATTAGCGAGTGCTATCATATTAGTTTCGTGTATTATAATAAGTAAAATTTCGGTGGGATTCCCAAACGTGTCTACACTTAAATATATGATGTTGATGTTTAATAATTGTGGTCCATATTTATTAATGTTAAGTATTATAGGGTATACCTTATTTTTACTGATAAATTATAAATCAAATATATCGGAGGGACACGTATCTGATGGATATTATACATTTTCAAATATATCGACTATATTAATATTACTTCAATTATATATTGTTTTAAATGGAATAAATGAGGGTGGCTACATTAATAAAATGCAGAGTTCGTTTGTCTACCTTATTGGGGTAATAAATTGGATTTGTGTGATTACATTATATATAATATTAAATAATTTCCATACAGATGGGTTTCAGACTACAATTTTATAAATTTATAGGTTAAACCGTAATTAGTGTCTGTTTCCCAAATACCGGATATTTTTAATATTAAGGTAGCTTCGTCGTTTAAGTTTTCATAATCTGTATAATTATTAAATATTTTAATTCCTCCATTTAAAATTTGAGAATATATTTTATAGAGAGGGCTTTTAGTTGTGATTGAATATTTTTGTAATAATTGTGATTCAATATGTTTTATTTTATCGATAGTTTTATTATTGTGAATGTTGAAAGAACATCTATATTTATTATAATGTTTTTCAATAATAACGTCGTTTAATGGTATGTATAAATATACACCATTTAACATAAATTCGTGAGTAGAATATAAGATTCGAATAAAATGACTATCGTTGATAATATTATTATGAATGGGTTCACAAAAAAAAATATTATTATCATTATATTGTTCTAATTCTTTTACAATAAGCATTAGTATATAAATTACGGATGTGTTTAATACTTTCAAAAATATAATGAGTTTGTATATTCAATTAAAGAATGTTCAAATAAATATATAATGAAATTTTATGAAACACATTTTGAAGAATATATACAATCCGCACAAAAGGAAAACTTACACCCGAAATTAAATAAAATCTTTAATAAATTCCCCGAAAAAGTCCACAACTTTAAAAACTTAATTTTGTATGGACCACCAGGGGTCGGAAAGTATACCCAAATGTTAAAATCAATAAAAAAGTATAGTTCAACCGATTTAAAATATGATAAAAAAATAAGCGTTACTTTTAATAAACAACCTTATTATTTTAAAATAAGTGATATACATTATGAAATCGATATGTCGTTATTAGGATGTAATTCGAAACTAATATGGCACGAAATATATCAACAGCTTGTAGACATTATATCGGCAAAGATTGACAAAGTCGGAATTATTGTCTGTAAAAATTTCCAAGAAATTAATAGTGAATTACTGGATAATTTTTATAGTTATATGCAACAAAATAATACGTGTTCTATTGATTTGAAATATATTTTAATTACCGAACAAGTTAGTTTTATTCCGGATAATATTTTAAATTGTTGTGAAATTATACCTATATCAAGACCAACCAAAACCCTATATAATAAATGTTTAGAGAATAAGTTACCTAATGACGTTAAACTAGAAAATATTACAAACATAAAGAATTTACATATTTATAACGATGAATTAATGCAGCAATATAAAATCATTTGTAATAAGATTTTATATGTTATGATAAACATAAATGAGGTTAAATTCCTTAAATTTCGAGATTTATTATACGACATATTTATTTATAATTTAGATATC
>Ga0194043_1002243_pt1 | contig 10682 bp, 6 predicted proteins | sample JunL4415m_MetaG_FD_161274 | JGI IMG/M metagenome (GOLD analysis project Ga0194043, IMG submission 161274) | Anoxic zone freshwater microbial communities from boreal shield lake in IISD Experimental Lakes Area, Ontario, Canada - Jun2016-L442-15m | ecosystem: Environmental > Aquatic > Freshwater >...
ATTATTTGAATCAGTATAAATTTTAATTATTTATATAATAATTATATTATAATATAATCAATATCATTATATTATATCCCGGCTTATTTTTAAAGAGGTGTTTTTGAAGTTAATAAAGTTTTTTATGATTTATATTTTTTACCAGCTGTATTCGAGTCTTACTTTAAATAAATATCTCTGGCCAAAAAACCATCTCCACCGGCAGGAACAGGTGATTCATTACTCATGCCATCTCCATTATCATCAAGCTGAGCATGTTCTGTAAGGCTGCCCCAGCTGTTGTTAATATACTGGTCTCTGACATTAATACTGGCATAATTAAAAGCTTCGGCAAAGCTGACTTTTCCATCTGAGTCTGCGTCTCCTGTCCCATCAAAAGAAACCAGGAATGGTTCGATAAAAGCTGCGCTGTTTGTTTCATTTTTCCGCGTCGAAGTGATAACTAAAGTGTTTTTTCCACTTAAATCGTCAACAAAGCCTCCGCTGTTGCAAGGACTGAAAACAAAAATTAATTTGTCTCTTTTTATATTTTTAAACATGGCTGCCATCGCAGTATCAGAAAGATTATAACCACTTAAGGCATAGTATGAGTTTGTGCCGTCATAAGATCCGTGTCCTATTAAAAACAGAACTATGGTGTCTGTTTCTACGGCTTTTGCCTGCAACTCGTTTGTTATTTTTCTAAAATTATCAATCGTCGACTGGTAATCCACATTGGATTCTTTGGGGTTCTCAAATAAGTAGTAAATGTTTTCTTCTGTGAAACCGCTATTTTTTAGGACTTTATATGCTATGTCAGTGGAATTTAGAAACCATTTGTAATGCCGGCTGTCATAAGAAGACCCGCTTGCTATTATTGCGTACTTTTGTGAAACATTGCCACTGGCAGTATTTTCTTCGTAATCAGAGCCCAGATTTTTTTCAGTGCTATCAGAAGCATATTGGGAACTGGTCGTTTCTTTTGATGCATCGGCAGTGCCAGAGTTATTTTCAGAAGTTGAGCCATTTTCACTGGTACTATCAGCATTTGCACCAGTTTCAACAGTATTATCAGCGTTTGCATCACTCAGACCAGATTTATCTCTAAAGTACCCGCAGGCGGAGAATGAAAGCAAAACCGAAAGAAGTAAAAAAATGAAAATAATAATTAAAATTTGATTATTTTTCATCATAGATAAATTAAATAATATAAAAAAATTATAAAACCTATTATGATTACATGCAAATTTTATGAGAAAAAGTCGCCTTTAAAAACCTTACAGGCTTCCGGTAAATAATTGGCCAGAATGATCTAATTAGTTCCAGGGGAATAAATAAGGTTTTAATGAATTATTTTTTTAAATCAAGCTTAAAATTTTTCATGTTAGACCATTTTAGCTAATTTTTCACCAGTAACCAATTAAGAAAATTGCCAGCTAATTCAGCTGCTCGCTATTAGCCTAAGTTTTTAGCGTATTATTTATTTAAATTAAGGCCAAAATATGTTCAAGCAGACCCTTTTATATATTTATTTATCAGGAATAAATCAAATTTAACCATTCCATATAAAATGGGTTATTTACCAAAAAACTATTAAATAAAATTATTTTAACCTGATATCTTGTAATTCTTTCCGGTATCTATAAAAGCCTTTATGTTTTCATGCGGTGTTTCCTGAGGCAGATCACACCCGGTACTCAGAATAAAATTAGGATAAGGATCCATTTCACGTAGCAAATCATGAACATCATTTTTTACTTCATGGGGTTTTCCTCTCAGCATAACCTTTGTAGGATTTATATTCCCAATTAGCACAACATATTTTGTAAGTATTTTTGCTGCTTCTCTAAGATCTACTCCAACCTCTTTTGAATCAAGGCTTATTCCGTCTACTCCCGATTTAGCCATTTCGTTGATAAGATGCATGGTATTGCCGCAAGTGTGATAGACAGTGCTTACATTGCTGAATTTACAGCTGTCAACCAGATGCTTGACATAAAATGCGCTAAAATTTTTGAATTGCTCTGGCCCGAGCATCACTGCAGTAGGTTCCAATATACAAATAACTTCTGCTCCTGCAGAAATAAGCATATTTACATATGTCTGTAATTTTTCAGTAGCAATTTCACAAATCTTTTTTAGTCTGGCAGGGTCAAGGATAGAAGACATGGCTGCTTCATCAGCACCCATGAGCAAGGCGGCAATTGAATACGGCCCCGTAACATAAGCTCCCTTAATTACTGATTCCGGAAGCCCTATTTTCATAAGCCTGACTGTATTAACATAGCCATTTATTCTGCCATCCAGCGAAATATTAATATTAGTTATGCCTTCCAGGTCACTTTCACTGATGGTATCTTTAGGAACAGTTGCGGAATCTTCTTTCGGGAAAACAGTAAATCTTCCCAGCGCATTTGCTTCGACAGACAAATCCATAAGGGGAAATAAAACATCCGGATGGAACTTGTCGGCAAGTTGTTTCATTACTTTGTAATGCTCGCCATAATTCTGCTGGGCAATTTTAATATTGCTGCCCGCAAGCTCAACCCCTGGAAAGCCAAGCAGAGGCGCAACAATTCTCTCCCTTTTCCTATATTTTTCCTGAACTAATTCTGCTAAAGTTTTGCGTTTCATTATTATTTAATCGTCTCCCTTGTTTGTAAATATATTATTAGCTTTTGCTTAATAATTGGCTGAAATAATCTAATAAAAGAAAATTTAAGCTTAATTAAGCAAACTGATTCATTAAAAATGAGCCACTCGTCAAAATTTATCAACAATACCGGTTCTCTAAAACAAATCAATATATCAAATTTTTAATTAGTTTCTGGTATGCAATTAGCTAAAATGGTCTACTCCGGACAATATCAAGCTTAATTTTAATAATTAATTCGCTAAAAACTAAGCTATTTACCAAGAACTAATTAATATTTATTAAAAGAAAAATTTATTAATCATATGACGATTTAACCTCCTGCACAGTCCCATGTTATATTCAGGAGCTCGCCCATTTTTTCCAGTCGATAATAACATAAAAAAGCAGTTAATGTAAATCTTAAAAATGAACTTAATGTCAAAAGCCGAAAGTATCAACGGGCGCCAGGCAGAAGCCAATTTATTTGAAAGTATTTATTTCTTTTGTTAATATGTAGTTGTTATATTATAAATTTTTTTACTTCTAAGGCTGCAGCGCCCATAAAAATGAGCAGGAAAAATATTAAAAATAAAAACCGTACTATTTCACTCAGGTGGATTTTTATTATCGCATTTTCGATTTTAATAATTATAACAGCTGGAGGAATAGGAGCTATTGTATTTACCGGCTGGTTCTCTTCGGCCGATAAAACTGTTGCCGTGATAGCCAAAGACAATAATGCTGAAATTCTTAGTAAGGTCAATACATTTTTGCTTGTTCCTACTCATATCAACGAAGTCAATAGCAAATTGCTTGAAAATGGTATTATTGATTTTAAAAATGAGGCTGAACGTGAAATATTTTTTGTAGGAGTTTTGCTGACCCATTTCAGCGATCCCCTTTATAGCTTTAGCTATGGGACAGAAATCGGAGAGTACTACGGTGCCAGGAAAAATGAAAAAAATGAAATAGAAATCATGAGAAACAATGCAGATACAGGTGGTAACTCATGGTACTATTCTGTAACTGATGAGATGACAGCCGGAGAACTTGCTTTAAAAGCAGGGAAATTTGATCCCAGAACAAGGGAATGGTATAAAGCTGCAAAAAAAGCAGGAAAACCGATATTTTCAGCAATATATAAGCATTTTGTTATGGATGATCTTACAGTATCAGCCGCTACCCCAATTTATAATGAAAAAGGGGAGCTTCAGGGTGTCATGGGATCTCACATAACATTATCAAGAATTGACAGCTTTTTAAAAGAAAGTACAGAAGAGTCAAGTGCTTTAGCCGTAATTGTGGATAAAAATACGGGAGAACTGATTGCAAACTCTCTGGGTATTAAGAATTTTGAAGTACTGGCAGATAAAAGTATTAAGAGAGCCACCCTTGCTGGAATTGGCAGCCAGGTACTGTTTGAAGCCTTTAACAGATACAGAGGCAGCGAAAATGAAAACTATAAAATTTCAAGTGATTCCGGTCGCTTTTATACTGATATTGCCAGATACAGTAAAGATGGCCTGGAATGGTTAGTCATTACTGCCATACCCGAAAAAATATTTATATCGGCGATTTACGATAGTATGAAATTAATACTCTATCTTACGCTATTGTCGATGATACTTTCATTATTTGTTTACTTAAAGCTTATAGGCAAATTTCTCAAACCAATAAATAACTTAAAAGCCGCTGCGGAAAAACTTGCTCTGGGTGATTTGGCACAGAGGGCAAAGATTATAAGAAATGATGAAATTGGTGAAATATCGGACTCATTTAACAAAATGGCAGACACTATCAGCACGCTTGTCAATGGTCTGGAGACAAAAGTGCGGGAAAGAACTGCAGAGCTGGAAAATAGCAATACTGCTCTGGAAGAGAACTCAGAAATCTTAAGGATTACGTTATTTTCTGTGGGACATGGCTTCATTTCTACAGATCAATTCGAAAATATTGTAACAATAAACAATGTTGCGGAAAGCCTGACCGGATGGTATCAGGAGGAAGCAATTGGCAAACCTTTTGAAGAGGTCTTTAATATTATCAAAGGGGATAATGGTGAAAAATGCTATAGTCTGGTAAGGGAAGTATTTGAGACCGGGAAAATTATTATCCCTGAGGACCATATGATTTTAGTCTCTAAAGATGGCACTGAAACATCAATCGAAGTTAGTGCCGCGCTCATAAGCGATGAAAAAGAAAAGATGTTCGGTGTTGTAGTTGCATTTAGAGATTGCAGTGAGAAGAGAGAAAAGCAGACCAAAATTGAGTACCTTGGCTATCATGATCCTCTGACAGGATTGTATAACCGCAGATTTTATGATGAAGAGTTAAGGAGACTGGACACTGAGAGAAATCTCCCAATAGCTCTTATAATGCTGGACGTTAACGGATTAAAATTAATAAATGATGCTTTCGGCCATAAAGCTGGAGATCAGCTTCTTAAAAAGATATCCAGTATAATGAAAATGGTGTGCCGAAATGATGAGATTATCACCAAAATTGGCGGAGATGAATTTATTATTTTACTACCAAAAACCGATTTAATTGCCGCAAACAAGCTTATCGCGCGGATAAATGACGTTATTAAAAAAGAAAAAATTGATAATATTATTTTGTCTGCATCCATGGGATGTGCTGTAAAGCAGAATAAATCACAAAGCATGGACGAAGTATTTAAGGAAGCAGAAGATGATATGTATCGTCGAAAGCTTTCTGAAAGTGCCAGCATGAGGAGTAAGAACATCGATTTGATTATAAATTCACTGTTTGAAAAAAACAGTACAGAGATGACACATTCAAAAAGAGTGGGTGAGTTATGTGAATCAATTGCAAAAAATATGGATTTTCAAGAGGATAAATTAATTCAAATGAGGACGGCTGGCTTAATGCATGATATAGGTAAAATCAATGTCGAAGATAATGTTCTAAATAAAAAAGGAAAATTACAGGATAATGACTGGGGTGAAATTAAGAGACATCCTGAAATAGGGTATAGAATATTAAGCTCAGCCAATGAATTTTCGGAAATAGCCAATTTTGTACTGGCCCATCATGAAAGATGGGACGGCCAGGGATATCCTAAAGGTATTAAAGGAGAAGCTATTCCAGTTGAATCAAGAATAATAGCTATCGCAGACGCTTATGAAGCTATGACAACGGGAAGAGAATACCAGAATATTCTCAGCGAAGATGAGGCAGCATCAGAAATAATAAAATATTCAGGATTCCAATTTGACCCGGCAATTGCAAGAGTGCTTGTTGAAAAAGTCATGGGCAAAGAATGGAAAGAGAAGAAATAGGGGACGCTTCTCTTTTGAGCACGTTTTTAGCATAATTGTAACTGGGGCTAAAGTGTTGAGTCAAAGGGTCATTAAGAATTATTGATGACTCGATGGCTCTTTTTTTTAAAATTATTTTAACAGCAGGAAGATAAAGCCTCTATGGAACTTAATGGAAGAAGGATGAGTTTTTCTCTGTGTAATACGAAATGGTTGAATTATGCAGCCAACTCTGAATCTAAAAAATCTTATGCCAGGCTGTCGACTGTAATAATGATTCAGGCAACAGTCTGGTCGCAGTCTATTTAAATCAGTTTATAATTTTCCTGAGAATATTGCTGTTATAGCAAAGAACAGCATCATTCCGCTAAAAACAAATGTTACAAAACCCCTTTTGAAAAAATGCCCTATATTTTTTTCCTTGCCGGAAAAAGATTTCCATGTATGCAGTATGGCTGCCTGGAAAAGATAAACTGCAAAGGTCAGAATAAGAACAGAATTTGCTATAATTCCCCATTTGGCAAAATAAGAGATAATTGCCACCAGGCCAAGAGCCAGATTTGCAAAGCCAACTTCAAATTGAAAGCCTGGGTTTTGATTTTCAAAATTAATTCTTTTGGCATCTGCTTTATGAAAAATAACATGGCTGATAAAACTAACCAGCCCTACTACTCCGACTGTAGTCAGAGAAACAATTTCTATTGCCAGGGATAAGTTGCTGCTTAAAAAATAAAAACCGAAAAAGAACCCGATAGAGCTTATAACATAACGAACAATTGAAATAATACCGACAGCAGACATATTCCCTCCCTCTTTTAATTAATATTTATTTAAAAAATTTAAAAACAGTTTAAAAACAGGATCTTATTTTTAAAATTTTTTGGCTTAGAACTATGATAGGAACCCCTAAAGCAGTAAGCAAACAAATCTAAGTTAAAACCAGTTAGCGAAAAGTAAAACCAATTTTATCAACAGTATTTTATACTAAAATAGTTATATTTAAAATTAATAATTAAAAGAAATAATTAATAAAATAATGCAGACAATGTTGAAAATAACAAAATTATAAAACATAATATATTAAATAAAAACAGAGCATAAAATTTAATTATAAATAATTTTGTATATAAAGTTTTTAACTTTATATGGGAGGAAATAATGCTGCAAAAAATATTCAGATTGGCAATCATTTTTGTATTGCTTAGTATGTTTTTTATTTTTGTAAATGGATGCTCCAAAGTTGAAAAGTCTACTCTGCCTGATTTGAGCAAGCTTGTTTTAAAAAAAGTAAAAGTAAATGATATTGATGTAGCCTATAAGGAAACAGGGAAAGGCTATCCTCTCATTTTAATTATGGGATCCGTCAGCACCATGGATTTATGGAGCCCCGAGTTAATTGCAGGTCTGGCAAAAAATAACCGCGTTATTATTTTCGATAACAGAGGTATAGGCTCAACATCTTCATCAGATAAGGAGTTTTCAATAAATCTGTTTGCTGATGATACAGCTGGTCTGCTTGATGCATTGAACATCAAAAAAGCAAATGTGCTGGGATGGTCAATGGGAACATATATAGCACAGGAGCTTGCGCTTAAATATCCTGATAAAGTCAATAAATTAATTCTTTATGCTGCAGACACCGGTGGAGCAGAAGCTGTTTTTAACTCCGATGTTATTGCACAATTAACTGATACTTCGGGAACTGAAAGGGAAAGAGGAGAGAGGCTTTTAAAGTTAATCTTCCCGGGAGACTGGCTTAAAGAAAATCCTGATCCGCGTAAATACATGCAGATGTCCACAGAGCAGGTTTCACCTGAAAGTATTGAAAGGCAGGGCATTGCCTGTGGTAAATGGACTGGAACTTTCAGCCGACTCTCCCAGATAAATATGCCAGTCCTTCTTATTGTAGGAACAGATGACATAATAGCTCCACCACAGAATTCGGTTATGATGGCAGGCAAATTACCATCTTCATGGCTGGTGCAAATAAAGGACGGAGGTCATGGCCTGATGTTTCAGTACCCGGATAAACTTGTAAAAATCTCAGATTTTTTTCTGTCAGTTGATGAGTAAAACTTTTTTTGAAGTTCTGAAGTTTTACCAAATTATATTTTCTTATGGTATCAGGAACTATAATTTTATGAATAAATTATAGTTCCTGATAATATCAAATACATCCTTCCGGTAATCTTTGCCTGACAGCTAAAAAACAGGATTCAAATTACAGGAGCCAGTTTTTTTAAATCCCAACTTGCCAGCCTGCCAACCTTTAAAAAAGTAATTATGCTAAAAACGTGCTCAAAAGAGGACCGTCCCCTGTTACTGACTTGTTAAACATGCAAGATTTTGATATCTTAAAAACATGAATGACTTTGAATCTGTATTTCCCAAAGACTGACTTTTTAAAAAAAACAATAATTTAAATCAACTTAAAGGATAAATATGAAGCTTGGAATAATAGGTTTGACAAATACAGGCAAGACCACCCTTTTTAATGCTTTGACTAAAATAGGTGCATCTACTACTACACATCTTTCTTCATCAGCCAAACCAAATATAGGGATTGTATCAGTGCCTGATGTAAGGCTTGACAAACTGTCGGAAATATTTAAGCCAAAAAAAACAACCTCTGCATTTATTGAATTTGTTGATATAGCCGGACTTGTTAAAGGTTCCGGAAGAAGCGACGGTATTGGAAATAAATTTCTGACATATATTCGTGAGGTTGATGCGCTGGTTCAGGTTGTGAGATGTTTTAATGATGAAAACGTTGCATATGAGGAAAATAATATAGACCCTGTAAGGGATATGGGAACCGTAAACCTGGAGCTCATTATTTCTGATCTTGAAGCAGTAGAAAAAAGAATTGAAGTTATCGAAAAGAAAGTCAGAAATGTTGAACCCAGAGAAAAAGCTGAAGCAGAAATTTTAAAAAAGATAAAAGATGGACTTGAAGAAGAAAAACCTGCCAGAAATATAGGTTTGACTGAAAATGAAATTAAACAGATAAAATCACTTGGGCTTCTTACTTTAAAACCTGTCATATACTGCGCAAATATTTCTGAAGAAGATTTGGGTAAAAGCGACGAGGATTCTGTGCTTGTTTCAAAAATAAAAGAATATGCAGCTAAAGATAATTCCGAAGTAATTTCAGTCTGTGCAAAAATTGAAGAAGAAATTTCTCAGTTAGATCCAGAAGATAAAGTGATCTTCATGGAGGAACTGGGGATTAAAGAGCTTAGCATCCACAAGCTTGTCAGAACTTCGTATCACCTTCTGGGCTACATAAGCTTTCTGACTTCCGGCCCAGACGAAGTACGAGCCTGGACAATAAAAAAAGGTGATAAAGCGCCCGTTGCTGCCGGCAAAATTCATTCAGACATTGAAAGAGGATTTATCAGAGCTGAGACTATTGCGTTTTCCGTGTTTATAGAAGCAGGAGGCTCTTTTGCAAAAGCAAAAGAAAAAGGACTGCTGCGCTCCGAGGGAAAAGAATATATTGTCAGTGACGGCGACATAATTGACTTCAGATTTAATGTCTAAAAACAAATACAAAAAGGGGACAGTCCCCTTTTGAGCACGGTTTTAGCTATTTATTAATAGCAATGTTAAAACAAGAGGACGGAATTGTTGCTTTTTGCATCGTTTCCATTATCCTGTCATTTTTCTAATCTGCCATATTCTTCCAAGTTTATAATACGGAGTAATTCTGACACCCATTCCGGAAATAAACGGACACTCATTTCGGAATTAAGCGGAAGTCACACCGGAAATAAATGAACACCTTATATATTCAAATTTTTCTTAAATAATAGTTAAAATACTTCTACCAGAAAAAATTGTAACTGATAGAGCAATAATGAAGAAAAAGAGTATAAACATACATAAACTAAGGCAAATATTGAAACACAAGGAGACGAAGTTATTGCTTTAATTCCTTGATCTGCCCTCAAACTATGCTGCTGGCTCCAGAGCAATATCTCTTGGCACAAACTTTTGGTAATAAAGATAAATATTGTAATATATGTAAGAAATATGGTTTAAATAAGCAGCAGGGGCTCCTATTTTTAGCCCCGTATTATATGTCTGAGCGAAAGCCCACTGCTCATAAGTATGTACGCTGTAATATTTCAAAATGTTCCGATTGGCAACATGGTTAAATTCATGAGAAAGCGTTCCGGCAATTTCCATCTCAAAGGGCATTTCATAAAATTGGCGCTTGGACAAATCCATGTGTACAACAGTTCCATTTGCAGCGCCAAGCGCATCTACAAGAGGGGTTTCTTCAATCCTAGTCACAGCAGCATATTGTGAATAAACCTCGGGATCTTTTTGAGCCAAAATATTTAAAGCCAGGGCAATGAGATTATAAAAAGCATCACTACCCCCAATTTTTGGATCTTTCCCCTGCGGAGCGGCAGCAGTTCCTGTGTTTTCAACTGTTAAAGTTCCAGCCTGTATTCCATATTTTGCACAAATACTTGCAAATTCTGTAGAATTAACAAAGTTTGAAAATACAAATTCTCTTGAAGAGCCGCCATTAAGCAAGCCCATCCAGTTATTATAACCACCAGGGTCAGCAGACCTGTCAAAAAATGCCTTATACATTATTACGAGGAACTGATCGTTATTTAAATTTCTGTTTTTTAATTCTTCACTAAATACAAAACCATATGCTGCCTGTCCGCCTGTCACTGTCCCGGAGATAAGATTGCCTACCCAGTTGGCAAGACCACCGGGATCAGGACCCCTGTCCAGGCAAGTCAGATAAAGCCTTGTTACAAAAC
>Ga0194043_1002244_pt1 | contig 10681 bp, 8 predicted proteins | sample JunL4415m_MetaG_FD_161274 | JGI IMG/M metagenome (GOLD analysis project Ga0194043, IMG submission 161274) | Anoxic zone freshwater microbial communities from boreal shield lake in IISD Experimental Lakes Area, Ontario, Canada - Jun2016-L442-15m | ecosystem: Environmental > Aquatic > Freshwater >...
GATGGAACCTGTGAGCGTTCGGGCGATCTCGTGGAAAAGAAAGAACTCGAGCAGTGGTTCTTCAAGATCACCGAGTACGCCGACGAACTCCTCGACGGTCTTGACGATCTCGCCTGGCCTGAGCGAGTCAAGACAATGCAGCGCAACTGGATTGGCCGATCTGAAGGTGCTCAGTTCTCTCTCAGCGTCGCCGGTCGAGATGACCTCAGCATTCCTGTCTTCACAACACGCCCAGATACTAGTTTCGGTATGACCTATGCGGTCTTGGCTCCAGAACACCCCCTCGTTGATGAAGTAACCACCGAGGAGTGTCGCAGCGAAGTGAACGCGCTCAGAGAGCGGATCGCCGGCGCCACCGACATCGAGCGCACTTCATCAGAAGGAGGGCCGCTCACCAAGCGCGGTGCCTTTACCGGCAGCTACGTGATCAATCCTTTTACCGAGTCTCCAGTCCCTCTCTATATCGCCGACTACGTCCTCATGGGCTACGGGACGGGCGCGATTATGGCGGTGCCCGCAGAAGATGAGCGGGACTTTGCATTCGCCAAGGCCTATGGGCTCCCAATCCTTCGCACCACCGAACCAAGAGAAGGTCTTCCTGACGAGTTTGATGAGGCCTATACGGGTGGGGGCATCAAGGTCAACAGTGGATTTCTCGATGGTCTCGAGGTCGACGCCGCCAAAGCAAGCGCGATTGCGTGGATCGAAGAGCGTGGCCTTGGAACGGGAACAATTAACTACCGACTTCGGGACTGGTTAGTCTCTCGCCAACGCTTTTGGGGATGCCCCATCCCAGTTATTCACTGTGTGAACTGTGGGATCGTCCCTGTTCCCGCCGATGACTTGCCGGTGGTTGCACCAGATGACGTGTCCTTTGCCCCAACGGGGCAGTCCCCGTTGGCGTCACATGAAGAGTTTGTCAATGTCACCTGTCCAAAATGTGGCAACAGCGCTCGACGAGAGAGCGACACGATGGACACCTTCGTTGATTCGAGTTGGTACTTCTTACGATTCACCGACCCCTTTGATCACGACGCACCGTTCTCGCCGGAGGCCGCGGCGAAGTGGATGCCGGTAGATCAGTACATCGGTGGTATCGAACATGCCATCTTGCACCTTCTCTATGCGCGCTTCTTCACGAAAGCACTTATCGACACGGGTTTCGCTCCAGGAATTGATCGTGAACCTTTTAAACAGCTCTTCACGCAAGGCATGATCCGAATGGATGGATCAAAGATGTCGAAGTCCAAAGGAAATCTTGTTGCTCCGACCGCCTATTACGAGAGCGTGGGGGCAGACGGACTTCGACTCTTTCACCTCTTTGTGGGACCCCCGGCCGACGACTTCGACTGGACCGATCAGACCGACAACGTCATTGAGGGCTGTGGCCGGTTCCTCGATCGTCTCTGGCGTGTGGCAACCAATCCCCACCCATACCGAGCGAACGATGAGATCGTCCCCGAGGACGATGAGGTCCGACGCAGTGTGCATAAGGCCATAAAGAAAGTCACCGAAGATCTCGATCGTTGGAGTTACAACACAGCAGTTGCCCAGCTGATGGAACTGGTGAACCTTTTGACTCGCTACGTCCAAATTGATGCTGGCCCCAAAAGAGAAGTCCTTGATGAAGCCATAGATGCACTATTGGTCCTTCTTGCCCCCATGGCCCCACATTTGCCGGCCGAACTCTATGAACAACGACATGGAGCCCATGTCCATGAACAACCCTGGCCAAGCTATGACCCAGCCCTGGTGACTTCTGACACGGTCACAATGGTCGTTCAAGTGAATGGCAAAGTGAGAGACCGGATTGATGTTGATCGTGAGATTGGCGAAGAAGATGCCATGGCGGTCGCCTTGTCGTCACAAAAAGTGAAAGACGATCTCGCGGGGGCCACGCCATCTCGAGTGATTGCCCGTCCCCCCAAACTCGTCAATATTGTTCCCTAACGCCGTGAGAGTTCAACGATGAAGGTCGAACACCGGGACGAGACAGCATTCTCGCCCGAGATGGAGATCCGAACGAGCACCAAGCGTAAAAAAACGGCAACGGCATGGTGGGAAGGAACGACGTTGATTGTCGCTCTTCCCTCCCACGTCAAGGGGAAAGAAAGAGAGGAGCTGGTGACCTGGCTCATAGAGCGATCTTCAAAACGACGTCCAGCCCTTCGAGCATCGGATCCTGAACTTCTCGAGAGAGCAGTGGCGCTCTCGAAAAAGTACCGACTTGAGCGAGTGCCAACTTCTGTTTCTTTTGTCACCACGCAGCGACGTCGGTGGGGGTCGTGTTCATCTGACTCTGGGTCAATCCGAATTTCCGATCGGCTCCGACACGTCCCCGGCTGGGTGTTAGACGCGGTCCTTGTCCATGAACTAGCGCATCTTCGGTTCCCTGATCACTCCAGTGACTTTCATGAACTCGCGAATCGTCACCCTCAACAAGGCGAAGCCTCGCACTATCTCGATGGCTATCAACTCGGCCTTGAACTTGGATCGGGAGAATCAGGAAGCGATGAGCGAGCTGATGAAGAGGGTGAAACGGTGATCGACGAGGGTGTGGAGACAGAGACGCCTGAAACCTTAGGAGTCTTCACCACGCAGAAACTGTTCGAGTTCGGCAGCTAATTCGTCACCGGTTGGGAGCTCTTCAACTCCAAGTGTGTTTCCTTCTGTGGCGTCTAACGTCGACTCCAACGCTCGAACCATCGCCATGTGCTCGGGATTCGAAGAGATCAAGTCATCGACCTGTGCGCGAGAAGCCTCGGCCTCGGCTGCGAAACGACTCGCATCGAGTGAAAGCTCTGCGATCTGGCCAAGACCTTCAATGAGCGCGGCAGAAGCCTGGGGGAATGGCATCGCCGCTACGTAGTGAGGCACTCGAGCCCACAGCGTAACCATGTCGATTCCGCTTTCCCCAAATCCCATTTCGAGGGCTGAAGAAATTCCGGCGGGAACTTCTAACTCTCCGGAGACTTGACCAACTCGCTCTAAGAGTCGCGCTGATGATTCTGGAGCGGTGGCGGCCAGGCGAACGGGACGTGTGTGTGGAGCCGGGGCGGGGAACGCGCCGAGGCCGACGACTAGTCGAACATCCAATCGACGAGCGAGATCAATGATGGCGTCGACGAACCCATTCCAATACATATCGGGCTCGGGCCCGACGAGGTAACAGACGTCTCGGCCCACAAGGTCAACCCCAACGCGTACTTCGATTGAGGGCCAGGTCAACGAAGTGGTGATGCCGTCAACAATGCGAGCAGTTGGGCGGCGGGCTCGCTGATCCAAGAGTCGGTCGTCATCAAACGTGGCGAGCAACTCAGTGGGATTTGACTCCAACAGCGATGTCATAGCCGACGACGCACCAAGGCCAGCATCAACCCAGCCTTCGAGAGCCACCACCAACACGGGCTCATGGAGTGAGACGTCGTTGACGAGTTCGTAGAAACTCTGTGACTCTGCTGGGCTCATTGACCCACCGTCGCGAGAGTTGTTGCCGCGGTTTCGGCCAAGAGCGCCACGTGTTTTGGATAGGCATCAACACTTCCAGTGTCTCCCGCACCTGCGCCTGCGGCATAACGAGCGAAGACCCCTTGCAAGATGCAGGCCAACTTCCAGTACCCGAACGCTTGGTAATAGGCGACCTTGCTTAGGTCGAGACCAGATGCGTTGGCGTAGGAATCAAGAACCTCAGCACGAGTCGAAAACCCAGGCGCCATAGTTGGCGCTTGGCCGAGGAGGGCGACCGAAGAGTCGGCGGGTTCAGCCCAGTAGACCATCAAGAGGCCGACGTCGGCGAGCGGATCGCCAAGTGTGCAGATCTCCCAGTCGAGAATGGCCCGGACTTGTCCGTCATCGCCAAGCACGGTGTTGTCGAGACGATAGTCACCATGGACGACACTGGTGCGCTGTTGTGCAGGGATCTGTGCGGCGAGGGCATCACCGACGTCCTCAACAAGTCCGCCGTGGTCGACGCCTTCAACCTTCATCTTTTCGTACTGGCCTCGCCAACGCTTCAGTTGGCGTTCGATGTAGCCATCTCTCCGAGCCAAATCACCCAAGCCAACTTCATCGACGTCAACTCGGTGGAGCTGAGCCAACGTTGCTGCGAGATTTGGTCCGATAGCAGATCGTTGCTCAACACTAAATGCAGTTTCTGCAGTCGCCATGTCACGCAAGATGTGTCCTTCGACAAACTCCATCAGATAAAAGGGGCGCTCGTTTACTGCCTCATCAACGCAGAGTCCCAAGGTTTGGGGAACGGGTACGCCACTTGGGGCGAGGGCTGAGAGGATGGTGTGCTCTCGAACCATGTCGTGAGCGGTGGGGAGGACATGGCTGACGGGCGGTCGGCGAAGCGCCATCGTCATGCCATTGGCATCGGTGACCCGATAGGTGAGATTTGATCGGCCTCCTGCGACGAGATCAAAGTCGAAGGGGGCCGTTGCCCCTTCAATGTGGTCGACCATCCATTTCGAGACGGATTCGACGTTGATCCCGATAGGAGATGAGGTCTCGTTTGCCATATAGAGACGCTATCGCTTTGAGCGAGACTCTGGGCCACGAAGGCCGGTATCCTCACCATATGGTCGATGTCACCGATGCCACCTTTGAACAAGCGGTCCTTGAGCGCTCCAAGGTCGTCCCCGTGGTGGTCGACCTCTGGGCGACGTGGTGTGGCCCGTGTGAGACCCTCGGTCCGATGCTCGAAGCTGCGGTCGCCGCTCGAGGAGGAACTGTTGAATTGGCCAAAGTCGACGTGGACGCCAATCCCTCCATCGCTCAGATGTTTCAAGTCCAATCCATACCTGCGGTCTTTGCGATAAAAGACACCAAAGTTATCGATGGGTTTGTCGGGGGACAAGGAGCAGCCGAGATAGAAGAATTTCTCGATCGCATTGCTCCCGCTCCTTCAGAAGTCGATCTCTTGGTCTCAGCCGGCGACGAGACGTCGCTGCGAAAAGCATGGGGGCTCGAACCTGGCAACACGAACGTCATTGCGGCACTCGCAGGTGTGCTTGTTGCTACACATCGACCAGGGGAAGCTCTCGAACTCTTGGCCAAGATCCCTGAGACGACAGAGACGCGCGCACTCATGGCCGAAGCTCGATTAGCCGAACAGGCCATCGACGTTCAAGGTCAAGAGGTAGGACCACTGCTCGATGCACTCCTAGAAAAGGTCAGTACTGATGAAGAGGCTCGTCAAGAGTATCTCGACCTCTTGGAGACCTTGGGCCCGACAAATCCCCTTGCGGTTTCGTATCGCAAGGCACTCGCAACGAGACTCTTCTAAGTCGTGGCACTGACGTCGTCGATCTCGGCATCCCAGGTAGCACTTGGGCCTCACGAATTCGATATTGCTACCCGTGCACTCGTCATGGGAATTTTGAATCGGACTCCTGATTCGTTCTATGACCAAGGTGCCAACTTCGCCTTCGACAAGTTCTTGGAAAAAGCCAGTGACCACGTCGATGCTGGAGCGGACCTCCTCGACGTTGGGGGAGTCAAAGCCGGGCCGGGAGAGGAAGTCTCTGAAGCCGAAGAACTTGATCGAGTCGTTGGCGCCATAGAGGCCATTACGGCTCGTTTTGACGTGCCGGTCTCCGTTGATACGTGGAGAGCATCGGTCGCCGAAGCCTCGTATCAAGTCGGTGCGGTGGTGGGCAATGACATCAGTGGTTTTGGTGATCCCGACTACCTCAGAGTCGCGGCAGCAGCGGGAGCCAGTGTGGTGGCCACCCATATTCGCCTGCGCCCTCGAGTCGCCGACCCCAACCCCCACTATGACGACGTCGTCGATTCGGTTCGAGAGTTTCTCCTCGAGCGGGCCACCCAAGCCCTTGAAGCGGGGATTCCTCGAGAGCGAATCATCGTCGATGCCGGACTCGATCTCGGTAAAAATGCTGCACAGTCACTTGATCTCTTGCGAAGCTCGGCGCAGCTCGCTGATCTTGGGTTTCCGCTCTTGCTGTCTTCCTCGAACAAGACCTGTCTAGGTGTCTTGCTAGATCTCGAGGTTCACGAGCGCAAAGAGGCGTCACTGGCCGCCTCAGCCATTGGGATTCTTCGAGGGTGCCGGGTCCTGCGAGTTCATGATGTTGCAGGAACCGTGGCGGTCAGAAACACCATCGATCGCGTGTTGAACGCTCCGTGATGGCTGCTCGGAATCGAGCGGGAAAGCCGGTCTATCTGATTACAGGAGATGACCCCTCGCTCGTGGCGAATGAAGTGAGAGATCTCCTCGAAGAACTCCTTGGCGACCGAGACCCTTCATTGGTTGTCGAGGAAGTTGGGGGATCGGGCAACGAAGAGCTCGACCTTGGTGCGGTGATCGACTCGTTCACGACGCCACCGTTTTTAGTAGACCTCAGGATTGTGGTGCTTCGAGACGCTGGTCGTCTCGATACAGCGGGGTCAAAACGAATTTTGGAAGTACTTGATCCACCTCCTCCAGGCGCCGTGTTAGTGATCGTGGCCGGACACGGCGCACTTCCACGAGGCTTTGCCAAGTCCGTGACGAAGTTCGGGGACGTTCTTGACGTCTCGGCTCGGCGATTCGGAGAGCGAAAAACGTACGTCACTGATCACTTGCGAAGCGCACCTGTTCGCTTTAATGCAAGCGCCCAAAAAATGCTCCTCGACCATCTCGGAGAAGATCTCGGGAGACTCAACGGTCTCTTAGAGACCCTGGCCGCTGCCTACGGCGAGGGGGTCACCATCGACGAAGCCATGCTGACCCCATTTCTCGGGTCGCAAGGTTCAGTGCCGATCTTTGATCTCACGGACGCCATTGACAGTGGGAACGTTTCCTCTGCATTGGGAGTTGTTGATCGAATGATGGGGCCGGGAGGAGAATCAGGCCACGTGATTGTCGCATCGCTTGACGGTCACTTCTCTCGAGTTGCGCGCCTTGATGGCACGGATCTCCGCTCTGGAGATGACGCAGCGACACTGCTCGGCATTAATGCGTACCCTGCGAAAAAAGCACTTGATCTTTCTCGGCGAGTCGACACTGATGGCATCCGACGAGCAATCGGGCTCGTTGCTGATGCCGACCTTGACCTGAAAGGAATGTCGGGACTTGACGAGCGAGTCGTGATCGAGATTCTCGTTGCTCGCCTGGCGCGACTTTTAAGCAGCTACAAACGATAGGGAACTCACGCCAGTGAGATCTTGGGGTGGCGAGGAGAAGTCTTAGGAGTCGGCGTTGATGGCGTTGATCCGGCGAGTCAGGCGGCTTTTACGATTTGCTGCTTGATTCTTGTGGATCACACCCGACGCTGCTGCCTTATCAAGTCGCTTGATGGCGAGGCGTAAAGCCACCTCGGCAGAGTCGTCCTTGTTTTCTGCAGCGCTCAGAGCGCTCTTCGATCGTGACTTGAGCTCAGATCGCACGGCCTTATTGGCAATGCGGTGCTTCTCGTTTTGACGGTTTCGCTTGATCTGGCTTTTTATATTGGCCACAACGTCCTCAAAGTATCTCGGGGGCTTCTGAATTTTTGTCAGCACAGGAGTCCTGCGAGACGAAAGATCAGCATAGCAGGCAGGCGAAATCTCCTAAAAACCATGCCGCTCAGGGAGGTGGAGCGGGAAAACCTGGTGGGAGAGGTACATCCTGGGACGAGAAGAGGCGAGCACCCCGGTACGATGGACGAATCGTGTCGCACCACCCCCAGGAAGCCGTGGCGACGGGGCTGATTCGAAATTTCTCAATCATTAGCCACGTTGACCATGGAAAATCGACCCTCTCGGACCGGATCTTAGAGATCACCGGTGCGGTCGATCCTCGTCTCATGCGTGAGCAGTACTTGGACTCTATGGATATCGAACGCGAACGAGGAATCACCATTAAGGCCCAAAACGTCCGGGTGAACTTCGAAGGCCACGTGCTGCACCTTATTGATACACCGGGTCACGTCGACTTTGGCTACGAAGTCTCTCGCTCTTTGGCAGCCTGTGAGGGAGCAGTGTTACTTGTTGACGCGTCACAAGGGATTCAAGCGCAGACCTTGGCGAACTGTTACCAAGCGATTGAAAACGATTTAGAAATTCTTGCGGTCTTAAACAAGATCGACTTGCCCGCCGCAGACCCTCAGCGCTGTGCAGCAGAGATTGAACAAGTGTTGGGTCTCCCTGCCGATGAGATTCTAGCGATCTCGGCGAAAACTGGAGAAGGTGTTGCAGAGTTGCTCCGAGCAATCATCGAACGGGTACCCGCTCCCGTTGGTGATCGAGACGCGCCGCTCCAAGCATTGATCTTTGATTCGAGTTTTGACCAATACCGCGGCGTGGTCAGTTCGGTGCGCGTGATGAACGGCACCATGAGAAGTTCAGCTCGTCTCGAGTTCATGCAAGCAAAAGCCGTTCATGATGTTGAAGAGCTTGGCGTGCGAACACCGGTCCCACTTCCTACCGATGAACTCGGCCCAGGAGAAGTGGGGTATTTAATTGCCGGGATCAAAGATGTTGGTGAAGCTCGCTCTGGTGAAACGGTCACTGATACAGCGCTGCGCGCAGCTGCACCACTCGAAGGGTACTTAGATCCAAAACCCATGGTGTTCTGTGGCCTCTATCCAATTGATGGAGACGAACTGCCTGATCTGCGTGACGCCTTAGAGAAGTTGAAGCTCAATGACTCGTCAGTGACCTTCGAGCCGGAGTCCTCCCATGCGTTGGGTTTTGGGTTTCGATGTGGCTTTCTCGGTCTTCTTCACATGGAGATCGTGAAAGAGCGTTTAGAAAGGGAGTTCAATCTCTCCCTGATCGCGACCGCTCCTTCGGTCGTTTATGAAGCGTTCCTGACGGATGGCACACAAATAACCGTTGACAATCCCACGGAGTTGCCAGAGCCAAGTCGAATTGATCACATTGATGAGCCCATGTTGACCGCCACGATTCTCACGCCTTCTGAATACACCGGGACGATTATGGATCTCTGTCAATCTCGTCGGGCGGAGATGGAAAAGATGGACTATCTCAGTCCCGAGCGGGTTGAACTTGTCTATTACATACCCTTAGCCGAAGTTGTGTTGGATTTTTTCGACCAACTGAAGAGCCGAACAAAGGGGTACGCCTCCTTGGACTACGAGACCAAGGGCTATCAAACTTCTGATTTAGTGCGTGTCGATATCTTGATTAACCATGCGCCTGTGGATGCCTTCTCAACCATTGTGCACAAGAGCCAAGCTGACTTTTATGGTCGACGCATGTCGGAGCGATTAAAAGAGCTCATTCCCCGCCAGATGTTTGATGTACCGATCCAGGCTGCCGTTGGTGGTCGAGTGATTTCACGTGAGACCGTCAAGGCCAAACGAAAAGATGTGTTGGCCAAGTGTTATGGCGGTGACATCACGAGAAAACGCAAACTCTTAGAGAAGCAGAAAGAAGGAAAGAAGCGAATGAAGAACCTCGGTCAAGTCGAGGTTCCCCAAGAAGCCTTTATCTCTGCCCTGAGGATGGGCGACTAGTCGGGTCTCATTCCTTCGGGATTTAATCTCGGAAGAAGAACCCCTTAGGTAGGCCAGTTTTGCGGCCTGGCTCCTTCTGTCAATCGAAGTGGCTCTCGCTCCTCTGCGAATGACTTGCTTTCTAGTCGCCCCAAATCGGCGCTCCTGCTCGGAACCTCTTTGCCTCCTAGGATTAACTAGAGACGCCACGGTCTGCCCAGCAGGTTTTCGGCCACTACCCGGTGATGCAGTGGTGGGATGATTTGGTGGTCAAAAAGGGAAAACCCCCGTGTTTTCTCCTTCGGGTGCCCACTGTTGGCACTCACTAGACTGGAGTGCTGAGAGCCACTATGACGTCTGAACCCACTCCACATGCACCAGCTCGCAACGGCGACGAACTCGATGCCCGGAAAGCTGCCATTTTAGAAGCGATTGTCACTGAGTATATTGGAACCGCTCAGCCAGTGGGATCTAGCCACGTGGCTGCCGCTCAGAGTGTCACCGTATCCCCAGCCACTATTCGAAGTGAAATGGTTGCGCTTGAGCGAGATGGCTATCTTGTCCAGCCACACACGAGTGCGGGCCGAGTCCCAACAGATAAGGGGTACCGCTTCTTTGTCGACCACCTGGCGACCCCTGGGCAACTCGGGCCTCAACAACGAGAAAAAGTCTCAAACTTCTTTACTGGGGTGCAAGGCGGCATTGAAGACGTCTTGGAGCGAACATCTTCTCTTTTGAGCGATCTCACGTCGCACGCGGCAGTCGTTGTCGGGCCGAGCCATGAGCAGGCTCCAATTCGCTCAGTGCAAGTCGTCGGTCTTTCGCCAACACGTGCACTCATTGTCGCAGTCCTCTCTGATGGTGCAGTCGAAAATAGGCCACTGGAGTTTTCAACTGAGATGGACGACGAGACATTGTCGAATGCGAGCGCCCATCTGCAACGCATCTTTTCTGGGAGCACGCTCGCACACGTACCTGACATCCCGAAGAGTGGCAGTAGCGACGTTGACAGTATCTGCGCTTTAGCCAAGGCCACACTGAGCGCAGCGGCAAAACCAGGTGATCACGAGCCGGTATATGTCGGCGGCCCCTCTCGCCTTGCTGGCTCCTTCGATGCCATCGAAACCGTTCGAGGTGTGCTGACTATTTTGGAACAACAACTGGTCGTGGTGTCACTCCTTCGAGATGTTATTGAACGAGGACTCTCGGTGGCGATCGGCTCTGAACATGGTTATGAG
>Ga0194043_1002245_pt1 | contig 10680 bp, 6 predicted proteins | sample JunL4415m_MetaG_FD_161274 | JGI IMG/M metagenome (GOLD analysis project Ga0194043, IMG submission 161274) | Anoxic zone freshwater microbial communities from boreal shield lake in IISD Experimental Lakes Area, Ontario, Canada - Jun2016-L442-15m | ecosystem: Environmental > Aquatic > Freshwater >...
GAGTAACGCTTTTGCGAACTGTCAAAAGTATTTCTTCGCCTTCTCTCGGTGTGATTACATTAGACATATATACATTATACAAAAAAATAGCCATATAGACTATTTTTCTTTTATATTTTGGTGCCCTTGGAGGGAGTCGAACCCCCAACCTCTTCCTTAGGACGGAATCGCTCTATCCATTGAGCTACAAGGGCATAACAGCTATTCTATCATAATATCGTATCTATTAAAGTTAAAATCCCCACGCACCGCTGGTAAATATCGGTACAAAATACAATAATCCAATTAACGAAATCGCGATTAAACCTCCAACGACATATTTATTTTTTATCAATGCCAGTGAATAGTAAATAGGAAATATTGCGAAAACATATCTTGAGTTGCTTATACCCCAGCCGTATGAAGCAATAAATAGTAAAGAAGTAGCAGAAAAAAAAGTATAAATCTTGGGTATTTTGTTAAACCCGTAAATTATAATTAATAAACAAATCAAGACAAAAATAGAATTCCACCCGACAGAAAACATAAAATATGTACTTGTTATAGAATCAGAAAAACCAATCAATAAGGTCTTTATCGCATTAAATGTTTCGGAAAAAGGCACGATAAGTACTTTGCCTGTGAATACATTTGTTTTGTATTCATTGATAAAAAAAAGAAAGTCGCCGTAATATATTTTATTAATAAGTAAATATCCAAATACTGACATAGAAGGTAGGATGAAAAGCTTCAGACTGTTTATACAATTCTTTTTCCAACCCAAAGACCAATTCTGCAAGATATAAAAAGCAAAAAGAGGTAAAAATAATATTCCTGTCGTTCTTGTCATTATCCCTAAAAAAGCGAAGAAACCAGACAATATCAGCTTATCCCGACGAAGACTGTAGAAAACTAATACAGAAAGTAAAATGAATAATGAGTCAGAATAAGGGACATTTGTGAAATATGAAATTGGAAAAACCAAATAAAAGATTACTGCCAAAGATGATGTTCTTGTATTCTTTGTCTCCAAAAAGACTAATTTATACAGATACCAAGTAGTCAACAAACAACAAATAATCGATATGAACGAACCTAGAAAATATTTGTCTGTATTTAATATCAAAGAAGAAAGGGAAATCAATATAGGATACAAAGGAGGAAAGTGACTTAAAAAACCAAAATAGTCTAATGCAAGTCCAGCCCTAGAATATCCGTTAGTTGCGATTGTGATATAGGCGAGTGAGTCCCACCGGTACCATATATTAAGAAAATTATATTGAGGGTATTCGATAAAATTAAAATAATTTGATGCCCAAATAAATAAATAGACTTTTACGCTTACCGCAACAGCTAACAAATATAAGAGTGCCGAGTTTTTTTTAAACTTCTCTCCCATAAACGTGAATGAACTCGGTTTTATCATAATCAAATATTTCCTTTTGATCAAAAAATCTCTTTACTTCGATATCGCCGTTCTCGACGCTGTCAGAGGCATGGACGATGTTATTCGCTCCAGATAGACCGTAATCGCCCCGGATAGTCCCTGCGGGTGCCTCATGTCCCTTGGTGGGGCCAACCAAGATACGAATGGCAGCAACTGATCCAGATCCTCCCTCCCAAGCCATTGCTACTATCGGCGAGCCTTTCATATATTCCTTTATTTCTCCAAAAAAAGGCTTATCGGCAAGATGCGAATAGTGAGACTCAAGCATTGCATCATCGATATTCATCATCTTAAGAGAAATGAGCTTAAGACCCTTTCTCTCAAATCTATTAATAATATTACCTACTAGTCCTCTTTGTAATCCATCCGGTTTAACAAGTATTAGTGATTTTTCCATATTACTCCTTTTATTTCTCAAGTATTTTAGCAAATTTATCATTATCTTTAAAGGGTCCGATTGCTGCGAAACATATTTTATCAATATTTATAATTTCGTTTGCCAAATCATTAACCTGTTTGAGGGAAATCTTTTCGATAGATTTTACACGCTGGTCTAAAGATTCAAGCTCAGTGGCATATATATTCCTCAGTGCATTCTGGTTTGCTCTTTGATCACTTTCCTCACTTCTAAGAGTAATCATGCCTATCATAAACTCCTTGCTACGTCTTAATTCATCGGTAGTGATTTTACCAGGTATTCCTTTGTAAATATTTTTGATAAGTTCCACGGCTTCATAAACTTTTTCATTATTGATACCAGCGATAGTAAAAAAAGTACCTGCGTCGAACATGTTGTCACTCAACGTTGAGACATAATATGCGAGACCGCGTTTTTCTCGAACCTCACTAAACATTCTTGAACTCATATTACCACCACAGATTACGGATAAAATTTTCGCAACATCTCTTTTTTCAGAAGTAAACTCTACGCCGATGAATCCTAAGGCCAAATGCGTCTGTTGAGTTTCCTTGTATGATAGGTTTATTCTTTTTTTCTTTTCGATAATTGGTTTTAGGTACTCAAGTTTACTACCACGAACCATTGAAAAATATTTTTCTAGAGACACTTTTAGCCCTTCAGGAATAAAGCCAGCGACCGAAATAACCATGTTCCCTGCCGTATAATATTTTTCGCGATAAGCCAGTATATCTTTGGCGGTTTGTTTTCCTACAGTTTCTTTGTTACCTATTATCTCTTGAGAAAGAAGCTTATCTTCGAATAAGGCCTCTTCAAAATAATCATATATTTTTGAACGAGGGTCATCTTCATACATATTTATTTCTTCGATTATGGTTCCGCGCTCTTTATTCACTTCTTCATCAATGATTATAGGAGCCGTAGTAATCTCTGCCATAATTTTCACCGCACGCTCAAAGACCCTTTTACCACCACGAACGTAGTAACCAGTGTATTCCTTCGAAGTAAAAGCATTATTTACTGCACCCAAACTGTCTAGTTCTTTTGCAAGAATCATTGGAGTAGGGAAGCTCTTTGTCCCCTTAAAAGCCATATGTTCTAGGAAATGAGATATTCCAAGATTGCCACCCGTTTCATTGCGAGAACCAGTCCGAACCATCACAAGCAAAGTAAAAGACTCGGCTTCGTTAATCGGGTCCTCAATAACAGTAATGCCGTTACTTAGTAGATACTTTTTTGTCATTTATTGCCTCATATTTAGTTTTTACATATTCATAGATTGGCGGTATAACAGAGAGAATGATGATTCCGAAAATTACAAAAGTAAAGTTTTCCTTTACTGCGGCTAAATTTCCAAAGAAATATCCAAGAAAAGTAAATAATGTTACCCATGTGAATCCACCAACAATATTATAGGTAATAAACTCCTTGTAATCCATCTTACCTATGCCGGCGACAAAAGGAGCAAAAGTCCGAATAATAGGTATAAATCGAGCGATAATAATAGTCCTAGTACCATGTTTCTCATAAAATTTTTCGGCTTTATCTAAATGATTATGATTTATAAAAGGAACATATTTACTTTTAAAAGCCTTGCGGCCAATCTTGTGCCCTAAATAATAGTTCACGCTATCACCGATTATCGCCGCCGCGACTAATACTGGGTATATCACCAAAATATTAAAGCCCCCCTTAACAGAAAGTGCTCCTATGACAAAGAGCAATGAATCGCCGGGAAGAAATGGCAGTATTACGAGGCCTGTTTCTGCAAAGATAATTGCGAACATAATCATATATGACCAAGCCCCAAAATTATTTAGTATCGCTACTAAATGTTTGTCGATATTAATAATAAAATCTATTGTAGCCTGTATAAAACCCATGTTATCTCCTTGTTAAATAAATAATAATAACCAACGCCGCAAGCGCAAATCTATAATAAGCGAATATTTTAAAACTGTGGTTCCTGAGATATGATAACAGTATTAAGATTGCTAAGTAAGAGAATAGCATACTACTCAGAATCGCTGCCCAAAATTCCAAGGTAGAAAGCATAGGCCCCGTGATGTCCTTGAATTTCATCAGAGATGCCCCCGCAATAATGGGCGCGGACATTAATAAGCTAAATTTCCCAATATCCTCACGTTTCAGCCCAAGGAAAAGTCCGGTAGTATTGGTAATACCCATACGCGATACACCGGGGATTATCGCCAATGCTTGAGATAAACCAATTAGCAGGGCATTCTTATTGGTAATATCGGTTATTTCTTTTACTCCCTTATCCTTACTATCGGCATACAAAAGCAGTAAACCGACTGAGGCCAAAGTAAAAGCAATCAGTAATGGGTCCCGAAGGACTGTCTCCGCATATTTATTAAATAAAGCTCCAATGATTGCCCCGGGCACGCTAGCTATCAACAACAGAACGACCAACTTCTGCTCAGAAGTCTTCACCGACCTAGTCTTAATAATTTCAAAAGTGGCCTTGAACAGATTGATCCAATCTTTCCAAAAATATGCCAAAATCGCAATAAGCGTGCCAAAATGTAATGCAACATCGAAAGCAAGTCCTGGATCGGTTAAGCTCAACGTGTTCTTAAAAATATATGGGAAAAGAACTAAGTGAGCAGAACTTGAAATAGGTAACATCTCTGCAAAACCTTGGATTGCGCCATATATTATCGAGTAGGTTAGATTCATATATGAAATTTTATCATTTTATGGTCGAAAGATGAATGGTAAAAACCTTCGCCGAATAATTAAATGAGAAATAAAGTCAGTGTATGGTATCAAAATTTAGAAGACGAAACTGTTACATCAACATCTATTTGGCATATGGAGTATTTATTTCTATGGGGCGATTTCTCCAGTAGCACCACCCCCAGCAGAATTAGTAACCGTATAGTTACAAGTACCAGTTATACAGCTTTTGGCCAGATCAGATGGATCTTCGCAGGAAATAATCTCAGGTGCGATAGCATCATCTACTGATGGCACCCTCTTGGCTCTAACAGCAATGTAATATTGACCAACTGATTTAAGGGTAGTCGTATATTTTCCCGTAAAGTATCCGTCCACAATATCGTCTAGTGATAGAGTAAAGGCTGCCTCAGGTTTATTGTTAACTATTAGGCTCATCTCTCCAGTATAGAAGCTAGCATCCGCAGAAACGTTTACTGTAATTGGTTGTGGGGCAATCCCGATTTTTTGTGGTGTGATTGTACACATGCATTCTGGTCCATGGTCAATGGTAAAATCTATCACAGAACCACAATTACCAACTGCGTTACCATACCGATCAATGCCCTCAGATGCTCTAAGCACAAGTTTGTATGTTCCTGCGCCCCAAGCCCCATCGTCCTGATCAGTCCCCGCAAAAGCCAGAACCGTACTAGGATTGTTAACAGGCTCACCCGGAATACCCTTTATCATAGTACCTTCGTGCCACAATTCCCAAGAGATAAATCCATTATTTTTAATCCCTGTAAGGTTGGCAGAAAAAACTATATTAAGATGATTGCCGATATCTTTAGCCTTTTGGTTTACCGTACCTGTAACTGAAGGACTACTTAATATTTTGTCGTTTGGAGGTATTTGAAAACTACAGGAACCAGAAGATGGAACATCTTGTAGCTGGAAGATGGCATTATCGCTATGGCTAACACCATCACTGCCAACACAGGTCGCCGTAGCGACAAAAACACCATTACTGCTGTAAGCCGGCGTTAAAGTAGTGGTACCGTTCAGATTCGGGGTATTCATAGTAGTAGCACCATTTCCAAAATCTATCTGACCAGATTTACTATTCTCCATTTCGACAGATAATATAGGTGTGCCTAGAGTACCGACCGTGCTCGATGGATTAAAGCCAAACGATTTAATCTTACAAGAAGATGGGGCTGTTGATGTAAAACTACATACCGTTCCTAGAGTAGACGCGGAAACCAAAATATCAGTAATTCTCGATTTATTTATATCGGATTTCCCATTTTCTACGGCTCCAGTACAAGAAGCGCTATGCAAACCATAACCAGACTTCGGAACTTCGGTGATCGAAAATTTCTTTAAACCAACTGGCACATTTACCATTCCGTCATCACCTGTTTTAACTGTCTTGCCATCAACGCTATACTCCCAGTCTTTGACGCCTATGCCGTCAACCTCTTTCTTCAACGTTACGGTGCCCTGGCAAGACTCAGAGGCATATTCGTGCAATTTTGTTGCTAAACCGTCGAAATCCGTAGTAATAACATCTGTATCAATAATATCTGCTCCATTTACAATGGGGCCAGAAATCAATTTTAGATTGCTAATATCCATATTGTTGTTATTGATTCCAAATGAAACTATTCTTGCGGGCACATTTTTTAAGATATTTGCGGCTTTAGTTGCTTCGATTACGTCTGTATTGTTTGGGGTTCCACCGTCGCCACATGGATAAGTAGGAAGACCATCTGTTGCGATAATTACCAAATTTTGGTACCCTGGTCTTTCCAAAACTTTACTAATGTCTTTTGAATTATAACGGTCGGTGTCGTCAAATAAAGCAATGCTTGACTCAAAAGCTGCAAGCCAATTTGTTCCCCCTGCGCCCTTAGATTTTATACTTTCTAGTGCTTTATTTACGACATCTGTATCATCGGTAAAATTTTGAATAATACTAGCCTTAGTGCTAAAATCAATAACCGAAAAATTAGTAGGCGTATCCTTTAAGGAATTAACAAAACTTTTAAAAGCCGATATTACTTTGTTAAGATTATTATTACTGATACTGCCCGAATGATCGATTATTAGGGTAATGTCTAGACCGCAAGCTTTTGTTAGCTTTGGATTTACTGGCAAAACGCACTTGTTTGCACAAGCACTTCCTTTAAATACATTTGGTGTCCCGTTTGGCACAGTTACTTTCTTGCAACCGTATACAGCACTACCAGTACTTTCAGAAAAATCACACATATAACCCTGCATATAGTTATTAGGGATATAGCTAGACGTTGGTGCATGACAAGTGTCAAGCGCGCAGGAAGCGCTCGGGCCGCATGCCGTAACGGGATAGGAAACCCATGTAGTTGTATCACACTTAGTGACTGTGTAAGGATCCCATTTTTTACATTCAGGGCCGTCACAACCACAAGATAGCGCTAGCGCTTTACCAACAAAGAGGATATCAGACAGCAACTTATCAGTAATCGATGTCTTATATTCATTGTCTTTATAATATTTTATTAACTCTTCATATGTTTCGAATCTTTTTTTAGATTCTTGTTTTAGATAAACTACGACGTATTCGTTGTCAACCGAAGCTACTCCAGAATAATGGTTTAGCTCTACACCTGCCGCCGAAAGAGAATACGAGGAAGCCTCTTCAAAATCTCCCTTGTTGATAGCCCCAGGGATCTTTGATTCATACTCCTTATAAACTGCATCTAAGCTCTCCCCCGAATCAAGCTTTACTTTTATTTCATCAATGGTCTTTTTTGCTATCTCGTCTGAGGAATTTGCCGTATCTGTCTTTATAGCGATATATTGGCCACTATGGGTAGATATCAAGTTTTTTATTTTTTCTTTATATAAGAAAGTCTCGTGATTTCTGTCCACTTCGTCTTTATTGAGGCCAAGGAGTTCTAGATGTCCTCGGTACAATGCTTCCAGACTACCCGAATACGATCTGTCAGCCAACTCTTGTACGCTATTTTCAATTTCTTTATCAGTTACGATAATTTTGTTATCTTTAGCGGCAGCCCTTAGCAACGCTGCCTCGGTGACTGTATCTTCGGAAGTTTTCCCCATATTGAAATTAGAATCTTTTAGATAATCACCCATTTTTTTATCTAATTCGGATTGCCTTGTTATGTTTTGTTTTGTTACCTTGATATCACCTACTGTTGCGACTACATCTTTATATTCTATTGCCTTCCAAGTGATATAAATCCCCAAAAGTAACAAAATTACTGCCGAAAAAGTGCCAGCTATTTTAAAGATATTAAGCAATTTATTATTCGTAGGAGCATTTTTAATAGGACTTTTAATAGTCTGAACTTTTTCCAAGATTTCCCCCAATATTAAGTTAATTATACCGCTAGAGCCAAAATATACAAACTATGTTTCCCCAGAATACTACTACGGTGCGACTTCGGTACCACCGCCGCCATCCTTATTGGTAACCGTATAGTTACAGAGACCCGCGCCACAATAACGCAGTACGCTATCAGACGGATCATCACAAGGCTTCAGATTTGGCATAGTCGGATTAGCAGCATTCCTCTCTGCCTCGATAGCAACATAATATTTACCCGCGTTTTTTAGATACGAAGAAATAAGTCCATCCCATTTAGTGCCTGAATCCTTCAAAGTAAATGATACCGGTTTTACCTTATTTACTATCAGTTTAAACGAATTATTGTAGTAAGCCGAATCGACATCGATATCTAACTTGATTGGTTGTGGTGCTATCCCGATCTTTTCAGGCGAGATTGTACATTTAATCTCTGCGCCCCTGACGACATCAAATTCGTAGGTCTTATTGCAATCACCGGCTGAGTCCGCAGAGTAACCGCTACTATTTGCCATACTTGTGGCCAAAAGAGTTAATTTATATTCACCAGGTCCGTATTTAGCGCTACTTTCCTGGCTATAATCACCTCTAAAGGTAAACGTAGCTTCTGGAAGATTTACACCAATAGGCACTGTTATAATAACTGGAGAAAGTGAGTGTCTCGGGATAGCGGTCCTTCTCTCAAGCTTCCAAATCTGACCACCATCAGGAGAAATTCCCGTTGTTTTAGAAGAGAAAGTTAGCGTCCTATTATCTTTATTACTAGCAGTAAAGGAAGGTGGTGTAAACGGACTGATTGCACTAGCGGCTATTTCATTTGCCGTACAAGCAGGGTGCTTTACCTGAATGGTTTTTGAGGCAGAGCAGGCAAACAAAAGATTGGATGGATTGACAATACCATGGTTCCAACCAGTCGCTCCAAAACCATATGAACCAAATTTCGACGGTTTGGTTGTTACTGAGCTTCTTCCAAATAAAACCTGCTCGGTGATGCTGAGCGGATTATCAGTATTCTTTGAAAGTACATTCACAATACCACCGGAGGGAGCGGTAGGAGTATCCCATTTAGAGAGTTCAGAATAGTCAAATGTAGCGACTTGGTCCAGCTTAATATACTTAGCAATAGGTGCAAAAATAGTTCGGATATAGCCTGAGATATCATCGCCAGTATCCTCGGCAATAGTACTGCCGATTGAGGCTGTACAATATCTCCAAGGGCAATCTTTGGCAATAAAGTCTGCTGTAACAGGTACGATTACACCATCTGTGCCCGTACATGAAGCACTTGCCCTGCTAATACCATATGGATATGTGTGAGTTAAAGTATTCGTCCCGTTACTAATACTAATAGGCGTCGAACCGGTATCACCAAAATCTAGCGTAGCTGAAACAGCATCAGAAACAACCGCAGTAACTGTTGCTGAAGCACTTCCTGTTTCGTCTATAGCACAAGCGCTATCGCCAGTTGTTAGTGTGATTGTACAAGCTGTAAGCGTAGGAGCTGGTGGTGGGGTAATCGTAGCCACAGGAGTAGTTGAAGGAGGAGAAGGAGTAGTTGAAGGAGGAGAAGGAGTAGTTGAAGGAGGAGAAGGAGTAGTTGAAGGAGGAGAAGGAGTAGCTATAATAGTTGGGTTTGGAGTAGATGTTGGCGTTGTTGTTGTTGGGATCGGAGAAATCCAAAAATTTACACCAGCCCAATCTGTTTTATTGGGGATGTTTACATTCGGTACCACATTAGTTGAATATGAAACCCAACCTCCCGAACCTTCAAAATTTGCTTGCGCACTACTAAATTGATATCCTGTTGGCATTTTATTTATATATACGGTCCATCTCTGAGCACAACTAAGGGTTTTCCCCGTGGTCCAATAACCTTTATTGGTGCCATTTTCTATTGTTGAAGTCCAGTGATCAATCGTATCTTTGTTGCCAGGATAATTACTATATTCATGCCCGGTATAAGAGTCCTTTGGGCGTACTTTACAATAGCCATCACCGGGTGTTGTATTATCGACACCAACCGCTGTAGTGTGGTCCCCAACTCTTGTATTGGTTCCAGTGTCTGTGATATTACCCGCAATTCTGCCGAGGTCTTCCTTGGTTATATCCTTTGGATCTTCGACGTTTTTGCAGGCATACGCAACGCTAACCAAACTACTAATTATGTTATTTGGCTTATCAAAACTATCAATAAATTTTTGCCAACTTGCAAACTTGCCTCCATAGACTTTCTTTGCATGGAATATTATATGATCTCCATTTGATAATATTACCGGTTTTGAAATTTCATTATCTTTTTTTAGACCCTCGATCGCATCACACTGCCTTGTGTTTGTATCAGTGTAAGTACCCGGACAGTTCTCGGTCGTGACATTAAACTTTGTGCCTCGATACGTAGCTGGAGACTCTCCCTCTGGTGTGGAGGCAATATCGTTAACAACGTCTAGATATTCTTCACCAGAACTCATTCTTTGATAGGCAACATCCATCATTGTTTTCGCTTGTACCTCATATCCAGAGTATTCATAAATCAGAAATGAGTTTATGTCTTTAGATGAGACAACAACTTTAATAAGTTTTTCCTTCAAAAGTTTAATTTTTGCAGTCTTATATATATCTTCTTTGCTCCAGCCATAATTAGATTCGTATGCAGAAATCATTTGGCTCTCATCCGTATAACCAGCTTGCATTGATTTATATTCTTTTTCGATTTCTGAAGTACTTACAGTGATGTTTCGTTTTTTTGATTCGGTTTCAATGATTTTGTCTTCGATCATTCTC
>Ga0194043_1002246_pt1 | contig 10675 bp, 10 predicted proteins | sample JunL4415m_MetaG_FD_161274 | JGI IMG/M metagenome (GOLD analysis project Ga0194043, IMG submission 161274) | Anoxic zone freshwater microbial communities from boreal shield lake in IISD Experimental Lakes Area, Ontario, Canada - Jun2016-L442-15m | ecosystem: Environmental > Aquatic > Freshwater >...
GCGGTGAACGACGTCGGTGAGCCGTGTGCGGGAGAACCGCATGCACGGTTCGAGGAGGCGGGCGCTGGAAACGGAGCGTCAACGACCTATGGCGACGGGTTGAGCCCCCGGCGGGAAACCGCGGGACACATGGCAGCCGGGCCTTCAGGTCGAGACGCCACCGCGCCAGCGCCCGACCCTGCACTACCCCGCGCCCGAGTCGCCGCGGCCGCCCGCGTGGCCGCCGAATCGCCGCGGCCGCCCGCGTAGCCGCCGAATCGCCGCGGCCGCCCGCGTAGCCGCCGAATCGCCGCGGCCGCCCGCGCGCGACCAGACAGTTAGGGAATCCTTATCTTCCCTCCGGCAAGCGAGCCTGCGGAGGGCCGTAAGCGACCCGACAGTTAAGGAATTCTTATCTTCCCTTCTGGTACTACCCCGCGCCGGAGCCGCCGCCGCCGCGCGCGCCGCGGCCGCCGGACCCGCCGGGGCGGGGGTAGTACTGTGAGGGAAGATAAGGAATTCCGGCGAATCCCTATCTTCCCTCCGGCGAGCGAGCCTGCGGAGGGCCGTAAGCGACCCGACAGTTAAGGAATTCTTATCTTCCCTTCTGGTACTACCCCGCGCCGGAGTCGCCGCGGCCGCCCGCGCGGCCGCCGGATCGCCGAGCCGCCGCGGCCGCTGCGGCCGTCCGCGCGCCCGCCGGTCGCACCCGCCCGGAGGGCTGCCGGCTGTGTGCCCCCCGCCGGACGCCCCATTCGTGGCTCACCGGCGCCTGAGCGACGGGATGGTCATGACGGCCGAATCCGTTGACGGTACTTCCAACGATGCCGTTGGAAGTACCTCCAACGGCGTCGCCAACCGAAGACGGCCGGACAGCACCTATGCCGGGGGCGGCGATCACCCGCACGGCCTTCTGCATCTGACAGAAGACCAGCCGGGGCTGCCGGATGTGCGCCGGTCGAAGCGCAAGACGACCCGCGCGGGCAAGCGACCAGCGGCCGGTGAAGATGAGCGCGGGAGAGCTGGTTTGCCGTTAGTTCACCGCGCGGTTTCCGCGACCTGCGGCCGGTGACAATGGGAGGGGGAGAGCCGTTCTACCGTCAGACAATGCGGCCCAGACCCAAGCCGTGCCCGCGGACTTCGCCCGGCACGGCCGCCGGAGCCGCCCGGCGGGGTGGTGCGAATCGGGAAGTAGGGAATCCACGCCGATCCTGGTCTTCCCCTTCCGCACTACCCCGCGCGGGGGCCGCCGGGACCGCCCACTCCGCGCGGGGGCCGCCGGGACCGCCCGCGCGCCAGGGTCGGCAGGCGGCGGCGCCGGCGCGACTACGTCGCGGAACAGAATCGTGAGTCGCCATGAGGATCGCGCTGATCGGCACGGGGATGATGGGCGCGCGCTGGGCGCGCGCGACTTCCCGGCGCTGGGCGCGCGCGACTTCCCGGCGCTGGGCGCGCGCGACTTCCCGGCGCTGGGCGCGCGCGACTTCCCGGCGGTGGACGCCGCCAGATGACGCGGACCGATCAGCCGCGCGCCGTCCCCAGCAGCTCGTGGGCGAGGTCGGCGTAGTAGGCGTGCACGCCTTCTTCGAGCTCTTCGCAGGCAATCGCCGTGAACTCGTCGCTGAGCTTCTCCAGGTCACGCGCCGTGAGCAGCTCCTGCGCCATGGGGAAGAGCGCCTGCTCCTCCGCGGCGATGTGTCGCTCCAGGAGGTCGAGGTAGACCTCCAGGTCATGCACCAGCGACAGCACCGCGCCGGCGTCTCCGGCTCTGACCAGCGGCAGCCGGTCTGACGCCGAATCGAGGACAACGCGCATCTGTTGGTGCTCCCGCACGAGCTCGCGCAGAGGGTAGGCGTCCCAAGGCAGGCCCCGGCGGTGGAGCGCGGCGAACAGCAGGTCCTCCTCCTTGGGGTCGTGGCACGAGTTGGTGAAGTAGCGGAAGAAGTCGAGGAGCTGCTCCAGCTCGTCGGCCGCGATCTGCTGCGCCTCGCCGGCGCCTTTGAGGTCGCGGCGCGCGGCCTCCGCGACGAGCAGGACCGTGCGGTGCTCCCGTTTGAGGATCTCGATGGACTCCATGGCTCCCCCCTTCGGGCGGCCCACCGTGCGCGGCGGCGGGCTCACCTCTAGTGTGCCCCGCGTCACAAGCAGGAATCGGGATGCCGCTCGGGTGAACGACCCAGTTGGGGTGGGGAAGCGGCCCCAGAAGGCCGGTTCAGCCGGCTTCGCCGGCCCCGCCGGCCGCGCGGGTCAGGCCGAGACGCGGCGGATGTCGACCTTGTCGAGGTCCATCTCGCCGAGGCCCATGTCGTAGGCGGCCTGCACGTACGGGATGTCGGCGCCGCTGAGGTCGAAGAGCGTGGCCGCGAAGGAGTCGGCGGCGACGATGTCGGGGCTGGCGATCACGGTGTCCAGCTTCTCCACGTCGTTGAGGTCGCCGCCGGTGGGCCCGTTGGCGGTGAGGATGCGCACGGCGTCGATGACGGTCAGTGTGGGGCGGCAGGCGCTGACCAGATCGGCCGTGCGCTGGCCGATGTTGCTGTGGATGGCGCCGGGATCGAGGATCACGCCGAGGAAGTTCTTGCCGCCCAGCGAGAGCCTGGTCGCGCCGTGGTCCTTGGCGATGGGCACGTCGATGAGCACATCGCAGCTGAGGATGTCGGAGTAGATGGGCCACTGCTTGAGGTCGAGCCCCGCGGGAATCGTGTAGTCGCGGAACCTGGCCGGCGCCATGATCTCCATCTCGCCGCCGGCCTTCTCGACGGCCGCCTGGATGCCGCTGACCCTGTAGGCCTCGTCCGCCTGGCTGCCGAAGGGTGAATCCATGACGCGCACGCGGCCGGCCCCGGCGGTCAGGCACAGCCCGACGAGCGCGCCGACCACGTCGGGGTTGGTGGTGGCCGCGTACTCCGGCCCGTGGTAGCCCGTACAGATGTTGGGCTTCACGATGACGTCGTCGCCGCGCTTGACGAAGGCCTTCATGCCGCCGAGGGCGGCGATGGCGGCCGTCGTGATGCTCGCGGGGTCGCCGCCGCGAGCCACGGCCAGCGGCGGCCGCCGGTGCTTGTTGGGCGGCGCCGACGACGAGAGGCGCTCGCTCGCGGGCGGCGGTATGGCCGGCTGCGAGCCGCAGCCGGCCCCGGCCAGGGCCACTCCGGCGGCCGCCACGCCGGCGATTCTCAGGAAGTCTCTGCGGGTACACTCGCGCATAGCTGCGTCAATTGTAGCAGCGATCGTGGGCGAAGACACACCTTTGAGCGCAAACGAGCACGACGATACACTTCGTGGCGGAGGGTGACGACATGGATATCGGCAAGTGCTTCAAGGACGCCTGGGGGCTGTTCAGGCTCGATCTGGGGCCCTTGCTCGTGACCGCCCTGATCGCCGCCGTGATCCTGGGCGTCGCCGGCGCCGTGCTCCTCGCGGTCATGGCCGGAGGTATCGGCCTCATGAGGTTCGGCGGCGTGGCCGGTGGCGTCTTCGGGTCGGCGTCGGCGTTCTTCGCCTTCGTTCTGGTCTTCGTCGTAGGGCTCGTGGTCTACGCGTGGGCGGCGGCGACGATGTTCCGTATGATCCTGCGCCGGATTCGCGAACGGCGGCCGGCGACGTACTCCGACATGAAGGAAACGGATCAGATAGGCGCCTTCGCTGTGGCCTTCGTGATCCTTGGCGTTGTCATCGGCATCGGCTACGCGCTGCTCGTGATCCCAGGGCTGATCCTGACGACGATCTGGGTCTATGCGCTCCCGTTGGTCGTGGACCGCCGTCTCGGCGTCGGCGAAGCGCTGTCGGAGAGCCGCGGGCTCGCCGCCGCGCCGGGGTATTTCATCACCTTCCTCACCTTGCTCGTCGGCTCGCTGGTCGTGGGCATCATCGTGTCGGTGCTCAACGTGATCCCGGTCGTCGGCCTCATCGTAGGGCTTCTGGCGGCGCCGTTTGAGCTGACGTATGTCCTCAGCATGTATTTCCAGGCAAACGGCGAGGGCCATCTGGTCGACGCCGCCCTCGGGCAGGCGCCGGCAACCCCCGGCGCGGGAGGTTGAGACGTGGACATCGGTAAGCTGTTCAGAGACGCGTGGGGGCTGTTCGTCAAGGACATAGGCCCCCTGATCGTGGGCATCCTGATCGCCAGCATCGTGCCCACGGTGGCCGCCGTGGCGATCCTTTTCGTGACGATTGGCGGGAGCCTCAGCGGCATGCAGGTGGACGCGGAGGGTGTGGTCACCGGCATGGACTCGACGAGCGTGGCGGTCCTCATCGGCGGCTCGGTCGCGATCTTCGTGGTGCTGTTGTTCCTGTCGGTCCCGCTGTACGTGGGCCTCATCTCCGGGGTATTGAGACGCGTGCGCGAGGACCGCGAGATGGCCTACGGCGACGCCTTCTCGGGCTTCGGCCTGTTCGGCAAGGTGATCTGGGCGACGGTGCTGCTCGGCCTCATCTTCACGGCCATCCTGATCGTGCCCACCGCCCTGATCGGCGGCGGAGCGGCCGCCGGCTCGGGGATCCTCGCCGGGCTCGGCTTCCTCGTCCTCCTGGCGGCCATGGTCGCGTATGTGTACCTCGCGATGTGTTGGGTGTACGTGTTCCCGGTGATCGTCGACCGCGGCCTCGGAGTGACCGCGGCGATGGGCGAGAGTCGCCGCCTGGTACACGGCAGCGGCTGGTGGTGGACCTTCCTCGTGCTCTTCCTGATGCAACTCGTGGTCGGCGCCGTCAGCACCGTCCTGGGCCTGATCCCGTTCGCCGGCGCCATCGCGACCATCGTGCTGTACCCGTTCGTGCTGACCTACCTCGTGGCGATGTACTTCCAGGCGCGCGGCGAGGGCCCGCTCGTCGATGCCGTGCTCGGCTGGCCGCGGCCGGCCCCGGCCGGGCCGCCGGCCTACTCGGCGCCGGCGGCGCCGTACGGCGCGCCGCCCCTCCCACCGGCGCCGCCGGCGCCCCCGTACGGCGCGCCTCCGGCGGCCTGGCCACCGGCCGTCGAGCAGGGGCAGGCCTACGCGCCGGCCCCGCCGCCTCTGGCGCCGCCGGCCTATCCCGCCGCGGAGGCGCCGGCGACGCAGCAGCCGGCGCCGCAGACCGCGGTGACGCAGCCGGCGGCGCCCGAAGCGCCGGCGGCGCCCGAGCCTCCGGCTTCGATCCCGGGCGCATGAGACGTGGCCAAGGCGGGCTCGTTCGGGCAGACTACGTGACAGAAGGGCGAAAGTGAGAGAGGGTATGAGGCAGCGCGACCGCCAGAGAAGTGCGCCGCCAGGCGCACACAAGGGGAGGGATGTATGAGTATCGGTGATGTGTTCACCAAAGCGTGGGAGCTGTGGCGCCGTGATATCGGATGGCTGATCCTCGCGGGCCTCGTGGTGGGCCTCATCGTGGGGGTGATTGCGCTCATCGTGTTCTCCATCGTCTTCGGCATGCTGGCGGTCAGTGTGGGAGGTATCGCCATCGGTTCGTCCGGCGACGCCAACGGCATCACGGGCCTGGGCATCGGGACGCTCATCGTCGCGTTCATCCTCGGCGTGGTCGGCTACCTGATCGTCTCGGTCCTGGCCATGGTGTTCTACGGCGGCATGTTCAACATGGTCATCGGCGCCGCTCGCGAGACCCGTGGGGTGAACTTCGGCGATATCTTCAGCGGCTTCCGCAAGTTCGGGTCCTTCATCGTGTTCTGGCTGGTGATCGCGGGCATCTCCATTGTGAGCGGCATCGTGGCCATCATTCCGATCATCGGCATCATCGCGGTCCTGGTCTTCGCCGCCTGGCTGGGCACGACGTGGCTGTACGTCCTGCCGCTGATCGCCGACCGCGGCTTGACTTTCGGGGAGGCCACGCGCACCAGCAGCCAGATGGTCAAGGGCGTGGGCTGGTGGAAGACCTTCGCTACGATCATCGTGCTCGGGGCTGCGTTTTTCGTGATCATGCTGGTGATCTCGCTGATCGGCCGGGCCTCATCGACGCTCAACTGGCTTCTGACGCTGATCTTCGAGATCGCCGCCGGCCCCTTCGCGATCTGCTACATCAGCACGATGTACCTCGGCTCCGGCGGCGAGGCGGTCCTTGCGCCGGCCGCGACCGGCGGCTACGGCATGCCGGTCCCGCCTCCGCCGGCCTACGGCGCCGTTCCGTACGGCACGCCGCCCGCCGGCGGCCAGGCGTACCAGCCCATCGCGCCGCCGCCGGTCGCGCCGCCCGCTTATCAGGACGCCCTGACGGCGGGTACAGCCGCCGGCGCGCTGCCGCCTGCCGAGGCGGACGCCGGCGCGTGGAAGGCCGCCGCCGACCCGCTGGGGATGCCGCCGGCTCCGCTGCCGCCGCCGTCCCTGACGCCGCCGGAGCCGCCCGCGGCTCCAGAAGCGCCGCGGACCTGAAGCGTCGCGGGCTCCTGCCCGCGGCTGCCGGATGCCGGGGCCGGCGGCGCGCATGCGCCGCCGGCCCCCGCGCATGCCCGTCACCCGTCCTGGCGATAGAATGAGCTCGTCGAACCGCGACCCGGGAGGTCCGCCTCATGATCCCGTCTGCACTCAACCGGCTTCACCGCTCGCCCGCGGCGCTCTGCGCAGCGCTGATCCTCTGCACCGCGGCGATGCTCACGGCGGGTTCTGCGTCCGCCGGGCGGATCGCCGGTGATCCGGTGGACCCCGGCGCCGTGAGCGAGTGGACCACCGACAGCGTGGTGACCATCCTTCTGACGGCAGTCGCCGATCTCGGCGTGTTCGACGAGGTGCGGTTCGCCATCGACGACGCGAGCTTTGGCGAGTGGCTTCCTCTCGTTCCTTCGCAGACGGTGCAGTTGCCGAAGCACGACGGCGCGCACGTGATCCACATCCAGCTGGCCAGCACGCTGCTGGATGCGGGAGAACCCGGCAGTCCCGACGACCCGCTCGAGCTGGACGTCTCCACGATCCTCGACACGCTCGGCCCTGTGACGCTGGCTCCCCAGGCGCTGAGCGCGGCGAGCGGCGGGCGGGCGACGCTGCGTTTCGTGGTGCGCGACGCTCTGAGCCCGACGGCGCAGGCGCGGGTGCGCGTCGCGAACCTGGCCGGCAAGACCGTGAGCGTCGTGAAGCTCGGCGAGGTCCCGACGGGGAGGGCCGTGTCGCGGAGCATCGCCGTGAAGCTGCCTCCGGGGCGCTACAGGTACCGGGTCATGGCGACGGATCTCGCCGGCAACGCGCAGCGAAAGGCCGGCGCGAACGACCTCATCGTGAGGTAGGCCAGGCTCGGCGGAGAGGAGACGCGATGACGGCGAACGGGGCGGTGCGGTGGGAAGAGGTCGCGGGCAGGAGGGTCGAGGTCGGCCCGATGTGTGCCACCTGGACCGATCTCGGCAAGGCCGGCGGGAGCGTCGCCACCGGCCTCAAGCGCATCCAGATCGAGCCGGGCCGGCGATCGACGCCGGTCCACGTGCACGACGCCGAGGAGGAGATCTTCTACGTCCTCGGCGGCGACGGTCTCAGCTGGCAGGACGGTGAGACCTGCGCGGTGACGGCCGGCGACTGCATCGTGCACGTCGCCGGAGGCGCGGCGCACACGCTGATCGCCGGCGAGCAGGGCATGGACGTGCTCGCCTTCGGCACACGCCGCGACACTCCCGTGGCGCGTCTGCCGCGCGCCGGCGTGGCCTGGCTGGGGAGCAGCTGGGTCGAGATCGGCGGCGAACCGCACCCGTGGAGTCGCGAGGTGGCTGCCGGCGAGCTGGTGGCCCCCGAGCCTGGCGAGCGGCCGGCGAATGTGGTCGCCGGCGACGCGGTCGACGAGGTGGTGATCGCTTACGGCGACACGCATCGCACGGAGCGCGCCCTCGGCCGCGCCGGCGGGTCGCGCGCCACAGGGCTCAACCACGTGGTGGTCACGCACAACCGCTACAGCTGCCCGCCGCACGTCCACGCCGCGGAAGAGGAGATCTTTGTGGTGCTGAAGGGAGAGGGCAACCTGCTGCTCTACGACTGCGACACGCGGCCGCAGGCGCCGCCGCTCCTGTCGTTGGTCAGCGCCGGCGACCTGCTGGTGCGCCCTGCCGGCAGCGGGGTCGCCCACGCCTTCCTCGCGCATGCCTTGGGGCTCACCCTGCTGGCCTTCGGTGAGCGACGCAGCGACGAGATGACGTACTACCCGCGCTCGGGCAAGGTGCGCTTTCGCGGTCTCGGCGTCACGGGGCGTCTCGAGCAATGCGGCTACTGGGACGGCGAGCCGCCCGAGCGCTGACGGGCGGGCGCGGGCGCGGCTGACGACGTCGTTCGTCGGCTCCGCGCGCGTGCCTCAGTGCAAGCGCTTGCGCAGCACCTTCCAGGCGGCGGGGTCTTCCTGGCCCATGATCCAGCAGTACACGCCGCGGATGTGGGGATGCTGCTCGAGCATCATCAGCAACTTGGCGTCGATCGCCTTGGCATCGGGGAAGAAGGCCGTGTGCGCGGCGCCGTCGCGGGTGTACGAGAGCATGAGCTCGGCCGAGGGGCCGCGCGAAGCGCGCGGCTTGTAGGCCGAGCGGATCCGCTGCACGTCCGCCCACGCCAGGTCGGTGGTCTGGGCGCCGCGCCAGTCGCGGCCGTAGAAGCCGATGCCCATGACGATCTTGCGCGGCTTCACCTGGGTCTCGGCGAAGTCGAGCACCGCGTCCATCCACGCGGGCGGCGAGAGCGGACCGGGCCCGGACCAGGATCCCGAGTAGTTGTAGGTCATCACGCGGAACTGGTCGACGGCCCGGCCCAGGCGCCGCCAGTCCTGCGCCCGCGGCCCGTCCCAGGCGCCCGGCTCGCGGGTCTTGGGGTACACATCGACGGCGATGAGGCGGCCGTCGCTGTGCAGCTTCCGCGCGAGCTCCTCGACGAACTTCGAGTAGCTGTCGCGCTGCCCGGCGGTGAGAGCCTCCCAGTCGATGTCCACGCCGTCCACGTCGTGGTCGCGGCACCAGTCGGCGACGGCCGCGACGTGGCGGCGGCGGGTCTCCGCCGTCGCCAGGATGGCGGCCGCGATCGCCGGGTCAAACTGGTAGGTCGTCGCGTTGTAGTCGGTGAGCGTGACGATCACGCGGCAGTCCTTCTTGCGCGCCTCCTCGACGAAGCTCGCGTCCCACTGGGGCGCGGCGACGCTGCCGTCGGCGCGCGATTGCAGCCAGTCGACACTGAGCTCATCGATGGCGCCGGCGTCCACGGCGCGCTCCAGCGAGCCACGATCGCCGAAGGTCCAGGCGCCGATGAGGTAGGGGCCGCGCGGGCGCTCGTCCTCGAAGGCGCTGGCGAGCGCGAAGGCGACGGCCAGGGCGGCGAGGCCGGCGACGATGATGACGACGAGGGCCGGGGCATGCCGCCGGCGCGGGCGCCGGCGCCTCGCCCGGCGAGCCTCGCCGTCGTCGCCATCGCCGTTGCCGTCTGTTTCGCGCGTCGCCACGCCTTCATCATGACGCCTGACCGGCCGCCTGTGAAACCGGCCGCGCGCCTCGCGGCGGCGGACGCGGGTTGCCCGCACGGCCGTCGTGGGTATGCACTGCGCAGAGACCACACCACCCCGACCGCTCCACCCCGACCAGAAAGGTCACCCGTGAAGGAGAAGCTCGGCGCCACCAACGCGCTCTACCCGCTCGTCACCACCCTCGTCGGCGCCACCATCGACGGCAAGCCCGATTTCGCCACCATCGCCCACGTGGGCATCGCCAATCTCAAGAGCATCACCCTGGGCATGGGCAGGATCCATCTCACCAACGAAGGCATCAAGGCAAACCGCACGTTCAGCGTCAACCTGCCCTCCGAGGACATGGTGGTGGTCACCGACCACATCGGCATGGTCAGCGGCCGCAAGGAGGACAAGAGCACCATCTTCGATGTCTTCTACGGGGAGCTCGATACCGCGCCGATGATCGAGCAGTGCAAGGTCACCATGGAGTGTCGCCTGATCGAGCACGTGGAACTGCCCACGCACGACCTGTTCATCGGCGAGGTCGTGGGTACCTACGCCGATATCGAGGTGCTCACCAACGGCATCGTCGACATCGCCAAGCTCAAGCCGCTGCTCTTCGACATGTCGAGCAAGAAGTACTGGTCGCTGGGCGCGCCGCTCGCGAAGTGCTGGAGCGTGGGGAAGGAGTACGAGGCGAAGGGCTGAGCCGGGCGGCCGGTCTGGGTCGGCGGCGGCCGGTGTTGACCAGATGAGCGGCTGCGTGGCCGCTCCTCAGTACTTGATGTAGGTGCAGGTGGCGGACTTCTTGCCGTTCCTATCGACGAAGAAGATCTCTATGTTGCTCATCCCGGTGTTCCAGCAGGCGACGATGGTGCCTGCCAGGTTCGTCTTCGTGGTGTTGTTGGTCGGGAAGCTGCCGTAGCGGTAGGTGCTGCTCTGGGTGATCCACACCGCGGGCCTTGTGTTGGCTGTGGATGAAGGGAACGTTGTCGTGTTGAGGACCAGCTTCTTGCCGGAGTATGGGTTGCGGTAGCCCTCGGCGTTGGTGCCGGTGGCGCCGCCCTTCTTGATGTTCTCCTCGAGTGCGCAGCTTACGTACATGGCTGCTTGGGAGGAGAACGTTCCGTTGGTCATTGCGTATGATCTCGTCCAGAGAGCATCGAGGCTGTCGGCGACATGGCCGTGGGTCGCGACGGTGATGTGGCGCGCGTTCAGCTTGAGCCCGGCCTCCTTGGCCTTGTCGCGCTGGCTCGCGTACACGGGGATGGCGATGGCCGCCAGGATCCCGATGATGATGATCACGATGAGC
>Ga0194043_1002247_pt1 | contig 10675 bp, 9 predicted proteins | sample JunL4415m_MetaG_FD_161274 | JGI IMG/M metagenome (GOLD analysis project Ga0194043, IMG submission 161274) | Anoxic zone freshwater microbial communities from boreal shield lake in IISD Experimental Lakes Area, Ontario, Canada - Jun2016-L442-15m | ecosystem: Environmental > Aquatic > Freshwater >...
TCTCAGCATACATCATTCAGAAATCTTATGTGGTCCAAGGAGTGAGATACGATGGTAGCTCACGGCTACATAATCGGGGTTGATTTCGTACCCGATAAACCTTCGACCGCATCTGATAGCGGCGACCGCGGTTGAACCGCTGCCCATGAAGGGATCGAGCACAGCATCACCTTCAAAAGTATAGAGCCTGATCAGACGCTCCACAAGCGCTGGAGGAAAAGGCGCAGGGTGGCCCACGCGACGGGCCGATTCCGGGGGGATGTTCCACACACTCGTGGTTGCTGCCATGAATTCATCGCGGCTGATGGTGGATTGACCTTTGTGGGGCCTATCGTACCGCTGCTTTGAGAAAATCAGGATGTATTCGTGCAGGTCTCTCAAGGAAGGGTTGCCGGCCGACATCCAGGAACCCCAGGCACAAGATCCGGATGCTCCCTTGCCTTTGATCCAGATAATTTCTCCACGCATGAGAAAGCCAAGATCACATGCAAGAGAAGCAACATGGGCATTAAGAGGGATATAGGGTTTCCTGCCTAAGTTAGCTATATTAAAAGCTATCCTACCTCCTGGAACTAAGACCCGATACGTTTCGGCCAGGATTTTTCTCAAAAACGCCAGATAATCCGGCAGCGAAAGATCCTCATCATAATCTTTGCCCACGTTGTAAGGGGGGGATGTCACCATCAGAGCTATGGAATTGTCGGGAAGTTCTCCCATATCCTCCGAAGAGTGCTCGAATATTCTGTCGAGCGCATGAGGAGGTACGTGGTTGGTTACTGCGGAACCCGCCCTATCCAACTCAACTGAGAACAGTTTCCGGGAATAGAAATTCGACGAGTCGTGAGCCTCGCGTCGTCCAGTTCCAAACGATTTTGTAGCAGTTCTCTCTTTCAAAGGCGTTCCATTTATCCACCGGAATGGTTCAGGATGTCCCGAGAACTCACGGGGGGAGGAATTACCATTTCCCTAATCTGCGGTCAATAAAAAAATAATTATTTAATACTACAACAAGCATTATTTCACTAAAAACATGATATAATAGAACCAGCAATTCAAGACAATTGCATTATGACTTGGCATATATTTGCGCTATAGCGAGTGCAATGATACTTACCATTGATCAGGATGTTATAACAATTACCGATAATTATGACGAGATTGCTTCGCTCATGTCCCAATTACATGATTTAAATGCCTTGTTATTGAGAGGAGCCGGAGGCGACGAAGCAATCTCAACGGTGAAATAGTCGGACTATTGACCGTATAGCGGATCGGACAATACTTTTGGCGGCCGGCAAGGACGGCGGCGATTCTTGCAAAACATTTCAGTAATGTGCTAACGTGATATTCTTTAGCTCAGCACTGGGGGCGCATGTAACAGCCTTCGGAAGAAACCGGAAGATGACTTTCGGTGTCCTGTCCGATCAGGGATAATCTCAAGACCCAAAACGTTTGATGAATGGTTCAGCCCGGGAGGAAACATGACCGGCGCCGACTTGCGCGAGAAGTTTCTCAAGTATTTTGAAGACATGTCCCACACCAGGGTGCCGAGTTCGTCGTTAATCCCGACCGGAGATGCCACTCTTCTATTCACGAACGCCGGCATGGTACAATTCAAGAACGTGTTTACCGGATCGGAAAAGCTTCCCTACTTGCGGGCAGCCACTGCTCAGAAATGCCTGAGAGTGAGTGGCAAGCACAATGACCTTGAGAATGTGGGGCATACGGCACGGCATCACACATTTTTTGAGATGCTGGGAAACTTTTCGTTCGGTGATTACTTCAAGGACGACGCAATTGCCTTCGGCTGGGAGTTCCTTACCGAAGTTGTGGGTCTGCCGCGGGGGAGACTCCATGTTTCCATTTACCGGGACGATGACGAGGCATTCGAGATATGGAGAAAAGTCCTGGGCACCAATGGAAATCCCATAATCCGTCTGGGAGAGAAGGACAATTTTTGGAGCATGGGTGACACAGGGCCTTGCGGGCCCTGTTCGGAGATTCATATCGATCAAGGCGAACGATTCGGGTGTGGCGGTTCCAATTGTGGTCCAGGGTGTGATTGCGACAGATTTCTTGAACTCTGGAATCTCGTTTTCATGCAGTTTAACCGGGACGCGGGCGGCACGATAACCCCTTTGCCAAGGCCGTCCATTGATACCGGGCTGGGGCTGGAACGGCTGGCCGCAGTGGTTCAGGGGGTAGACAGCAATTGGGATTCTGATCTCTTTCGGCCCATCATTAGCCGGGTGGAACATCTGTCAGGCAAGGAATGCCGTGGAAAAGATCGTAGTTCAGTCGCAATAAGGGTGATAGCCGACCACAGTCGAGCAGCGGCGTTCTTGATTGCGGACGGCATTCTACCTTCCAACGAGGGAAGGGGGTATGTTCTTCGACGCATCCTGAGGAGGGCAATTCGTTACGGCAAGTTCATCGGGCTCAATGAGCCGTTCCTGTTCGATTCTGCCGGTGTAGTGGTCCGGTATATGGCGGCTTCGTACCCGGAATTGGCCACGCACAAGGTCCTCGTGGAGAAGGTTGTACGTAGCGAGGAGGAACGTTTTCTGGACACTCTCGCGCGGGGCTTGGTTCTTTTCGAGGAGGAAGCGGAGCGGCTTCGGGGTTGCGGCGACAAGATCATTCCCGGCGAAGTGGTTTTCAGACTTTACGACACCTATGGTTTTCCTCCCGACCTTACGGCCGATTTGGCTAAAGAATCGGATTTGCTGGTAGATCAGGAAGGTTTCGATCGAGAGATGTCACGCCAAAGACTCATGGCCAGAGAATCATGGGAGGGCATGCAGGGATCGGAAGCGGAAGCCCTGAGACGAATTATCGGTGAGGATGTGAGCACCGATTTTACAGGCTATGAAACCACTGAAGACTTTGGCGTGGTGAGAGTAATACTGAGAGACGGGGTGCGTACTCTGGAGGCACAAGCAGGGCAGAGGATAGATCTAATTACAGACAGATCCCCTTTCTACGGTGAATCCGGTGGACAGGTGGGCGACCGCGGTATCATGAGCAGCAACGGAAATGAAATCGAAATTGAAGAAACTGTCAAGCCCATGCCGAATCTGACTCTACACCGTGGCCACGTTAAGGCAGGCTCGTTCAAAGTAGGAGACCGGGTTAATCTGAAGGTGCAAAGAGACCCGCGTCTATCAACCATGGCCAACCATTCTGCCACGCATCTCCTCCAATGGGCGCTGAGACAAGTGCTCGGAGATCATGTCAATCAAAGCGGGTCGCTCGTAGAACCAAAGCGGCTACGTTTCGATTTCACTCATTTCTCGCCTATCTCTCAGGATGAATTGGCCGGCGTTGAAGACCTGGTAAACGAGAAAATCCGAGAGAACTATGAGGTGATTTGCCGTATCATGTCTCTGCAGGAAGCCAAGTCGCAGGGGGCCACGGCCCTTTTCGGGGAAAAATACGGGGACACGGTACGGATGGTATCAATAGGGGATTTCAGCAAGGAACTTTGCGGTGGGACTCATGCCAAACGAACCGGAGATTTGGGAGTCTTTAAGATATTGACCGAGGGCGGGATCGCCGCGGGGATTCGCAGGATCGAGGCGGTTACGGGGAGACCTGCCTTGGAATACGTCAGATCAATGGAAGAGGAGTTGAGAGGACTTTCCGAAAGGCTTCGCGGCTCCCGAGGAGAATTGCTTCGCAAGGTGGACAAGTTACTCGAAGACAAGAAGGCGAAAGAAAGAGACCTTGAGTCGCTTAAGCTCAAACTGGCTACAGGAGCGACAACTGACATTCTCGATGGTGTCAGAGAAATTAACGGGGTGCGCGTACTGGCCCGGTTGATCGATGGTGTGTCATCCCCGAAGGATCTTAGAGAATATGCGGACAGGGTGCGAGACCGATTGGGATCAGGGATTGCTCTCTTGGCGGCAAATGCAGATGGAAAGGCTCTCATGATAGCGGTGGTCACCCGAGACCTTACAGGGCGATTTCATGCCGGCAACATAGTGAAGAAGGCTGCAACCATGATTGGAGGTTCAGGAGGCGGTAGGCCGGATATGGCCCAAGCAGGAGGGACCGACTTAGCAGGACTGGATCTGGCCCTAAAATCCGTGGAAGATCTTATCAATTGATGAGCAGTGTCCCAAATTGGGCAAGCCCCAATGTTCACTTGCTTCGTGATTGTGGGCTTCCCTGTCAGGGATCGTTTCGCAAGAAAAGGAGGCCGGCGGATGAACATAAACGAGAGCAACGAAGTTTACGGAAGGATTACCAGGGTCATTAATGAATTAAGAATGGCCAGGCAATCTGTGACGATTTTCAAAGTAGTTGAGTTAACCGGGATAGATCAGTTCGTCGTGTTTCAATATTTTTATGATAAAGGCCTGTTGCGAGGCAAGTAGATCTTGCGTGTTTTTTTACAGGCCATGCCTTTTAGGTCCATGAAGAACGAATCGAAACCTTGGAACAGCTTCAAGACGTTTCTGCAGAGATTGATCGTGCCGTTGTGTGTCCTATGTCTTGCAGCGGCCGGTTGTGGAGATCGAAAGAAAGAGATCAAGAAGCAGAATTCGCTCATACCGGTCGAGACGGCGCTGGTGGTTCAAAAAGACTCACCTGTATTCGTTGAGGCGATCGGAAACGTCGTGGCGTACAACACCGTGGACGTGAAATCCCGCGTCACCGGAGAACTCATCAAAACATTCTTCAAGGCCGGGGACCAGTTGATTACCGGGCAGAAACTTTTCACCATTGATCCAGCCCCATTCGAAGCAAAAGTCAAAGAAATCGAAGCAAAACTCAAACAGGCCCAAGTGTTGTACGAACAGGCTAAGAGAGAGTCCCAGCGGTTCCTGGGTCTCTACGCTGAAAAAGCCGTCAGCCAGGAGCAGCTTGAAACAAAAGAAGTGGACATGAACTCCAAGCTCCATCAGGTAGAACTGAACCAGGCCGAACTCGAGAACGCCAGGCTCAACCTGGGGTATTGCTTCATCAATTCACCGCTGGACGGTGAATCGGGCGAGAGACACATAGACGATTTCAACATCGTGATAGCCAACCAAGACAAGCTGGTCACCATCAAACAGATACAACCCATCAAAGTAAGGTTCTCTGTTCCCGGAAAATTCCTGGATCAGATAATGAAATATAACTCCAATGGTCCACTTGCCGTGGAAACATTCATTCTTGGAAGCGATAAGCCTGAGACCGGCTCGTTGACGCTGATAGACAACTACATCAACCCCAAAACCGGAATGATCATGATGGAAGGAACCTTCTCCAACCCTGCATCCAGACTCTGGCCTGGACAGTTCGTGGAAGTTCGTTTGAAGCTTACCGTCACTCGTGACGCGTTACTCGTCCCACAGATGGCCGTCAATGACGGACCTCAAGGCCAGTACGTATGGGCGGTAAATGAGGACCAGACGGTGGCCATGCGGCCGATCAAGGCCGACCGCAGGGACGGAAACATGCAGGTAGTGTCGGAAGGTCTCAAAGCAAATGAAAGAGTGGTCACCGATGGACAGCTCATGCTGCATCCCGGGGCGCAGATTGTGACACGGGAACAACTGCAAAAGATGAAACAAGCGGCACGTCCTGAGAAAACCGGCGGGAACGGCAGCCCGAAAAAGGGCGAAAGCCGAGATTAATAAGCATGAATCTCACGGAATTGTTCATCCGACGTCCCGTGATGACAACCACGATCATGGCGGCCATGATTTTTTTTGGCGCCATCGGGTACATGAACCTGCCGGTTTCCGCGTTGCCCCAGGTGGATTTTCCTACGATATCCGTTTCCGCCTCGTTACCGGGAGCCGACCCGGAAACCGTGGCCTCAAGCGTGGCCACACCCCTGGAAAAGCAGTTCTCGTCCATCGAGGGCTTGAGAACAATGAACTCAACCAGCTCCCAGGGCAAGACTACCGTCAATCTTCAGTTCGACCTTTCCCGAAAGATAGATGCCGCAGCCATGGACGTGCAGGCTGCCATTACCAAGGCAAGCGGTGTTCTTCCCCCCAATATGCCCAACCCTCCCACCTTTACAAAGACGAACCCGGCGGAGAGGCCGATTTATTACATGGTCATGTACTCTGATGCGATGCCCATGCACAAGGTCAACGACTACGCGGAGACATTCGTTTCCAACGCCCTATCCATGATTCCGGGCGTGGCTCAGGTGATCAATTACAGCCAGCAGAAGTTCACGGTACGGGTTTACATTAACCCGGATCTCCTGGCAGCCAAGCAAATTGGCATTAACGAGGTAAAAAACGCTATCACCTCGCAGAATGTGAACCTGCCTCTTGGAACTTTGGACGGGAAACACGAAACCAGAACGCTCAAAGCTTCCGGACAGCTCATGGACGCAAGGGCATACGAGCCGATTATTGTATCTTATGTTGAGGGTCAGCCAGTCAGATTGGACGAGATTTCCACGGTAGAAAACAGCGTCTATGCCGACAAAGTTGCGTGTTACTACAACGGGAAAAGATGCGTGGGTCTGGCTGTTCAGCGGCAGCCCGGATCAAATACGATCAGTATCGTGAACGAGATCGAGAAGATGATGCCCACGATTCGGGCCTCTTTACCGCCCACCGTGGAACTGGAAGTGATCTACGACATGTCGCAATCAATTCGCGCGTCCGTAGACGACGTTAAGCTCACTCTTGTCCTGGCCATCATCCTTGTAATCATTGTGATTTTTATCTTTCTACGGAATGTGCAGGCTACCTTCATAGCAAGCATGGCCATTCCGTTGTCCATCGTGTTTACCTTTGCCATGATGCACGTCTTCGGTTTTTCACTGGACAACCTTTCGCTTATGGCTCTGGTATTATGCGTCGGTTTCGTCGTGGATGATGCGATCGTCGTGCTTGAGAACGTTGTCAGGCATCTGGAGATGGGCAAGAAGCCGTTCCAAGCTGCGGTGGACGGAACAAGACAAATCGTTTTTACGATCATCTCAATGACATCCAGTCTGGCCATAGTCTTTGTTCCCATCATGTTCATGGCGGGAATCTACGGCCGCGTTCTGAACGAGTTTGCAGTAACCATAACCTGCGCGATCATTGTATCAGGCGTTGTAGCGTTAATGGTAACCCCTATGTTGAGCAGTCGCCTGTTGCGTCCGCAAAGCAGGTTGGCCGAGTCGGATCCAGTGTTCGGGACCATGTTGAGATTCTATCGGTGGTCTCTCTCTCTTGCCGTGCATCACCGCATTGTGACCATTCTCATCTCTGTCGCTGTACTGGCGGCCAGTGTCTTTCTGTTCGTCCGACTGCCAAAAGGATTTGTGCCGCCTGTCGACATGAACTACCTCATCGGTTTCTGTATAAGCGAGCAGGGAGTTTCGCCCGATGCCATGGAAGGGAAACTGAACGAACTCGGTCCACGGGTTCGCGACAATTCCAACGTGAAATCTGTTCTGAATGTTGCCGGTCATCCCCAGCGAAATCAGGGATTCACAATCGCCTTTCTCAAAGAGAGACCACCCCGCAAGGTGTCCGCGGAGCGGGTGATGGCTGAACTGCTTCCTGTGGTAAACTCTGTTCCTGGGCTCCTCACCTTCTATTCGGTCCCGCCCCTCATAGAGATCAGCACCGAGGTTTCGGCGAGCCCGTATCTCTTTATTCTGCAATCTGCCGATACGAGGACCCTGTTCAAGAATGCGGAGAAATTTACGTATGCCATGTACGGCGTTCCGGAGGTTGCGGCGGTCAATTCTAATCTTTACATCAAGAACCCGGAAGCTTTTATCAATATCCATAGAGACAAGGCCAGTTCGCTCGGAATAACCGCGGAAGAGGTTGAGCAGGCGTCGTTCTCTTCGTACGGGTCACGTGAAATCTCCAACATCTATGGAACCACGGACACGTACAAGGTGATTCTGCAGGTTGAGAAGGATTTCCAGCGTTATCCGGATCAACTCTCATCGCTGTATCTGAAAAACAGGAATGGTGAAATGGTTCGTCTGGATGCGGTTGCGGACGTGGTCCCCCGTGTAGGTCCGCTGACCGTTAACCATTACGGGCAGTTTCCATCTGTGACCATATCGTTCAACACTGCTGTGGGATACTCTCTCGGACAAGCCACAGACGCTCTGCGAGATTTGGCCAAGCAGATGTTGCCCGATTCAATACGGTACAAATTTGGAGGTACTGCCGAGGCTTTTGAGGGTTCTGTCCGAAGCCTCACGATCCTTCTTATTGTAGCTATAGCAATAATTTACATGATTCTTGCCTGTTTGTATGAGAGTTTCCTGCACCCGCTGACCATCATCGCGGGATTGCCTTCGGCCGCCTTCGGGGGACTGGTAACTCTGTGGATATTTGGCTTCGAGTTGGATCTGTATGGGTTTGTGGGTTTGTTCATGTTGATCGGCATAGTGAAAAAGAATGCCATTATGGTGGTGGACTTCGCCCGGGAGGCGGAAATCGCAGGGAAATCGCCTCTGGAAGCGGCCATAGAGGGTTCCGTGGTCCGTTTTCGACCGATCATGATGACAACCATAGCGGCCATAGCGGGCATGGTCCCGATTGCCGTCGGTTTCGGTTCAGGCGGAGAATCCAGGCAGCCTCTAGGACTTGCTGTGGTCGGCGGCTTGCTGCTGTCACAGGTTGTCACCTTGTATTTGACGCCGGTTGTCTACTCGTACCTGGGCGGTATCCAGCAACGACTGAACAATCGAGGTGCCAAAGGACGAGAAATCCGTGGCTTGCCTTAGTAGCCGTGGTCAAGTCTTGAAATATAGGCGAGTCCCAGGTATTTTGAGTTTATGACCAGACCGTTGAGACTTGAATAGCCTGGAGCCGTGAATCATGTCACGGCTCGACGCAATGAGCCAGAGAAGCTAATATTTCAAGACCTGACCCCCGTGCGTGCTCGAGCGTCAGGTACAGGGCATCGGCTTCACGATCAATTTTTTAGTCTCATAACGCACCCCCTCGGTCTAGACAATGAGGTACACATCAGTAACCGTCCGGACGGTTCCAGGTAAGTTGACTTACTTAACCAATCATGGTTTCTTGCAGAAATGTCCATCCTGTTCGTCATTCTTGCTGCGTCGACAAAAATATTTTTCGAAGCCGCGTTCTATATCCTCCTCGGGTTCGTCGTCGCAGCAATCCTCCGTGCTTATTTCAGTGCGGAGACTGTGGTCCGATATTTTTCTCGGGGCAGATTCAAGTCGGTACTCTACGCATCTCTTCTAGGGATTCCCATTCCGCTCTGATCCTGCGGCGTTGTGCCCGCAGTTGCGGGCCTGAAAAAACAAGGGGCAAACAACGGTGCATCTTTGTCTTTCCTAATCTCGACCCCTGAGACCGGTGTGGACTCCATAGCTCTCACTTACTCGCTCCTCGGACCTCTGATGGCTCTTATCAGGCCGATTGCGGCATTTTTTACCGCCATGGCGGCTGGGATTGTTGAAAATGTCTTCGGTGAGTCCTCCAGACAGGGGATCACTAAGGAGACGCAGCAGCCGGTTTTTCATAACCGATGCTGTGGCAACACGGACCGCATTGTAGAAGACAATGAATCGCAGTCAGGCTTCCGAGCAAGGCTGTTGGATGGTATGCGTTTTGCCTTCGACGACCTGATGTCCGATCTTACCGTTTGGTTCATTTTGGGGATTTTACTGGCAGGAGCGATAACGGCTCTTATCCCGGACTCTTTCTTTAGCACTACACTCCGGCCCGGCCTCCCGTCTTATTTAGCAATGATTGTGGTAAGTCTGCCTATGTACGTGTGCGCAACCATGTCTACCCCCATCGCTGCAGCACTTATCGCAAAGGGTATGAGTCCGGGCACTGCTCTGGTATTACTCTTGGCCGGCCCAGCTACCAACATGGCCACAGTTACGATCGTTGCCGGTATGCTGGGAAAGCGCTCGCTTTTCATTTATCTCGCTTCGATAGTGGTGTGCACACTGGTATTCGCCTTCGGAACAGATGCACTATTCGGCGGTATGGGTATGTCCGCATATACTTCCGAGATGTTAGAGGCGTCCGAGTTATTGCCGCGGTGGGTCGAATTGGGATCAGCGTTGGTGCTCGCTGCCTTGATAATGACAGTGCTGGTCAGAAAAGGTCCCGTCAATCTTATGAAAAGGGCATTTTCATCGATGCAGAAGGACCATGGCCCCTCCCCTGATTTGGTGGCAGACGCTCAACCCAAACCAGGCGGCGCCTGATGCCCAAAAAAATAGCTCCCAGTGTGGCAGTGACATAAAAACATCCCTCCCCGTTTACGTCTCATCGTAGTCGCGATCTGTTCCTATGAAAGTCGGCTCAGGATTTATTCCTTCTTCCGGGGCAGGACCGTTTTCAGGTAGTCGTCCGTGCTTACAAAGACTGGGTCGGCATGATTCTGCTGCCTCATCAGAGGTATGATCTTGGTCCTCACACCCATTCCTCTGGCGTCCACATACCCATAGTCTCGGAGCACTTCGACCATCAAAGGATTTCGCGGGGAACGCTGACCTGCAATCATTTTTTCTACCGTCATTTCGTTTGGTAGACCGGAGTTTTCCCAAGACGGTTGTCTGTATCGCGTAATATGTTGAATTCGCGTTGTTTTATGGAACCAATTGTGTTGTAACACATTATTGTTACGAAAAGCGCGCAATAAGACTTGACATCGCGGGGTAGTGTTGTAAAACAGCATCCGCGAGGTCACGATGGGCTCTATTTACGCG
>Ga0194043_1002248_pt1 | contig 10675 bp, 8 predicted proteins | sample JunL4415m_MetaG_FD_161274 | JGI IMG/M metagenome (GOLD analysis project Ga0194043, IMG submission 161274) | Anoxic zone freshwater microbial communities from boreal shield lake in IISD Experimental Lakes Area, Ontario, Canada - Jun2016-L442-15m | ecosystem: Environmental > Aquatic > Freshwater >...
AACATAGTAACATACTGAGAGCGGCCATAGGAAAGCAAAGACGCTGCTCAGGGCGGAACTTTCGATGAAGAAAAATCGCACGCGATGATGCGGCGGGACTCATCAAGAATTATTTAGCAAAATCATAAGACAAGTGTACCAGGCGTCTTGGTTGAACTACGGCCACCAGGGAAAGTTTCCGATAAGGACTTGATTTAACCAAGGAAAAGTTCCATTATGACTGATCGAATCTCGTGAAGCATGACAAGGAAGCGTGCATGGAGCTGACCATTCTGGGGAGCGGAACCGCGACTCCAAGTCTGGACCGCAATGCTTCGGGACTGGCAATCCGGGCTCAGGATTGTTGGATTCTGGCGGACATGGGTCCCGGAACATTGCGCCGAATGTGTGAAGCCGGAATCGATACGAACGGGATCGACATAATACTTCTCACACATTTTCATGCCGACCACGTTTCCGACGTGGCTCCGTTCTTGTTCGCATCCAATTATGCGTACGGTCCTGTGAGAGAGGAACCGTTTCATATCATTGGACCGCAGGGGCTTGAACAATTCTACGAAGCGCTGGTACAGGCTTTTGGATACTGGATTGTCCCGACGAACAACCGCCTAATAAAAGTAGAAATGAATGCAGAAGGGCCGGACATTTTTGCCTCGGCGGGTGCCACAATCCGTTCCCGACCTGCAGTTCATTCGTTTCCGTGCCTATCGTATAGAATCGAGGCAGAGGGGAAATCCGTCACCGTATCCGGAGACACTGATTTTTCCGAGAATCTTATTGAGCTGGCCGCGGGTTCGAATATCTTGGTATGTGAATGCTCGCTACCCGATGGCATGAAAAAAGACGGACACCTTGTGCCGTCCGACGCAGGACGAATTGCGAGTGAAGCTGGTGTCGGCAAACTGGTTTTGACGCATTTTTATCCGCCGTGCAATGATGTGGATGTGTTAGAACAGGCCGCGGCATTTTTTTCAGGCGAAATCTTGAAGGCCGTTGACCTGATGGTAATCGAGGTTTGAACTCGGCGCCGCAACAAATTCATGGGCCAACAGACAAAACGAATAAGATGAAAGAAACCTGGAAAACCGGTTTGGGCAGGGGGCTGTTCAAAATATTTTTTTTGGGGCCTCTGGCAATTCTTTGGGCTCTTCCTTTCTTCGTGGCCGGGGCTGCGCTGGGAACGTATATTGTGTTTTCCAGGGACCTCCCGGAAATACCTGGGCTTGCCTCGTATCAGCCACGGACCGTCTCCACGTTTTTCTCTGATGACGGAACAGTTATCGGGATTTTCTACAAGCAAAAGAGGTTTGTCGTGGACTTGGGCCAGATGCCGCATCACGTTGTGGACGCGTTTCTGGCCGCGGAGGATGCCAGATTTTATGAGCATAACGGCGTCGACTGGACAGGCATAGCCCGAGCCATGTTTAGGAACGTGAGAGCCGGCAGAATTGTGCAAGGTGGAAGCACCATCACCATGCAGGTGACCCGAAGTTTCCTTCTGACCAGAGAGAGAAGTTTCTCGCGTAAAATAAAGGAAATCATCCTTGCTCAAAGGCTTGAGAAGGTTTGGGGCAAAGAGAAGGTTCTTTATGTCTATCTCAATGAGATATACCTGGGGGAAGGCAATTATGGGGTAGAGGCCGCCGCTCGTGGCTATTTCGACAAACCGGTTGAACACCTGACTCTGGCTGAAGGCGCACTCATAGCCGGATTGGTGGCGAGCCCTGCTCGTTTCAACCCCTTTAAGAGTGAGGAACTTGCTCGGCAGAAGCAGCTTACCGTGTTGGGACGCATGTTCCGGGGCGGATTCATAACGGAAAACCAATACAATCAGGCTAAGGACCAAGAGCTTGTTATCCGCCGCGAACCACCAAGGCCCTTTGATCTGGTCCCGGACTTTGCTGAAGCAGTCCGACGATACGTTATTCGCAATTACGGAGAGGAAAAGCTTTACAACGAGGGTCTGAAAGTCTTCACCACCTGCCGCATCGACTACCAGAAGAAGGCGCAGGACGCTCTGGAGAAAGGCCTGGCGGAAATAAGAGCCCGCCAGAAACACCTGGCAATTCTCAGGACAGTCCCTCCTGCCGAGATACCTGATCTCCTTGAGAGGAGGAGCACTCCTAACCTCACCCAGGAGAGAATCTACCAGGGGGTAGTCGTAAAGGTGGTGCCACGCAAGCACAAGGAAACAGAGCTTTACGTGGCCTTGAGCAAAAAAATGAAAGGGCTGGTCAGGCTGAGGGATTCCTCTGCTTCGGTGTACAAAGTGGGGCAGGTGCTGGCACTCCGGTTTGAGAATTTTGTTGACGAAACCCCCCTGTTCACTCTCGACGACAATCCCCAACTTCAGGGTGCTCTCGTGTGCATTGAAAACAGAACCGGTTATGTGCGTTCCCTGGTCGGCGGTGTTAGTGGAGACAATTTCAAGTTCAATCGGGCGCTCCAGGCAAAACGCCAGCCGGGCAGCGCTTTCAAACCGGTCATTTATTCCGTTGCGCTGGAGGAAAAGAGCTATAGTCCCGCAACAATAATCGTGGATGAACCGATCATAGTTGACCTGGAAAGAGCAGATGAAGAGTGGGAACCCAAGAATGCCGGGGGCAATTTCCTTGGGCCCCTGAGTTTCAGGCGTGCCCTGGAGTTGTCTCGAAACATTTGCACCATAAAGATTCTCATCGATGTGGGCTTGGACCCTGTCATAAAGATGGCCGGCAGTATGGGGATTTCGACTCCGCTGGGACGCAACCTGTCGCTAAGCCTTGGAACTTCCGAGATGAGCCTCTTTGAATTGACGGCGGCATATACGGTATTCCCGAACAGCGGACTCTACGTAGAGCCGGTCCTTGTGAAGAGAATTGAAGATCGGCACGGAAACGTACTGGAGGACAACTCCGAGATTCCCATGCTGGAAGCGTCTGAGATACCCCATCCCAGGCCACGGGAAGAATACAGTGAACAGTTGTCGCAAACTAGTGGGCGTGGCCGAGGAAGTGATGACGAGGAAGAACCTTCGATTCAGGAGTTGAAAGATACGGCGGCGCAAAAGGAGAGGATGCGCCAGGCCGACCCGACCGGAAACCACAGGAGCGGGATACCAACGACATCACCTCCTAGTAGAGTGAGAGCCGCCATGTCGCCCCAGACCGCTTACATAATGACATCGCTCCTCCAGGGAGGGGTCAGAGAGGGAACAGGGTCCAGGATGAGCCAATATCTTAAACGTCGAGACCTGGCGGGCAAGACAGGGACGACCAACAACTCTGAAGATACCTGGTTCATCGGCTTCAATCCGGACTTCACCGCAGGAGTCTGGGTGGGATTTGATGAAAAGCGTCCTGTGGGTCGGAGAGAGGAAGGTGGCCGAGCTGCCCTTCCAATCTGGGGCTTCTTTATGAAAGGAATATTAGACAATCGCCCCCAGAGGGATTTCCCGGTGCCCCCGGACATAACGTTTAAGGACATGCTTACCTTCACGGGAAACCTGGCCGATGGTTTTGTTCCCAAAGTTGCCCGCGAACCCATTTATACCCCTTTTTCAGGCCTGACGCTGGTGTTGAATCCCCAGGATACTCCAGAAACCCTGGCCTCATATCGAGGGGTTAATTTTCCGGATGCCTATTTTCCTCACAACACTCAGGTGTATTCCCAGCCAGGACCCTACTCGTCCCAAATCAGGCCTGGCTTCTTGCCCACTGAACCACCCGGGACTACAGTACCGCTGAACCCAATGGATGGAAGAAACTTGTTTCCAACCGAGCCACGACCTGATCAAGGGGTTTCAACGCCCCCGTTGCCTTCGCAGCCGTCCTCGACCTGGGGCAGGCCGCCTGTCGCCGCGGTCCGTCAGCCTCATGGACCAGTTGTGGGTCCTGAGGGAACTGAACCGCGTGGCGTCATACCTAATCCTGGAGCAGCTCGCGTTGACAGCGAGGCTTCTGGGAATGCTGTTGAACCCCCGGTGGTTCCTAAATTCCCCTATGCCCCCAATCCGCATTACGCCCCTTACCCCGATCAGTGACAAGCAAGTACTACTCGCTGGGTCCCATGCAAAAAGATGAGGCACCACAATGCGAATAGGCGTGGCGATGAGCGGAGGTATGGACAGCACAGCCTCAGCTTTTATCCTCAAAAAGCAGGGGTATGATGTGGCAGGGTTGCACATGAACCTGCATCGCTACTCCGAAGTTTCGTGGATACAAGCCAGGAAAGCCGCCAGAGAAGCCGGTGTTCCTATCCACCTAGTGGATCTATCGACAGAATTCAGGGAAATAGTTGTTGAACCCTTTGTCGAGGCATATTCGAAAGGGCTGACTCCGTCGCCCTGTCTCATCTGTAATCGGACGATAAAAATGACGCTTTTGTTCGAACTGGGTCGTTCGTTCGGATGCACAAAAATTGCAACAGGACATTACGCACGGGTAATGCAACAGTCCGGAAGGGCGGTTTTGATGAAAGGGGTTGATGCCGCCAAGGACCAGTCTTATTTCCTGTCCATGCTGACTCCCGAAATGCTGCACAGGACCCTGTTGCCGCTGGGAGAATTCACCAAAGACGACACGCGGCGTTTTCTCAGCCGAGAGGGCCTTTCGGTCTGGGAATCGGATGAGTCTCAAGAACTCTGTTTTGTACCGGACGGCAAGTACAGGGAATTCCTTCTCAGGGAAGGGGTGAAGTCGAGGCCTGGTTCAATAGTTGATTCAACGGGCCAGTGCCTTGGAAAACATCAAGGCATCATAGGCTACACGGTAGGCCAGAGAAGAGGCCTTGGCATTAGTGCACAAGAACCTCTTTACGTGATCCGTATAGAATCCGGGACCGACAACATTGTTGTAGGACCCAGAGAGCAAACATTTGTTTCCATGTTGAGGGTGGAAAATTTCAATCTCCTGTGGCCTCTTGAACTCATCCGTGGAGAGGAATACCAGATCAAAGTGAGATCTACATCCAAGCCGGTCGGGTGCAAATTGGAGGAGATATCGGGGAACACCCTTGAATTGAGATTCAACGAGCCGCAATCAGGAGTGGCTCCTGGTCAGGCTGCGGTTCTCTACACTGGTGATTACGTGGTCGGGGGAGGATGGATAGGACTTTGAAAGCAGAATCGAAGGCTCTTGAATCAAAGGAAAACAGGCTGCGCGAAATTATTCGGGAAGCGGCTGACCGAAGAGGTTCCGGTCGGGTAATTGTAGGATTTTCTGGAGGAGTCGATTCCAGTCTGCTCCTGTGGGAAGCAGTTGAAGTGCTCGGATCCGAGAACGTAACGGCCGTGTCGGCCGTGTCGCCCACTTCGTATCCTGGAGAAGAGGCGGCGGCCCGAGAATTTGCCCGTGGCTTGAATGTGCAACACGTTGTGATTCCTACCTCGGAGTTGGACGACCCGCAATTTTCATATAATTCAATAGATAGATGCTACATTTGTAAGCATATTCGGTACTCGGCAATAAGAGCTTTGGCCAAACAACAGGGCGGAGCGGTGATATTCGATGGATCACAGGCTGATGACAATCCCAGTGAGCGCCCAGGAATGCGCGCTCTTGATGAACTAGGTATTGACAAACCGCTGTTAGAGGCAAGTATGGGAAAGATCGATGTCCGGAAACTTCTTCGGACGGCCGGATACACCGAATTAGCCAATAAAAGCGCCCAACCCTGCCTGGCCACTCGCATTCCTTTCGGCGAGCCCATCACGTTGAAAGCATTGGAAATGATTGGCCAAGGAGAAATCTTTCTTAAGGAGTGTGGCCTGGAGATGGTCCGGCTCCGGCATCATTACCCTATTGCTCGCATAGTCACAGACCTGGCCGGTATTTCTGCCCTTCTGATTCAGGATGAGCTTCGGGAAATTATCCACCGGGGCCTGAAGAATTTGGGATATGAATATGTCACCCTGGATTTAGAAGAGTATGACGGTTGAGGTAATGATTATTTCCATCAGAGAGACTTTGGTTACGCGGATGGCCGGAGCCAATTAATGCCCGATTCCGTGTTGAATCAAATCTTCGGTTATTCCACACTGGAGATGGCTTCGTTGCGTCTGCCTTCTCGCAACGACAACAAGCCCTTTGGTCGTTAACGCGAGCCAAGCCGAGCATTCTCGTCAGAAATTTTCGCTTCAGTTTAATCACCGAGGTCTTTGACTTGAGGATTACGGCGCACTAAACTAACTGTGTATTGTTTATATCGTGGGAACTATGACTGACAAGGACTCAAATCACATGCTTGTGACCTGGCGCCATGTCCCTGAACTCAGGGAACCCGTTCTGATTGCAGGCTTTTACGGCTGGTCCAACGCGGGTAACGTATCCAGCGACACTATCCAATATCTTTTTGGACTTCTCCAGCCCCAGGTGTTTGCCACCATCAGTGATGAACCCTTTGCCAACTTTACTACCGACCGCCCGGTGGCCCGCATTGAGAACGGAATCATACATGATTTGGAACCGATGATCACCGAACTGGCTTGCCGAACCGACCCTGGAGCCAAGCATGACCTGGTCCTCTTTCTGGGCCGAGAGCCTCACTACGGTTGGCCCGCATATTGCGACGTGTTGATGAACATCATGCAACGTCTTAAAATCGAAAAGTTATACACAATAGGTGGTGTTCAAGACACTGTTTCTCATTCCGGGCCGGCGATTGTGAGTGTGGTGTGTTCCTCGGCTTCTCACGTGGCCGAACTGTGTCGCATCGACCCTGGCATTCGTGCCGCAGATTACTGCGGTCCTGTTAGTATTCACTCTTATCTCGTGAGAGCTTGCGCACAAGTCGGAATAAAGTCAGGCAGCCTTTGGGGGCATGCTCCGGCCTACCTGCAAAAGAATCCGCGGCTGGTCGCCAAGATGGTCACCATCGTTAACACCGTCACGGGCACGGAGTGCCCGGTGGACACTCTTAAACAAAAGTCTATTGAACTTGACCGAAGAATAAATGAGGCCATGGCCAGAGACCCTAATTTGAAGCGATTTGTGGAAACCGTGGAACGAGAAAACGAATCAGACATTCCATCTGGATCAGAAGAAAAAATCATCCGCCTGGACGACTTCCTCCGACGGGAGCCTCATAAAGAGTCCGATACCTGAATCGAAGCAGCCCGCCTTCCGGAACCCGGCAAGACTTCTACCGGTATTTCGATGTGTTATGAGTTTCCCCCGTGAGGACATGGATCGGGAAAGATGAAAATATGTAGTGCCGAATAAAATGACCAAATCCGACAATAACAACAAGTTAACCGTCGTTAGTGTCGAAGTTGGGCTAGTGAGTTGGGGAATAAAGGATTGCCGATGGTGTATGAATACCGGGCAAGAATTGATCAGCTAGAGTCCATTTGTGGAAAAGAAAGCATCTCACATCATAGTACGTATCAAGTCGTAATACATGACGACAGTCGGCCTTTTGAGTGAGTTCTTACTGTCTGGAACACGCGAGAATTGCCCCCGGGTCTTGTAAAAGTTTTCCACTTCCGGAGGATCACGGTATGCGTCGACTGTTAGCATCCGGCAACCCGTGCGGTTTTCAGTGAGAAACAACATTTTTAACATGTCCAAGATCTTTGTTCCCACGTCGCCGCGCTGAAACTCTTTATGGACTCCAAGCCGGGCTATTTTTACCGCCGGCATATTCGGATAGTATTTGACTCCAGGCTCTCGGTCTAATTCATCTAGCTTTCTGGTGCTTATGGCATCATTACAAAGGCTAACCAACGCTATCGGGGGATTCCCTTTCGAAATTTTGTATCCATCCCGTTGAAGAACATATGTTTTTGCAAAGAGTTGTTTTTCGTTCTCAAAAGCATCATTCTGAAAAAACTCATTTAGGTCTGTGTTACCACAGTCAAATTCATCAAGAGGCGTAGCAGATGGGAGTAGTTCCAGTGTCCATTCTTCGAAAGAAAACCTATTTCTTTGGCCTCTTCCTACCTCGCTCCAAAATCTTCTTGCTGATTGCCGCAAGCTTGAGCGAAGGTTTTCCAATAGGGACGCGCTCATTTTCTTCTCTCTGGATTTTCTTAAAGAATTCGAGCGCCTCTACTCCTTCTAGAATAGGGGTTGGCGCAATCGGGATAGCCATGATACGGTCCTTTCCTATGTCTCCTTCTCCTAAGCAAAGTGGCGACACACGGAATTGTCTTTTGAAATGTCTCGTTCACTATCTTCCAGTTTAGTGACTCCTCATGCCCTGGTCAAGAAGAAACAGCTTCATGAAACGTACTTTATTTTGGCGGGAGTGCTACCGTGGAATTCTATATATGGACCGAATCGGAAATCCTTCGCCTGCCGGTAGATGCCGAATCAGCTCATTTCTTGTTTGAGACTTGAGACAGGTTGCCATCATCTTTTTATTTCAACTACTAATTCAGGCTTACCGGAAACCATTTTTTTATCTTCGGCGAAATCGAGCGGCAACTTCTTATTTTTTCGACGAGTTTTTCCACGTGCAGCTTGTAGAGGTCTATTCCTTTCTCCTTGGAGGCGAGATAGAGGATGATAGCGAGCGCTTTATTGTCGTCGAAGATGTTCATTGTTCCGCCTCCTGCCTTTGACCTTGGCGCACATCGTAGCAATCATATTCATATTTCTGATATTAAATGCAATCTTCTGTGCAGGAACGAGCCTGATCTATAGTATTTTCGGAGAAGATGGGGGGGATGCAATCCTAGTAATACCACTAATCATAGGAGCAATTTGGATATTCAGTCTATTCATATACCAAACAAGGGGGAGGGAAGATGAGAAATCAAAACATAAGTGAAGCGATCCACTCTTACGAAGTGAGCATCTTTAACCTGATTAGAAGGGATTGAGACCTATTCCAGACAAAATGGTCCCATTTATTCTTATGATGTGTGGGATAGTTGGCTGGCACCGAGTAAAAATGGAGGGAAGAAATGGATGATGTCTTTGTGGTGGATGACAAAGAGGAATGGCGTAAACGGATCTTATTCGCAAAGAGCATCGACGATCTTATGTCTGCTCTTGGAGAACTTGAGTTCAAACACTGGGTATTCTGTGATCAGGAGAAGATGGCAGAGATGTATGCAAAATATGAAATCGATCTCTTTAAGTTGCCAAACTTTGGCGGATCGAAACCAGACATCCCCCATCTATTCTCATGGTCGCCCACTAAAGCCTTAGTGTGGGAAGGGAGCTGGATCATATTCCGTAGGATTGACGCTGCTAGGTTTGCTGCATCCATGCTGAGATATAAGAGTAGCGAACCAAAACCATTAACGCATTGAGTGAGCATCTTTGACCTGATTAGAAGGGATTAGCGTTCCACCCTCGGTTTCTGACTACATCACGCCTTTTACACATCCTCCGTCATATTCCATGCAATCGGTATCCGTCAGGCACGTAATACGTCGGGCAAAAAGGCGTGCCCGCAGTTGCATTGCATCTGTTCCTCAACAATCGGGAGCGTATTACCATTCTGATCGCGTAAGCTGGGCGATCAGATATAGATGAGTGATCCGGGGCCACTATGTGCCCGACGACAATTACACCGGTTCACTTTGTTGACAGATTCTTTGGTTCTGGTAGCGGACCATGTGGATTCCTTAATTATGGGATACAACTCGTGTCTAAGCCTATTAGCAGTGGTCCAAGGGTCACAGTAAAACTTGTGGGTCCGCTTTGGATTAGCTGACACGAAGGTACAGGAGGATCGGGGGGAGGGGGCAAGTGTTGTTCCCCAAGCGTTGGTGTGCAGGCCAATGGAGGGGGCAAAGAATTGCAGCCAGTCCACCCATAGCCGTAGACGCCAGCGTTGTTTGAATTGCCCGTGACACTGGTAAGCGAGATAGGTGTGTTTGGGCTCAGTGGGTTCGCCGTTGGAGTCGTCGGGGTAACGGTTACGGAATATATTCCACCATTGACCAGACTAACGTCGTAGGTGTCCTTTATTGGATTACCGCAACAAGTCCATTGATCGCACAGGGTGAATTCCATCAGGGTGCTACAGCACCCGGTTTGAGGCAGATTGTTGACGGAAATAGCAAAGGCCGTTTTGTTCATCCCCACAGGAAAATCTATTTCGATGCTGTTGGTACTGGGTACCGTTGTGGTGATCATGTTAGGATTGCTAGTAGCTGTCCAAGCGGGAAAAGCAGTGGCCAAGTTAGGATAGTCTACATATTGGCCCGTGTTGAAGTTCATATACAGCGTGACGGTATTACCAGTGTTGTTTATGATGGTGATTGTCTGAGGGCAGCAACGGCCAGTGCATGGTGGTGGCGATGCTGAGAGAAGTGAGAGAAGTGAGAGATGTGCTAATGTGGCCGCCTGAGTGTTATGTCGAAAATTCCTGTTCACCTTTGCTTCGGTGAACTGTGTGACATTCCTCGGACTTTGGAACACCGGTTTTGGCATTACGAACGGACTTTTGCCAGCTATCAGGTTCTCCAATTGAAATCCTGTATTTATGAAAGCCGCTACTGACTGGTAGGTTTGATTAACGGTGTCATAACCCACATCATATTTCAGGACGAACGCTCCATCTCGGGATTTGAGTTCAGCGCCTCCGTAATAGCCGTATACGCCGGAACCGGTATCAAACCTATAGCCAGTGACACTCAATCGGAGGTCAGGTCCGCCATCATATAATTCATGGGAATAACCGGCTTGAAAATCGCAGTTTGAATTACCGAAGCCCACTTGGCTCGTTCCAGGGTTGAAAC
>Ga0194043_1002249_pt1 | contig 10675 bp, 15 predicted proteins | sample JunL4415m_MetaG_FD_161274 | JGI IMG/M metagenome (GOLD analysis project Ga0194043, IMG submission 161274) | Anoxic zone freshwater microbial communities from boreal shield lake in IISD Experimental Lakes Area, Ontario, Canada - Jun2016-L442-15m | ecosystem: Environmental > Aquatic > Freshwater >...
GGTGAAGACCGTCGGCACTTCGAAGGCCACGTCGAAGAAGCGGATGCAGCCGCCGGCGAAGGCTTTGGCTGCCGCACAGGCGATCCGTTTCGACGCCGCAAAACAGCGGACGGCGCGGACTGCAGCGAAGAACTCCCGCCTCAAGGTGGAGGGTTTGGCGACCCGCAGGGCGAGCCACACGATCGCCGCCGGTAAGCGTTCACAGGCCCGCCGCGACAAGCGGCGGTAGGCCGCCGGTAGATCGCGATCGGCTCTAGGATCGGCTTTAGGATCGGCTCTAGGATCGGCTCTAGGATCAACTCTAGGATCAACTCTAGGATCAACTCTAGGATCAACTCTAGGATCAACTCTAGGATCGGCACCGGGCAGGCCTATTTCGCGGGACGACGGGATCTCACGGAAGAGCAATCTGCCCGCTGCCGGGCCGATCCGCTCGGAACCATCCGTCGCAACGGTGACCAGGTTGCGGTCTGGAATCCAGCGATCACCACGGAGCAACCGCTGTATTGGTTGGCGGCGGTGGGGGTTCTCATGATCCCGCGCGCCGCTTTTTACGATCTCGGCGGCTACGACGAACGGAACATCTTCTACAACCGCATGGAGCACGAGTTCATTCTTCGGCTGAAGCAGGTCACCACCGTCACGAATATCGGGCCGCAGCTGGAGTACGACTTCTATCACCAGTTCCATGCAGTGCGTCGCAACGCAAAAGAGAACCCGCAGTTTCACTCTGCCGAGAAGAGGGTGTGGAACATTCGTCCCAATGGGAGCGAGTGGGGCCTGTTGGCGCTCTCCGCATCGTGCTGCAGGTAGCCGTGGATCGGCCGGACGACCGACCAGCCGTCCTTGAGATGGGCGGAGAGCACTGGGTCGGCCCGATGGTCCGCGACGACGTCGCGCACATACGCGTCCGCCGTCATGCTCGTGGCTACGGCCCCGTAGCCGGGCAGGCGGCTCGCTCCCACCATCCGCCACAGTCGCTCCTCGATTACCAGCTGTCTCGTCGCGTCGGTGAGCGCGTGGGCCAGCCCGTGGTGCTGATGATCGGGCCGATTGCGGCGAAGTCGGCCGGTTGCATCAGTCGAATACGGTAGTCGGAAGGGGGCACGGCTACCTCCGCCAACGGTTGCGCCACCTGCTGGGTCGCGTGGCAGGGGCGGGGGTGGCCACCGCACCGCCTGCGGCATCTTCAGCGGCTTGGCCTGCGGGAGCCTGCCAGGCCGAGGGTGCCGCGAACCGGTTTGACCGCGGCGCCGGGTTCACCTCGGCGCGATACCGCCGGGAGGTGTTTCTGTCGTGCGACTTCTCGATCTCCAGGATTCCGAAGTAGGGGTCGGGATACTGCCAGTCGTTTTGGGCCTGCGACGGTCTTGGGGTCGACGCCACGGCGGCAGTTACGATCAGACCGACCGCGATGGAGAACAGTCGCACGCGTTGCATAGCAGAGGCACCTTGGAAGCGTGGGAAGAGGAGAGGATCAAACGCTCAGCGGTTGAGGATCGACCGCACCAGCGCGGGTTCGACACCATCGACCAGTTCGACATGGCCGATCCGCGTGGGTAAGACAAATCGGAGTCGGCCACCGACAGTCTTCTTGTCGCGGGCCATGGTGTTGAGCAGCGCGGCGGTTGAAAACGTCGCTTCCGCGGACACTTTTACCGGCAGGTGGCAGGCCTCGAGAAGACGCTGCTGCCGTAGAACAGTAGCTGCGTCGATCCGTCCGAGCGCATGGGCCAGAGCGGCGGCATCGGCCATACCGATCGCCACGGCTTCGCCATGCAGCAGCGTGCCGTAGCCAGCGGCGGTCTCGTAGGCATGGGCGAACGTGTGGCCGTAGTTGAGAATGGCTCGCAGGCCGGTGATTTCCCGCTCGTCCTGCGCTACGACGCGGGCCTTGAGTTCGACCGAGCGGCCGACCAGATGCCGGAGGGCGTGCGATTGCCGGTCGAGAATTGCCGCGATGTTGGCTTCCAGCCAGTCGAAAAACAGGGCATCGAGGATCATCCCGTATTTGACGACCTCCGCGAGACCACTTCGGAATTCACGGTCGGGCAAGGTGGCCAGCGTATCGACATCGGCGAACACGCCGCGGGGCTGCCAGAAACTCCCGACAAGGTTTTTGCCGGCGTCGAGATTGATCCCGGTCTTGCCGCCGATGGCGCTATCCACCTGGGCCACGAGCGTGGTCGGCACATGCCAGACCGAGAGCCCGCGACCGAACGTCGCGGCCGCGAAGCCAGACAGATCGCCCACCACTCCGCCGCCGACGCCGATCACGTGCGTGTGGCGATCGATCGCCAGCCGGGCCATTTCGTTCCAAAGCCACTGAAGCTGGAGGACCGACTTGGAGGCCTCGCCCGACGGCACGACAAGCGTGGCGACATCCATGCCGGCGGCCTGCAGCGAGACGACAACGGCGGCGGCGTGTGAGGCGGCCACGGCTGCATCGGTGATCACGACCACCCGCTTCGCGCCAGAGGCGGCGACCTTGAGCCCGAGGCTCCCGAGCATGCCGCTGCCCACGACTACTAAATACGACCGGTCTACCGCGGTGGCTTCGGCCGGAAGAGCGACGCTCATAGTGGCGGTGTCTGACAACAGCACGGTTCTCGCCAGCGGCGGTTTAGGCCACGCTCACGCGGTCGAGATCGGCGGGAGTAACGGTGATGATCCGGGCGAAGCCCGTGTGCTGTCGCAGGTAGTCGAGTTCGGCGGCTTCCTGTGGCGCGGCATGCAGGAGCGCCTCGACGCGGGTCTTGTCGGCCTCCGACCAGTCTTCGCAGTCATCCGGCCAGGTAGTGTGATGCTCGATGACGAGGGCTTCGCGATAGGGATCAAACGCGTTCGGCATGCGTGGCCACCTCGGGGAAACAGACTGGGGAAACAGGCTGGAGTGCGGACTGAAAAACCGTGTAGAAAAATAGCGGCGTCGTTGGCCGTTTGAGCTGGCCGTTATCTCGGCGAGCATAAAGTATACATTCTAACTTCGTCTCATGCGGTCGGCCGAAAGGATCAGCTTGGATGTCTCGACCACCACCGTTCCAGACCAGCCCAAGCCCAGCCAGCCGAACCGTCGGTTCTGATGCTCCCTCTGCTGCGGGCACGTGGCTCGTGGTGGGGCTCGTGCTCCTGGGGTTGACGGCGGCTGCGACGGGCATCTGGTTTCAGTGGCAGCAGACCCGGCGGTGTCTCGATTTCTACGGGCCCGTGGCGGCCCGGCGAATCTCCAAAGCCCCGCTGGTGGAGCTGCTGCTCCTGAGGCCAGGCACGGGTGTGGGTCGAATGGCGGCCCACACGCGGGTCGACGTTTCGCAGGCTTTGGGCCTGATTCACCTCCGCCGGGGATTGGTTGAGGATGCCAACTTTGTCTGGGCGGATGGGGAGGCAACTGCCGGCCCGCCGCCGGCCGCAAGACTACCGGCCGCAGCCTGGGATGTAGCACTCGTCTTCAGCGAATCGGCTGCGGAAGCCGCCGGCCGCACAACACTCGTCATCGACTTCGATCGGCAGGAGGGGGCCTTGGCGACGGTGGGGCAGCCGGGGCGAATCAGGCTGGGCAGGATCGGCACCGGCCTGGAAAAGTGGATCAACTCAACGCTCTCGCAGCTCCCAAACCCCGAAAAACCGGGCTTTTGAGGCACGCCGGTGGGGCCTATCCTCCCCGACCTCGGTCGACCCTTTTGTCGATCCTGCTGCCGAAATTTTGGCTATGAGGTTTTTTATGCGATCCATTGCCGTGGCCAATCAAAAAGGTGGCGTTGGTAAGACCACCACGTCGGTGAACCTGGCCGTGGCCCTCGCCCGGGCAGGCCGGCGGGTCTGCCTCGTCGACCTCGATCCGCAGGCGCATGCCACGCTCCACGCGGGCGTGATGCCGGGATCGTACTCCACGTCTGCATATGACGTGCTCGTGTCGGGTCAGCCGTTGGCGACAGCCATCGTGCCCGCTGGCAAGAACCTCTGCGTTGTTCCCTCTCACATCGATCTTTCCGCGGTCGAGATGGCACTGGCGGCTCGCAGCGGCCGGGAGTTGATCCTGCGACAGCGGATCGAGGCCGACCCGCGGTGCACGCCGGGGGCATTTGCTGCCGACGGCGCTGAGCCGTTTGATTACATGGTGATTGACTGCCCACCTTCGCTGGGCCTACTGTCGCTCAACGCCATGGCCGCGGTGGACGAGGTGCTCCTGCCGCTCCAGCCCCATTTTCTAGCGTTGCATGGACTCAGCAAACTGCTCGAAACGATCGAACTGGTCGCTGAGCATGTGAATCCGCGGCTGCGGCTGCTCGGCGTGGTGCTCTGTATGTATGAGGCGGGCACGCGTCTGGCGGGGGAAGTAGGCCGTGACGTGCAGGCGTTTTTCGGATCAGCTGAGCAGCGGCATCCGGCCTGGGGCTCAGCGCAGGTCTTCCAGACCAAGGTACGCCGTAATATCCGGCTGGCCGAGGCGCCGAGCTTCGGGCAGTCGATCTTCGACTATGCACCCGACTCATATGGCGCCGCCGACTATGCGGCATTGGCCGCCGAAATCGATCAGGCTGCCGCGGTGGTGCGAGAGCCTCTCCGGCGGGTCGCCTGACCAGCCCGCAGGAACCGCTCAAGAACGCCCGGCCGCCGTTCGGAATCGCCGCCCTCGGTGGTGGTGACCGAGCTAGTGTCTACGGCGCCAGTATCAAAAACCGGCGAGGTGTCCGGCGAGGTGTAGAGTTCGGGCATCCACCAGTACCGAGACTCGCAGAGGTCGACGCCCGCGAGAATCCCCGTGGTGTCATAATCCTCCGCGGAGGGAAAAAATCCACTGGCTCCCAACAAACGCCCATCAAATCCGCCGGCCGTCTGCGACGGGGCGGAAGACAAGGGAGGTTGCAGACGGTTTCGTTCCAGCATGGTCGGGTCAGATGCCGAAAGGCGTGGGAGGCAGGAGCGTGGGGGCTTGGAGTCAGAACGATGTTTGATCGCGGGGAGTGTCTTTCGAAAAGCAGCGGCAGCGAAGGCCAATTTTCTGGAGAAGATCAGACTTTTGCCATCACCTAGGTTCGTCCGGCAACGGCCCCGTTCATAAATATTCTGCTTCAGGGACTCTGGGTAGGCAAGGAGGCTTGCGCAATTTGTTGAAAATTTGTCGGCAGTGGGCTGGAAGAGCATTTTTTAGGTAGAATTTGGCTCAGAAAATCAGCCCTCAAAAAATGCAAATACTCGCTAAAAAAAGCCCGAAATGGACGGCCTTCCGCTGGGGATACGTTTGCGCGGTCGCCTTGGTTTGGCCCGCTTGGATCCCAGCGGTTTTCTGGCATGAGTTGGAAATCGGAGTCGCATCGGCTCAGGAGCAGCCTGCTCAACAGGCTGGTTTTCGTCGGTTGGCCCCTGGCGTGCTCACCGTGATTCCGCCCCGGGCCAGCAGCGATTCCCATGCGAGCCGTGGCGATCTCCTTGAAGTGACCCGCGGTCTGGCGGATCAGGCGTGGGAACCGCGGCAGGGTGCAAAGCACACAACCCTCGTCGAACTGGCAAAGAACCTGGAATTTGAGCGGGACATCTGGTGCCTGGAATTTGCGTTTAAGCCGCCGCGTTTGATCGATGTAGACGTGCCAGTTGGCGAGCTGAAAATGCAGCGAAAGCGGCTCTGGTACCTCGTGTATCGCGTCCGGAATGCCGGCGGCCGCCGGACCGTCATCGATAAGGAAGACCCCACGCAGCGGACCATCAAGTCGTTTGAAACGCCCGTTCGTTTTCTGCCGCACTTTGTTCTGGAAAGCCACGAGGGGCTGGCCGAGTCGGAGGGGGAGACCGCCTACCGCAGCTATCTCGACCGAGTGATTCCCAATGCCATCGATCCGATTCGCCGCCGCGAGGATCCAGCGAGGAAACTATTTAACAGCGCAGATATGGCCGCCACAGACATCCTGCCTGGGGAAGAACGGTGGGGCGTGGCCGTTTGGCAAGACGTCGACCCGCGGATCGACTTCTTCTCCATCGCCGTCCGCGGGCTGACCAATGCCATTCGCTGGCGCGAACAGGAAGGAGCGACGTTTGCCCGCAACCAGCCTCCGGCCTCCGAAATGGAGCATGCCCTAGAATGCCTGCAGCTCGACTTCTGGCGGCCCGGCGACGATCGCGACGAGGTCGAGGGGGAGATGACCGTCGGCTACGCCGGCATGTTTGAACGGATCACGCTCGGAGGCAAACTGCTGGAGGCAGCGGGCCGACCGCAGGTCGTCAAGTCACGGCCCGTGTCGGGCTTGGCCGATCTGAGCCTGTCGTGGACCGATCTGGTCGCTCCCAGCGGCAAAGATGGTGCCCCCGGCAGTGAACTGATGCCGCTGGCGAAGGTCGTACGAGCGGTCGATGCCGTCAAAGATCCGACTGCCCGCGGACCGCTTGTGAGGGCTGTTTTTGGCGACTTCGGGGTCGATTATTTTGAGCAGCTGTCTCGGGCACTGGCCGCCCCGGTGGATCCCGACCTAGAGGCCGCTCGCCGGGAGGTGTTGGCAGGCATTGACCTCACTCCCGAAGTCGTTTTAAAACAGCCCCTGCCGTCACTTGCCAAGGTGCTTGAGTCGCTGGCGGGCTTGCCGGCAGGAGCCGCCCAGCAGCAGCGGGCGGCGGCCTTTTTCGGTCCGGCCGCTGGCCGATTGGGCAGCCTGACCAAGGAGCTGTCTTTGGCCCGCACGTTGGCCACGCTTGAAGATGTCGACGTCGATCGGCGGCGGCTGGTGGCTGGCGACGGGCTGACGGCCTTCGACGCCATCTGGCCTGCCCTCCGTTCAAAGCAGAAGCCTGACGAGCAGCGGCAACTGTTAATTGGCCTCTTCGGTCCCCGGGGCCCGTTGCTTTACGAAAAGGCCACGGAAGCCCCGGAGGGCATTGACCACGCCTGGGTTTTCAAGTACGAAATAGCAGGAGAATAGTGGCCGTCAGAGAGCGAGTCACGACTTCTTTTTAGCGTACTGGTTCAAGCAAGTTCACTGCAGGAGCGCCCCGGCGCACTATTGAGACATGGCACATAAAAAAGCCGGGGGCTCCAGCCGCAACGGTCGTGATTCGAATGCCCAACGCCGCGGCATGAAAAAGTTTGGCGGGCAACAGGTTCGTGCTGGCAACATCCTCGTGCGTCAAGTGGGCTCCAAGTGGCACGCAGGTAGGAATGTCGGCACGGGCAGCGACTTCACGCTCTTTGCCCTCGTGGATGGCGTGGTCGGCTTCGACCGCGAGGGTCGCCGCATCAACGTGCTTGCTGGCTAAATTGTGTTTGTTGACCGCGTGCAAATTGAAGTGGCAGCGGGCAGCGGCGGACGCGGTTGCAAGAGCTTTCGTCGCGAAAAATATATCCCGCTGGGTGGTCCTGACGGTGGCAACGGCGGTGACGGCGGCAGCGTCATCATGCGGGCGCAGGCCGGAGTCGATTCTCTGGCCCCTCTTTCGCACCGCAAACAATGGCGGGGCCATAGTGGTGATTCGGGTGGCCCAAAAAATTGTCATGGTCGCAAGGCGGAGGATATCGTGTTGCTCGTGCCCCCCGGCACCGTCATTATTGATGAGGTCACGGGGCTCGTGCTCAAGGATCTCGCTACGGCAGGTGAATCGATCATTGCGGCCAAAGGAGGGCAAGGGGGCTGGGGCAACCTCCATTTCAAGTCCTCTACCAACCGGGCTCCCCGCGAGACAACGCCTGGGGAAAAGGGCGAGTCTCGCCGCCTGATGTTGGAACTGAAGGTGATTGCAGATGTTGGGCTGGTGGGCAAACCAAACGCCGGCAAAAGTACGCTGCTCTCTCGGCTCTCGCGGGCCCGTCCCGAGATCGCCGACTACGCGTTCACCACGAAGTCGCCAATGCTCGGCATCGTGGCGATCTCACGAGATCGGAGTTTTGTGCTCGCCGACCTGCCGGGGCTGATCGAGGGGGCTCACGCGGGCATTGGGCTAGGCCATGAATTTTTGCGGCATGTGGAGCGGGCTGGCATCCTCGTGCACGTAGTCGAATCGGCCCCCGTCGATGGCAGTAATCCACTCATGAATTACGAGGCGATTCGCCAGGAACTGATCCGCTACGATGAAGATCTGGGCCGCAGACCAGAAATCGTGGTTGTCAGCAAGTGCGAACTCCCCGGTACCGAGGAGATCCGGGCTGCGCTCCAGACGGCCATTGGCCGGGAAGTGATCGCGCTGAGCGCCGTGACAGGGCAGGGGCTAGACCGGCTGCTGGCGGCCGTGGTGGCCAAACTTGACGCCGCTTGAAGCCGGCTACAATGCTGGTCTCGTGAACCGTCTTGACGCCGGCCAATTTTTCCGGACGTTATGAGGCTGTTTCAAGGAACGAGCTAGGCGCTGTGGAACCCAAGGACGATTCCCCCATCACTTCGGCCAGGACTCGGCCGAGACACTTCGGCAGTGGTCTCTATGCCTCAGTGGTCCCTCGGCCTTCGTGGTCCCTGGGCCTCAGGGGTCGATAGGCTCTGGCGGATGCCACGGAGAAAACAGACGATGCAAGGCTGCCTATCCAAGCGTTCTGAGCCCGCAGAGGGCGTTTTCGAAGCAGAACTTCCCAGCGGCGAACACCCCGCTCAGAATGAACACCCCGAGAACGAACTCTCGCAGATGGATTTGGAGGGATTTGGGGAATCAATAGAGAAGCTGCGAAAGAGTGTCTACGGCACGATCTCGCCGGACGATTTCGCGCATCTTCGCCGGGTCGAGCGGTGGGGCAGGATAGCAACCGCCATCGGTTATCTGACCGCCTGGATTATTCCCAATCCCATCACAGCCTTCGCGCTGGCCCTCGGACAATCGACGCGCTGGCTACTCGCTCACCATATTACGCACCGGGGGTATGACCGGGTGCCGGGGATCCCAGCCCGTTACACAAGCCGGGGCTTTGCCAAGGGCTGGCGGCGATATATCGATTGGTTTGACTGGATCGAACCCGCCGCTTGGGATTACGAGCACAATCAACTGCATCATTATCACACGGCGGAAGAGACAGACCCTGACCAGGTTGAGCGGCACGTCGACTTTCTCCGCAACATGAAGATCCCGATCTTTATCAAGCAGGCTTTTCTGGCGGTGGTGGCGCTGACGTGGAAATACACCTACTACGCGCCGAAGACGATGAGCGTGCTCGATCCTGACACGCGGCGGAGGATCAAAAGCGACCACATCCTCTACATCTCGATCTGTAATGTCTTTAACCTTCGGAGCCGGGTCGTGCGGTCGTTGTGGCAGCGGTCATACCTGCCCTACTTCTCATGGCACTTTCTCGTTATTCCCTGCCTTTTCCTGCCGCTAGGAACGCGGGCGGCGGTATTTGTCTTGATCAATAAAATCCTGGCTGAATGCATCGCGAATCTGCATTCGTTTCTGGTGATCGGCCCGAATCACACGGCTGACGATCTCTACCGGTTCGATTTTCATTACCGGGATCGCAAGGAGTTTTACGCCACTCAGGTGCTCAGTTCTGCCAATTTTCACTGCGGCAACGACTTTGTGGATTACATGAGCCTCTGGCTCAACTACCAGATTGAGCATCATCTGTTCCCCGACTTGCCGATGACGAAATACCGGGAACTCCAGCCGGTCATCAAGGCCCTCTGTGAGCAACACGGGATCCCCTACCGGCAGGAATCAGTCTGGAAGCGGTTCTCCCGGATGGCGGACGTCTGCGTCGGAAAGACGAGTGGCATGCGGCTGCAGAGCCTGCCTGCTCCGCGGGACCTCGTGACCGTCTAGCTTTGCAGAAACGCACCGCCGGAAGGGCCGATCTGTCGCATGCCAACTCAATCGACCGCCCCGATCTGCCTGGGCGACACCGTGCTTGTAGCGGACGTTGGTAATTCGCGGATCAAGCTGGCCGTCGTTGCCGACCACGGGATCAACGTCCACGGTCGGCGGGGTCTGCCGACCGTGGGAAAGCGACAGGACCTCGACAGCCACAGCTTTCGACCAGCGAATCTGGAAACCTGGCTCAATGCGGCGGCGCCCGGCTCTGCCGTGATGCTCGTTGCCAGCGTGCACGACGCCGCCGCAGCCCGGCTCGAGGCTGCGATTGCCGAACTCTCCGCCATCCGCCACCGCCCCCTGGGCAGCGACGGATTCTGCATGGCGATCTGCCGCTTGAGATCGCCGTTCCCGAGCCGCACAAGGTGGGCATCGACCGACTGTCTTCTGCCGCGGCCGCTGGCCTTGTTCGCGGGCCCGGACGGGCGCTGATCATCGTTGATTGTGGCACCGCCGCGACGGTCGACCTGCTGTCGACTGCCGGCGTGTTTCTCGGCGGTGCCATTCTCCCCGGTCCGGCGCTGATGGCCCGAGCGCTTGCGGAGGGCACGAGTCGTCTGCCCGCCGTGGCGGCTTTGGAGCAGGCGCTGCCCCCCTCCATGCCCGGCCGCTCAACGCAGGAGGCGATCGCCGCCGGCATTGGCTGGGGTATCCGCGGCGCGATCGCTAGGCTCGTTGACAAGGCCCGGGCCGCTCTCGGCAGCGACACCGGCACAGAGGTCGATGTCATCCTCACCGGTGGCTGGCGGGGCGCGATCCGTGATGCCCTGCCGGGGGCGATCGAGATGCCGGATCTCGTGCTCGCCGGCATCGCGCTGGCGGCGGAGCGGGCCTGCTCGCGGTGAACGCACGGTTCTTTGAGCACGCTCCGGAATTCCGGGTAGAATCCCCGAAGGCCGTGATC
>Ga0194043_1002250_pt1 | contig 10671 bp, 7 predicted proteins | sample JunL4415m_MetaG_FD_161274 | JGI IMG/M metagenome (GOLD analysis project Ga0194043, IMG submission 161274) | Anoxic zone freshwater microbial communities from boreal shield lake in IISD Experimental Lakes Area, Ontario, Canada - Jun2016-L442-15m | ecosystem: Environmental > Aquatic > Freshwater >...
GCATTCGGGTGCCGGGCGTGGCGGAGCGATTCTCCCGCAAGGATCTCGACAACCTCACGGCCGTTGCGATGGAAGGCGGCGCAAAGGGGCTCGTCTGGCTGAAGGTCGAGGCGGCGGGTGACTGGGCTGGGCCGGTGGCGAAGAACCTCGCTGGCCCTGTGGGCGCAAAGCTCAAGGAAAAGTTCGGGGCGACAGCGGGCGATCTCGTGCTGATCGTAGCCGACTCGTTCGACGTTACCTGTAAGTCGCTCCACATGCTGCGGAAGCGGCTTGGCGCCGAACTGCGGCTTTACGATCCCGACGCCATGCACTTCTCCTGGGTAGTCGACTTCCCGATGTTTGCCCACGACTCTGAGAGCGGCGGCTGGGCGTCGATGCATCATCCCTTCACGGCGCCGCGGCCGGCCGACCTCGACCTCTTGGAGAGCGATCCGGCGGCCTGCCGGGCTGTGGCCTACGACCTCGTGATCAACGGCTCGGAGGCGGGTGGCGGCACGATCCGAATTCACGATAGCGCCACGCAGGAGAAGGTCTTTAAACTCTTGGGCATTTCGCCAGAAGTGGCCCGCGAGCGGTTTGGCTTCCTGCTCGACGCCCTGCGGAGCGGGGCCCCGCCGCATGGTGGGATAGCGCTGGGCATCGACCGCTGGGTGATGCTGTTTGCGAAGCTCGACTCAATTCGCGATGTGATCGCCTTCCCGAAGACGCAGAAGGCGAGCGACCTGATGACGGGCGCCCCGGGCACAGTCGACACAAAGCAACTGGTCGATCTCGGTATCCGCGTGGTAGTGCCACCACCAAAGCCCGAAGCACCACGAGAGGGAGGATGAAGCAGCAAGGCATCGCCGGATGGGATGCCCGTCGATCCGTGGCAACCCTTGGCGTTGCCACGATCGACCAAGTCGAAAAAGGCCAGGGATGGCTTTTTCAACGTGAATACAGGGCGACTAGCTCAATTGGTTAGAGCACCTCGTTTACACCGAGGGGGTTAGGGGTTCGAGTCCCTTGTCGCCCATTCATCGTGGGATAAGTTTTCCAACTTGTCCGTTTCACGCAAACCATCGCAGCCTGCGATTTTTGCTCGGCCGGCCGCCGCCGGCTGGTCCTTTTCGTTGCATCCTTGCGACGCAGTCCTACGTCTTTCGTGGGATAAGTTTTCTAACTTGTCCTCCCCCCGCGGCCATCACCTGCTATTATTGACTTATTTCGAGACGTTTGTTAAACTATTTTTACCCTAAAAAAGGCTGATTTCATGAGGACTTCGGGATGATCAAGACAGTCCGCGGCCAGCATCGAAAATCGCTTTTGCCGGGCGGTGATCGGGCGGAAACACCGCTGCTGAGGCGGCTCAACGAGCGTCGACTCCTCGACGCCTTGCTCGCCTACGGGCCGCTTTCGCGCACGGCGCTGGGGCAGGCTGTGGCAATGGCCGCGCCGACCATCACAAAGGCAGCTGAGTCGCTCCTGCGCCGCGGGCTCATCGAGGAACTTGAGCCAGACCAGGTACCCGGACGGATCGGCAGGCCACAAAAACGGCTGCGACTCGCCTCGCGATCGGCATTGGTCATCGGGATCGTTCTCGATGCCGGTCATTGCACGGTCGTTCCTGCAGGTCTCGACGGTTGCCACGCCGAAGACCGCACAATTCGCTTTTCCACCCCTCTCACGTATGCCGAGTTGCTCGCAACTCTCGAACGCATCAGCCTCGAAATCGCGGCTGATTCTCGCGAGAGTCTTTCTGATCTCTCGCCGGGAAACCTGCGCGGAATCGGGATCTCAGTACCCGGACTCGTCAACGATCGGCTTGATCGCGTTGTCTTCTCGCCGAACCTCCACATGCTTGACGGACAAACGCCCGCCCGTGACCTCGAGCGGCGGCTCAATACTCCCTGCCAGATGCTCCAGGAATCGCATGCCCTCTGCCTCGGTGAATCGATGTTCGGGGCGGCCAAGGGGCTGGCGGATTTTGCGATGCTCGACGTAAGTACTGGACTCGGCCTCGGTGTCATGAGCGGCGGCCGCCTCCTGACGGGAACCAGTGGTCTCGCTGGCGAGCTCGGCCACCTGCGTGTTGACCCGGCCGGCGTGCTGTGCGGCTGCGGTAATAGAGGCTGCCTCGAGACGCTTGCCACAGACTCGGCGCTGGCCCGCCTGGTATCCGAGTCGGCCGGAAGGCCAGTGACTGCCGAGGATGCGATTGCCGGCATCTGTGCAGGAACGATCGATGCTCCCGAAGCGCTCGATACGGTGATCGAATACCTTGCCGTAGCCGTGTCGGCTGTTGTCAATATTTTCAATCCCTCGACGCTCTTCGTTCACGGTGGTGTACTCGCTGCGGCCGATGACGTTTTCCCACGGCTCTTGGATCTGGTGAACCACACGGTGCTCAGGCCCTCGCTGACAGCTTGCAGGATTGTTCGGGCGCGTGGCAGCAAGCGAACCGGTGCTCTCGCCGGCATCATTGACCACGTCACGAGCGCGGCGGTGCCGCGACTGGGAGGTCTTTCATGAGCCGAGGCGTTTGGCCCCATCGCGGCGGTGACCTCGCACGCCGGCTCGCCATGGCAACTCACCTGGCGGGCATGGTCATCTGCCTGACATGCAGTTGCGACCTGACGGCCTGCCGCGCTGATGATAAGGCCGCATTTTTCGAGAGCCGGATCCGCCCGTTCTTCGAGCGGGCGTGCGTCGAGTGCCACTCCGGCGACCAGCCTGCCGGTGGTGTGCGACTCACCGATCGGCCAGGCTGGAGCGACGCGGGAGTGATTGAGCCCGGCCGGCCGGCGTCGAGTCGGCTGCTCGAGGTGCTCCGCTCGGCCGATCCCGATGAGACGATGCCGCCGCCCGATTCCGGCAAGACCGTCTCAAGCGGCGACATCCGCGACGTTGAGGCCTGGATCGCAGCTGGTGCCCTCGATCCCCGGGAGTCTGCTGAAGTCGTTTCGCATCCTGGACCAAAGCTCCGAAGCCGTGTGTTTGCGATCACGCCGCAGGACGAGTCGTGGTGGGCGTTTCAACCACCGGCGCTGCCACTATTTTCGCCATCTGAGTCGGCGTTCTCAGCGCCGCAGAAGGTGGATCTGCTGGTCAGTCGCGGCATTGAGGTGCTGTCCGATGCGACCGGCGCGAGCGTGCACCAGGTTCACCCGGTTCACGAGGGGGGTCTGCCAAGCCCCCCCGCCACCCCGCGTGAGATCGTGCGCCGGGCCTATTCCGACCTCTGGGGCTTGCCGCCCACGCCCGAGGCAGTTGCGGCGTTTGCGGCCGATCCTGCGGAATCCGCCTGGCGACAGATTGTGGACGACCTGCTCGCGTCACACCACTACGGCGAGCGCTGGGCCCAACACTGGCTCGACTGGGTGCGCTACGCGGAGACCAACGGCTACGAGCGCGATGGCGACAAACCCGAGGCGTGGCGTTATCGCGACTACGTGATCCGCTCATTCGCCGCTGACAAGCCCTATGACCGTTTCCTCGTCGAACAACTCGCCGGAGATGAGTGGGCGGCGGTCCACTTGTTGCCAGAGCACGAACCGGAGCAATGGCGGGACGCCATCATCGCGACCGGATTCCTGCGACTTCACCAGTGGGATGACGAGCCTGATAGTTCCGACCAGGCCGAACTCGATGACGCCGATGATGTGCTCGTCACGCTCTCCTCGGCATTTCTCGGTATCACGGTCGGCTGTGCCCGGTGCCACGATCACAAATACGACCCCATCAGCCAGCACGACTACTATGCGTTGCTCGCGTTTCTCCGGGGGATCGATCCCTACGGCCAGCCAAAACGCGGCGGTGGTAATCGAGGCACGGGACAGATCCAGCAGATCATCGGGGCCACGCCAAACGCGACGCCGCTGCCGGAAAAGTCACTCGCCGTTGCCGAGCTTTTGGAGCCGAAGGCGACGTTCGTGCTCCATCGCGGCGATCGCAACTCGCCTCGCGAACGCGTGGAACCGGCCCCCCCGGCGATCCTCCAGGGGCGGGCGGGTCCGCTACCGACGATCACCCCGGTCGCTGGATCGTCTGGCCGCCGATTGGCGCTTGCGACGTGGCTTTCGGATCCACGGCATCCGCTGACGGCCCGCGTGCTGGTCAACCGGGTCTGGCAGCGGCACTTCGGCACAGCCATTGTGCCAACGCCGGATGACTTTGGACAGACGGGACTGCCCCCCGCCAACCTGGCGTTGCTCGACTTTCTCACCAGGGAGTTCGTGGACTCCGGCTGGTCGTTGCACCACCTCCACCGGGTGATCATGACCAGCCATGCTTACCGAATGACCTCGCGCGCGGGAAGCATCCCGGCTGTCGGCCTGGCTGGCGGCTTGGATGCCCGGCTTGGCTGGCGGCAGACGATCCGCCGGCTCGATGCCGAGGCGATCCGCGACTCCATACTCGCCATCACTGGGCATCTCAACTCGAAGCAGTCCGGCCCGAGTGTCTATCCAATACTTTCAGAAGAGGTGCGGGTGACCGCCAACCCCGCCTCGTTTCGCTGGCCGGAGAGTTCCGCCGAGCAGCAGGATTGCCGCAGCATCTATCTCGTGGTGACGCGATCGCTGCCGGTGCCCTTTCTCGATGCGCTCGACCGCGTGACTGTGTCAGCACCGACCGTCGTGCGGCCGATCACAACGACCTCGCCACAGTCGCTCCTGCTGCTCAACGATGCGTGGATTCATCAGCAGGCTGCGCGGCTCCTCGACCGCCTCCGTCGTGAGGCTGGCCACGTTGATGCGGCACGCGTCAAGCGGCTTTGGCAACTCGTCTACCAGCGCGATCCAACGGCCGCCGAAATCGCCACGACGGCAGCCTTTCTGCAGGAGCAGACACAGGCGGCGCACCAAAGAATTACACCCGCCGAGCCAGTGGCTGCCGATCCAACCGATGCTGCCTGGCAAAGTCTCTGCCGCGCGGTGCTCACCAGCAACGAGGCGATCTACATCGAATGATTCTGTCTGTACGCACCAACCGCGATGTGGGTGAGGCGTGTCGGCGACACGCTGCAGATCGATTCTTCCTGGAGTAAAGTGCGATGGAACCACTCGACCACCTGCCGCTCTCGCGACGGCACTTTTGCACCGCGTCTGGAGCCGGCTTTGGCTCACTGGCGCTCATGTCGATGTTGGAACGGGAGAGCCGGGCTGCGGACGGCCCGCTGGCACCAAGGCCGCCGCTGCTGGAGACACGCGTCAAGTCGGTGATATTTCTCTTCATGTTCGGCGGACCATCGCAGGTCGACCTCTTCGACTACAAACCCGCGCTGCAGGCCCGCGATGGCCAATCCGTGGAGAATGAGTTTCGAACTGGGGCCAAAACGAAGGCGGTGTTGCAGGCGAGCCGGCGGACTTTTTTGCGGCACGGTGAATCCGGCCAGTGGGTATCCGACGCACTGCCAAATCTTGCACGGCATGCTGATAAGCTCGCCTTCGTGAAGTCGCTCCACAGCGACTCCTTCGCGCACGGCAGCGCGCTCCTTCAGGCCAACTGTGGCCGCATCCTGCAGGGGCACCCGTCGGTCGGATCGTGGATTACCTATGGTCTCGGCTCGGAGAACGAAAACCTTCCGGGGTACGTCGTCATGCTCGATCCACGCGGCGGGCCAACAAGCGGCGCGCCGAACTGGTCCAACGGCTACATGCCGGCCGCATACCAGGGCACAGTCCTGCGGGCCGAGGGTCGGCCGATCCGCGACCTCGACCCGCCGGTGAGAGTGACGCGTGCGATGCAGCGGCAGGAGATTGACCTCATCAACCGGCTCAATGAATCTCACCGCACGGGCCGCGACGATGCCACAGAACTCGCGGCCCGAATCGCCGCCTATGAACTCGCCTTCGAATTACAAATGACGGCGCCGGAAGCGATCGACCTGTCGCAGGAGACGCCGGAGACACTCGCGCTCTACGGGGTCAACGAACCCAAGCCCGACTGGCACAAGCTGGCCCTCGGCCCAGCACCCTTCGGGAGGCAATGCCTGATCGCGAGGCGACTTGTAGAACGGGGCGTGCGGTTCGTCCAGATTTATTCGGGGGGAGGGGCCGCCGGGGGACAGAACACCTGGGACGGCCACCAAGGCATTGAGGAGAATCTCAAACTTCACTGCCCGGAGATCGACCAGCCGATTGCCGCCCTGCTCGAGGATCTCGCCCGGCGCGGACTCTTGGATTCGACGCTGGTGGTCTGGGGCGGCGAGTTCGGCAGGATGCCGGTCTCGGAGACGTTCAATACTGGCGGAAAGCCCGGCGGCCGCGACCACAATCCTAAGGGATTCACCTATTGGCTCGCTGGCGCTGGGGTGCGTGGTGGCACGAGCTACGGCGCAACTGACGAGATCGGCGAACGGGCAGTGGAGAACCCGCGGCACCTCCGCGACCTCCACGCGACAATCCTGCACCTCGTCGGACTTGACCACCGTCGACTGACGTATTTTCGCAGCGGTCTTGAGGAGAAGCTCACCGGCGTCGTCGAGGCTCGACCAATTCGCGAAGTGATGCTGTAGCCTTGTCGGTTTTTACTCCTTGGCTTTCGGCAAGTTTTAAAAACTCGCCTCCATCGGGGAACAGACCAAGCCAGCTATAATCTGGAGTCGGCCTCTTGAGTCACAGCCTCCTCCAAGCCCATCACCATGCCACGCCCCCGACCCAATCCGTTTTATGCACTGCTTGGCATCGTGGGCTTCCTGTTCACGGTCACAGCATCGAGCTACTGCCTGTTTGTGCTGCGAGGCATACGACCGGAGAGTCTGGCGGAAGCACCGCACATGTTTGAGCACCTCATGAACCGCTACGGCCTCACGCTTTTGATTGGTGAACTGGGCGTGCTGGCCGTCGCTACGTTTGGCGCAATCGCCATAGACCACTTCGAAGGCGAGCGGCTGCAGCGACAGCGGGCGGCAGACGCCGCCCGACCCCCGGCGGCCCAAACCCGCGACGAGCAGGCCTCCGAAGCGGGTCAGCCGTGACCGCATCGGCCACCAAGCAGATCGACCGGCTGCGAGAGCAGATCCGGCATCACGACCGGAAGTATTACGTTGAAGCTGCGCCAGAGATCAGCGACCGCGACTACGACCGGCTGCTCGCCGACCTGCGGGCCCTCGAGGAAAAATATCCCGAGCTGGTGACTCCCGACAGCCCCACGCAACGCGTGGGCGATGAGCCGGTGCCGTCTCTTGAGTCGGTGCGGCATCGGCTGCCGATGCTCTCGATGGACAACACTTACAGCCCCCAGGACCTCGCCACCTGGGGACAGCGGGTCGAGAAACTCCTGCATGAGTCGGAGGAAGAGCCGATCGAGTGGGTGCTGGAGCTGAAGATCGACGGCGTCGCCGTGTCGCTCACGTATGAAGACGGCCTGCTGGTGCTCGGGGCCACCCGCGGCAACGGTGTTGTCGGCGACGACATCACTCACAACGCCCGCACGATCCACGGCGTGCCGCTCCGCCTGACGCTCGACCAGCCGCCGGAACGAATCGAGGTTCGCGGCGAGGTCTACATGACCAACACCGACTTAGTCAGGCTCAATCAGCAACAGGCGGCGGCAGGGCTCGCCCCGTTTGCCAACACGCGAAACGTCGCCGCCGGCAGTATCCGCCTGCTCGATCCGCGGGAGTCGGCCGCGCGGCCACTGCGGTTTTTCTGCCACGGCGTGGGCGACGCGACAGGCCTCGGGGCGGCGTCGCAATCAGAGTTGCTCGCCTGGGCCCGGCAGGCCGGCCTGCCGGTGGCGCCGCAGACCCAGACGTTTGACTCACTCACTGCCCTGATCGAATACGGCACGGGTCTCATCGAGGAGTTACACGAGCTCGACTTCGAAGTCGACGGCTTTGTTGTGAAAGTCGACCGGTTTGAGCAGCAGCGGCAGCTCGGCACAACGGCGAAGAGCCCCCGGTGGGCAATCGCTTGGAAGTTTGAGAAGTTTGAGGCCACAACCACGCTGGCAGGCATCCGGGTGCAAGTCGGCCGCGGCGGCACGATCACGCCGGTGGCCGATCTTGAGCCGGTGGAGCTGGCGGGCACGATTGTGCGGCGGGCGAGCCTCCACAATGCCGACGAGGTGGCGCGGAAGGATGTTCGCGTGGGGGATGTTCTCGTAGTCGAGAAGGCTGGCAAAGTGATCCCGCATGTTGTCCGCGTGGAAAAACATTTGCGGAAGCACCCGCTTGAGCCCTGGTCGCCGCCGACTGCATGCCCTGAATGTAAGACGCCTTTGGAACGCGACCCCGAGGGCGTTTTCATCCGCTGCCCAAACGTCGACTGCCCAGCCCGCTGCCGCGAGCGGCTGAAATTTTTTGCCTCGCGGGCCGCGCTGGATATCGAGGGGCTCGGTGAAAAACTCGTCGAGCAGCTCGTGGCCACCGGACTGGTGAAGGACTACGCCGATCTTTATGCGTTGACCACCGCAGACTTTAAGTCACTCCAGCGGATGGGCGAGAAATCGGCGCAGGGGCTCGTCGTGCAGATCGCCGCCAGCCGCGACCGCGGCCTCGTTCGCGTACTCAATGCCCTCGGCATCCGCCATGTCGGCCAGCGGGTGGCCACGCTGCTCTGCGAGCGGTTTCCGACGGCCGATCAGCTCCGTGCGGCGACCGTCGACGAGCTCTCCGCGGTGCCCGATATCGGCCCGGTGATCGCGGCAAGCGTGCATGAGTGGCTCGCCAGCGACTACGGCCGGCGGGTGCTGCAGGGCCTGGAGTCGGCGGGCGTGCGGCTCGATGTGTCGGCAAGCGAACGGGTGGTCGCCGGGCCGCTGACGGGCAAGACGTTTGTGGTGACCGGCACGCTCGCGGGCTACTCGCGGCAGGAGGCGGAGGAGGCAATCCGCAAGGCGGGCGGCCGCACCTCGGGGAGCGTATCGAAGAAGACCGACTACGTCTTGGCGGGTGAGGAGGCAGGCAGCAAGTTGGAGAAGGCAACGAAGCTCGGCGTGCCGGTCATCGATGAACAGGCCTTCACTGCGCTGCTGGCGGGCCGGAGCTGACGGCCAGCGGCACTGCAAAGACTGCCATCAAGAGGCCCCAGAGCGGTTCGCCGGCAAGCAGACCCACCAGCGGCCAAGCCACCAGCGCGACCCGGGCAACCAGCCGCTGCGTCGGCCCGCACCACAGGCCGACCGCATAGAGAATCTGAAACCCCGTGATCCCGTGTGTCAGCAGGTTCGTGAGGTACTCAGACCGCTCAAAGAGCGGCACGAGCCCACCCAGCCGGTTCTGCGGTCCCACAGCGAGATACCAGGCGGCTAGTCCATCCCACCAAGCCTCCCCCTGAAGCTGCGCGAGCAGGGCTGCCACCGTGATCGCCGCGGCATGCACCTGCAAGAGCCCCTGCGCGATGCGGGCCCGCAGCGAAAGCGAGGGGGCGGGCTTACCGGCGCGATCGCGGAGCCAGCGGTCGACCGAAAAATGTTCGCCAGCCGGAGCGACAACAATGCACCAGAGTAAGACCGAGAGGCAGTCGTCAGCCGGCCCGGCGAGCATCGGGCCGCGGTGCAGCAGCGACGCAAGTAGAATCGCGGCCAGCGGCGCGACCAGTGGTGTGCCCAGCCCCACAAGCAGCAGGAGGAAGACAATACCCGTGGCACCGAAGAGGATCGCAAGCGACAGAGGCGTGGTCGCCCAATCAAACGCAGACCATCCAAACGCCGATCTCCACTGTTGCACTGTGTCGACCGGGAGAACGCCGGCCGGGCCAAACCAGGCCTGGAGATCGGCGGCATAGCTCCACCAGATCGCAAGCGCGAGGGCGGCGGCCGCGATCCGCACGATCGCCAGCGGCCGGCTGTCGGCGGGCGTAAACCAAAACTGGTTCCAGACAGCGGCTACCGCGGCGATCGCGCCCGTGGGGTTCTCAGGTTGTCGTGTCATCGTGCGGCTTCAGCAGGCTTGATCAGCGGCGCGACTTCGCCCGGCGGCTCTAGGCGGATCAGTTGCAGATCACCCATGACCATCCGAACCCGAGCTGAGGAGGCCTGCACCGGCTCAAGCTCTGGCCCGCCCCAGAGCGGTAACGGCGTGCGGATGACCTGCACGACGAGATCCTGCCCACCGGCGGCGTCAAACATGCTGCGGCCGATGGCGGCGGCGAGCAGGCCGTCGCGGTCTGAATCGTCAGTAGCCACGGCCATCGATCGCGCGAGCCGCCGCCAGCGGGCCGCCCGTTCACCGGTGAGCGTGCCTGGCAGGCGGATCGGTGAAGTCGTGGCATCGCCATACCGCCGCACTTCGATCGCATAATCGGCATCAAGATCGTCGCCGTGGGTAAGCCGGTAGTCGAAGCCGAGGTCAAGCCACGGCGGCACCAGCCACGGTGAGAAGAGCCGGTTTTGGAGTGTTCGAACAAGGGCCGATGAGCCGCTCCTCGTGTTGCCTAAGATCGAGAGCCCGAGGCCAAGCAGATAGACCGCCAGCGCCACGGTGACCAGCGCCCGCGTCATGTCTGACGGCTGGGAATCGCCACGGAACTTGGTCTCTGGCTGGGATGATGGCATGGGGGGACACCGCTTTCCAAGGAAGTCATCGATAATCTTCAGGGCTCATCCTGCTTGGCAAGGTTACCGTTTCAAGACAGGAGACTGCGTCGCAAGGATGCGACGCTAAGACCAGCCGGCGGAGGCCGGCCAAGACAAAATGGCCTGGAGGGCCATGTTTGTCGTGCAGAGGACACGATAGAAATCTTATCC
>Ga0194043_1002254_pt1 | contig 10667 bp, 11 predicted proteins | sample JunL4415m_MetaG_FD_161274 | JGI IMG/M metagenome (GOLD analysis project Ga0194043, IMG submission 161274) | Anoxic zone freshwater microbial communities from boreal shield lake in IISD Experimental Lakes Area, Ontario, Canada - Jun2016-L442-15m | ecosystem: Environmental > Aquatic > Freshwater >...
CAGCAAGAAAGTCAAGGTCACCGGAAGCGGCAAGCTGATGCGTCGAACCACCGGACATAACCATTACAATAGTCACGAAACCGGAGCTGTCACTCGTTCCAAGCGTCGTGATCTCGGATTTTTCCCTGCCGATGGCAAGAACATCCAAGACGCTCTCAATATTTAATTATCCATTTATCCCTGCAATTGTATGTCACGAATCAAACGAGGCGTTTCCGCCCACAAACGACGAAAGAATGTACTAGCCGACACCAAAGGTTTCCGCTGGCGTCGAAAAACGAACTTCCGTGCTGCCAAGGAAGCTTTACTTAAGGCCGGCACATATGCCTACCGCGATCGCCGCAACAAAAAACGCACCTTCCGTGCGCTCTGGATCACCCGTCTGAACAACGCTCTCCGCTTGTATGGCATCACCTACAGCAAGTTCATCGCCACCGAGAAGGAGAAGAACATCACGCTTGATCGCAAAGTGCTCTCGCAACTCGCCATGGAACATCCGAATATCTTCAAAACTTTCATCGAGAAAGTACGCGGCTAACAATCCATTTCGAACGATCTTTCTATAAAATAATACCGTCACACTCCTGTGACGGTATTTATTATTTTTAGTATTACTTCTTAAAAAAGATTTTCCCTACCAACCGCTTCAATGCGACAAATGGCAGCCAGATCCAAATCGTTCTTCGAAGAAATTTATCAATGAGGTCGTTCCAATTCCAGCTAAAACCCATATATATTTCGTTATGAATTAATTTGACGGAGTACCGCCAGAGAAAGCGCATCATGATGAACAGCCGCAGCTGAGATATCATACACTACATCCTTTTTCTCCACGATCACCTGCCAACTCTCCTTGTCCGCAATTGCTTTGAGGTTCTGATTGGGATTGAAAGCGATCGGATGCTCAACGATCTCGAGAATACGCACATCCGACTCGGTATCACCCACCGCATACGAATCCTTGAATCCCAAATGTTGCTCGGCAATCACCTGTCGCGCCACGAGACTCTTATCTTTACTTGGCTCAAAAGTTGCAATACCCGTATACTTACCATTCGCATCTGTTTCATAGATACTCCCGAAGGCCTGATCGAATTTCAAATATTCATTATTATATTCCTCAACTATTTCCTGAGGTGAACCCGAAATAGCCAAGATATAGTATTCCTGCTCACGCAGACGCTTGATAATAGCTTCCGCGAAAATATAGGTACGGCGCTTATGGAAATCAATCACTTTTTTGCTCGCCTTTTTCACCGCATCAGACGAACAACCGCGAATATGTTCACTATATAGACCCACCAACGCCTGGCGATAATTTTCGTATGTTCCCTGATGCTCCAGCCAGTCCGTGTATGTTTCGGTCAAAGTCTTACGGATTTCAGATGGGAAAACCTTCATCCACACCAATTCATTGATCAATTCAAAATGGAGATTTTTGCGAAAAATCGTCCCATCAATATCGAAAATAGCAATCTTGTTTTTAGTCATATACACTCATATTACTCGCTCTTACGGAAAAACTCAATGTCTCTGCTCAGAAAAAAGCGTTTTCGCGGTATCCCAGACTGATGGGTAGTTCTTATCCACCTTGAGCCAGTACCACCACTCGGCGCCCCACAAATAGATATCCGAAACACCGAGCTGCCTGGCGTAATCAATATTTTCTACCAGTTTGTGTTCATCCATCGTGATGAATTGTTCATCGAGCGATGTCGTGCCAATCCATCCGTTTGCCCAGGGTTCCGCCTGCAGCTCGATCACCATCAGATTATCCTGATGCGCGAATGTATGAATCAACCATTTTTTGAAGAGGAAAAAATTCGGACCGAACGGATACGAAATATACCCAAATCTTCCATGCCACAAATTCCGATACAGCGTCGTACCAAACAAATCTCCTCGCTTGGCGGCATCATACCACCACGAAATTTCACCCGCATCCGACATGAGGATTGATCGAGTTGGGTCGGTACCTCGAACGATCGCGATTTCCCGATCGAGAAAATTCACATCAAGTGGCGGACAGATGCCGAATCGCTGGTCAAGAAAAGCTTCGTTTTCGACTTGCCATACTTTCACTTCCGGATGATTTTTGTACCGTTCCACCGTCGTCCGAATAAAATCTGAGAGGGATTGCTGACGTGCAGCCGTATCGTTTTGCAACCACGCAGGAATAAAACACTCCGGCCACCGTGGCACCCGCTGCCCCACAACCAAAATTACCTCAACATTCCTCTTAACAGATGCCTGCAGCTGCCAATCGAGTTCAGAAAAATTATACTGTCCAGGTGAAGTCTCGATCCGATCCCAGTATACAGGCAAACGCACCTTGCGCACTCCAAGATCATCTAATAACGCTTCGTAGGTGACATGTGGATCCAAACCTAAGCCTTCGGCGTACCGATCGGAATAGGTAATGCCAAGCGTAACCGGTTGGGTAGCGACTGGCTTCGCGAGATTAATCCAAATAAACACACACAAAAAAATACAAGCCAGCAAAAAGATAATTCCCGCTATCCACAAACCTATTTTTCTTACAATTCGTCTCAACATAATCAATTACGCCAACGAAGGGAGTGTCGTTAAGATAATCTGCGTCGCAAGCCAAATGCCTACACCGAACAAGGCAAAAGCTAACAACTTTCGCAGCCATTCCTGCCACGAAAACCGCTCCGGAAACACAGCAGGATACATGAAGGAAAAAACCTGAGCCAAGAGGAAAACGAACGCCAATCGTATACCTTCCATCGCCTGTACCAAAGCGACTGAACCCGTAAATATCGCACCATCGATTAAGAGAAGAGCTGCCCCGCCCAAAATTTTGTTCACGACAAAAAGCAAGCTCGTAACCGATGACTTCGCATGGGCGATATCTTCGTTCTTTTTAAATAAATCTCGCACCGTTTCAAAAATTTCCTGTCGCCATGACGGTCTCAGGAGGAGCGACAACGCGCCAATAAAAAATCCGAGCCGCGACCAAACAATACTCGAAAGAAACGGTACCTGCAAGAGAGTATATCCACCCTTCAGGGAGAGTTGCGCCAATGCCAAAAAAAGTCCCGAGAGTATTATTGGTCGCCATGGAATAATCACCTGTTCATCACGAGCACCTCTTTCAAAGGCCATCAAAGAACCGCCAGCCAACAGCAATACGAAAACGCCACACCACACCCACAATGATTGACTCCCACCCGCCACGAGACTGACTATGAAAACCGGCATAAAAATTCCTACTGAGCTCGCCACACTTACCAGAGGCGCTGTCAGCGACACCATCTGCTTTTGCACAGCCGTATAGAGAAATAACAAACCGTACAGATAAAAAACGCCCGACAGTATCGCGATACCACGGGCAAACCACGACAACGATGGTGCAACATCAAAAAAAGCGAACAGCAATGCAAAAAGACTCAGGAGTCCTGTGAGGAAAGCATATCCAGCCGGATGGATAATCCGTTTTGATGCTAGCAAAAAACGATCACCAATACTGGTAACGGCTGACAAGAAGTATCCTCCCAGAGCCAAAGCAATCCACATATTTATTTTTTTATACTGCCAACACTTTACGATAATACCCATCGACGACACTCACCCATCGAGTGACGCCTGCCGGGTCATGTGCCGCGCAACTCGAACCGCATTTCCATACGAGCATTTTTTGAGGAGTCGTGAGGCCCTTCCGTACCAATTCATCGATACGCCCCGCCACGGCTGCCACTGCTTCGTCGGAATCCGAAAAACACGCATACCCATCTACCGAACCATTACCGCCCGCGCCCTTATACCCCCAATAATTATAGCAGTCACGACCGGATTTCCGTGGTGCGTGCCGCCCCCAATCACTCTCCTGTTTGGCGATACCCACAGTCAACGCTCTCGTCACCGGACTATACACCATCAAGGCGTCGGCCAGCGTCTGCATTGGAGTTTCTTTCAATAATTCCTGAAGCGCGGTTTTTCCTATTTCCGATGGAATCGCATCCAAAGCAACCGGCGCATATCCCCGACCGGCACACGCACTGTCCGAAGAAGCGACAACCTGATCTGGCGCATTCTGAACCAACGATACACCCTCTTGACCAGAGAAAATCGCCTTCGCCCGACATTCCATCACTTGGGAAAATTCAACTGTCTGAGGATCATTTCTGGTCGTTTCCGCTTGCGATGAATGAAACTGACTGGCACTTATGACCATCAACCCACACAACGCCACCCCAAAACTTCCGGACCATGAGTTTTTTCGACCGCTTCGTAAAGCATCGTCATCACCAACTATAAATTCTGTCATAAAACAATAAAACCCCCGCACCTGTTATTTCTGCGACTTAACCCCTGAATCGTTCGTTTTTTATTCGTTTTCTGTCTGATTAAGACGGGAAAAATACATGTCCACATCTGCTATCCATTTAACCACACTTTCACGACTATGTCCAGAACAGCTACTTCCACACTTCCAAATAATCATCTTTTTCGGAGTATCCAGCTGTTCTTGTATGACCAATGTCTTGATGCGCTTGGCTACGGTATTTACCGCATCCTGAGGACTGTCAAAACAAGTATGGCCGCCTGTTCCCATTCGATCGCGAATTCCTCGATAGCCCCAATAGTTAAAACAATCTTGATCGTCAAGTACCGGAACTCGTTTACCCCAATTACTCTCCTTCTTGGCGATGCTCACGAGAAAAGCGGCGACGAGGTGATCTTGATCGAGAATATCAGGCACCATCGCTTCTATCGGATAGCCTTTGACCATTGATCGAATCTTAGCCTCGAACACTTTCTTCTCTTGAGAATCGGCAATCAATTCAGTGAAATTGGCAATATCTTCATCCGTCAAAATCTGCTCATCAATCACCATGTGAAAAGGATCGTTGGTGTTGGTCGTCTCCACGCCGGCCACCTGTGCCTGAGCTACCGGCTCTGCTGCAAACGATGCCTGCAGATTATGATACACCGCTCCCGTTGAGAACACCCCAATCAAAAAAGCGCTCGTTATCGACACAGGCCGCCACACACCATGCAAGAGCGTTCTCCTCAACATCGTCAACTTCCCGGAAACTGTCAATCGTTCGGGCTTCACCAACACACCATCGATTCCTCGGAGGGTTTTTGATTGAAAAGAATGCTTTTTATACTTCCAATACTTGTTACAGTATGTTAAAAAAGAACTTACTTTCGCCAATTTTCCTTTTTTCTGGGAACACCTCGAAATATGATGGGCGGATTGACTGGAACCCAAAAGCACGCCATCGATCGACCGCCGTGGATGTTCCTTTTTATATTGTGCTTTTTTTTGATATTCCGGAAGAAAATTCATGATTTTCAATATTTGTTTTTAGAGTTGTCCAGTCTCTAGTGCTATTTCAGGAGTCAAGGACACAGTTCAGCTTCGAACCCAACCTCACCCCAACCCTCTCCTCAGCTCAGGAGAGGGAGCGCTACTGGATGCCGGCTTTTGTTTTAAAAATATCTGTCACCTCAACCTCGCCCGAGTAACACTTGCCATCCACGATAACAAATGGCACACCGAGTTTACTTTGATCAAGTCCACAGACTGATTGGGCGCGCCGGAGAAATTCCGCGTTATTCTGAGTATCATGCCAGACTTCTTTTTTGATATACGGTACGGTATCGGCAACCTTATTCTCATCGAGATACGCCTCTATGCGCTGACAATGCGGGCATTCTTCCCCGTAATAATAAATCATCTGAGTATTAAGCACGCTGTCGTCCACTTGAGCGGAAGCGAGTTTTTTCGATCGACTATCAACCACACCCCAAAGGATAAGTCCGGCGATTGCGATCACCAATAATCCAATGAGTAAAAATGAAACCTTTCGTGACATACTGTTTTTCTATTCAAGAATTATCCGTTTGTTTCAGTATAACAGATTTCTCACGATGTCGCCACAGGTCGATACCAACAATCACCATACCAAGACACAAAACCTGCCCCAAAGAAAAGAAATTGAAGACTACCAAGCCAAGAGAAGGATCTGGCTCGCGAAAAAATTCAATAATAAAACGAATCGCACCATAACCAATGAGGTAACCGGCGACTACTTTTCCCGAGCCCAACGCGAAACGCGTTCGGAGCCACCACATTACAAAAAATAGGACCACTCCCTCACCGAAGGCTTCATACAATTGCGATGGATACCGCAAAGATTGTCCATTAAATCCGTCTAGTGGAAAATACATTCCCATTCCGCTCGCCGTCACCCGGCCGTACAATTCACCATTCACAAAGTTCGCAATCCGCCCCAAGAACGACCCGATTGGCGCCACAAATGCTACGATATCTGCCCAATACCACCAATCCCACTGATACTTGCGAGTAACCAACCACAGTCCAACCCCCGCCCCAATCAATCCACCGTGAAAACTCATCCCGGCAACCCCCGTCCATACGCCCGTAGTCATATCGAACGGCACGACTATCTGCCACGGGTGTACCCAAAAATAAGCAGGGTCATACAAAAACACAAATCCCAATCGCCCGCCAATCAATATTCCAGCTAGAACAAAAAGCAATAAATCCAACCATTGTTCTGGAGACAAGCTGTATCTCCTCTCACTCTGTACTATCTTTCGTATAATCCACACGCTTATTCCCAACGCCAACAGATAAGCGAGCGCGTACCACTTCACACTCCACTCCCCTATTTGCACAGCGACCGGCTGGTGCACGAGCGATGGTAAGTTTTGATACCACTCCGGCATAGATTATTTATTGTAAGCCTGTAGTTGTCCACGGAATTCGATAGCGTAAATTTCGCCCAGCGCCAAGAAGAGTGACATAATGATCGGCCCAATGACGAATCCCGGGAACCCGAATAGACTGATACCTCCCAGTGTCGCAAAGAACACCATCAGCGGATGCATCTCTGTGTCCTTCCCCACCAGCTTCGGCCGCAAAATATTGTCGACAATCGAGATAACCCCGCCACCAACGACCAGCACGAAAACACCCTGCCATACATTGCCCAAAGCGATCAATATGATTGCGGCTGGCATCCACACCAACGCTGATCCGACCGCCGGCACAACCGACATCACCGCCATCAACAAACCCCAGAGGATCGCCGATGGTACTCCTGCCACAAAAAACATAATAGTTCCAAGGAAACCCTGAATGAAACCGATAATAACCGTTATTCGCAAAGTCGCCCGACTCATCGAGACGAACTTCTGCATCAGGAGCGCCTCGTGCTCGTTCTTGAGCGGACTGAGCCGCATCATCTCCGCCAAGATCGTCTTACCATCAATAAAAAAGTAGAACAATGTGAAGAACATAATAAAAGTCCACACAACAAATTGTTCCACATTCATATAAAGAATCTCAACAAAACCGAGGAGATTGCCGCCCAATCCTCTCAGACTCTCAACAAGACTCGCCATATTGAAAGCATTTTGACCAAAAATCGTCTCCGCATACGGGAGATTTCGTGCAGAATTCAGGATATGCTCGACAAAAACCGAGGATGTACCGGAGTTATTGGAAAAGCTCTGAAAAAACGACGAGGCTTCCTTGATGGAGACTCCCAAAATGGCAAATAACGGCACGAAAACGATGACGATAATAAAAAGAATTGACAGAAGCCCACTCGTAATCTCACTTTCGTTAGTCTTACGCAAGAGGTTCTGATAAGTACTCTGAAACAACGCCGCCAGCACCGCTGCCGCCAAGATAGCTGTCAAAAATGGCTTGAATATAAGAAAAGCTAACCAGCCAATGCCAACCATCAGGCCAAAAAAGAAATACACATTTAGGTTCGAAAGTTTCATAAATGAAAGATTAAAGATACTCCTAGTATACCACTATTTGAGCCTTTTAAGATAGTCTTTCGCATCATCGGGCGAAAAAACGGTAAAAGCCGGAACACCCAGAAGAATTTGCGCATTCACGAGTAGGAATGGTTTTTGCTTAAGAGTTATTTTTTTATGTGGCGGGCGGACAGACAATTCCAAAGCATATTGTTCTCGAAAGTATGCTTTGATACCAGCACGAGTATTATGACTTACCGGAAGTGTAAATGGCTGAAATTTTTTCTCGTGTGATGAAAAATACTTCTTGTGCTTTTCATGAAGAAATAATAAGACTTGTGCCTGTTTCCAATCAGGATTCCCATTTTTCTTGTCTTTCTTTTTATTCAGTAACTGTTCCTGCTTTCCTTCTTCAGCGAAATACAAACATTTTGAAGCTAATGGGCAAGTGGCGCACTTGGGTCGCCCTGTACAAATACCGCTCCCGAAGTCCATCAAGCCGGCATTCATCTCGCAGGCATCTTTTTTAAACTTCTCTTGGAAAACACTTTTCCTCCTACTATTTTCCTCAACAAACCCACTATCAAAAGCCTTTCGTGTACCAAAGAAAAATCTTCCCAACACTCGCTTGAGATTCGTATCATATGCCAGATACGGTTCGTCATAAGCGAAGGAGAGTATTGCTGAAGCAGTATAATCACCGATGCCAGGCAATTGTAGTAACAATTTTTTATCCTGCGGAAACTCGCCAGCACACTCACTCACAATCTGTTGTGCTGCCAAAAGCATATTTCGTCCACGTTGGTAATAGCCTAAGCCGGCATAGTAGGGCAGGAATTCCTCCCAACTCGCCATCGCCAAACTCGCCACCGTCGGAAATCGTTCGAGAAATTTCTCATAATACTCGATCACCCGTGACACCTGTGTCTGTTGGAGCATCACTTCGCTCACCCACACTTCATAAGCGGTAATCCCCTCCCTACGCCACGGCAAATGTTCCCGACCAGCTTTACGCACGAAATCAAGAATTACTCTTCTAAAAAAATTAGTTTTTTTTCTATCGAGCATCATATTTTTTCTTTACTAAGCTAGTGTTTTTTGTTATAATCAAAGTACCATTTTTGTATTTCTCCTATGGAACCGTATCCGGTCGTCACTTCCATCGATGAGGTCTTCAAAGCCCGTCGTATCCCCTTCTCCAGCGAACACAAACGCCTGATCGCCGACGCTTTGACTGTGGCTCACGACGCACACGAGGGACAGAAGCGCGCTTCCGGCGACGAATATATCACCCATTGCCTTGCTACCGCGCAGATTCTCGCCAGTATCGGTATGGATGCCCAGACGATTGCCGCCGGCATCCTCCATGATGTGCCCGAAGACACCACTGTGACACTGGCCGAGATTGAGAAACGCTTCGGTTCCGAGATCGCCTATATTGTCGATGGCATCACCAAACTCTCCAGAATCCGCCTCACCGAGAAACGCGAAGAGTATTTTCTCGAGAATCTCCGCAAAATGTTCCTCGCGATGGCATCTGATATCCGCGTTGTGATCGTCAAACTCGCCGACCGCCTCCACAATATGCGCACCCTCGAATTTCGTCCGACCGAGAAGCAACTCCGTATCGCTCGAGAAACGATGGAGATCTACGCACCCATCGCCAACCGCCTCGGCATCAACGAGATCAAAGGCGAACTCGAAGACCTGGCATTCAGATACCTCGAACCCGAACACTTCGCCACCACACAAGCGATGATGGATGAGCTCACGGCCACAAGCGGCGACTATGTCAGGCGATCCATCGAAGCATTTCGTACCGAGCTCAAAGAGGAGGGTATCACGATCGAAGACATTCACGGTCGTATCAAAAACACCTATCGTCTCTATCAAAAGCTCAGCCGGCACGAGATGAACATAAACCGCGTGTATGACCTCTTCGCCATCCGCATCATTGTACCAAAAATCGCCGATTGTTACGAGGCGCTCGGTGTCATCCATAAGCGCCACCGCCCGATGATCGGTCGCATCAAGGACTATATTTCTCTCCCTAAACCCAATGGTTACCAGTCACTTCATACCACGATCTTCGGTCCCGAAGGACGCATCCTCGAAATTCAGATTCGCACGCAAAAAATGCACAATGAGGCAGAGTTTGGCATCGCAGCGCATTGGCTCTATTCCGAACAGACCCGCTCCAGTTGGAAGAGCTTCTTCCGTCGTAAACCAACCCCAAGCATCGAAACTCCGCGCGAACTCCTCTGGGTCAAACAACTACAAAACTGGCAACAGGAAATCGGCCGTGACAATTCCGAATTTGCCGAGGGATTAAAAATCGACTTCTTCAAAAACCATATATTCGCCTTCACTCCCAAGGGTGACATCATCGAACTCCCCGAGGAAGCCACACCCGTCGACTTCGCGTATGCTATCCACAGCGAAGTCGGTAACTCCGCGGTCGGCGCCAAGATCGACGGTCGGATGGTCGCGCTCGACACTCACATCCAAAACGGCGAAGTAGTTGAGATTCTCACCACCAAGGAAAAAAAGAAACCCGGCAAAGACTGGATCCGTTTCGTCAAAACTTCCCTCGCCAAAGACCACATCCGCAAAGCTCTGAAGAAACTGGATAATTGATTTTCAACCGACAAGCTCCAAAATACACCTACACAATTAGGTGTATTTTACAACGCTATCCCGAAGAAAAAACTAAGCGCCCACACCATCGGAATGCTGACCAACGCGCCCAACGGAGAAAGAATGAGTATCAAGAGAACGATAAAACCATACTGTTCGAAAAGCGCCGCGGTCTCGGGACGGAAATTGAAAATCGAAAAGAGGAGCTTCGAACCATCAAGCGGTGGAATAGGAATAAGGTTAAATGTACCAAGAATCAC
>Ga0194043_1002255_pt1 | contig 10666 bp, 10 predicted proteins | sample JunL4415m_MetaG_FD_161274 | JGI IMG/M metagenome (GOLD analysis project Ga0194043, IMG submission 161274) | Anoxic zone freshwater microbial communities from boreal shield lake in IISD Experimental Lakes Area, Ontario, Canada - Jun2016-L442-15m | ecosystem: Environmental > Aquatic > Freshwater >...
TCGTCCCCTGCGGCAGCAGCATGGCGTGCTCATGGACGACGACGAACCGGCCGGTGGGCAGTGGAATTTCGACGCCGAAAACCGCGGCACGTTCCCCAAGAGCGGGCCGGCTCGTGGCCCCGGCCAGCTGCCTCATCCCGTGCGGTTTGTGCCTGACAAAGTCACGCGGGATGTGATCGATCTGGTGAACGTTCGGTTCGCCTCCCATCCCGGCAGTCTCGCTGACTTTGACTGGCCAGTGACGCCAGCCGACGCCCGCCTAGCCCTCGACGATTTTCTCGAGCACCGTCTCGCCAGCTTCGGCAAGTATCAAGATGCAATCTGGACGGGCGAGCCCTGGCTCTACCACGCCCGCCTCTCGCAGGCGATGAATATGAAGCTCCTCGACCCACGCGACGTGGTCGCCGGCGCCGAGCGAATCTGGCGGGCGGGCCGCGCTCCGCTTGAGGCGACGGAAGGATTCATCCGTCAGGTGCTGGGCTGGCGGGAATATGTCCGCGGCATCTACTGGCGGTTCATGCCAGAGTATGAACAGCGCAACACCCTCGGTGCCGACCGGCCACTGCCCTCCTTCTACTGGACGGCTGAGACCGAGATGAACTGCCTCCGGGATGCACTCGGGCAGACGCTCCGCTACGGCTACGCCCATCACATCCAGCGACTGATGGTGACAGGACTCTTCGCGATGCTGCTGGGGGTCAAACCCCAGGAAGTGCACCGCTGGTATCTCGCTGTCTACGTCGATGCAGTCGAGTGGGTCGAACTCCCCAACACGCTTGGTATGAGCCAGTTTGCCGACGGGGGCGTGATGGCCTCAAAGCCCTACTGTGCCAGTGGTGCGTATCTCGAACGGATGAGCAACGCCTGCGCGGGCTGCCGGTTCAAGCCAAAGCTCGCCAGCGGCCCTGATGCCTGTCCGTTCACGACGCTCTACTGGGATTTTCTAGCCCGCCACGAACAGCTGCTCAAAAAGAATCCCCGGATGGGCATGCAGCTGAAAAACCTCGCCCGCAAGGATCCCGCCGAATTGCGAAGCATCCGCCACCAAGCAGATGTTGTAGCAAACCAGCTGTTTTCCTAAAGTGATTTGTCTTTTCACCATCCTCCACATGGCTGCCACGACCTCTCCACGACCTCTCCATGACCTCCTACAACCTCACCCACCTTCGCCAACTCGAAGCCGAGAGCATCCACATCATTCGCGAGGTGGCTGCCGAGTTTGACAATCCGGTGATGCTCTATTCCATCGGGAAGGATTCGGCGGTGATGGTCCGCCTCGCCCAGAAGGCGTTTTATCCGGCCAAGCCCCCCTTCCCGCTGATGCACATCGACACGACCTGGAAGTTTCGCGAAATGTACAGGCTCCGCGACGACTATGTCGCCAAAGAGCTCGGCTTCAAGCTGCTGGTGTATGTCAACGAGGAGGGGCGGGCCCAGGGCATCAATCCGATCACACACGGCAGCAAGGTGCATACTGATGTCATGAAGACGCAGTCCCTGCGGCAGGCGCTGGATAAGCACCAGTTTGACGCCGCCTTCGGCGGGGCGCGACGCGACGAGGAGAAATCCCGGGCCAAGGAGCGGGTGTTTTCGTTCCGCGACGAATTTCACCGCTGGGATCCCAAGAACCAGCGGCCGGAGCTCTGGAGCCTCTACAACACGAAGGTCCGTAAGGGGGAGAGCATCCGGGTGTTTCCCATCTCCAATTGGACCGAACTCGACGTCTGGCAATATATCCACCTCGAAGCGATCCCAATCGTGCCGCTCTACTTTGCTGCCGAACGGCCGATCGTCTGGCGGGACGGCGTGATGATCATGGTCGACGATGAACGGCTGCCGCTTGAGCCTGGCGAGATCCCCGAAATGCGCCGCGTGCGGTTCCGCACGCTCGGCTGCTATCCGCTGTCGGGCGCGGTCGATTCCACGGCCACCACGCTGCCCGAGATCATCCAGGAGATGCTGCTGACGACGTTCTCCGAACGCCAGGGTCGGCTGATCGACTCCGACGAGGCTGGCAGCATGGAGAAAAAAAAGCGGGAGGGCTACTTCTAAGCCATGTCTCATCAATCCGCATTAATTGCCGCCGACATCGACGCCTACCTCGAACAACACGAACGGAAGGAATTGCTGCGGTTCATCACCTGCGGCAGCGTCGACGACGGCAAGAGCACGCTCATTGGCCGACTCTTCTACGAGTCGAAGATGATCTACGAAGACCAGCTCGCCGCCATCAAGAAAGACACCTCGCGGTATGGCACCACCGGTGAGGAATTCGACCTGGCTCTGTTCACTGACGGGCTTGAAGACGAGCGGCAGCAGGGGATCACAATCGACGTCGCCTACCGCTATTTCTCGACCGATAAGCGCAAGTTTATCATCGCCGACACGCCCGGCCACGAGCAATACACGCGGAACATGGCAACGGGTGCCTCGACGGCTGATCTGGCGGTCATTCTGGTCGATGCCCGGCATGGCGTGCTCCCGCAGACGAAGCGGCATAGTTTCATCGTCTCGCTGCTGGGCATCCGCCACATTGTCGTGGCCATCAATAAGATGGACATCGTGGGCTACGACCAGGCGGTCTTCGAGAAAATCAGGGCCCAATACGCCGACTTCGCCTCCCGGCTGGAACTGCCTGACGTTCACTTCATGCCAATCTCGGCGCTGAAGGGTGATAATGTTGTCACCAACAGTCCGCGGATGCCATGGTACCCGGGCGCGCCTTTGATGACGCTTCTGGAGACGGTCTACATCGGCTCCGATCGCAACATGGAGGACTTCCGCTTTCCAGTGCAACTGGTGCTGCGGCCCAACCTCAACTACCGCGGCTTCGCGGGCACGATCGCCTCGGGAATCATCCGCCGTGGCGACGAGATCATGTCGCTCCCATCCCGGAAAAAGAGCCGCGTCAAATCAATCATGACGTATGAAGGCGAACTCGACGAGGCCTTCGCCCCGCAGTCAGTCACGCTCACGCTGGAAGATGAGATCGATTCGAGTCGCGGCGACATGCTCGTGCGGCCCGGTAACGTCCCGAAGGTCGACCACCGGTTCGAGGCCATGGTGGTCTGGATGCAGGAGGAGCCGCTCGTGCCAGGCCGGCAGTATCTCTTTAAGCAGACCAGCAAGGTGGTGCCTGGCGCCGTCAACGCGCTGCGGTATCGCGTCGACATCAACACGCTCCACCGCCAGCCTGCTCCGACGCTTGCCCTCAACGAGATCGGACGCTGCGCGATCACGCTCACCAGTCCGATCGCCTACGACACCTACCGCCGCAACCGCACCACCGGCGGCTTCATCATGATCGACCGCCTGACCAACGCCACGGTCGCAGCCGGCATGATTCTCGACCGCGAGGCGGAGAACACGGCCGATGATCACTGGGGCGAATCAGCCACGGCCGAACATCTGCATGCCGAGCAGAGCGGCGTGACGGCACAGGAGCGGGAGGCGCGATTTGGCCAGCAGCCCGTCACAATCCTGCTCACCGGTCTCACCGGGGCTGGCAAGTCGACGCTCGCCCGGGCCCTGGAGCGCCGGCTCTTCGACTTAGGGCAGGCCGTGGCCGTGCTGGACGGCCAGAATATGCGGCTGGGCATCAGCAAGGATCTCGGCTTCAGCAGTGCCGAACGTAGCGAGAACCTCCGTCGGAGTGCCGAGGTGGCGAGGCTCTTGAACGACGCGGGTCTGATCTGCATTGCCGCTTTCGTCGCGCCTGACGAGGCCGTCAGGCAGAGGGCGGCCGAGCGCGTCGGCAGCGAACGGTTTCTGGTTGTGCATCTCGCGGCCCCGATCGAGACCTGCCGACAGCGTGATACCGACGGCCATTATCGACTCGCCGATCAAGGGGAACTGCCAAACTTTCCAGGTGTGTCGGCTCCCTACGAACCGCCCGTCAATCCTGACCTCGTGCTGCCAACGCACGAATGGCCCGTCAGCAAATGTGTCGACGAGCTGATGAAACTCCTGAAATCCCATGGCGTCCTCTGAAAAAACGGTGCCAAGCACCGATTTGATCGGCATCCTTACCATCTCCGACCGGGCCAGCCGTGGTGAGTATGCCGACGAGGGTGGCCCGGCGATTTGCAGCTATCTAGCGGAAGTGCTCGCCTCGCCGTGGGAGGCCCGCCAGCGGATCGTGCTGGACGACCTCGACACGATCGCGGCCGCGATCCAGTCGTTGGCCGCCGAGGGCTGCTGCCTGATCGTGACCACCGGCGGCACCGGCCCAGCCCCACGCGACCTGACGCCTGAGGCCACGGAAAAAGTCTGCACAAAACTGCTGCCTGGCTTCGGCGAACTGATGCGGCAGGAGTCGCTGAAGTATGTGCCGACGGCGATCCTTTCCAGGCAGACGGCCGGTGTCTGCGGCGGGGCACTGGTCATCAATCTGCCGGGCCGGCCCAAGAGCATTCGCCAATGCCTCGATGCCATCTTCCCGGCGATTCCCTACTGCATCGACCTCATCCATACCGGGAATCCAACGCCTCCGCGGCTCGACACAAACCCCCAGCGGCTGGTCGCCTTTCGCCCCCAGCCGTAAACCCTAGGCCAGTCGGCGGGCCACGTCTGGCGCGAAGTAGGTAAGGATGCAGTCAGCGCCGGCCCGCTTGATCACCAGCAGGCTCTCGAGCGCCGCCTGCTCTCCGTCGATCCAGCCGTTGGCGGCCGCGGCGTGGATCATTGAGTATTCACCGCTGACTTGATATGCAAACGTCGGCACGCCAAAGACCTGCTTCACGCGGTAGATGATGTCAAGCGAGACGAGTGCCGGCTTGACCATCACCATGTCGGCTCCCTCGGCCAGATCGAGGGCCACTTCCCGGACCGCCTCGTCGCTGTTGGCGGAATCCATCTGGTAGGTCTTCTTGTCGGCGCTGCCGAGTGACGACGCGCTGCCGAGCGCAGCGCGGAAGGGGCCGTAGAACGCCGATGCATACTTCGCCGCATAGGAGAGGATGCAGACCTCCTGCCGACGAGCGGTGTCGAGCGCCCCGCGGATCGCCCCGACACGTCCATCCATCATGTCGGAGGGCGCGACCACCTGGCAGCCCGCCTCAGCCAGCACCACCGCCTGGCGGCAGAGCACCGCGACCGTCTCGTCGTTGAGAATCCGGCCCTCTCGAAGCAGGCCGTCGTGGCCGTGGCTGGTGTAGGGATCAAGCGCCACATCACAGATGATGCCGACTGAGTCGCCTAGTTGCTGCCGGACCGCCCGGATGGTGCGACAGACGAGATTATCTGGATCGGTCGCGTGGGCGGCATCCTCCGACTTGTGTCGGGCCTCCACCACCGGAAACAGCGCGACCGCAGAGATCCCCAACCGCCGCGCTTCGTCGGCCGCCTTGACCACGCCGTCGATTGAAAGCCGTTCCACGCCCGGCATGCTCGGGACAGGCAGGCTCGCCTCGTGGTCATGCACGAAGAGCGGCCAGATCAGGTCGGCCGGCGAGAGCGTCGTTTCGGCAACTGCCCGCCGGAGCCACGCCGACTGCCGGTTGCGGCGCAGGCGCGTCGCGGGAAAGGATCCTGGAACCATTACTGTCCTCACAGTTCTCAGCGGTCATCGATTGTTACAGCCGACTCAAAGAGCCCGCCAACATCGGCGGAGTCTCCCACCAGCGTCGCCACGGCGCACGACTCATCTGTCTCCCAGACGGCTACCCGCCGCGTCACCACGCCCAAGTCGGCAAACACACCAGGCGCTACCACCTCCAGCAGATACCGCGCCATGTTTTCGGCGGTTGGGTTTGCGGGCATGACAAAATACTTCGTCGGCTCCACCATGCGGATTGCCGTCAGCGCATTCGTATCTTCCTCAAAGATCAAGAAGGCGTGGTCCCAGTTGGCGTCGAGCCAGGCGAGCATCCGCTGCTTGATCAGCGAGAAGTCTACGATCCGGCCGACGCTGTCGACCTCGACGCCGCCTCCCGCGGCCACCACCTCGATATCGACGCGGTAGTTGTGCCCGTGGAAGAAGGCACACTTACTCTCATGGCGGTAGAGGCGGTGTCCGGCGCAGAACTTCAGTTGCCTGATCAACGAGAGTTGCGTGCTGGCGGGATCGTGCATGACGCACCTCACATGGGAGAGGTTGGGGAAAGCTTGGGGAAACCTCAAGCATACATTACGATACCGTCTGTTCGGGGCCGGTCGACCGCCGCCGTACTCAACCCACTTCCATCCGGCAGAACCCCCCAACCGGACTCGCAATGATTCTTGTCACAGGCGGAGCCGGCTTCATCGGTAGTAACTTTGTGCTTGACTGGCTGGCCAGTTCGGCCGAGCCGGTCGTCAACCTCGACAAGCTCACCTACGCAGGCAATCTTCGGAATCTCGCTCCCGATGCCCCAGCATTCACTGAACTGCACCGCTACGAGCCCAACAGCCCCTACTCGGCCAGCAAGGCCGCCGCCGACCACCTCGTTCGTAGCTACCACCACACCTACGGTCTGCCGGTGCTGACAACCAACTGCTCCAACAACTACGGTCCCTTCCACTTCCCTGAGAAACTCGTCCCGCTGTGTATCTTGAATGCCCTCGCGGCAGGCCGCCCCGGCGAGACCTACAAGATCGGTGGCTGGAATGAGCAGGCCAACCTCGACGTCGTCCGCACACTCTGCGGAATTCTCGATGAAGAGCAGCCGCGGGCCGACGGCCAAAGTTGTGCCAGCCAGATCGAATTCGTAAAGGACCGCCTCGGCCACGACCGCCGCTATGCGATCGACGCCCACAAGCTCGAGCAAGAGCTCGGCTGGCGGCCGGCTGAAACCTTTGCCACCGGCATCCGGAAGACGGTTCGCTGGTATCTCGATCATCGGGACTGGGTGGCCGACGTCACCAGCGGCGGCTATCGGGAGTGGATTGATCGGCAGTACGCCTCATGAAGATTGTCCTCTTCGGCAGAAACGGTCAGGTCGGCCGGGAACTTGAGCAATCGCTCCCGCCACTGGGCACGCTCATGGCCTTCGACCGCAGCCAGGCCGATCTGGCCCTTCCAGACTCCGTCGCTGAGGTCATCCGCCGCGAGCAGCCCGACATCGTCGTCAATGCCGCCGCTTACACTGCCGTCGACAAGGCCGAGTCGGAGCCGCACCTGGCCCAGCAGATCAATGCCGAGGCGGTCGGGATCATGGCCGTCGAGATGGCCCGACTGGGGGGATGGCTGGTGCATTATTCAACCGATTATGTCTTTGATGGCGCGAAGCCAGGGGGCTACCTCGAAACCGATGCCACCGGGCCGCTGAGCGTCTACGGTGCCACGAAACTCGCCGGCGAAGCGCTCGTTGCCGCCAGTGGCTGCCAACATCTGATCTTCCGCACGAGCTGGGTCTACGCAGCCCACGGCGCAAACTTCCCGCTGACCATCCTGCGGCTGTTGCGGGAGCGGCAGGAACTTGCCGTTGTGGACGACCAGATCGGCACCCCGACAAGCGCCGGCCTCATCGCCGAAGTGACCGCCGCCGCGATCGGCAGGCTCGCTGGCCGAGATCAGCCGCCCCCGCCCAGTGGCATCTATCACCTGACAGCCTCAGGCGCCACCTCCTGGCACGGCTATGCCGAGTTCATCGCCACCATCGCCCAGGCTGCAGGTCTGCCGCTGCGGGTTTCCCCCGATGCCATCCGGCCGATCCCCTCCTCTGCCTATCCGCAGTCAGCGCGGCGGCCAAAGAATTCCCGGCTCGACACGGGGCTGCTGCAGAGTACTTTTGGAATCAGCCTGCCCCCCTGGCGAGACAACGTGCGGCAGGTCGTGGCCGCTCTCCTTCCCCAACTCTCTAGCTTCTGAGGCCTCCCAGGCATGAACCGCAAAGGACTTATTCTTGCTGGCGGCTCGGGCACCCGGCTCCACCCGGTGACCCGCACCGTCTCAAAGCAAATGCTTCCGGTCTACGATAAGCCGATGATCTATTACCCACTCAGCACCCTGATGCTGGCGGGTGTGCGGGAGGTACTGATCATCTCCACGCCCGACGACACACCGCGGTTTCGGGAGTTGCTCGGCGACGGGAGCGGCTGGGGCATGCAGATTGAATACGCTGTGCAGCCGCGGCCCGAGGGGCTTGCGCAGGCGTTCATCATCGGCGCCGACTTCGTCGGTGATAGGCCTTCGGTGCTCGTGCTCGGCGACAACATTTTCTACGGTCACGGTCTCGCGGAGCGGTTGGCGGCTGCCGCAGCCCAGCCGAACGGCGCGACTGTCTTTGCTTATCGGGTGGCCGATCCCCAGCGGTATGGCGTGGTCGAGTTCAACGCGGCCGGCAGGGCCAAGTCGCTGGAGGAGAAGCCGACTCAGCCACGAAGCAGTTATGCCGTCACAGGGCTCTATTTCTACGACTCGCAGGTTGTGGAGATCGCCCGGCAAATCAAGCCTTCACCACGGGGTGAACTCGAGATCACCGACGTCAACAAGGTCTACCTCAAGCGCGGACAACTCCATGTCGAATTGCTCGGCCGCGGCCACGCCTGGCTCGACACCGGCACGTTTGACAGCCTGCTTGAGGCGGGGCAGTTTATCCAGTCACTGGAGAAGCGACAGGGACTCAAGATCTGCTGCCCAGAGGAGATCGCCTGGCGGAAGGGCTGGATCAACGACACGCAGTTGACGGGCCTTGCCGAGGCCTGCCGCAAGAGCGGCTACGGCGAGTATCTGCTGGGGCTCATACACGAACATGTCTCGAAAATGTCTTCTGAATGAATGCAAGCAAAAAAACCATGCAAGTCACCCCCACTGCCATTCCCGACGTGTTGCTCATTGAACCGAAGGTCTTCGGCGACAGCCGGGGCTTCTTTTTTGAGAGCTTCAATCACCATTCATTCGAGGCCGCGATCGGCAGCGAAGTGCGGTTTGTGCAAGACAATCACAGCCGCAGTCGTCGCGGGGTGCTCCGCGGCCTGCACTATCAGGTCGAACAGCCACAGGGGAAGCTGATGCGGGTGGTGAGCGGCGGCGTGTTCGATGTGGCTGTGGACATCCGGCCTGCTTCCCCGACGTTTGGCCGCTGGGTCGGTCTGGAACTCACCGCAGACAACCGGCGTCAACTCTGGGTCCCGCCGGGACTCGCCCACGGCTTTCTCGTGCTCACCGACTCCGCCGATTGTCTCTATAAGACCACCGACTACTACGCACCCGAACATGAGCGGTGCATCGTCTGGAACGACCCGGTGCTCGGGATTCGCTGGCCGCTTGAGAGCACACCGAGCCTCTCCGGCAAGGATGCGGCTGGGCTTTCGTTCGACGTGGCCGTGGCTGCCCCGTGGACTCCATCCACACTGTGAGCGAGGGCTGCATGAGCGACAGCGACTCGGCCCGTGTTTCGGTCATCGTTGTCAATTACAACAGTGGTGTTTACCTGCAGCGTTGCCTGGCTTGCCTGGCTGCCCAGAGTATTCTGCCTGACAAAATCCTGGTGGTGGATAACGGCAGCAGTGATGGTTCGGCCAGCGCCGCCGAACGGATGGCGAAACAAGACAGCCATCTCGCTCCGCGGATCAGCTTCGACATGGTGGGAGAGAATCTCGGTTTTGCCGCGGCCAACAACCGTGCGGTGGCCACCTGTGAGAGTGAGCTAGTCGCCCTCCTCAATCCCGACGCATTCCCCGAGCCCGGCTGGCTGGCGGCGTTGCTCGCTGCCGCCCACGCCCATCCCGATGCTGCCGCCTTCGGCTCCCGGCAGATGCTCGACGGCACGCCCGATCTTCTGGATGGTGTCGGCGACGTCTACCACATCAGTGGTCTGTCGTGGCGGGCTGGGCATGGCTGCCCGCTGACGCCGGCCGACGCTCTGGATCGGGAGATCTTCTCCCCCTGCGCCGCCGCCGCCCTCTACCGGCGGGGGGCACTCAACGAGGTGGGCGGCTTCGACGAGGATTTTTTCTGTTATCTCGAGGACGTCGACCTCGGATTTCGGCTGCGGCTGGCGGGATACCAGTGCCGCTACGTGTCTGGTGCGGTCGTGTGGCATGTCGTCGGTGGTTCAGTGTCCACAAATGCCGATTTTGCCGCTTATTATGGGCAAAGAAACCTAGTTTTGTGCTTTTTCAAGAATATGCCGGCCCTGCTCTTTTTGGGCTTCTTGCCTGCGCATCTTTCCCAAACTATTGTAACGAGTGCTATCTACGCGACCCGTGGCCAGTTTCACACCCTCTTGAAAGCCAAATGGCACGCCCTGACTGCACTTCCCCACTGCTGGCAAAAACGCCGCAAGGTTCAGTCGCAGAGACGCGTCTCGACAGCCGCGGTCTGGCGGATGCTCGACAAGAGTCTGCGCCGACGTCGCTGCTGGCGCCGGTCACCGTCGTGATCGTGAACTACAATGTTGGCCGCGTGCTTCTTGACTGTCTGGCCTCAGTGCTCCCGCAGGTTGAGGAGGTCGTGGTCGTCGACAACGCTTCCGAGCCGGAAGCGTTTGAACCGTTTATCAGAGCCGTGGAATCGCATCCGCGGCTGACTGTGATCCGCTCTAACGTGAATCCCGGGTTCGCCGCCGGCTGCAATCTCGGCGCGGAATTCTCGACGCAACCGCTGCTGATGTTTCTTAATCCCGACTGCGTGGTCGCGCCGGGAGCGGTCGCAAAAATGTGCGCCGCCCTGCAGGCCAATCCACGGGCCGCGGTGGCAGGTGGTCTCCTGACTAACACCGATGGCAGCGAGCAGGGCGGTGGG
>Ga0194043_1002257_pt1 | contig 10661 bp, 12 predicted proteins | sample JunL4415m_MetaG_FD_161274 | JGI IMG/M metagenome (GOLD analysis project Ga0194043, IMG submission 161274) | Anoxic zone freshwater microbial communities from boreal shield lake in IISD Experimental Lakes Area, Ontario, Canada - Jun2016-L442-15m | ecosystem: Environmental > Aquatic > Freshwater >...
CCACCGTAGAGGAGGTCATCCGTCAGATGGAAGTCCGCCACCGTAAACGGCAGGCCGCGATCAATTCGGCCTGTCGTCAACAAAAACATAATGAATAGTGACAGATATTCTGACAAAGTAGAATTAGTTCGTCTAAGGTAGCATCCCCTAATTTTTCACGGGGGATACTTAATTGTTTAATAACCGCTTCCGTTCTTTTTATATAATCACCAGCTTCTTTTGCTGGAATACGCGGGATAACTTCCCTATCTTCATTCTTAAACCCGTTTTCCCATATATCAACAATTCCGTATTTAGTATCCAGCAAAGAATAATCAAACATACACATTGAAAGTTCAGCAGCATTACTGACAGCAAGCCATCCACGTTTATCAAAGTAAGCTAACCCTAGCGAACAATCCGACAAGTATTTGCCGACAATATAATCAAACTTCAAACTAAAGAACGGGTCTAATCCCGGCTTAAATGGCGCTTTTTCATAAGCCCTTTTATAGTTTCTTTCGTGCATACGCTTAATCGCTTTCAATTCAAGCGCTAGATCATTCTCTTTTGCCATTTCAGCCCACGACAACGCATCGTTATAGGCTTTAACCTTAATTGAACTGGTTATTCTGTTCGCATGATTAAGGACAAGGTCTATGTCTATAGTAGAACCTTCAAAATCCATAGGCGGGATATTAGTATTTATGAACGGTTCTATTTCTTCATCAAACTGATTAAGTTCTTTTGCAATTTCCTTAACAGTCATTCCCGCAGTATCCATATAGGCCGTTGCAGCAAAGCGTAGATCGGGCCACTGGCGAACGGTTGCAGCAACAGATACGGGATCGCCCGACCGTTTCCACGGTAGAACGAAAGTATTAGCTGGTTCGTTCGCTGGTTCATCATCTGGTGCTTCCAGCATCCGCAACGCGCCTTTGATGGTCAAAAACGAACCGGTGCGTTTTTCCTCGGGAACTTCCCTCGCTACCTTCATATAATTCTGTGCTTGCCGTATGCTGATTTCCGGCAACCGTTCTGCTAGGAACGCTTCCCACTGACCATGCTTGACCGTGGGTTTCAACAGCAACAGTAGGTCGCCAGCTTCATAGGCGCGGTCTATAGCCTTGCTGGCGTATTCCTTAGCCTTATCCGCTTGCGCTTGCGCTTCCCGATGTGCAGTCCTAACCCGGTCAATCAACACTTCAACGTCATCAATCAAAGTTACTTCGTTGCGTTGCAGTTCTTGAGTATCCATAGTCTTAACCCTCTTTGCCATCGCCAGTAGGTTGTTGCTGATTCATCATTTCCAGTAACTCCTTAATCTTGTCCTGGTGCGACATACCCCATACGGTTTTTTCTTGATGTTCCATCAAGGCTTTCGTTTGTTCCAGAAAGCTAACAACAACCATCGTTCGCGTTATCCGCGTTGATTTATTAACAGCCGCTATGCGCGAATAACTATCAATCCAGTCAAATAGTTCTTTCGGTATCCGAACCGAAAGTAAAACGGTATCATCTTTAGTTTTCATTTCCAGACTCCCATTAAGAACGGATTTAGTTCTTTCCGTCATACTTTGATCATCGCTGATTAACGAACCTAACTTATCAATCAGCGCATTTATTTCGCGTTCGTTTTGAAGGTCAACGATGTTATTCATGCCGCCTCTTTCATGTTCAAGATATTTGATATTGTTTTTGCATACCAGACTTTCCCACGCGGGATATAACCCTTTGCTTCTAAGCGACTGGCGATATTGCGAAGGGATAAACCCTTGCCATTTAATTCTTTAATCAACGCAATGGCTTCTTGTTCCTTATCATCTGGGGTTAGATTAACGCCATCGTCGCAACGATACCCGTATGGAACAGCGCCGACTAATTGACCTTTCGACTTCTTAAACTGCATTGCCGATATTGTTCTTTCGCTAATCTGATCACGTTCAAACTCATTCATAACCGCAAGTAAACGAAAGACCATCTTGCCAGCCGCGCTAGTGGTATCAATCTTCTCTGATAGGCTCACAAGATCAGCACCTACTTTCGCCAGCTTGTCGCCGATGTCCATCGTGTCCCGAACCGAACGCGACAAACGGGATAGGCTGTAAACCACCAGCGCCGAACCTTTCCGGCAATCGGCCAGTGCAGCTTGCAGTCCCGGTCGTTTGCAGTTCTTACCGCTGATTCCCGCGTCTACATGAACAGCCGCAAGGTCGTAGTCATTCAACAATGCCCACGCTTCAATCTTTGCGCGTTGCGCGTCCAGACTGACGCCATCGGTTACTTGACCTTCAGTAGATACGCGGATGTAACCGATTGCGCTTGCCATGATGGTTTCCCCTTTCGTTGTATGATAGGCAGATTATATGATGGTTAGTTCCATCATGCAAGCGAAAGTGTGTAGCGGGATTCCCCTTTACACAGATTGCCTGTCTGACCTATCAGTTTGCGATGGTGGCTATCAGTTTGCGATGCAGCCGATGGTTGACTGAATCAGTCGGGTATTGAAGTTGACTGGTTTAGTCGGGTATGACGCGGATTATCGGGGTCGCTTCGATTCTGTCACTCGACTGCGGGCCAGCCGGTAGAAAACAAAAAAATAGCCCGATATATCGTCTGGAATGACAATAAATTCAGTTTATTGCGGAAATATGCGGTTGAAACCCATGTTCTGCTGCAACGTGGGTTCTGACATGAAGGGCAAGAAAGCAGGTGATAATGATAACGTGCGTTGAAACCCATGTTCTGCTGCAACGTGGGTTCTGACTGCGTGAAACCATGCCCAGACTGCAATAACGCCTAGAATCGAATCCTACGCGGTTCTAGCGGCATTCCGAACAGCCTTTGCTGGCGGGCGTTGTCCGCCGTCTACGGTTTTCCGCCGCAACTGTTCAAAGTAGTGTCGTTGTTCTTCTTTGATGAAGCGCACCGATCTTTGATATAACGATGAATTAGACTTACCTAGTCGAATCTGCATGGTTGTTCAATCCGTTCATATATCTGGATTATTAAAAATCATTCTTGTTCAATAACGGTTTCATCATTACGATCCCTATTATTTTCTGGCAAATAGATCATCACACGAGGGGCGTCAATAACTTCTTTTTCCTTCTTGTATTTCTCCTCGCACCACCCGAATTTATTATTTAATAGGTAAATTGCCGCGAAAGTATCACCTTTATCGAGTTTATCCATCAGAACGCGAACGCATTTAACTAGAACATGATGCAGCCCATTATGGAATGCTTCCTTCAATTCCGGGTTGCGATTAACAACATCAACCATCCCTTGTCGAGTTAGACCGTAGTATCTGGCTATTTCCGCCGGGGTCATTCCCGCTGTCGCCATTGCTTCCAGGTCTACCGGGTTTACTACCATCGCAGTTCCACAGCCTTTCGTCTTCATTTTGCCCACCATCTAAAAAAAGGTTTTGTTGCCAGTAAAGAATAGACCGGCGTCTTTGACTAGCAGAAACGCCGGAATGATAATACTTAACGCGCATTGATCTGATCAAATAGTTGCCGACTGATTAAGTCTTCACGACTAATCCGCGTCTGGAACGCTGCATAATCAGCCGCAAGTTTCGGACTGACATTAACAGCAGTCCGATTATGTCCGGTCATCTGGTTCCACAATTCACGCTCAAGCGCCGCTTCCCGTGGCGAGGGGAAACAGGTTCTAGCCCGCGAAGTCATCTGGCGTTCTTTGCGCTTCCAGTTCGGTTCTGGGCGTTCCTCATAGACCACGGTATGAGTTCGCCCGGTATCATTGAACGGTTCCACGCGCCCACCAGTGTTGATGTTATAGCAGCCCGCAGTGTTGACCATGTTGTAAGCCTTCATTTCTGCCATCGTAGTATCCTCAGACGGGTAAACCGAATTGTTTAACCAGCGGTTCCAGTCGTTGATATTCAATTGTGGCGATATTCAGATCGTTCATTACAGATCGCTCGTGTTTACCAGCCGCAACCCCGACCGCAATAAGCTGTTTAATCGGTTCAACGTCGATTGCTTTAAGCAACCCTTCATAAAGTATCGACCAGCAACGCCGCTTTGCTTCGCTTTCGGACGTTGAATCAATATATCCATAGTCGCGTTCCATAACCGGATACTTCTTTTTGAGTTCGTCCCGAATTTCAGACAAGGTTTCTACTTCCAGCTTTGCGTGATGCTTGCGGTTAGCGAAGTCTTTAATATCTTCAATCGCTATGGAATTATTCGCAAGGTCGAAGTCTTTAAGTAGCGACTGAATACTAACTATTTCAGTATTCAATTCCTTAATCTGACCTTGCAAGTTTGAAAGCTCAATCCGATGCGCCTTCGCATCTGAAATAACTTTCCCGTGGTCAGCAAGCGCCAGCGCCAGCCGGTCATTGTCTACGGGGTCAGCCGTTGCGATGTTCACCAGCGCCGGGCCGGGGTCAGCAGAAACCTTCGTATTGACGTTGAAAGTTTGTGCTTCGTTTTTCACTACTGATTTCTGGTGCAACATAGTTTTCACCTATGGATTAGAGACAACAATGGGAAAATCGTTCGTTTAACAAGGGGTTGCGAATTTCAGCAGTGAACAGTGCAAAGTGTAGTGAGAAGTGCAAACCTACGGTTCTATCATCCTTGCGTTCTTGCGTTCTTGCGTTGTTCCATATAATTCAGTAGGTTACAGCGTATTCAAGAATGCAGTCTGCGTTCTTGCTTAGGGTACAAAATACGTCTAGTGCTTTTGACTACTGTCAAGAATGCAAGAACGTAAGAAAGCAAGAACGCAAGAACGCAAGGTCAAACAGTCCCTAGAACACCTCTTCACCACCATCACCACCACTACTATCATCACTACTATTAGCAGTAATAGAAGGGTATATATACCACTTATTACCTACCTTCTTAGCTACCATGTTTAATGCTTTCCTAGCCCTAAGAATTGAATCTTTACTAATTCCTAATCCTTTAGCCTTTTCGATCAATACCGCTGATTCTTGCCGGTATCCATCTTTCAATTCCTCAAGCAAGAATTGTTCTGCTTTATCTTTCTCCTTTTCTGGTTCAACGAAAGCAGATTCAGCTTCTTGCAAGTGTTCATCCGCCGAGCCTTCAATATAACCTTTCCAGCCCACGCGATTAGCGGATATGCCGTCATAACCGATTAACGGTTCAACGTAAGTATAAAATTCATATCCGCCGTTATCGGGGCCGATGTTAGACTTAGCCCGCATAATCAACGAACCGTTGCCTTTCTTCTTGAAGGCAATCATCACCACGCGGGGCAATCCGACGAAAGCAATTGAATCAATAATCCGACTGATTGCCCGACCACTGGTTCCTTTGTTGAAGTGGGTTATACCTAGTACAGCAATCCCCATTTCTTCGGCGAAGTCTTTAACTGGGGATAAGGCGCGTCTGACTTGATTGTTCTTGCCCGCATCGCCAGCAACAGCGTCGGCAACAGAATCAATCACCATGAATGACACATCACCTACTTCAGCAGCTTTCGCTTTCAACAATGGGAAGTCTTTAGCGGGATCGAATGTGCGCTTACCAGTCCGGGTATGATGGACTGATTCAACGAAATGAATTCTGGTTAGGTCAGCGCCCGCCGCAATCAATCGAGGCACCAGCGTATCCCGTGGGTCGTCTTCACTTGACCAGATCAAGACATTGCCTTGCGGTGCGCGGGAACCATCTGGGAAGGTTCCGCCCGCGCTGATTGCAGCAGCCCACGTCATAGCGATGGTCGTCTTCGCGGTTCCGGGTGCGCCAGCCAGCAGATGCAGCTTCCCGACCGATAACCAGCCGGGCCATAGCCAGTCAATCGCTCGTGGGATGATGGTTGCAGCCGACCGCAACATGACCGATTCAACGGGCGTCGCTGGTGCTGGTGGCGACGGTTGCGCCGCCGCGTCGCTTTCCATGCCCGAAACGGGATCGTCGCTTCTAGGTGGTTCTACGGCCGTTCTAGGGGCATTGCCAGCAGTGTCCGGTGTCCACGGTTCGCAGCGGGATACCAGTTCCCATAGTTCTTCAACGGAATGACCGCCATCTAACCAGTCCGATATATCGTCGCCCGCCTTCAAGTCTGGAAAGCGCGAACCGAGGTCAAGCCAGATTATTTCGTTGACCTTGCCATACATACATCTGGCTATATTCGCCATATGCGCCCTACCCGGCTCATCGTTATCTGGCGTCAACACCAGACTGTTTAACCCGGATAGCTGGCGTTCGTAGTCAATCCGCCATTTAGCTTTCTGACTACCTTTAGACGCGCCTTCATAGTTCGTAGTGGCGATGCAGTTATCCTTAACCAGCCGGTCAACATCCTTTTCCCCTTCAACGTAGATAACCGTTTCACCGGTTTCTTTCGCTAAAATCAATTCCGGCAAGCGATACAGCGGCCATTCTGGTATATCCCGGTCAAGTGGTAGCTTCCATCGCATCTTGCCCGGATCATTAGACGGGATATTATGGTTTTCGATCCTAAAGTCTTTCGGCCAGAATCTTAACTTTCGGAATTCTTCTTTTCCTTGCCGACTACGATATAAGTAGGTCGCATCTACTTCACGGCGTTCTTTCGTTGAATCTAGTCCGGTAATGACTTTCTTTAGGTTGTAGAAAGAACATCCCGCATGGCAAGTAACAACGACTGAAACCTTGTTTCCAGACTTAACCGACAATGATTTTTTATGCCCCTTCCCGTCTAATTCATGCACGGGGCAATATGCCGACCATTGATCGCCGTTCTGTTCTGGTTCGCAGCCCAGACCGTCGAGTTCGCTGATGATTGATTGAAGGTCGCCCGCGCTCATTGCAGCCGCTCCCGCGCATCACGCCGCGCCTGGTAGGCGGGTTCACGGTTATATTTCCTCAGTTCCACATCGAAGGCGCGGTATGCACGAACGACCGCTTCCAGCGTATTGACGCTGTCATAGCCATAACCCGGCCAGCCGGTCAGAATCCGGTTGATCCAGTAGTTCACATCTGCGGGGCCGCGAGGGGAAAGCTGTAGAAGGGCGTCTAGGGCCGCGTCTATGCGCCCCATTCGTTGCGCCAGTTCGCCGGTAAGGTCAGCGTAGGGGTCAACGTGGAAGGTGGCTGGAACAGCGTTAGAAGCGCCATAAATGGCATGGGGCAAAGCGGGGTCGTTACGCATGGGGCGTACCTTCATCTGGGGAAAATTGTCGACATTCCCGGTCGTGAAGGTCGCTTGTTGCCGGTGTCCATATCGGCTACTATAGCGGTGCAATCCATCACGACATCGACTTGATTTAATTAACCCGACTACTAGGAATTATGTAGTCGGGTTTCTGCGTTTATGGCAAGCCATAATTGCTTCTCCTTACCGTTTAACGACCATCCGCTTCATGCATCCGGTCAATCCACTGGGTAATCAATCCAGCGGGTAATGCTACAAGATACCACAAGTCAATCTATTGTCAGAAATTCCGGCAGTTCTACTAGCCTTCTTTCAATTCCAGCCGTCTTTCAATCCGTTCAATCCTTGAATTGAATTGATCGTATCTGACATTATGTTCAACAACGTCGCTGTACATATTCGCAACGTCCCGGCGCATACCAGCAACCACCATTTCCAGACTACCTAAGCGCGATTCAATCCGATTGAACCGTTCGGTATGATCGTTCTGGGTTGCGCGGATTAAACGTAGCTGCTCAAGCACAAGGCTATCAATGGTGGCTACAGTTTGCGTTGTGTCAGTCATTGCCTTGATTCCCCTTGTTGAAAGAATGATCTGGTTGCCAGTTATTCCCGACTGGTGGCGGGTTATTGATTAAGCTGCTAGTCTTATCTTTGAAGCGTCACCATGACATATAGCCGTATGGTTATACCATAGCCTTTTCTTTTCCGACCTTAGTTCTACTTTGTCAGATTGATCTTTTTGATTTCTTTCAGGATACATACCCCGCAGCAAGCTGTGGGGTCGTTTATTTATCTGCTTGATTTATAATAACAAAAAAGATATTATGCTTTCAATGAACCGACCAATTCGATGAGGCAGGGTATGCAAGAGACATCCACAGAAGCCCAAAAAGACGCAACGGCTGACGGCGCAGTGGGACCGCTAGCCGAAATGGGTCAACGCTTTATGAAGTTCTGCGATCGCTTCAGCGATCATTTCCGCCAGCGGACGCGGACAGTCGAGATCGCGGCGCAGCACTATGTTCGTGGGTTGATCCAGGCCGAAACCAAGAACATGGAGCGGATGGAAGAGGTCGTTCCCGATGCGGATCATCAAGTCTTGCAGCACATGCTGAGTGAATCAGCCTGGTCGGAGCGGGCGGTTCTCGATCAGGTCGCCCAGGAGGCTAACCGGCTGTTGGGCGGGCACGGGGAGAGCGCCTTGCTGATCGATGAAAGTGGGATACCCAAGAAGGGAATCCATTCGGTCGGGGTAAGCCGGCAGTGGTGTGGTCAATTGGGGAAAGTCGAGAATTGCCAAGTCGGGGTGTTTGCGACGCTGAGCCGAGGGACCCAAGTGGCACTGGTGGACGAACGGTTGTTTTTGCCGGAAGCCTGGTGCAGCGATACGGATCGCTGCCTGGCCGCGGGCGTTCCCAAGGATCAGCAGGGTTTTCAACGCAAGGTCGATCTGGCGTTGGCGATGATCACCCATGCCCGCAAACAGGGCATCGGCTTTGCTTGGGTGGGCTTTGACGGTTTCTATGGCAGCGATCCGGCCTTGCTGCGTACTCTCGACGATCAAGGGGAGATCTTCGTCGGCGATGTCCATAAGGATCAGCGCGTCTACTTGACGGATCCTCAACCGAGGGTCCCGTCGCCGACGAGTGCGGTCGGTCGGCCACCCACGGCCCTTCAGGCCCAAACCCCGGCCCTGCGGGTCGACCACTGGACACGGCAACAACCGGCCACCGCCTGGCAACCGGTCACTTTGCGCGAGGGCACCAAAGGCTTGTTGCGGGTGGAGATGCTTCAGCAACGGGTGTGGTTATGGGACGGAGAAGAAGCGCACGCCCGCCAGTGGCACTTGATCGTGCGCCGGGAAGTCGATACCCCGACCGAGATCAAATACAGCCTCAGCAATGCCTCAGCCGCCACCCCAGTCCCCCGATTGGCGTTCATGCAAGGCCAGCGCTATTGGGTGGAACGCGCCCTGCAACAGGGTAAACAGGATGTTGGCCTGGGCGACTATCAAGTTCGGGGCTGGCGCGGCTGGCATCATCATATGGCGCTGGTCATGATGGCGATGCTGTTCCTGCTCGAAGAACGTCAACTCCATCATCAGACCCTACCGTTGCTCAGTGGCCGGGACATTCGTGCCCTGCTGAACCCGTTCTTACCTCGGCGGGATACCACCGTAGAGGAGGTCATCCGTCAGATGGAAGTCCGCCACCGTAAACGGCAGGCCGCGATCAATTCGGCCTGTCGTCAACAAAAACATAATGAATAGTGACAGATATTCTGACAAAGTAGAATTAGAGACTGTCTAAAAACTAAGATATTGAATTTCAATAGCTTTTCTGTAAAATAAAGGGGTAAAAGCGGGTTGTAATAAAAAATTATTTTAAGCGCAAAAATTCTATTCGAGGTGATGTATGCCATGGCCAAAAGAAGTTCCCGTCAAAAGGTATCCTAGCGATCTGACTGACGAAGAATGGCAGCTCCTAGAACCTATTTTTGAAGAGGTGGAGCCTTATACCACTGGTCGACCCAGAGAAAAAGATTTGCGGGAGATTGTTAATGCCATTTTTTATCTGAACAAGACGGGATGTCAATGGCGATATCTGCCAAAAGATTTTCCCTCTTACAAATTAGTCAGCTATTACTATCATAAGTGGGTTGACAAGGGTACTTGGGAGAAAATTAACACCATTATCCATCGAAAACTCCGAAAAGAACTCGGTCGTAATGAAGATCCGAGTGCTGGAGTCATTGATAGTCAAACGGTTAAAGGAACCCCCGAATCTACAAAAGAATCGGGGTTCGATGGTTGGAAACGGATCAAGGGCCGAAAGCGACATATTGTAGTTGATACAATTGGTTACCCAATTGTTGTCGTGGTTCATGCGGCCAATATTTATGATGGTCATGCGGCCAAACAAGTACTCAGCGCGCTGTCTTCTGTCGTGAAAACGGTGAAAAAAATTTGGGCAGATGGTGCCTATATAGGTCAAGAGTTTAGTGATTGGTGTAAAGAGAGTTTTAACATTGTGATCGAGGTCGTTAAGAAGAAGAAAGGGAAAGGATTTCATGTCTTACCTCGGCGATGGGTAGTGGAAAGAACCTTTGCTTGGCTCAATCGATACCGCCGATTAAGTAAAGATTATGAGCGGAAACCTACCTCCAGTCAAAGTCATGTTTATGTGGCTTCGATCCGATTAATGTTGCGGAGAATTTTTAAAGAACGTGCTAAAAAACTAGCCGAAAGTGCTAAGAAGTTAGCTGAAAGCATAGCATTATTACCAGCAACTGCTTCTGTAGAAGCTTAGGAGAAAAGAGTTTTTCGACAGTCTCTGAACCGGATTGGGCCAATGCGTAGCAAGGTAGCGCGTAGGGCGGATTAGCGAAGCGTAACCCGCCTTTCGAGAAACCACCTGCCAAATCCGGGATGTCCCGCGAATGGGGGGTTACGGGCTGACGCCCTAACCCGCCCTTGTATCTTGGCGAGGGGGTGATGAACTGCCTCCCAGCCGGGTAGGTCGGGCACAGGACGTGCC
>Ga0194043_1002258_pt1 | contig 10660 bp, 4 predicted proteins | sample JunL4415m_MetaG_FD_161274 | JGI IMG/M metagenome (GOLD analysis project Ga0194043, IMG submission 161274) | Anoxic zone freshwater microbial communities from boreal shield lake in IISD Experimental Lakes Area, Ontario, Canada - Jun2016-L442-15m | ecosystem: Environmental > Aquatic > Freshwater >...
CTCTCGCACGGTGATGCAGCCGGCTGTGCGGTATTTGACAACCACGTGCGAGCCAGCGTGCCTGCCCGCACCAAGCGATCCCATCTGGCCAGCGTAGTGGAGGTGCTGGAAACTCCGCGAGGCGACCAGCCCACGGCATTTCTACCAGTGTTGCGAACGCTGGCCGAAACGCTTCCTCGTCGAGGGCTTGTGGTGGTTCTTTCCGACCTGCTCGGCGACCGCGACGGAATGTTTACTGGCATGCAGTTTCTACGGAAGCGAGGCCACGATCTCGTGCTGCTGCACCTTCTGGATGATGACGAAATCGATTTCCCCTTCGAAGGGCCGACCCGTTTTGAGGGGCTGGAATTGCCGGAGCACATTGCGTGCAATCCACGGAGCCTGCGGGCAGGCTATCTGGCGGCGATGGAGGATTTCCTGGCGGAGGTGCGGCGGCGGTCCGCGGCGGTCAAGTGTGATTACTCGTTGATTCGCACAGGTAGTCCCGTGGATGCGTCGCTGGTGGAGTTTCTCTCGCGACGCTCAAGCATGGCCATTTAGCTCGGCAACCAACCGAGGCGATAAAATAATTCATGCCCACATTTGATTTCCTGTCGCTGCTGTGGTGGGGCCTTCCGCTGGCTGCGGCGCCGATCATCATCCATCTGATCAACTTGCTACGGCACCGAAAGGTACCGTGGGCGGCGATGGAATTTTTATTGGCCAGCCAGCGAAAATATCGCACGAGGGTGCTGCTTAAGCAGATTCTGCTGCTGTTGTTGCGTGTGGTGGCGGTGCTTGCCGTTGTGTGCGCACTGGCTCAGCCGCACTGGAAAAACGCGCTGGGTCAACTCCTGGGCGGGGCTCGCACATCGCACGTTGTTTTGCTTGACGACAGCTATTCGATGAGCGATCTTTCGGCAGGAGGAGGCGTTGGCGACACAAGTGCTTTTGATCGGGGCAAGCTCGTGGTGGAACGCATCTGTAGCGAACTGGTCGCGGCCCCAGGTGTCCAGGAATTAACCATAGGTAGGTTTTCCAGAGTGGGCTTGATCGCAGCCAGTCAGCCGGTGAACCAGCCGGTCAACGCAGTCCCTGAAAAGTCGTCGAAGGTGCTAGGGCAGGGGCAGGTAAGCCAGTCTTCTTGTTTTGAGAGTGCTCGGCAGGTGGTCACGCCGCTCCTGGTTCAGCAGGTGCAGGATGAGCTTGCAACGCTCTCTCCTTCCGCGACCGATGTGGGGCCACAGGTGGCATTGACGGCGGCCGTCAATGCCAGCGGCGGGGCTGCAGCGACCGGGGCGGCCAACGTGGTATGGCTGGTGAGCGACTTTCGTGCCGCTCAGTGGAAGTCGGCGGACGACACCGCCGAGTTGCTGCGACGGCTATCGGTTGCCGGCACTGAGTTGCGATTGGTCGACTGCGCCGAGAGCGAGGCTCTGAATCTTACAATCGAGCGACTGGAAATGGTGGGGGGCGTTCCGGCTGCCGGTGTGCTTGTGCCGTTGGAAGTGGCCGTACGCAACCACTCAAGTCGACCTGCCCGCGATGTGCCGATCGAGTTGCGCGAGGATGGGCAGGCGAGGCCTGGGCTACGCATCCCAGAGATTCCCGCTGGTGGCATCGCCACGCAGCGGTTTGATGTGCGATTTCCGCGGCCGGGCAGCCATGTGGTCGATGCCAAGATTTTTCCAGACGCCGTTGCGGCCGACAACACGCGCACTGCTGTGATTGATATTGTGGATCGAGTGGATGTCTTGCTCATCGATGGCGACCCTCGCGGGGCAGCTCGCACGGGAGATGCTTTCTATCTGAGCGCGGCCTTGGCGCCAGGCTCCGGTGCGCCGACTGGTCTGCGGCCTCGGATCGAACAGCCCCGGTCGCTGGCAATGCTCGATCTCAAAGCCTTTGATTGTATTTGGTTGCTCGACGTGGAGCGGCTGGATCCTGTGGAGATCGCGGCCGTGGAAGCGTTTGCGCGGGCCGGAGGCGGCGTGGTGTTTTTCGTCGGCCCCCGTACCAACGCTGAGGCAGTCAACCTTTCACTCGTTCGAGACGGTGCCGGATTATTTCCACTGCCATTGGCGGGGCCCGTCGATTTTCTGGCCGAGAAGGCGCAGCGAACAGCCGCGGTGGGTGGTTCGGAAGACACTGTTCCCGATGTAGTGGTCGAAGAGCATCCGGTGGTGGCTGTTTTTTCTGGACAACGCAACCCGTTGCTAGACGCCGTTCGCATCGAACGGTTTATGGCGGTGCAGCGAGGATTCGAGCCGCCCGTCGGGAGCGGACTGCGTCGTCTTTTGTCGCTGCGCAACGGCAGCCCGCTGGTCGTGGAACGCCCCTACGGCAACGGACTCGTAGTGGCCGTGCTCACGACTGCCGCCCCCACGTGGAACAACTGGGCGCGTGGTAATCCGAGTTGGGTTGTGGTGATGCTCGAACTGGAGAGCCATCTGGCCCGTACGCGTCGAAAGGTTGAATCGCTGGAGGTAGGCGAAGCTGTTTCGCTGAGTCTGGATGCCGAAAGGGACGGGGATGAAGTCGATTTTTTGATTCCGCCAGAGGGCACGCTTGTGCACCAGACGGCAAAGCCCTCCCCCGGCGGAGGCCTCGTTGCAACGCTCCCGGAGGCCGGCACGGCTGGCCCATACAACGCACGCTGGAAGCAGATCGATGGCATTCAGCGGGAGCGAACTTTTGCCGTCAATGTGGATCCCGATGAGGGACGTTTGGAACGCATCGGTCGCGAGCGGTTGGATCGCACGCTGTCTGGCGTGGCCTTTCGGTTCGATAGTGCCGCCTCCATGCAGCCCCACTCGGGTTCGCTGGCGGGTGTGTCGCTGGTGACTCCGCTTCTGTACGCAATTCTGGCCCTGTTGCTTGTCGAACAAGCCGTCTCGTACTCGGCCAGCTACCATCCCACGGTCCGCCAGAAGCGTTCCGTGTGACCAGACTCCACCCTTTTTTCCACCCGATGGTTCCTACCCTGCTATCAACCGCCCTGTTTGCCGCAACCCAGAGCGTGCAGCACCGTATCTCGAGCGTGCTGGTCAATGGCTTTTCGCAGTGGTGGCAGATGCCGCTCTTCGTGTTTGGATTGGCCGCGGTGGCCGTGCTTGTGCTGTGGATGTATCGCCGGGATGCCACCGAAGTACCGTTTGGCGTGGGAGTGGTTCTGGCGACGCTGCGGTTAGGGGCACTTGCGGCCATGGCGGCAGCGTATCTCGACTTCGAGCGGACTGCCGAGCACGAGATTGTGTTTCCATCGCGGGTAGCCGTGCTCGTAGATTCCAGCGCCAGCATGACGCTCGACGATGCCATGCCCGGCGATGATGCGTTAAACAAGCATGGGAATGCAGGGACGGCAGGCAGCCGATCGCAGCGTGCCATCGATGTGCTGGATCGGGGAGCCTTGCTCGAATCCCTCGCCGCCACACACGAGGTGTCGGTGTGGCGATTTGATGCCGATGCCGAATCCCTAGTGGTATTGCCGGCCCAGAAGGCGGCCAAAGAGGCGCCTCCTGAGTCTCAGGAAATCCACGTTGCAGGCTCCGTCGGCATCCCATGGCGAGAACGCCTCGCGCCAAGTGGATTTGAAACACGCATCGGTGAAACGCTTGTGCGGGTGATCGACCAAGAGCCTGACGGCGTGCTGGCTGCCGTGATTGTGCTCTCCGATGGTGCCAACAACGCAGGTCTCGACCCGGCTGCGGCCGGTGCATCGCTGGCCCAGGCTCGTGTACCGGTGTTTGCGATTGGCATCGGGTCGGAGCGGTTGCCCACCAACGTGCGGATAGCGGATGTTCTCGTGCCTTCGCGAGTGTTTCCAGGGGATCGCTTTGCTGTTACCGCCTACCTGCAGGCGCAGGGATTTGCCGGCCAAACCGTGAAAGTGGAACTCTCCGAGTTGGCCGCCGATGCCAACACCTCAAACAATCGTGCCGGCGATGGCATTGGTACAGGTAACGACAGGGCAGGGCGGCTGATCGATGCCACCGACGTGCTGCTCAACGCGAATGGAGAGCTCTCTGCGGTACGTTTTGATGTGCCAGGCCTTGAGTCCCCCGGCAGACGCACTCTGCTCGTGCGGGTTGTGCCTCCAGCAGCCGACCATACTCCTGCCGACAATAGGCAGTCGGCTGAGATCGAGGTTGTCGATCGGATCACGCAAGTGCTTCTGATGGCCGGCGGCCCGTCGCGACAGTATCAATTTATGCGCAACGTACTGGAGCGAGACAAGAGCTTCGCGGTCGATGTGTTGCTTGGCACGGGAGCCATTGGCGTCTCCCAAGACGCAAGGCGAATCCTGGATGTTTTCCCGGCCACTGCCGACGAACTGGCCGCATACGATGTGATCATCGGATTCGACTACGATTGGCGGCGGCTCGATCCAGCGGCACAGTCGCGACTAGAACGCTGGGTTTCACGTGAGTCGGGAGGCCTCGTGCTGGTTGCCGGGAATGTGTTTATGGATACCTGGCTGGCCGATCCGCAGACGGCTGTGTTGCGGAATCTGTACCCCGTGGAACTGAAGCGATCAAGCCAGCGCATTCTGGAAGAACCAGCGGGCTTCGAGAAGCCGATGCCGCTAGTTTTCTCACGAGACGGCCAAGAGGCGGAGTTTCTCTGGTTGGGTGCCAGTCGCATTGCCAGCCAGACGGTCTGGAGCGAGTTAAAAGGAGTGTTCTCCTGTTACGACGCCACCATTGCCAAGCCGGGCGCAACGGTCTACGCCCGAGTCAACGCTCCCGGTGGTGGTGGCGCGCGGCGAGGACTAACTTCGCAGCGAGAGTCGGGCGAGATTTATATGGCAGGGCAATTTTATGGCTCTGGGAATGTCTTTTTTATGGGGAGCGGCGAACTGTGGCGCCTGCGTGCCATCGATGACGCTGTTTTCGAGCGATTCACTACGCAACTCGTGCGGCACGTCTCGCAGGGCCGTTTGCTGCGAGGCTCGCGCAGAGCTCGCATTTTGGTTGAGCGAGATCGGTTTTCGGTTGGTTCAAATGTGATTGTGCGAGTGGCGGGAGCCGAAGGCGAAACATCCGGTACGGATTCGACGGGCTCGCTGGCAACATGTCAGGCGATCGCTCCCGACGGGTCTGCTGTGCGCGTGCCGATGGTTGCCGAGCCTAGCCGGCCCGGCATAATGCAAGGCAGCTTTGTGGCCTCGCGAGAAGGAGCGTGGCGGATCGATGTCGATCTGGGAGATGGAGCAGACGAAAAATTATCCCGACGCATTCAGGCTCGGCTGCCTGATCGGGAACTGGAGCAACCGCGGCTCAATCGAGGACTCTTAGAACAACTGGCAACGCTCTCGGGCGGTCAGGCCACCTGCATGGACGATGGCTGGAACGCCGATGCCTCGCGGGCGTTAGCCGCAAGGATTCCCGACCGTTCACGTCGGGAATATGAAACAGGCGCTCCCGATAGCGATTTTAAACAACGCCTCAATTCAGTGCTGCTGGCCGTTGGGGTTGGATTGTTATGTCTGGAATGGATTGTACGTCGGCTTGTCAAACTGGCCTGAGCCACACACGCAGGAAAGTCAATCACACGTGTCGCTTGTTTTGGATCCACCCTCTCCGCAGGTTACCAGAGCCGTTGCCGATATCGCACCGTTAGTGCGTTTGCTCGACAGGCTGCGCCGCCAGATTCGCCGTTGGATCTGGATCGAGTCGTTGGCGATGGTCTGCGTGGCAGGTGCTGCCCTTTTTTGGGGATCGTTGCTGTGCGACTGGCTGCTCGAGCCTCCTGCGTGGGTCCGCGGCCTGTGGGCGGTAGTCACATGGGTTGGCTTAGCGATTCTGCTACGAGGCAAACTCTTTGCGAGGCTGGCAACGCCGCTGGAGGATGCGTCGTTGGCCACACTTGTGGAGCGAGGGCACGCAAGGTTCCGAGATAGCTTGTCGACGGCCATCGAGTTATCGACACGCGATTCCAAGTGGTCGACACAAGGCCTTCCGGGGCAGTCTGGCGACAATCACGATGAGAAGGTAACGCATGATCGCGTGGATCGGCGGTTGCTGGATCGTACGATTCGCGAGGCGTTGGCGGTGGTGGACGAGGTGCGGCCGCACACGCTCTTGCGAGGGCGGCGGTTGATGGCCTTAGCAATGGCTGGCGTGGCTGCTCTGGCGAGTATTGGCGGGCTAGCATGGACCCGGCCAGCCATCGCTGATTTGTGGGTGCGTCGGATGGCGCTCTTCAGCGATGAACAGTGGCCTCGCCGCGCACACTTGTCTCTCGAGGGCTTTGTCGAGGGCCGCCGAAAGGTCGCAAGGGGCAGCGATGTGGACATCATCGTGAAGGCAGATGCCCGCCATGAGATCCCTGCTGCAGTCGATCTGCGCAGCCGGGGATCGGCTGGCTGGCGGAGCGAGCGGATGGGAATGCGGGGCGGCATCACCGCCGAGGCACAGAGTTTTGGTCATGTGCTCAAGGGCGTTACGGAAGATCTGCTGCTGGAGGTTCGCGGAGCCGATGCCCGCCTAAAAAACTTCCGAATCGTTGTGGTCGATGCGCCCGCTCTCGACTCTCTTCAGATCAGCTACACGTTGCCAGACTATCTTGGAGGCGGAACTCGCAGGGCTTCTGCCTCCAGAATTGTGCAGATTCCACGAGGTTCCTCCGTAGACATCGCTTGCACATCGACGAAGCCCTTGGCAGCGGCAACGCTTGTCTCGATTGAGGGTGGCCAAGAAGAGAGCTTGGCCACCCTCGCCGACCAGAGTGTCTCCAAGACACATCTGGATTACCGTCGCATTGCCGCTCGGATCGACAATCTGACTGGCGATCGCACGATCGTGCTGCAACTCACCGACACCGACGGTTTAATCGGCACCGAACCGATCACATTCGTTCTGTCGGCTCTGCCGGATGAGGCTCCGCAGGTGTCGATTCGTTTACGGGGCATCTCTACGGCAGTGACCTCTCGGGCGAGGCTGCCGCTGGTGGGCACGATGAGCGATGATCATGGACTGGCACGAGCAGATGTGCGGCTGCATGTCAGCGGGCCACCTCAGGATGGGACGCAGCCTGCGGCCAGCGAAACCATCCTGCCGATCGCTCGCATGCAGGCAGGCGCGGCGTTGATCGATCTGCCGGTTGTATCGCCAGAACTTGTGTTGCTGGAGCCGCTTGGATTGGTCCCCCCGTGTACCCTCACCGTCGGCGTGACAGCGGTTGATGAATGCACGCTCGATGGCCGGCCGAACCGTGGTTCAAGCGACATCTGGTCGCTTGATGTTGTGACTGTAGAAGCGTTAACGGCAATGCTGGAAGCCCGCGAGATTCTGCTCCGCAGACGTTTCGAGAGCTCGATCGCCGACCTCACGCAGGCCCGTGATCGGCTGCTCGCCAAGGCCGATGTGAGCACCGATACAGGCAGGCTGAGCGAAGCTGCATCGCGAGCCGCTGGGGAAACCGGCGAGATCGCGGATGCCTTTGGGATGATCCGTTTAGAACTCGACAATAATCTGCTGCTCACTCCAGAACTGGAGGCCCGTCTTATTGGACAGATCGCCGATCCCCTCTTTGGTTTTGCGACCAAGGATCTGCCTGGGTTGGCGGCCGCCTCTCGCGGTGGTCCCACCACAGACCTTACCGGCCTCGTCAGGCGTACCGACGAGGTCTTGGCCCAGATGCGATCCGTACTCGATAAAATGATGGAATTAGAATCGTTTAATGAGGTCGTCGAAATCCTGCGAGGCGTGATTCGCACGCAGGAAGACATACGTTCCGATACCCTGCGGCGACAGAAGCAACGTGCCCGCGAGGCCCTCGAGCAGCCGTAGCCTTTGTGGGAAAAGAAACGGAGTGCTACGCTGTATTACATTGGAAGAGGCTTTGGAATGGCCAAAAAAATCTGCTGCTGTATTCTGTTCGGCTGTATTCTCGGCGGCCTTCTGGCAGTGGTCGCCGGCCCTGCTGCCAATGCAAGCGAGTCTCCCGCCGCTGCGCTGCCCGCGAGGGAGCAGGAACTGCTTCAGCAGTTTCGGGATCTCGAAAAAACATTCCTGCGGTTGGCGGACCTGCTGGCAGTCAGTGATCCGCGACGCGCGGCCCTGTTGCGCAGCGCATTTGAGCAGGCTCGGGATCAGGAGGTTGGCGGCAGGCTCGACGGTATTGTGCAGCTGCTTGAAAAGGGGCAGCTACTGAAGGCAGGCACGAGCCAAGCCTCGGCGATCGAGAAACTGAGGGAGCTCCTCGATCTGCTCGAATCGGGTGATAGCAATCGGCAACTCACCAACACGAAAGAGGAAGTGAAGCAGTTTTTAGCAAGGCTCTCAAAGCTGATTGCAAGACAGCGTGACATCGAGGGATCCACGGAGGCTGGCTCTCGCAAAACGCAGCTTGCCGAACGACAAGATAGCCTGGCCGAGGAAACGCAGGGGCTTGCTCGCGAGCTCGGCTCCTTCGCCAAAAGAATGGAAGCCCGCGACGTTTCCAGTGAGCATAAGCCCGAGAAGTCATCGCCGGAGGGCAAGCCGCCCAAGGGCGAAGGCAAACCGCAGGATGGCGAAGGAGTCCACGAAGAGCAGGGCGATGGAAAGGGCTCGCAGCCAAGCGAAAGCCAAGGCCAGAGCGAGGGCGAGGGGCAATCCTCCGAGGAAAAGCCTGCGAGCGGAAAGCCGGGCGAAGCGGAGGCAGGTTCGCAGGGCACTCAGGCAGACACAGAGGAAGAGGATTCTGCCAAAGAGCCAGACGGGGACGACGAATCGTCCCGCGCCCAACGCACGAAGCGGCGACTGGAGTCGGCCGAAAAACGGATGCGAAAGGCAGAGGAACAACTCAAACAAGCCAATCGACGCAACGCCCGAGCGGAGCAGGAGAAAGCCATTCAAGAGCTTGAGACCGCGCGGGCCGAACTGGAAGAAATTCTGAGACAGATGCGAGAGGCAGAGGTGGAGCGTCTGCTCGTACAACTCGAGACCCGCCTACGGGCGATGCTGCGGGCTGAAAAAGCTGTGCTGGCTGGCGCAGAGAAACTGGCCGCCGCCCCATCGGCACGCACGTCCGCGGCCGACGGTCAGGTGAGCGATCGCGCAAGGCAGTTGGAAGCTGCTGGGCTCGGTCGTGAGCAGGGCTTGATCGGTAGCGATGCGACTAAGGCCCTCACGCTGGTGCGTGACGACGGCTCGGCCGTTGCCATTCCGGAGGCGCTCGAGCAGGTACGAGACGATTCTGTTCAAGCAGCGGCAAGGTTGGCTCGAGGAGATGTTGGGAGCACAACGCGAAGCATCCTTCAAGATCTGGTAGCGAACTTGGAAGAAATGCTCGGGGCATTGGAGAAAGCGCATCGCCAGCAGCAGTCCAAGCAGCAGGGCTCGCCCGGCGGTCGGCCTGCCGAGCCAGGGGAGCAGCCGCTGGTCGATAAGCTTTCTGAATTGAAGATGATTCGCTCGCTGCAGATGCGGGTTAATACTCGCACAAAGCATTTTTCTCAACTGCTGTCCGAAGGTGCAGAGCAGGCAGAGGAGCCGGAACTCTTGGACGCCATCGAGCGATTGGCAGGCCGACAGCAGAAGATTCAGCGGGCCGCCCATGACATCGTTACTGGCCGCACCGAATAGCTCATATGCCACGTTTTCTTGCGACGCAAAACGGTTTGAAGCGTATGATACTCTCGTGTGGCGCGTGGCCGATTTTGTAGGCAATACTCGCCGTTGGCTCAGAGTTCCTTTTCGCATGCCAGATCGAACCCATCGTTTTTATATGACTCTACTGCGCAGTCCGTTAGCCCAGTTTCAGCGTTCGATGCAGGCGTTGCGATTGATGCTGTACGGATGCAAAGCAGGAGCGATGCGGCTGCTTGTGGCGATCATTCTGGTGGCTGCCGTTGAGTGGCCGCGGGTATCCGTCGGCAGTGACTCACCGCGGCCAGTGGCCAATCCAGCGGTGGTTCATGAGCAGGAATTCCAACGGCAGCCAACGTGGTCGATTCCCACTCGCTCGGAAGTGCGGCATCAGGTTCTGGCGTGGCTTGACGGTTTGGAAGCACCCGTAGGCAAGCTCGCCGATGCGAGGGCCATCTGGGCCCAAAGCGAATCGTTGCCATCGGCCGAAATCGTAGGGATGCCAACAGACATCTTGGACGACGTGATGTCCACGTGTGCGATCGTGGACGAACGCTGCGCAAACCTTGCGTTGGCGATGCAGGACCGTGTGTCTGGTGAGGGCGTTGCCGCCCTCTCGGGCGAGTTTGCGTGGCTGAACGAACCGTCCACAAACCGGTCCGATACCTTTGAGCAACAGGCCGTCAAGCTCTGGTTGGGCCGAGAGTTGGTGCGTCAAGACCGGTTCGACGAGGGCCTTGCGCAGTTAGCGGATCTGGATCCGGCCACGGTGCTGGATCCAGCGGCGCTTCTCTTCCATCGTGCTGCCTGCCAGCATTGGCTATTGAAGTCTGATGCCGCGATCGCGTCGCTCGAGCAATTGCTGGAACGTGCCCAGGAAATTCCTGTGCGTTATGAACGGGTTGCCAGGTTGCTGCGGGCCGACATGACCTCGCTTGAGGATGAGTCGCTGGATCATATTGCCCGTCGCATGAGAGATGTCACGCGTCGGCTCGGCCTAGGTAGAGCTGGGCCAAAAACACGTCGGGTGCAGGATGGAGTGATCGAGTCGCTCGACAAACTCATTGCGTCTATTGAAAAACAGCAGCAGGATCAATCGGGTGGTG
>Ga0194043_1002261_pt1 | contig 10659 bp, 8 predicted proteins | sample JunL4415m_MetaG_FD_161274 | JGI IMG/M metagenome (GOLD analysis project Ga0194043, IMG submission 161274) | Anoxic zone freshwater microbial communities from boreal shield lake in IISD Experimental Lakes Area, Ontario, Canada - Jun2016-L442-15m | ecosystem: Environmental > Aquatic > Freshwater >...
GCAGTTGCATGGCGTTGCCCCTTCAACCCGCTGGAGTCTTCCAAAACCTCCGGGAATGGTATACGTACCACCTGGAACCTTCCATATGGGTTCAAGTGATGAGGATCTTAGTTATGCTTATACAGCTCGTAATAAGCAGGTATCTATTAGTGGATTCTGGATGGATGCCACTGAAATCACCAATAATGAATATCGTCAGTTCACCAATTGGGTGCGTGATTCAATCGCAGCCAAATTAATGGGAGCTCCCTATATCAAACAGGTGAACGGAGAAGATAAAGTTGATTGGACAAAAACAAAGGCTATTAAATGGGGTGATAAAACCACCATGGAAAAGATTGATGCCATCATTTACACTCCAGACAACAGGATCGATCATAAAAAAGAATTGGATGCTACTAAAGTAGTATACGAATCAGAAACTTTTGATTACCGTGCAGCAGCCCAGAACAGGGATGCTACCATACCACGTTCAAAATTCATTGTTCGTAAGGCTGTTCCTGTTTTCCCCGACACATTGTGCTGGGTTAGGGATTTTGCCTACTCTTATAATGAGCCCATGTCTCAAAAATATTTTAGTTATCCTGCTTTCGGAAATTATCCGGTTGTTGGGGTTAACTGGAAGCAGGCAACTGCATTCTGTGAGTGGAGAACACATTTATTGAATGCGTACCTCCAATCTAAGAAAAGAGCGCCCGAGTCTGATTTCAGATTACCAACTGAAGCCCAATGGGAATATGCAGCCCGTGGCGGACGTTCACAAGCTGATTATCCTTGGGGTGGTTACTATCTGAGAAATAAAAAAGGTTGTTTACTGGCCAATTTTAAACCTGGTCGCGGAAACTATCCTGAAGATGGTGGACTATATACCGTGAGAGCTGATGCTTACTGGCCAAATGATTTTGGTTTATACAATATGTCGGGTAATGTGGCTGAGTGGACCGCTTCTTTGTATTATGAAGGAGCCTACAATTTCCAGCACGATATGAACCCCGATATCCGGTATAACGCCAAAGAATCTGACAGGCCCCGCGACAAACGTAAAGTGGTGCGTGGTGGTTCATGGAAAGACGTTGGATACTTCCTGCGTTGCGGAACCCGCTCATATGAATACCAGGACACAGCAAAATCATACATCGGTTTCCGTTGTGTGATCGATCTGCCGGCTGAATCAAAGAAACGTGGTAAATAAAAATTCCCAAAACTAAAGAAACTATTAACAGTACCTGCATGCATCATGCAGGTACTTCATAAATTTTTGTGTAATTAAATTTTAAAATAAACTCCCAGTTCAAACTTTAAATTCTTAAATCATGCCTCACAACAAAAGAACATTTTTGACCTTAATTGATGTATTGGTAAGTGCAGGTGCTGCGGTAATCATATTTGCAGCATGGGCAAAACTTACTCACCAGTCTTACGCTGACTTAATGCTAACTGTGGGTATGTGGACAGAGACAGGTATCTTCTTGGTTTATGCAGCTATTGAGTGGATCAAACCAAAACATCATGAGGAAGATGACGAACCGGTTGAAGGCGTAGAAAATCCTTCTTTAGTTTCTATGGACAAAATGTTACAAGAAGCAGACATCACTCCGGCTAATCTTAAAAAACTGGGTGAAGGTTTCAATAAATTACATGGTACCGTAAGCAACCTGCATGAAGTAGGTGATGTAGTTAAATCTACCGGCGACCTGAATAATAAAACAAAAGAAGCTACAGTTGCTTTGGGCAATATGACCACTGCTTTTGCTAGTAGCGCTGCAACGATGGGTTCTTTCAGCAGTGCTGCTGAAAGTGCAAAAGGTTTCCATGAGCAGGTACAGGTGTTGACCAAGAACCTGGGTTCATTGAATACCATTTATGAACTGGAGTTAAAAGAAAGTAATAATCACCTGAAGTCTTTGAATACATTCTATGGTAAACTGGCCGAAGCCAGCCAAACTATGATGGGTACTGTAGAAGATGCAACAAAAGCAAAAGAGCAGATCGGTACATTGGCCAATAATTTGGGCAAACTGAATGCGGTGTATGGCAATATGCTTAGCGCAATGCAGGGGCGTTAATACGTTTTTCGTTTTCTGCTTCATGCAACAACTATTGCGTTGTGTATATTGAAGAAAACCTGAAACCTAGAACTAACAAAAATCTTAACACAGTAAATCTAAAATATTATGGCTTTACCTAGAGAGCCCCGACAGAAGATGATCAACATTATGTATTTGGTGTTGACAGCTATCCTGGCGCTGAACGTATCTGCAGAGATATTGGAAGCGTTTAAAACGGTGGACAAAAGTTTGCAGGTCTCCAGTAAAAACCTGACAAATGCGAATACTACCTTGTACGAGTCTTTGGCATCTAAATTGAATGATGATAAGTATAAAGATCAGGCAAGGAAATGGCAACCTAAAGCAGAGCAAGCTAAAAATCTTTCAGCTGATATCATCAAATACATGGAAGATCTGAAAGTATCACTTAAAAAGAATGCAGGGCTGACAATCAAGGCCGACGGATCTGAAAGTTTTAAAGAAGATAATCTGGAAGCTTCTACACGTTTGTTTGAAAAAGATAAGAAAGGAGAAGAGCTGAAAGAAAAACTGGATGCTTATAAAGTAGCTATGTTGGCCATTGACTCTTCTTTTGCCGGACAGTTTGCCAATAATTTCCCGGTAAATACTGAACCTGTTCAAACAAAAACAGGCGTTAAAGATTTTACCCTGGGTTATTTTCATATGACACCCACTGTTGCTGCACTCACTATGTTGAGTAAGTTCCAGAACAATGTAAAGAATGCTGAAAACCTGATCGTAAGCTATTGTCATAGCAAGATCGGTTCTGTAGAATATGTATACAATCAGTTTAAACCCATCATCGGTACAAGTTCTACATACCTGATGCCTGGTGAAGACATGACGGTTACTGCCGGTATCGGTTCATTCAGTACTGCAGCCAATCCAACCATTACGATCAACGGTGTTTCTAAACAAGCAGATGTTGATGGTGTGGCCGTGAATACTTTTAAAGTATCCGGTTCAGGTTCTGTACATGTAAAGATCAATTTTAAAAAACCAGATGGTTCCAGCGGTGAAGTGGAAAAAGATATTCCTTATACCGTAGGACAACCAAGTAGTGCTGCTGTTTCTTTGGATAAGATGGACGTGTTCTATATCGGTCTTGAAAATCCGATCACCATTGCCTCACCAACAGGTATGGAGCAAACTGGTGTTAGTGGTACTGGTTGTACAATCAATGGTTCTGGTCCGAAAAGAACAGTTTCTGTTACTGCTCCCGGAACTTGTAGCATCACCATTACACCTAAAGGAAGTACTCCATATAATCATTCATACAGGATCAAAAGAATTCCTGAACCATCATTTATGGTGGGTTCTGGAAAGGCCAGGATGCCATCGGTTGACATGAAGAGCCAGCAGTTTTGCCGTGCCGATATGGGCCCCGATTTCATCTATGATGTACATTATACCGTGGTTAGTGCTACCGTATATTTTTCAGGTGCCAATTTCAATAATGTGGTTACCACTTCTATCACCGGAAATAATTTGGCTCCATTAGGTCAATATTTGCAACGGTGCGGACCAGGATCTGTAGTATCATTCGACAATATTAAAGTATCAGGCCCTGATGGAATTAGGGTAATTGATGGTAAATCATTTGCATTGTATTAATCGTTTATTAATAAAGAAGAGCTATGAAAAAGCGTTTGGTAAAATATCTTTCTTTGGCAATTTGCTTTTGCATGCTTGCCGGTGTGGTGGATGCACAAAAAAAAGTGATCCGTAATAAATCAACCCGCAAAGTTGCAAAAGGAAAAACAACGGCAACCGTAAAACCTACGGTAGCAGTTGTAGATTCCATTAAACCGGTTGTTGTGGCCCCGCTGCCTATACCCGTAAATGACAGTCTGCCCCTGAAGAAAGTACTTAAATCATTGCGCCCTGATGAGGCCGTAACCGGAGGAGACGACAATCGTGATCGTACACCACTGGGTTATGAAAACCTTCGGATCGATGATGCGATGTTCCGTCATAAGATATGGCGTGAGATCGATACCCGTGAGAAGATCAACCTGCCCTTCAGGTATTCGGCTGATGAAAATAATGGTAACCAACGGTTTATTTCTATTTTGTTACAAGCCATTCAGGATAGTGTAGTAACTGTATTCAGTAATATTGATGACAGGTTCACTACACCTATGACAAAATCTGATGTGGCCAAAGCAATAGGAGGAGAACCTATTCCAGTTAAACAATATGATTCACTGGGTAATGAGATTGGCGTGGTTATGAAGGCGAGAGAGATCAATCTGGATTCCATCTATAAGTTTCACATAAAGGAAGAAGTGATATTCGATAAAGAAAGTTCTCGTTTATTCTGGAGGATACTGGGTATTGCTCCGGTGATGAATGTGATCAATTCACAGGGTATCAATCTTGGCGAATCTGAAGTGTTCTGGGTATACTATCCTGATATGCGTCCTGTTTTTGCCCGTTATGAAGTATATAATGGAAAGAATTTCGGGGCACGTATGACCTGGGAAGAATTATTTGAAAGCAGAATGTTCTACGGAAGGATCATTAAAAGCACGATCGATAATCCGTATGATATTGCTTTGAAAAATTATCCTGGTGTGAAAGAAAATACTATGTTCCAGTTAATGGAAGGAGAAAATATCAAAGAGAAAATATTTAATTACGAACAAGACCTCTGGAGTTACTAATTCCGGATCAACTAAAAAAACCGTCTTGCCTCAGGCTAGACGGTTTTTTTATGCCTGCACCGTCCGGTATATACCCTGTTTGTGGTATTTTTTATATCAAACTGACCCCTTACCTTCGTTTCGGTTTTTCATAGGATATTGGATTTTAAAGCGGGGTTGGATTTCTATCCAGACCCCTTATTTTTTTCCGGCTGGGGCTGTTGGATTTGCCGTGAAATAGTCAACCAGGATGCCTGCTTTTTTCTTTCCTACAATATTTTCAAGGGCCCCTTGATCTTGTTTTCTGATATTCGTAATTGATTTAAATGCTTTCAATAACAGGGCTGTACTGGCCTTGCCAATTCCGATTACCTGTTCCAACTCATTGGTAAAAGTTCCTTTGCTGCGCAGGTTCCGGTGATGTGTGATGCCAAACCGATGCACTTCATCCCTGATCAGCCGAACCAGTTTCAGGCTTTCACTGTCCCAGGGTAATTTTATCGATTGGGTATCGCCCGGAAAAAAGATCTCTTCTTCATTTTTTGCAAGCCCAACCACGGTGGTCTTGCCGGTCAAATGCAGTTCATGGATACTCTGCATAGCAGCGCTTAACTGCCCTTTGCCGCCATCAATGATGACCAGCTGAGGGAGTGGACTATTTTCTTCTACAAGTCGTTTATATCGCCTGTACACCACTTCTTTCATGGTGGCAAAATCATTGATGCCGGTTACCGTTTTTACATTAAACCGTCGGTAGTCTGATTTACTGGGTTGCCCCTGTTTAAAACATACCATGGCTGAAACGGGGTAACTGCCCTGAAGATTTGAATTATCGAAACATTCAATATGCATCGGCAATACGGGCAATTGCAGGTCTTGCTGCAATTGGTGTAAAATTTTAATTTTTTCTGCTTCCGTTTTTTCTTCAAGGTTCAGCATTTTCTTATGCCTCAGTTCTTCACGAAAATGAACCACATTTTTTTCTGAGAGCTCAAGCAGTTTTTTCTTATCCCCGGTCTTTGGAATGGTGATGATGCTGTCTGCCTCAGGGAATTCAATAGACATCGGTACAATGATCTCCTTCGCCTCACTGTTGAATGTATGTCTCATGGTAGCCACGGCAAATGCAAGCATTTCTGCAGCAGGTTCATCCAGTTTCTTTTCAAATAACAGGCTTTTGGTTTGTACAATGCTGCCATTGGCCACGGCGAGGTAATTGACATAAGCAAAGTTTCCATCCTCATACAGGTTGAATACATCTACTGTGCCAATACGGGTATTCACCACGGTCGACCTGGATTGATACTGTTGCAGGTATTCAATTTTCTTCTGAAACCGGTCAGCTTCCTCAAACTCCAGGTTTTTTGCATGCTCCAGCATTTCCTTTTTAAAATACTGGATCACCGGAGCAAGTTTACCTTTCAGCAGGTTGGTCAGTTGTTGCAGATCCTGCTGATAATTTTCGGCGCTTTGTAATCCTTCACAAGGTCCCTTGCAATTGCCCAGATGGTATTCGAGGCAGACCTTGAATTTCCCTTTTTTAATATTGTTTTCTGTGAGGTTTAATTTGCAGGTGCGAAGCAGGATATTTTGTTTGATGAAATCGAGCAGCTCCCTCACTTTTACAACCGAGGTATATGGGCCCAGGTAGGTAGATCCGTCATTGATCTTTCTGCGGGTAAAGAAGACCCGTGGAAAGGGTTCTTTTTTGATCACGATATAGGGATAGGTCTTGCCGTCCTTCAGGCTTATATTATATTTGGGCTGAAATTCCTTGATCAGGGTATTTTCTAACAGAAAGGCTTCGTGTTCATTGTTTACGATCGTAAATTCAATGTGGTGGATACGCTGAACCAGTTCATAGGTCTTATGCGAACTGAGGTTCTTTAAGAAATAGGAACTAACCCTCTTGCGTAGGTGCTTTGCCTTGCCTACATACAACAATTCATTGGCGGAATCATAATACTTATAAATTCCGGGTTGTGTGGGAATGGTGGCGGCAATGCGGGCAAAGGCTTCTTGTGTCATGATATCAAAAATCCCAGCTGATCTTTTCTTCTTTTTCTACCACCGAAGATCCATCGGGATTGTTTACAATGATTACAGTTTTACACCATTTATCTCCCTGCCAGGTGAGTTGCATCGTTTTGTTTTCGGATACTTGCTTCACCATATACACCCTTCTTATATTTCCGGATTTGGGATCAACATATACATCCCAATGCCTGAGGGTCATACTATCGGGCAACTCCCCAATGGGATCATATGTAAAGGTGAGTGCATCGATCGATTGGTCCATGAATTTCTTTTCTGTAAAAAGATTGATCAGGTTCACCGAATCAATTTCAGGATGCAGGAACTCATCAACTTCCTTTGTAAGGCTTTCGATCTTTAGCCAGGCAGAATCTGTATGATCGTTGAGGGTTCGGTATTTCATGGGGTTGATCCCTTTGTGAAGGATATCGTATAGCTGGCCTTTAAAATAACTGGTAACCGGAAAAAAACTTTGCTTTTCAGGTGCAGGTTTTTCCTGTGGGGCTATTGCTTGTTCGGTGCTGGCATTATTTTTAGCACCCTGATTACAGGATTGCAGCATAGCAACGACCAATAAGAGGGGTATCAGTTTATTCATCTTCCAAAATTAACCGGAAACCATGGTAATTCAAAAAAGTGGATCGGGTTTGAAAATACCGGAAAGGCTAAAGCAATGGCTTTGAACCATGAGCATTAAAAATTGCAGGAAAATAGTTATGAAAATTAAAAGCTTTTAACCACACCAACTTTCAGGCCCATATTGTAGAGCTTTTCAGTAACGGTCGATTTCTTGTTATAGGTTGAAAACAACTGGTATCTTAATTGAGGACCAACCTGTAAGGCAAATCCGCCAAGTTTATAGTTCAGATAGGTTTCGATACCTGTATTCATATTCCATCTGCGCAGCAGGGTTTGGTCAGAAACATAGTTGTTGTAATCGGAAGAAATAAAATGTGTAGCACCGCCCATGATGAAACTGGGTTGAACAGAGGCGCCGGCATACCATTCCATTTTGTTATTCCCCGCGATCCTGAAGGCGAGTCCAATGGGAACCGAGAACTGGAAAGTGGTATTGTGAACAGTAACGGGATTTAATCCGTATGAATTGGAAAGCGTTGAGCTGTAGCTCGACAAGAAAGTATGTCCGTTATTGGGATCGTTCATCAACAAATTGGTAAGAATCGGGTGATTGGTGAGATCTGCATCCACTCCATAACTGGTATAGTTAACCTGAACACCTGCTTTTAAACGCAGGTTTTTTGCAAAGGAATAGGCAAGTCCAATACCCGCTTCAAGTCCGAGGGCAGGATGCTGACTAATTTTTTTATCTCCCGTTGACAAAGATTGGCCAAATGCTGCTGTTGGCATTACCGGGTTTATATCGGTACCCAGGGTGCGGTAGCCAATGCTTGGTGTAGCATACAATTCCATGGCCACTCGGTCTTTCCATTTGTTTTTGCCTGATTTATTGTACAGGGCATAGTCTTCGATCCATGCCTTATCGTCACTGGCTTTCAGTTTGTTGGTAGCAGCGTTTGTTACATTCAACAGCGAAGCAGTAAGATTTGCATCTGAAGTATTTGTTGATTTTATTGAATTGTTATCGTTGTTCAAATCTACATTCGTTTCTGTACCCTCGGTCATCGTATTCTGTGTAATGGTAGTACCGCTATTTGACTTGTTGTTATTCTCTGAAACTGAATTGGCATTACCGATACTGATGGTGGTAAAAATATTATCGCCGGTCACTACTTCGTTGTTACCATTTTTATGTTGACGATGCTTGGCCTTGTTGGTTACAGTGGAAGCATACAACTGCTTGTCCGATCCTTTTTTATTTGTAGCAAGCTCGTGGCGGTTGCCCAACTGAATTACAGGTTTGTTGTTGAGGCTGCTGTTTTCCTTGTTTTTACCAGAAAGAGTGCCTGAGTTATTTACAGCGGTAGAATTATTGTTAATTGAATTAGCGGTTGCGGGAAGATTGTTTATTTGTGTAGCATCTTCGGTCTGCGCGGTAGTACTGTTAAGGTTATCTGTTGCTGTGGAATTGGTTTGATTTGAATTATTAGCCTGATTGTTATTATTGCTGTTTTGTTTGGATGCTGCTACTATAGTTGTGCTTGCATTGTCGTTGGTATTCAGGTAACCTAGGAATAATAATACCAGCAGCATAAGCATACTCACCGCAATAGAAGGCCATTTCCGGCTAGGATGTAGATCATTGTAGATGCTATGCCAAACCCTTTTGGATGGATACATCCTGAACTCATCTGTTTTTTCTCTCAGCAGTTGTTCGAAATCGTCAGTATAAAAATTTTTCTCCATCTTTCACATAAAAGCATTTTGTAAAACCGGGTTTCAAATATTGGATAAAGTATGCTTGTTCACTTTAAAAATATCACCTTGGAGCTACGGCGGCATACAATGCAGCTTTGGGCCTTGGTTTATGAATGATCTTTTTCTTCACCAGTATCTCTTCTAACATCGCTTTTGCCCTGGTGTACTGGCTCCGGCTTGTACTTTCTTCAATATCCAGCAAGTGTGCGATCTCTTTGTGCGAAAATCCTTCAATGGCATACAGGTTAAGAACAGTTCGATAACCTAAAGGCAACATCCGGATACAATCCACCACTTGTTTGGCCTGCATGATCGAAGGGATCATATCTTCCTTCACATGAACACTGCTGGCATGAATAATATCTACACTATCAGCAAATTTTTTATTCTTCTTAAGGATATTGATACAAGTATGTACCACTATTCTCCTGATCCATCCTTCCAAGGCCCCTTCATTCCGGTATTGGTGCATTTGGGTAAATACCTTGATAAAACCCTCCTGCAACATATCCTCTGCATCTTCTCTATTCTTGGCAAAGCGGTAACAAACACCCAACATTCGGGGGCTAAAACGTGTATACAATGCCTCCTGGGCAGCGGCATTGTTCCTAAGACATCCGGCTAACATTAGCTCTTCTGTCATACTTGCTGGTTTGTTTTACCCTATAAATATAGACAAAATAGTATAAACTGATGCTGCTTGGGGAAATAAAAACAAACAGGTTAATAACTGCCCTAAACCGGTGGAAAAAAGCCAAAATCGACCATATAATTTAAATAGCGCACATAAAAACAGCCATATAATCAGATAGTTATATGGCTGCAGTAAAAATCTTCCCCAAGAAGAGGGGATCAATCTTATTTTATTTTGAAACCGGTTTTTTCTTGATCAGGCTATCGGGAGGATATACTGATTTTATGCTATCTCTTAAGCTGTTGGTCCAGTTGGCTACGGCCAGTTTTTCTGCATCGGTTAATTTCGCAGTACTATGGATCCAGGTATAGGAGGAAATGGGCATGCCTCCTTCTTTTACTTCTTCATTTATTTTATCCAGTTTACGGTATTGACGGCCAATAGAGTATCCGGCAAATTCAGAGAAATTAAGTTCTTTTTTCCCTTCTTTCACATGATCAGCCAGCCACCAGGCTACGGGTTGAATATTATTATACCAGGGGTATTCGGTATTGTTACTATGACAATCGTAGCAGGCTTTTTTGAAGATCGCCTGTACTTCATCAGGTACCTGATGAACGGTGGTAATGTCCTTTGAATATGCTTCTGGGCCTACGGCTTTGTTCTTTGCCGGATGAAAGAACTGGATCGCCACAAAAGCGATGAATAAAAGCAGGAACAATGTTTTCAGAATTTTTTTTAACATGGTGGTTAATTTTAAGTGGATATGATGATTTAGGCTGTCAGGATTTGACCGGTCATTTCAACGGGTACGGGTAAACGCATTACGGTTAAGATGGTTGGCGCAAGATCGCCCAGTTTTCCCGGACTGAGTTTTCCTTTCCATTCCTTGTCGATGATGAAGAAGGGCACCAGGTTCAGCGAATGTGCTGTATTGGGT
>Ga0194043_1002262_pt1 | contig 10656 bp, 3 predicted proteins | sample JunL4415m_MetaG_FD_161274 | JGI IMG/M metagenome (GOLD analysis project Ga0194043, IMG submission 161274) | Anoxic zone freshwater microbial communities from boreal shield lake in IISD Experimental Lakes Area, Ontario, Canada - Jun2016-L442-15m | ecosystem: Environmental > Aquatic > Freshwater >...
GCTCGGCCAGTTCTTTCTTTCCGCGTGGCATGGAATGCCCTCCTTTGGTTTTGACACCACCAGATTATCGCTCTGGAAGTGGTGCCGTTTAAGGGGGGCAGGTCACCGGAGAGTCGTCACCCACTCTGAACCAAACCAGTCCTCAAGCTTGTCTAGCTCAACGAGCGAGGCTTGCTGGGCGTGATGAAGCTCGAGGCCCGCCAGTAGTCCCGCCACTGTGCTGGAGACACACGCCGCGTCTCCAGATGCAAGTGCTTCTCGGATCTCTTGCTGTGCAGGACAAGCACTGAGTCGGCTTGCGACGTCCTGAGTAACTCGCAGCACGGCAAGAGGCAGGTCGAAGTCTTCGCCTGACATGGAGCCTATTACGCGGAGACGACCGTCCTCCCCTTCCATCCGCTGCTTTTTCCGATGAAGCCACGTCACGACTATGAGCTTGCGAATAGTGGAGGGAATAACATCCCGTGACAACGCACGTAGTACTGCCTGCGATCCCGTGAGGTGCTTGAACCCAGCACGTAGTAGTTCTGCGTCGGCACAGTACAGGGCTGCGTCAACTGACTGGTAGACGCTCAGTGTTGGCAGAGCATCCACGATGCCCCGCACGACATCGGCAAACGCCACTCCCTGGGAGTGTGCCTCTTGGCACTTCTGAACAAACCCAATCCCAAACCACTTCGCACAGGCAGCCAATGCCTCCTGTGACGCCAGTGTGGCTCGTGAGTAGGCCACTGCCGCTTCAAGGGCATCAAGCGACTCAAGGAGCTTGCCCCGCGAGCCACTCGTGAGGCTGGCATGAAGGTCGCCTGTAACCGGACAAGCCAGAAGGGCCTCGCTGATGTCGCGGCCGCCAAGCAGCGTTCCGAGAGCCTCTTCCTGCTCAGCCTGCGATCGGCACTCCCCAAGGCTGCCAAGAAGGCTGTTGTGAGCGGTGAGCAGGTGCCTTTGAGCCGCACACCATGCCGTCATCATCAGAGCCTTGATGCTGTCGGCGTTGCCCAGGCTTGCCTTGGTCGGAGCTCCTGAAAGCCCGCCTACAAGCGGCAACGCTGCGGAAACAGCCGGGCTTGAGTGCTCGAGCTTACTACGAACACGCTGGTAAGCCGACAGGGTCGGCAGTGCCGCTCGCAGTGCGTTCAGTTCGGACATCGTGCCACTGCCTGCCCGAACATGTTGCCTGAGGTTATGAATCCAGGACGGCTGAAACCATTTTTCGCACGAGACTATGGCCTTGTCAGATGCACGTACGGCTCGGGCATGCACTACTGCAATTCGTGACTCATGCAGGGCATCCGAGACACGACTTGGCAGCCCTGAAGCCAGAGCTTCTAGGAAGAGTTCCGGTGTCGGGCAAGCGTTCAGGTATTCGCGGATACGTCTTGTAGCCTCGATACCTTCAAGCAGCGTGCCGACGCCTTGGGCATCGAGGCCACCCATCGACTCAAGGCCAGGATGGGCAGTTTCTAGATGCCGCTTGCGTGCGAGGAGCCTGTGCTGCCGAAACACCGCCTGCATAACGGCTTTACGATCGTTTGGGGGAACCTTGCGAAGCGATTCTCGTATGGCCGTCAGTGCTCCAAGTGCTTTCAGGGTGAGCGGCTGGAATCCCGCCACGCGATCCCTGAAGGACTGCACTTTGTCGATTTGTCCGACGGCTTCGGCAAGTCTCGCAACTGCATGGTCGTCCTTCGGGCTCGGCGTGTTGCTCTCAATGCTCGCTTTACGCTCAGCAAGCCATGAAGGAGCCATGTACGGCATGATTGCCTGCAGGGCAGCAAGGCTTCCCTCTTTGGCCGCATGGGCGGCAGTGACATCACGCACCACTTCAACGAACCGCCGTAAGGCCGCTGGCGTGGCGTTCTGCAGCAGATGCTGGCGATTAAACGTTGCGGGACATCGGGCTACGGCAGCTCGCAGTCCATGGGCAGCCGGAAAGAACTCGCATAGTTGCTGCAGATGCACGTCAAGCTGCAGCCCGATCACAGCTGGGGCTGGCACGCCGGCCGAGGTAAGCAGCGTGGAAGCTCGGTGGTGAATACTTTGGACCGCACTCGCAGCCTTCATGTGCTCTGCGAGTGCGTCATGCGAGAGTTTATGTTGTGATGTGGCGGACTCCTGTTGCCACGTCGCCAGAAGCTTGCGTGCCGCCCGGTTGCTCGGGCTCAAGAAGCCCAGCAGACTCCGGCGGCGTAATGTGGCGACGGCCGATGCCAGATTGGCCAGGGTCTCTGGGGGTGTCTGACAAAGACGGTCAAGGACAGGCTGCTTGTATTTCGACAGTCCGAGCTCACGAAGGTCCAAACGGAGTTTCTTAAGCTCACTGAAAAGATGCTCCGCAGAGCTCTTGCCCGTCGGTCCTCGGTCGTAAGTCTTGTAAGCGACAGCGAGAAATGCCGCGAGGTCGGCGGGCACAGATGCCAGGGTCTGCCCATACTGATTGAGCCATGTGCGTGCAGCCTTAGCATCGGCGACTTGCAGTGACTGCGGACACCGAGCAGCCAATGCGAGACGCTGTCGTTCCGCCTCCGCAAGTTGATGCAAGCCATCCCTTAGTCGAGCTGCGTGCGATGCATCACGCGGGAAGCCAGCTAAGGACTCGAGCAGTACCTTATCGACGCTGGATTCCAGCCACACTTCCGCTGCCGACATACTCTCCCGCACGACTTGGGCTGCAAGTGCATCCGGCACAGACACAAGCAGGTGCTCAAGTGTCGCAACATAGGGCAAGGGCTGTGGGCTAGCCGCGTACACAGCGTTGAGCTGCTGAAGGACGCCTTCATAGCGGTCGAGGAAATCGCCCTGCATAGCAACCGGAAGCAGGCGACTTGCCGTATCAGTCTGTGAATCAAATGCTTCGATTAGGCGGGGGCCGGCTGACTCAAGCCAAGCAGCAATGGGCTCTGGATCTTGAGGCGTCCGAGCCCTGTGGCCGGGAGGACCAAGTACGACCCGGGCCTCCTCGGCAGTCAGCAACGCCTCAAAATTGGTCCGAAAATCATCACATGTGTGCTCATCACCCGCAAAAGTTTTAAGCACCCGCAATGGATTGTTTTCGAAGTTCGCTGCACGCCAGAGGGGGGCAAGGGCTATGCAGTCGTCGGTCACAGTTGTGACTTCCGCGTCGGAGAGTGGACCGATGACTTCCTGTAGCCTAGAGAGTAGTTGCTCGTCCACGTCAGGCAGCGGTCCACAGGCCAGCGAGTGCTGCAGCAGACGCATGTACGCAGACACTACGGCCGGGGTCTCAAACAACGACAAGCGAGACGCCACTTCCGTAAGTCGCGTTTCGCTAACGGAGCGGAGAAGCGATCCGTATTTGTCGAGCCATGCAGCAAGCGGCATGGAGTCTTTGAGGCTCAGTGCAAGTCGGCTGGGTGGCCCGAGAGCGGCCCGGGCCTGTTCGGCTGACAGCAACGCGGAGATGTCGTTCCTGAACAAGCCGTGTGTCTGCTCATCGTTTCCGAAGGGCGATAGAACCCTCAGCGTCGTGTCTTCGTAGTCGGCGTCGAGCCAGGCAAGAACATGCTGTGCCATTTCTTCGGCCAAGCGATCCACCGCTGCCTCATCACACTTCTCGACGAACTTCTGAAGAGATTCCGGGACCTCTAAGCGGGGCAGGACAGCCTTGGACAGCGTGGTAAGTCGTTGGAGCGTGTCGATGTACGGCGAACCGTATACGTCGGGCTCAAATACGCCGCCCAACTCAGCAAATGCACGCACCTGCTCTGACGACAGACTCGTTAAACATGTTGCGTGTGCTTCAAGCCATGGAGCCAGTTGGTCAGGATCGCCTGACTGGATCACGTGGTCATATTTCTGCGTAATGGCTGTGCGGTGCCGTTCAGCTGCGTCAAAGCCCTCCAAAGCGGACTGGATGGCTAGGCTTGCGTTCTGTTCCCATGCAGAGTCCTTCAGCACGTGCAGCGGGCTGCTCTCGTAGTGAGCCGCAAGCCATAAAGATGCGTGTTTTCCGCAAAGGCTCGCAAGAGCATCAGCGTGATCAATGCTCAGCGGGGCGAGCAGTTCATAGAGGGCTGGTATCGCCAGAGGATTGCGGCAGTTTCCCCGCTGCAATGAAAGCAGCGACTCCACAAGTGTGCAGTATTGGTCACCAACATTTCCTTCACGAAACACGGGCAGCAGGGGAACGGCCTCCGCAAGTTGTGAGTCTGTGAGGTTCTCGAGACGGCCACGGTGCTTACTGAGCCAGTCGTTAAGCCCTTCAGGCGGTGGATTTGGAAGCGAGGCGTTTCTTATCTCTGGCAAAGAAGCCCGGAATAGCTCGGCAGACTGGAACGTCTCTAATGCCGAACGAAATTCTGCAATAGTCGCGTCGTCATGAGGAAACTGCAGCGTTGCCGAGAGGGGACTGTTCTCATAATCGGCTTCAAGCCACTGTGCGGCGACCGCACCGCAGGACTCTTCAAGGTCCGCGACTGCGACATCCGTTTGATCGGCAAACAGCCTCCGAAGACCTGTAGCATCGGGAGGCTTGCGAGGACCGCCTTCCTCGAGAGCGATTAGGTCTGCAAGAACTTGGCGATACGACCGGCCGGAGACTTCGTCTACGTGTGCAGCGGCGTGATACTGGCCATCGATTTGCGATTCCAGTTTCTCGATTTGCGACGCGAGTCCTGCTGCCTCCCGCTCGTTATGCCGGGCATCAGCGGGATTCGCGTCAGCGATTGTGTCGAGTTGCTCCCGTATCGCCCGCAAAAGGGACTGCCGGTCCTTCACGACATTTGTGACCATCGCGAGGCGGTTTTCGAGGCCTTCCGCCACGAGCCGCTTTCGGACCACTTCAAGAGCAGGGAGTTTCTGGCAGACAATCAGGACGCTTTTTCGGTGACCGATGCAGTCCGCCACGAGATTCACGATTGTCTGGCTCTTGCCTGTTCCGGGCGGCCCCTGAATCAGCAGCCCGGGGGCAGAGCGTGCCAGTGCAATCGCTTCTTCCTGTGACGGATCGCTGTGCGTGATCAGGAACTTGTCAGAGATAGGGACGTGCGTGGTCCCATCACTGGCGTTCTTGGCGGACTCGGGCCTTAGTTCCGTAACCCGAAGCATGGGCTCAAGTGCTGTGTTTTCAGGAGGCCGCTGCTTGAGCTGTCGGAGATCTTCGACGATTGACTGCCCCATGAACTCCATGTGAAACAGCACCGCACTGCAGATGCAGTGTTCTTCGCCCGCAGCGACGCCGCTGAGATCACGGGGGAGTGGCTGTAGGGTACGGCCCGCGGGGGCGACTTTGATGCCAAATGCGTCAACAATATCCCCAAGCTTCGCCACCGATCGCATCAATACATCGTCGGCGATCGCCTGCCAGTCTTTTGCCCCCTCTAGCCCAAACATGCCGGTAAAAGCCGGATTGAGGAGCACCTCTCGGCCTTCGCTGTCAAAAGCGAGGGAAAAGTCACCCCGACTGCCAACTTGGCCAACCACTTTGACCGGCCAAAGCAGGATTGGAGCGAGACGGGGAGCGGACTTTTCGGCTCGATCTCGGCGTAGGAGAAACGGAAATCCTATGTAGGTCCCGTTGATGCCCGTGTCTCTCTGGTACTGCAGAGTACGGCTTAGCAGGTTCCGCATCCGCCTTTCTGGGCCGTCCGGGTGTTCGAACGGCTGAGCGTCCAGACGAAACGTTCGGTCCGACCTCTGCAGGAGGTTCTCCAGCAAGGCGGCAGCCGAGTCCAAGTCCTGGGCCAGCTCGACAACGTCAATGCGGGGCGTTGTTTTGGCAATCGTCATCTTGACAAGTTGGCCACGCAGAATCGCCCCGGACACTTTCTTTTCGAAAAAGTCGAGGACCGACGAGACATAGTCCTGATGCGGCGGCTTTGCCCATTGCCCGGGAGGAAGATCTAGGAGTAGTAGGGCGCTTGCGAACGGCAGCCGCCGCTCAAGGCGGAACTGATCGGCCCAAGCATCGCAGCGTTCTTGGCCGCACCTGGCAAAGCCAGCTATCCGTTCGTCGAGCAACGAGTAAAGCTCGCGGCGGGGACTGGCGAGGTGACTTCTGATGTCTTCCGTTGCGGGGATGGCAATCCCATATCGAGAGGCAAGGCTACTGACTTCCTGAATGATTTCTTCGCATGAGCGAAACTGATCGAGGCTAGCTGCCAGCAAAAGAATGAGGTCTTCATCTGAATATTGCTTGCGGGCGATGGTCGATGACAGGCTTGGATGTGAGGCGTCAGGAAAGTCATGCCGGCGTCCCTCCCACGCAGCAGCGAGCTTCGCCCGAGATGTAGACAGAGCGAGAACCTGAAACGCTTCTTCATCAAGCGTTACCTCGAGTGTCTGAGCCCGAGCACGAATCGCTGCCGCTCGCTTGGCGAGCCTTTGAAGCCAGTTGTCCGTTTGCAGGCCGTACTGACTCAGCAGATTCGGTATCGGGCCAGAAACTAACTCGTAGCCAGCAGAAGGGTTATTCAGCAGCCAAGCGGGATTAACGATTGCTTCTTCAAGAATCAGCGGCAGCTGCGGATTCAGTATCTGCAGTGCAACGCCAAGCCGAAGTCCCACGGCTGGCTCAACCCTTTGGCTTAAATCCCGCAGGCTTGATACCGTTCTGCCATCAAGTTCAAGGCCTTCCGCCCAACGGGCTATCTGCCCATGAGCCAAGAGTTCGCAGGCGTCGGCCCAATTGGCGGCCCGAGAAGCATCAATCGCGAATCGTCGTGCGTCCGTGTAAGCCTTGCCGCCAAGCGAAAGCGTTGGACCGGTCTCGCGGGCCGTTCCACTACTTTGGTCTTTGGTGACAGGCGGAGTTTCGCCATCCAGCCACGCCCGGACTTCCTTCCACTGCCATCTCTGAGAGCGATCGACGGTCAGGAGCCCGTGTATGAGCAGTTCCAGGCGTGGATCGAGGCCTTGCGGGATCGGAGCTCCATTTGCGTTGACTTGAATCAGAAAGAGCTGGTCGTTGATCCCCGCGAAGCACTGACCCCGGGTAAGGCTTCCCAGCAAAATGATGCCAAGGCTCCACCAATCAGAAGCAGAGGCAACGCCACCCATGATTGCCTCGGGGGCCGTATAGCGATTGACTTCGAGCGGTGACTCCACGTCCAGATCAAGGTCGGAGAGCCTACCCGATTCGAACCCCGTGATGACGACGTCCAGGGGTTCCCGTGACCGGATAAGGATTTTCTCAGGACTCAACGCCCGATGCCTTAGCCCCACGTCCATAAACGAGGCCAAAGCTTTGCCAATTTCCTCGACTAGGCGTCGGATCGTTGTTGTGTCGCTCGGGTCTATCTCCAGTGTCGCGAGACTGCCACCAAGGATTTCCTCCGCTACCTCGTAAGCCTGTTTTTCCCATCGCCCAAACTCCAGCAGTTCGGCAATGTGGTCCCGAGGAACCCGCTTCTGCAGTGCCTCGTAGACCGTCGTGTCTGGTTCGGAACCCGGGCTGTACAGCGTTAAGACAGCCTCGCGACCGTCTACGTGGCGGCGAACCCGATAGCGAGTTTGCACGCTTCCCTCGACGGGAACTTCACTGAGCACAACCCAGCCGGCAATCTCTCGCTCCAGTGGGACAGCTTGCAGTTCGCTATTGCATTCCGGGCAAATGAGATCGCCTGCACTGACTGCATGCCCATTCGGGCAGCGAAGCTGTGCGTCATTGGATTGGCCACCCGCCCCAACGGTTGTCGGATTACTACTGCTTGCCTCATGACCATCCCGGATTTCCTCGCTGGTCAAATCCCAACAGCAGGGCACTCCGTTGATGTCATTCGCACAGACAACTTCCTCGACACCACGATTGCTGCCGCACTTCGGACACAGGCGGTACGGGACGGACATGCTCATCGAATGGTGTGCTCAGTAGTACGGCTGACGGTGCCCTGTGCCGCCAAAAGAGCCTGAAGTCGCTCCAGATCACCACGACGGGGAATTCCTGTCATCCACGCCGTGCCGTCTTCGTCGACCATGACATCAAGCTGGTCGTCCCGCCGATCCCGTGGCCTCTGAAACTCAGCGAAACGCTCTCGCCCCAAGTCGGTAAGCGTGTGGAGTTGTTGGTTGTCGCTACCCATGAGCGGACGCGTCTGGGAGGCCGTCACGTCAAACGGCTCAGAGATAACCGCGTCGACCAGCCCCTGCCACTGCTCAAGCCATGGGATAAGCGACGCGAATGGAAGGCCGGAATAGACCAGCACATCACTGCCGGGCTTCAGGACTATTGGCAGACCTCCCAAAAGCTCTCCCAACGCCTCGGGCTGTTCGAATGGCTCGCCCCCCGAAATCGTCACGCCATCTGCTGCTTGGACGTATTCAGACACCGATGACAAAAGCTCGGCCACAGTGATGCGGTCTGACTTGTGATGCCAAGTATCCATCGATATGCAGCCCGGACAACGGATACTGCACCCTTGAAACCAAATGCCAACACGGTTTCCCGGGCCTAGCGTCGTGACCGGGTAATGAACACGCGATATTGCAACAAGGTGGCTCACGGCTGCAGCCTTTCAGCGTGGCTCGATCGTCAAGGTTGTCACTGCAGCGTCATCGATGCCAGCCACTGTCCAACGCGATCCTGGTTGGGCATCCCGGTCAAAAAGACAGCGGGCCAGAGGATTGACCAGATGAGACTCGACCTGATTGCGAATGCCACGCCCGCCGTTTGAAAGATCGGCGAGACAACGATTCTCAAGGCAGTCACGAACGGGCTTGGTGATCTCGACTTGGATTCCAGCGGCCTCAAGGTCCCGAATCGTGGCGGCGACCATTTGCTCAAAAATCTCCCGAGCGATGGCCGGACGAATGAAGTCAAAGACAATGACGTTTTCACCGATCCGGTTCAGAATCTCTGGACGATTCAGCACTGTCTTGAAGTGACGATCTATTTCCGCCCGCACTTTCGCTTTTACAGCGTCAGGCGGCTCATCTTGCGAGACGTTTAGGACTCGATTGCCATCAGCATCAAGTCTGTAGATACCGAGATTTGATGTGAAGATGATGAATGCTTCCGAGAAGTAGACCCGGTCTCCGCGGCCGGACGTCAGCACGCCGTCATCGAGGATCTGCAGGAACTTATCGAGAATCCGCGGGTGGGCTTTCTCGATCTCGTCAAACAGAATGACGCTGAATGGCTTTTCACGAACGGCGTTGGTGAGTTCGCCGCCAACGTCGTAGCCCACGTAGCCGGGGGGAGCTCCGATCAGCCGCTGATCCGAATGCTCGGCCGAGAACTCAGACATATCGAATCTGATATACGCCGACTCATCGCCGAACAGCAGACTCGTGATCGTCTTTGCCAGTTCCGTTTTGCCGACACCCGTAGGGCCTGCCAGGAACGTGACACCTCTAGGCCGACCGCCACGCTTCGAGGCTCCAACCCCAGTGATCGCACGCTTGATGATGTCGAGTGCATGGGTGACTGCGTGCTCCTGCCCGCGGACTCGCTCAGAGATGGTGGCTTTTGCGTTCCGAATTTTCTCCCGGTCGATTTTCCGCCACTGGTCATCTGTAACACCAACCTTGTAGCGGCGAACAGCGTCTGAGATGCGGTCAAATGAGAGCCCCTCGTTTCGCCCGAGCTGAGCGATCGCATGAAGGTCGGCAAGAAGCAGCCCCTCGGTCTCGTCGACAAAGTCTTTCTCCGCGGCGTGTAGAGCCTCACTAGTAGCCGCGTTAGCTCCAAGCAACGTCTTCAGAAGGGCTGGGATCACCGCACGACGGGCAATGTTGTCTGGCTTCGCCACTGGAATATGGCGAACCTTCGGATTACCAAGCAAAAGCCAATCGGGCAGATCGCCCTCCTTATCGACGATCCAAACCACCGTGTTGAAAAATGGCTTGCCATCTGGGCCAACTGGTCGAGCCCTTGCGGTTGCCGAAAATACCGCGGCCCGAGAGAAGAATGGGTGCTCGTCTCGGGACAGTGAGTCGCTTCGAACAATGAGCCTCGAGGCAAAGTCACAAATCACCGCAACTGGAGCCCCTTCGGCGAATATGACCCGCTCGAGGATCGCCCCTAGCGAGACCAGATCTGTCGCTGAATTGGCTTCGGTTTCACAACCAAGCCGGGTTAGCACTTCATTCGCGGGCTGCAGGGTGCCGGTTTTTGATATCAATTTGGCCCCGCGAACACAGTCGAGGGAGACCACGTCGGTATATCCCGCGGCGTACAACTCCCGAGCGATGGCTGCCTGCAACGGTATCGTGCTGAAAATGCCAGGCTGGACTTCATATGCCTGCAAATCCTGAACGTTTCCGGACAGAACGAACTGGCTTTTGAGTGGCAGAAACCTGAGCAAATCCCGCAACCAACGGGGCTTCGACTCTGCGACTACTTCCTGTCCAGGAACCACATGCCCAGATGTCGGCTTAGCTGCGTTGTGGACGTTTGACGGTGCTGGCTGGGTCATGAACTGCAAGTCCTGATTTTCGCTGGAACTACGCTGCCGTCACGGCCGTACTTTCGAGGGGTATCTTGCCATCCGTTTGAGGGTGTCGCCAGAGCCATGCAGGGGACAGGCGAATCTTGGTGAGCCACTACTGCCTCACCACCGTCGTTTTGCCCTCGGTCCACGGGTTGCCGCTCAACGCCCCCAGCACACAGAAGAAATGCAGGATCAGCCCGGGCAGGATGAGGGCCACGTAGCCCATACTGACAAACACGAACCAGACGATCCCGTTGATAATCTGCCC
>Ga0194043_1002266_pt1 | contig 10651 bp, 8 predicted proteins | sample JunL4415m_MetaG_FD_161274 | JGI IMG/M metagenome (GOLD analysis project Ga0194043, IMG submission 161274) | Anoxic zone freshwater microbial communities from boreal shield lake in IISD Experimental Lakes Area, Ontario, Canada - Jun2016-L442-15m | ecosystem: Environmental > Aquatic > Freshwater >...
GGGTTGAGCAGGAAGTACGCGTACTCCGCAACGGCGGCACTCGCTCGTTGGCCAAAGACATGAATCCAGCCTTCGCCAGACTCGAGCAGGGCGGCAGCACGGTCGAGCGTGACCGGCGGCGTGTTGGCCGAGACCGTACGCAGGTCTCGTTCGACGGCCTCGAGCCAGCGATCCACGAGCGTTCCCGACCCGGCGACCTCGGGTTCAAGGTCGGTGCCTAGGCGGTCGCGGATGCCGACCTGAAGGGCCTCCTGCAATCCGCCAAAACCGCCGTAGCCAAGACGCGCACCAAACCGGACGACTGCAGCTTTTGAGACGCCTGCCGAAATGGCCAGTGCGTCGGCCGAACCAAAGGCCACGCCTGTGGTGTCGCGCAAGACGGCCTCGGCGACGCGCTGGTCGTTTGGCGAGAGCTCCTCGAGACGATCGCGGATGCGATCCAGTGGATCTTTACCCTGCTCGGTCACGCCGCGACCCTACCAGACCCCGGCGCGTACCCGCAGTCCGGTCGGTACGGTTCGCGTATGGCGCGCATCTTCTCGGGCATCCAACCCACCGGCGATAAACACATCGGCAACTACCTCGGTGCAATTCGTCACTGGGTTACCGGCCAGGCCGAACACGACTGTCTCTACAGCATCGTTGACCTGCATTCAATCACCGTGCCGGTCGAGACCAGCGGCATTGCGAGACGCCACACTTTCGTTAGCAACCTTGCTCTTCGCCGCTGGTCTCGACCCCTCGAAATCGACGCTTTTTGCTCAGAGCCACGTCTCCGAACACATGGAGTTGGCCTGGTATCTCAACTGCACAGCCACGATGGGTGAACTACGGCGGATGACACAGTTCAAGGATAAGTCGGGCGGACAGGAGTCGGTCTCGGTCGGGCTCTTCGACTACCCCGTCCTCCAGGCTGCGGATGTCTTGCTCTATCAGGCGGGCCTCGTTCCGGTCGGCGAAGACCAACGCCAACACCTCGAGCTGATGCGCGATATCGCGATCCGTTTCAACGGACGTTACGGCGACACGTTTGTCGTGCCCCAAGCACAAATCCCTCCGACTGGTGCACGCATCGTGGACCTGCAGGAGCCGACCAAAAAGATGTCGACCACCGGTGGCACCGAACAGGGCACGCTGCTCTTGCTCGACACGCCCGCGCGTCTACGCAAGAAGGTGATGTCGGCGGTGACCGACTCCGATGGCGTCGTGCGCGCCGACAGCGAGAAAAAACCGGGTATTACGGGTCTCCTGTCGTTGCTCTCGGCGATCGAGAACGTTCCGATCGCGACACTCGAAGAGCGCTACGACGGCAAAGGCTACGGCGATTTTAAGAAGGACGTGGCCGAGGCGGTTGTCACGCTGCTCGAACCGCTTCAGGCGCGACACGCCGAATTGGCTGCCGATCCCGGCGAGGTCGTTCGGTTCTTGAAGATTGGCGCCGACCACGCGCGTTCGTTGGCTGTGCCGACGGTTGAGCTCGTGCGCGATCGCATCGGCTTCGCGCCGCGCGGTTAGCCGAAGCGTTCGCGTGAGCGTCGCGCGAGTCGCGCCATCGTCCCGGGTGCGATTGCCTGTGCCACGCCCGCAACACGCCACCATTCCGGCTGAAACGACTCAGAGCGGCGACGATCGAGGGCTCGCAGGATCGACTCTGCACACCTGTCATCGTCAATCACGGCATGCCGCAACCAGCGATGACTCCGTAGACGGTCATGCGGAAACGCGGCGGTCGCAACCGGGCCGGGGTTCGCCGTCAACACGTGTATGCCGACGGCGGCTGCCTCCACATGGAGACCACGAGACCAGGCAATCGCGGCGTGTTTCGCGGCCGCGTAATGTGGAGCCGAGCCCGTCGCCACGGTTCCCGCCACGCTCACGACATTGACAACCGACCCGCGAGCGGCCAACAGGCCGGGCCACGCTGCCGCAGTCACACGAACCATCGCGAGGTAAAGCAGATCGATCGCGCGTGACGCCTCGTCTGGGTCGTGCTCGATCAGCGGCGTACGGAACGGGCCGCCTGCGTTATTGATTAACAGACGGATTCGCTCCTGCTGCGCCAGTCGATCCGCCAAGACACCCACACCGGCGGCGGTCGAAAGATCAGCGACCAGCGTTTCACAATCGAGTTCGTCTCCAGCGGCTACGAGACGCTCCTCGCCGCGGGCGACCAAGAGCAATTTCCCGTCCGGTCGGGCGAGTCGGCGAGCCAGCGCAAGCCCGATTCCGGCCGAGCCACCCGTTACGACTGTGAGGTCCCCGTCACCCATTGGTAGAGGAGCGTACCCCGCGCACGGTACACTCGGGGCGTGAGCCACGTTCCTGACCCGGAGCGCCGTGTCGAAATCACGGTTTCCACCCGCACCCTGTTGCGGGTGATGCTGACCGCAACCGCATTTCTACTGGTGATCTACGTGTTCTGGCAGGTACGAGAAATTGGTCAACTCGTGCTGATTTCGGCCTTCTTGGCGTTGGCACTCAATCCGCTCGTGACGGTGATTGAACGCAAGATTGGACATCACCGCGGTATCGCCTCGGTGATTGTGGTGCTCGGTGTGATCATTTTCCTCATCGCGTTCCTCAGCGCATTGCTCACGCCGCTGTACGAAGAGACACGATCGTTTGCAACGCGGGCGCCCGCGTTGATTGACGAACTGCGCAACTGGGGCCCCTTCCACAACCTGGATGCCCGCTACAACGTGATCCAGCGCCTGAGCGATGGCGCGTCCGAATACTCAAATCGGCTGCCCGCCCAGGCCGGCAGCCTCCTTGGCGTCGCCACAGCAGTGGTCACAGGCTTTGGCAAGAGCCTGACCGTGCTGTTCATGACGCTGTTTCTTCTCCTTGAGATCCCGCGTTTTCTGCGCACCATCACCGAGCTCTTGCGCCCCGGGCATGCCGACCGCTCGCTGGAGGTATTTGATCAGGTCAACGGCACGATCGCTCGCTGGACTGCAGGTGTGCTGTTTATCGCTGCCATCGCTGGCACATTGACGGGAGTCACAGCGTGGATCTTGGGCGTGCCGTTTGCGCTCGCCTTGGGCCTGCTGGTAGCGCTGCTCGACGTGATCCCACTCGTTGGCGCCACGCTCGGATCCACCGTGGCTGTCTTGGTCGCACTGACGACATCGCTGACAGCCGGAATCATCATGTTGGTTCTGGCGGTGGTCTATCAGTTCATTGAGAACCACATCATTCAGCCGGTGGTCATGCGCAAGAGCATCGACGTCTCGCCCTTTATCGTCGTCGTCAGCGTGCTGGTCGGGGCATCGCTCCTTGGCATCATTGGCGCACTTTTGGCAATCCCAGTGGCCGGTTCGGTCCAAGTCGTATTGCGACGTGTACTCGACGTACGCCGCCAGCGAATCGCCGCGGAGCGGCAGTTGATGCTTGACCTCGAAGGCAGGCGTGGAGATACCATCGGAGACAACCCGTGAGTGAGCGACTACAGATCCAGATCGTTTCGGACTTTCTCTGCCCGTTCTGCAAGATTGCGAGCGAACGCGCAGCGTGGTTGGAGCGCGAGTTTGACGCACAGATCGAATGGCTGCCGTGGGATCTTCATCCGGAGTATCCGGCTGAGGGCATCCCCCGCTCCGAGTTGATTGCGAAGTACGGCGCGGAGCATTTCGCCAATGTTGCGCAGATGTTCGAGGACTGCGGCTTTGCCTACGCGCCGAACCCCGAGCGCGTGCCGAATACGCACCTCGCCCTGGAGCTGGGAGAGCTTGCGCGTGCGGCTGGTCTCCATGCCGAATACCACGACGCCGTCATGGTTGGCATGTGGGAGCAGGAGCTCGACGTTGCCGATCCAGCGGTGATCAGTGCCATCGCCGTTGGTGTCGGTCTTGATGCTGATGCGGTTGCTGAGGCAATCGAATCGCGGCGCTTCCGCGCCCACGTCCTCCAGTGCACCGAAGAGGCTCACTCTGCAGGGATTACGGGAGTCCCAGCCTTCATCTTCGAGGAGCGCTATCTGCTGATGGGCGCGCAGCCACATGCCGCGTTTGAGAAGGTCATCGCTCAGGTGCGAGAAGACCAAGCAGAGGCAGCAGCCGAACGCTAGGAATCGAACATATGTTCGATTAGACTAGGGGCATGCTGCTTGCCCTTCTTCTGCCACGCCTCTCACTCAGCGTTGCACTCACGGCGCAACCACAGCCGCCTGATGTACCTGTTGCGGTTGGACCTCCACCCTTTGGAGAGCCACGCATTGGCCTGCCTTCCGCGCTTGCCGAAGCCAGTGGCGTTCGCAGCGGGATGCGTCTTTCCGCAGCGTTGACACTCTGTCCTGGACTCGTCCTGGTGCCACCCGACCCAGTCGGAGTGCAGCTGCGGGCAGCACGACTAATCCACGATATCGCCGCGTTGGGTCTCCCGGTTGAGGAGATTGGCAGTGGACGTGCCCTGGTTGATGCCGAACCTGGCCTGCGCCTGTACGGCGGCCCTCAACGACTCCTTCAACGCCTGCACGATATTGCGCCTGACGAGGCGCTACAGATTGGCGCAGCACCATCGCGTTTTGCCGCCTTGATGGCTGCACGACTTGCGCGTCGCCGGCCACGCGTACTTGGACATGACGATGTGCAGGAGACAATCGCACCGCTGTCTGTTGCCCTACTCCACGAGGATGGCGGCACACCAGCAGAGATCTGTGAGGCTCTAACCCTGGTTGGCATTGATCGACTTGGTGGGCTGGCGTCGCTTAATCGTCTAGCAGTCCGCGATCGCTTTGGCCCAGAGGGAGTACGCGCCTGGCAGATGGCGCGCGGCGAGGATGGTGGCGCGATCGACCCGCGCCAGCCTCCACCACTCCTCCGCGCCGAACTCGTGCCGGGTGAGCCAATCGCAACCGATCACGCTCTCGAGCAGGCACTTGAATTGCTCCTCAAGCGTCTCCTCAACGACCCCGCGCGCGGAACAGCCGAACCGCGTCTACTGCGGCTACAGGCACGCCTGATCACCGGCGAGTCCTGGCTCTGCGAAGCGCCCTTACGCGAGCCGTGCGGCGACCACGAGCGACTGCTCCTGGCGCTGCTCCCGAAAGCACGACGACTACCGGCCCCGGCCGAGCGCATCGCCATCAGCTTTGCCGAGCTAGCACCGGGAGCACATCAGCTAGCGCTCCTCGACCCAGCTGGGGTCGAGCGAGAACAACGCCTTGACGATGCCGCCGCGCAGGTTCGCTCAGCACTCGGCTCCAGCGCACTGCTTCGCGTCGTCACGATTGATCCGACCAGTCGCCTACCCGAACGACGCTACGGATTGACTGCCCGATGAGCAGCCTCTTGCACGGGCTGGCGTCGCAGACACCGCAACCCTGTCGCGTCACACTCGATGCGCGCTTCTATCCAACCAGCGTCGATGGTCGCGGAGTCATTTCCGTCCTCGAGGAGTGGCGCGTAGAAGAGGGTTGGTGGAGCACGCCCTACCGACGACGCTACCTCTCTGTGGCGCTCGCAGATGGACAACTCCAGACGATCTTCGAGGACCGCCGTAACCCGGGCCAATGGTGGCGACATGGCCGCTAGTGCGTCGTACGTGGAGTTGCATTGCCATTCGGCATACTCCTTTCTCGATGGCGTAGCCCAGCCGGATGAATTGGTCGACCGAGCCTCTGCCCTTGGCTACTCCGCCCTGGCCTTGACGGACCACGACAACCTCTGTGCAGCGCTGCCGTTCGCCCATGCGGCCCAGGCCGCCGGGCTGCGGGCAATTACAGGCTGCGAGCTGACAGTCTCGGATGCCGGCCAGGCGTTTCATCTCGTGCTGCTTGCCGAAACACGTGTGGGCTACACGAACCTCTGCCGCCTGATCACTGCTGCCCATGCAGGCACACGACGAGAAGACGGCGCGGTTGATCACACACCGAGCGTCGATCTAGTCCGTGTTTTGGAACATGCGGAGGGGCTCACCTGTCTGACTGGCTGTCCTCGTCAGGGAGCACTCGTCGGGAACGACGACCTAATTGCCCGCCGTCGCCGAGACCTGCTGCTCGAGGCGTTCTCCACCCGGCTTGCCGTTGAATTGCAGCGCCCGTTTCAGCAGGGAGCCGAGCCAGAGTTGCGTCGTCTGAGCCGACTTGCTCACGAGCGCCGCATTCCCCTAGTCGCGACGAACAACGTGCATCTCCACCTCCGCCGGCGGGGTCCACTGCAGGACGTTCTGGTCGCAATTCGCCATCACCTCGCCCTCGATGCCTGCACCAGCGCGCTGCGCGGCAATCGCGAGCACGTACTCAAGTCGCCGGTCGAGATGGCACGGCTCTTTGAGGAACTCCCCGAGGCAATTGCCGAGACCAGCCGCATTGCTGAGCGCTGTCGCTTTGATCTCACCGAGAGCCTTGGCTATCAACCACCAGCGCGAGCGGGCAATGCCGACCACGAGCTCGCTGCCTTCTGTAGAACACACCTTGATAGTCGCTACCCCCGTTCCTCACCATGGCGGCAACAGGCAGAGCAGCGGTTAGAGACCGAGCTCGCGCTGATCCAGCGTCACCAGTTGGCTGGCTTCTTTCTGTTACATCACGAGATCCTCGAATTGGCACGCGAGGTCGCCCTCGAGCTCCGGGGTAGCGATGCCGCGCGCAACGTCTTGCCACCGGGGCGCGGGCGCGGTTCGAGCGTTGGCTCAATCGTCTGCTACCTGACCGGTCTCTCGCATATTGACCCGGTCGCTGGTCGACTCTCGCTCGGGCGGTTTCTCAACGAAGAGCTTGCCTCGACACCCGATATTGATCTCGACTTTCCTCGTGACATCCGGGCCGAACTAATTCGCCGCATTCACCTGCGCTTTGGCCCACAGCAGGCGGCGTTGGTTGGCGCCTTCTCAACCTATCGGGCGCGTGGTGCAATCCGCGAGATCGGTAAGGCGTTGGCTTTGCCAAGGGGCGATATCGCTCGACTTGCTGCCAGCTCAGATGGTTGGCGCGCCGAGTCGGTTGGTGACGAGCTGCGTCGCATACCGAGTCTGCGCGACCGCTCCGACGACCCACGCCTACGACTACTCGTGACGCTGTGCCGTCAGATCAGCGGCCTGCCACGTCATCTCTCGCAACACCCCGGCGGCATGATTGTCTCGGACCGTCCTCTCAGCGAGCTGGTGCCCTTGCAACCCGCAGCAATGGCCGGGCGCACAATCTGCCAATGGGATAAGGACGCCTGTGCCGATGCCGGCTTTCTCAAGATTGACCTGCTTGGGCTTGGCATGCTCAGTGCAGTCGAACGGTGCGTCAGCGAGATCCATCGAAGCACAGGCGAGACAGTCGACCTCTCGCGCGTTCCACTCGACGATGCCGAGGTGTACGCCGAAATCCAAGCTGCGGACACCGTTGGCGTCTTCCAGATCGAATCACGCGCCCAGATGCAGACGCTGTTGCGCGTACAGCCAACGTGCCTTGACGACCTCGTCGTTGAGGTTGCACTCGTTCGACCAGGACCGATCCAAGGCGGTGCCGTCAATCCCTACATTCAACGACGACTAGCCAGACGGGCCGATCCGACCGTGCCGATTCCCTACGAGCACCCCCTGCTCGAGGAGGCGCTGCGCGAGACGCTCGGTGTGATCATTTTCCAAGATCAAGTGCTCACTGTTGCGCAGGCACTCGCGGGCTTTACGCCGGGCCAAGCAGAGGCCTTACGACGGGCAATGAGTCGACGGCGTAGTCGTGCAGCAATCGAGGCGCAGTGGCTCGCCTTTGCCGAGGGGGCGGCCGAACGAGGCGTGCCTGAGCACGTTGCGCAACGTGTCTTCCAACAGATCATCGCCTTCTCGGCCTTTGGCTTTCCAAAGTCACACGCAGCCGCCTTTGCGTTGCTGGCGTATCAGAGCGCCTGGCTCCGACGCCACCATCCCGCCGCCTTTCTCTGTGCCTTACTGATGGAGCAGCCAATGGGGTTCTACCCACCCGCGACGTTGATTCGCGATGCCGAACACCGCGCAGTCGCGGTACTCCCAGTTGACATCGAGCACTCACTGGCTGAGGCCAGCTGCGAGAGTCCCTCTGCGGTTCGACTGGGCTTTCGTCAGGTGATTGGCCTCGGAGCAGACGATGCTCAACAGCTAGTCACAGAGCGTCACACACGCGGGCCCTTTCGTACAGTGAGCGAACTCGCCAACCGCCTCGATTTACCAACGGCACAGTTGCAGCGATTGATCGCAGCAGGAGCCTGTGACCGATTTGGCCCCCGCCGACAATTGCTCTGGGAGCTCGGTCTCGCGACACGACCACAGGCCAGCCCAGCTGGACGCCAGTTGGCCTTTGATCTGCAACTCGGTGAGGTACCTCAGACGCTGCCCGTCCCAAATGCGTGGGAACTCCTAGTCGCCGACTACGCCACGACCGGTGTCTCGGTTCGAGAACACCCGATTGCTCAGCTCCGACCGAGCCTGATCAATGTGGTTAGCAGCGCCCAACTTGAGCAGTTGCCCGACGGGACACCGATCAAAATCCCTGGACTGGCCGTCGCTCGACAGCGTCCCGGCAGCGCCAAGGGCATCGTCTTCCTCCTCCTAGAAGACGAGCACGGACTCTTTAATCTGGTGATCATGCCCGATGTCTACGAGCAGCATCGTCTGCTGGTGCGGAGCGAGCCATTGCTCCTCGCTGATGGCATCCTCGAGCACCGTGGTCGTCAACTCAACCTTCGAGTGGCACACCTGAGTGCACTCGGCACTCCCGACCGGCAGGTGCTTCCTCAGCGACAGGAGGACAGCGGCACATTGCGCTCTGTCGCGCCCGCACCGCAGCACTTCGCACAGGGTCGCCGGCGCGCGTAGTGCTACGACGAGTGATAGAGGTTTACAGGCGTTCCCATCGCTGCAAAATCCCAGACCGTCGGCGCATAGTCATGCTGGATGCGCACACAGCCGTGAGACGCGGGATATTCCGGGACGTCTGGATACTCGTGCAGCGCGAAGCCTTGGTAGAAGTACGACGCATACGGAAGCCAGATTTTGAACTTAATGTCCCAGCTGTGAATCTCTTTCCGGATGATCGAAAAATCGCCGTCCGGCGTGTTGTTCGTCGCACCGGTTGACGTATGAATCGTGTGCTCGACGTTCCCCTTATCACCGACGAGCATCACGATCTGCCGCGAAATATCTACCTCAACGTGGCGAGGTCGATCAGGAAATTTGGGAACAGGACGATCCGCACGCATGATCTGGGCAAGCGTTTCCGCCCCCGCCGCACCGTTACGCTGAATCCGCGTGTAGCCCTGGAACGCCACAACTGCTTGCCACGTCGCATCGTCGTAGGACCCACTCACATACTTCGGCAGTGTGTATCCCAATTGAGCCAGATCTTTCTGGAGCGATCGAACCCCTGGCCCATGATCACCATATTGGAACCCTCCCGGGAAACCCGACCCTGGGTTACGTCCAGATTGGGCTCGATAGGTAATGGCGAAATACCCCGAAGCAGCCACGCGACCCCAGGCCGTCAACGTACTGCGGCCCTTCGACATTGCATCGCGCGTTGGTGTGTCCCAACCATTAACGATGGCGCCATCGCCGCCGTCGATCACAGTCCAACCGGTTACCCAGTTGAGTAGGCCCTCGGACCAAACCAGGGAGTCCGTCGTCATCCGCGTCGTGCGCTTCAGTCTCGCCGTTGTCGCGGGGACGGTCGTGTCGACCGTGGTCGTAGTCTGGACGCGAGCGATGTTATCGAAGACGACCGGGACGACCTTGGTAGCAGCGGCGAGCGACGTCGTCAATGCCTGCCCGTCTGACTGTTTGAACTTGAGCTGACCAGCGGACGGCGGATGAACGCCGTAGATAAGGTTGCTGTCGCCGAGCACCGTGGTCCAGTTCAGCGCCACGGAGCGGGAGCTATCCGGGAGATTGACCATGATTGGGGTCTTGACACCGGCTGCCCGCAACGCCTTGATGCTAAGACTTTGGGACCAGATCCACGCCTCCGTGTCTCCACACCCTGCGGTGGCATCGAACTGGCCGCAGTTGGGATCGACCGCGGGCAGGAACCAGACGTTGTCCTTGCCGGGGAACCAACTGGCCAGCGTTGCCAGCCACGGCGACTGATCATCAACTGTCAGTGGCACGTTGGCGAGCAGGAGCACCAAACCGCGTGACGCCGCAAGACGTTGGAGTTTCTGAAAGGCAAGCCGGTGCGCGTCGTCGTTCGCTGCGCTCGATACGTTGACGCGAACAACGTTAGAGCCGAGACGAGCAATCTGCTTGAACGCGTTCGACGCCGACGTGATATCAGGAGCCGCCAATGGCGTAAGCGCTTCTGCGGGAACGAACCGCATCCCACCCCACGTGACGCCCCGCAACTTCATCTCGTGTCGCGCGGCATCCATGATGCGATTACCGGAAACGTGCGCCGGGCGGGCCTGTGCAAGCGCGGCTGACGCCAGCAGCGCCACGAGTGCGAGCGTAATTGTGATCGTAAATGTACGCACAGAAAAAGGTTTCAACACCCTACGTGGGTTCGATCCGCGGATGGTGTCTCCTTCCTCAGGGTATCCTGTGTTCGTGAATCGAATCGTCTTGATCCTGTGCGCGCTCACAATGATGGCCACCGCACCGATCGCAGCGCAGGCTGCTGCCCTTGGCGTCGGCGCGGATGCAAGCCTTGGTACGCCCCCGACCGCAGGCAACGCCGCCGCAGCCACAGCGCTACACC
>Ga0194043_1002271_pt1 | contig 10640 bp, 9 predicted proteins | sample JunL4415m_MetaG_FD_161274 | JGI IMG/M metagenome (GOLD analysis project Ga0194043, IMG submission 161274) | Anoxic zone freshwater microbial communities from boreal shield lake in IISD Experimental Lakes Area, Ontario, Canada - Jun2016-L442-15m | ecosystem: Environmental > Aquatic > Freshwater >...
GCGCTACACCCGATCCAAGCGTCGAAAGACGGTAGGTAAGCGCGATGGCTTCCTGTCTTTCATCTCTGGAATCTCGACCGCTGGTATTGCTTTAGGCGTTGCCTCCCTGATTGTTGTCCTTTCAGTTATGAATGGTTTCCAGAAGGAAGTTCGTGACCGCATGCTATCTGTTCTCTCCCATGTAGAAATTACTGCGCCAGAAGGTTTGGCTAATTGGGAGCCGGTTGCTCTTAAGGTTGCTGCACAACCACATGTAGTAGGCGTGGCTCCAATGGTGAGCTCTCAAGGCTTACTTAGTCGCGACAATATCATGCGCGGTGTCAGTATCCGGGGCATAGCACCTAGTGAAGAGGGAAAAGTCTCTGATCTGCCAAAACAATTCGTTGCTGGCAGTATTGATGATCTTAAGCCCGGTAGTTTTGGTGTTGCTCTCGGCGCTCAACTTGCAGCACTTGTCGGTGCACATGTTGGTGATCGCATTAAGTTAATTGTTCCTGAGAGTGATTTAACGCCAGCAGGTGCAATGCCACGCATGCGCACGCTACAAGTAGTGGGCATTGTGGATAGTGGGCATTACGAATACGACAGCTCTTTGGCAATCATGCATTGGAAAGATGCTGCTGCTTTACTTCGCTTGCAAGACCCGTCTGGCTTGCGTGTGAAGATAGACGATATGCAGCGTGCACCTGAGATTGCCAATCAATTGGCTTCAGTAGTGCCCCAAGCTTTATGGGTAACGGATTGGTCACGCTCAAATCGCAATTGGTTTGCTGCTGTTCAAACTGAAAAGAAGATGATGTTCATCATCCTGACTTTAATTATTGCTGTAGCGGCGTTCAATTTAGTGTCTACATTAGTCATGACCGTGAATGAGAAGCAAGCTGATATTGCTATTTTGAGAACAATGGGTGCGAGCCCGGGCTTGATTCAAAGAATCTTTTTAATTCAGGGTCTAGCTATTGGCATCCTTGGCTCTTTATCAGGCGTTGGTTTAGGTTTGCTCATTGCACTCAATATCGATGTCATCGTTCCTGCGATCGAAGCAATCTTCCGCGTACGTTTCTTGCCGCGTGAGATTTACTTTATTAGTGAGCTACCTTCAGACGTTAGGCTTAGCGATGTGGTTACCGTTGGATTGATGGCATTTGGCTTATCGGTATTAGCCACCCTCTATCCAAGTCGACGTGCTGCCAAAGTACAGCCTGCGGAGGCACTCCGTTATGAGTAATCAAGATAATTTAGTTCTCATGGCTAGAGGTTTAGCTAAGACCTACGGTCAAGGCCCCACAGCGGTAGAAGTGCTGAAGAGTGTTGATTTAGATGTCATGCCTTCAGAGAAAGTTGCCATTGTGTGCTCGTCCGGCTCAGGCAAAAGTACCTTACTGCATCTTTTAGGAGGCTTGGATAGTCCAAGCGCAGGCTCTATTGTTCTGGCTGGCTCTAATTTAAAACAGCTATCTGTCAAAAAGTTAGATCAACTCCGCAATCAAAGTCTGGGGTTCATTTATCAGTTCCACCATCTCTTAGATGAATTTAGTGCTGTTGAGAACGTTGCTCTACCTTTGCGTATTCGTGGCCTAGATAATGATGAATCCATGGAGCGTGCCAGCAAGATTCTTAAAGCTGTTGGTTTGGCTGCACGTGAGTTACATACACCTGGTGAATTATCAGGGGGAGAGCGTCAGCGCGTTGCTGTTGCAAGAGCCTTGGTGGGTAACCCTGCTTGTGTATTGGCGGATGAGCCAACTGGCAACTTAGATACTGAAACTGCCGATAGTGTTTTTGATTTAATGCTAGATATTGCTCGCGATCAGGGCACCGCCTTTGTGATTGTGACGCATGATCCAGTTCGCGCTAAACGGTGTGATCGTATTTTGCATTTAGAGCGCGGAGTGTTAAAGACTTTTACACAATGATCATGGGAGCAACTCATCCCATGTGGATCGATACCCATTGCCATCTAGATGCACCTGAGTTTGAGCGTACTTTGCTTGAAGTCATTCAGGCTGCTGCCGAAAAGAATGTTCAAGCCATTTTGTTGCCTGCTGTAAAAGCGGGAGATTGCCAGCATGTCCGTGAAATTGCAAAAGAATATGGCCAATTCATTCCAGGTTTAGTTTATACACTTGGCATTCATCCTCTTTATACCAATCAAGCTCAAGAGGGTGATATTGCTATTCTCGAACAAGAAATAGGGCAATCCCTTAATGACCCTCGCTTTGTTGGTATCGGTGAGATTGGCCTAGATTATTTTGTAGAAGGCTTAGACCCACATAAGCAAGAATATTTTTTTAATGCGCAATTGGATCTGGCGCAAAAGTTTCAGTTACCAGTGATTCTGCATGTACGTCGTTCCCAGGATGTCATTTTGAAAGCCTTACGTCGTCGTAAAGTTCCTGGTGGTATTGCTCATGCATTTAATGGTAGCTTTCAGCAGGCCGAACAATTTATTGAACTAGGCTTTAAGCTGGGATTTGGTGGTGCTGCTACTTATGAGCGTGCTTTACAAATTCGACGGCTCTTAACGGATTTACCTATTGATAGCATTGTTACGGAAACTGATGCGCCCGATATTCCGCCAGCATGGCTAAGAGAAGAAGGACTTGCATTTAACGAACCCGTATTCTTACCCCGCATCGCCAAGACTTTAGCAGCTATTCGTGGGATCAACGAGGCTGACTTTGCCTTGGCAGCATGGCGTAATGCCATGCAGGTATTACCCCGTTGGTCAGTTCTTTGCGCAGATAAAGGTCTTTTAAGTGGAGTTGGTTAGAGCAGAGGACTCATAACCTGAGAACCTAAACAGGACCTAAAACTAATAAAAAGTCGGGTATTGAAGGGAGTGGTGAGGTTTGGTCAGTTGAGCGTTACTTTAAGTAACGCTTGTGAGATTTAAAAAGTGTGTAGGCAATTACCGCACACTTTATATCTTCGAGTGCAACCCCAGTAGGTTATGGTCCTTAGGTATTGAAAGGCTGCTTCCGGTTAATAAGAGGCTTTGAGTTAAGGGAGGTAACGTCTTCTACTACGTAGGTCGCGCGTTCGAATCGTGCTGGGCAGGTCTTGGCTATATTTATGGTGACTAGTCGTTAATCAGCTTGTAAATTGTTTTCTTTAATGACATTTGACCACTTGTTCAGCTCGCCTCTAACGAAGGAATTTGCTTCGGCGCGCGAATTAGCTATTGTTTGTACACCATCCCGCTCCATCAATTTCTCCATACTTTCAGTTCGCATTGCTTGAGAGCTCGATGCTTGTAATTTATCAAGTATTCCCACTGGTGTGTTAGCAGGTGCTGCCAAAACAAACCAATTAGAAGCATTAAAGCCAGGCAGTGCTTCAGATACAGTTGGCGTGTCTGGCGAAATTGGAGAGCGCTTTAAGCCAGTGGTGGCAATTAACCGTAATTTATTCCCCTTGACAAAGGTTAACGAGGATCCTGGGTTATCAAACATTACATCAACCTGACCACTTATAAGATCAGGAAAAGCTGCGCCCGCACCTTTATACGCAATGTTATTGAACTTAACGCCAGCAGTCGACGCCATCATTACAGAAGCTAAATAGTGAATCCCTGCATTTCCAGGTTGCGCAAAATTAATTTGTGAATTTGCCTTTGCCATTTTCACCATATCCGCAACGGAATTTCCCTTGAAATTATTGGAAGCAACCAAAACTAATGGGTTGGAGGCCAAAATAGAGATTGGATCTAGATCTTTTAAAGTATCGTATGGTAGTTTTGGGTTAAAAGCTGGAGCAATGGCATATGCTGCTGAGGTGAAAAGGAGTGTATAGCCATCAGGTTTAGCGCGGGCAACCTCAGCATTTCCGATTTGACCGCTTGCACTAGGTTTGTTCTCAACAATGACATTCTGCTTAAGAATCTCGGACAGTTCTTTTGCAAAAGGCCTAGCAAGCGCATCAACACCACCGCCAGGCGCAAATGGCACGATGATTCGAATAGGGCGATCTGGATACTCAGCTTTAGCAAGGTCAAACCTAAACATTTGAACAATGAATAGGGATAATAATACTGTACGATTCCGTAATCTCATCTCAGCCTCCTAAATAATCTAACCTATCATTTATATCTGATATAAGAATATACTGATTTTATTGATTAATAAACTAGGATGAATTCTAATTTATATGAATAAGGTTAAAAATATGTTGTGAGGTCGTTGGCGAGGCCTACGTTGATATTGCATTAAAAAATGACGATGAATTTAGTATGCCTATGCAAGACTTGGTTACTCGGTACTATTGGAGGGAGTCGCTAGGATAATTTTATATGCACATTTAACTGTAAGAGAACAAAGGAAAGTAATGGCAACAATTTTAATTACTGGAGGCATGGGTTTCATCGGACTTTATGTTGCCCGTGCGCTAGCTCAACGTGGTGATAAGGTGATCATCTTTGATCTAGACTGTGTTAGTGAAATTGTACAAAAAGGTGGTAGCTGGGGAGGCGCTTATATTGAAAATGGAGAGGGTAATAGTTGGTTGCCTGAAATAGCAAAATTTATACTTGGCGATTATGTTCAGCAAGCTATCTTTGTGCATGGAGATGTTCTAAATATTTCAGATTTACTGGATACAATGAAGAGATATGATGTAGAAAAGATTATCCATGCAGCTGCATTGTTTGATCCACTTATAGAATTTGAGAATCCCTATGAAGCTTTTAAAATTAATGTAAGTGGCGCCGTTTCAACATTCGAAGCCGCACGTTTACAAAAAATAGGCCGTGTGATTTTTCTCAGCAGCGTAGCTGCATACGGAATTAAACAATATGAGCCCATCGCAGAAACTCATCCAACTTATAGTATTGAAACTGGAAGCCCAAGTGGACCACATGGTTCGGTAAAAGTGGCTGCAGAAGTATTGGGAATGACATATTTTTCAGCATATGATGTTAATTTTATTGGACTTCGTATTGTGGCTGCATTTGGTGTTGGCATGAGATTGCCGCTACATATTCGCCCAATGGTTGAAAGTGCAGTTAATAATTTAACTTGCATATTTGATAAGGGAGAAATGCAACGTGAATATATGTACATTGACGATACAGTCCAGGGTATTCTAAAAGCCTTAGATGTTGATTCAAATTTAGTATCACAACGAATATTTAACATAGGCTCAGGAATTATTACCTCGACACAGGAGTTGGCGAGAGTTGTTCAAAGTGTTATTCCTGGTGCAGATATTCAAGTTGGAGTCGGCATGTCAGAACTAGAAGCCTCAAACTTTAGGATGCGCGGTAGGCTTGATGTAACTGCATCAAACACTCAGCTTGGGTTCTCCCCTAAATATGATCTCAAATCTGGAATTGCTGCGTATGCACAGGATCTTCGGAAATATCAATCAAGATCAAGCTCAGCAATGACAACGCTTATAAATAATAAATAACCATTAAAGTAAATTAAACCATTTTATAAAGGAATGAATAATGAATAATGAATTATATGAAAAAGGTCTTAAAACAAGACGTAAAGTTGTCGGTGATGCTTACGTTGACGCTGCATTAAAAAATGCCGATGAATTTAGTAAGCCTATGCAAGACTTAGTTACTCAGTATTGTTGGGGTGATGTATGGAATCGTCCAGGAATAGACCATAAAACGCGAAGTATTATTAATTTAGCTATGATTTCTGCATTAAATCGTACTGATGAATTGCGTGCTCATGTGCGAGGTGCAATTAACAACGGCATTTCAAAGGACGAAATCAGCGAAATCTTTTTACAAGTTGCAGTTTATTGTGGTATGCCCGCTGGCTTAACTAGCTTTAAAACTGCTAAAGAGGTTTTTAAAGAGATGGGTATCTGATGCAAAATATTTTTTTTATAGGTTTAGGAATGATGGGAAAACCCATGGTTCAGATGCTATCTTCAGCGGGTTACTCAATCTGGGTTCATGATACAAGTCCTTCTCGTCTTGATGAAATATGTTTATTAACATCCGCAAAAGTATTCAATGAAAACTCTGACCTTTCAATAATTGATGTAGTTATTACTATGCTGCCAGATTCCAATACAGTTGAAGATGCTTTATTTGGCAATAGTGGTGTGGCTAGTAGGTTAAAAAAAGGGGTTATTGTCATCGATATGAGCAGTTCTGAGCCTATGAGGTCAAGGCATATTTATAAAAAATTATCTGATATTGGGATTTCTTACGTAGATGCTCCAGTTTCAGGCGGTGTCAAACGTGCTATTGATGGTACTTTGGCTATTATGGCGGGCGGTGATGTGGAGGCCTTTCAAAAAGTAGATTCAATATTGGGTGTGATGGGAAAAAATATATTTCATGTCGGAGAAGCGGGTTCTGGACATGCTGTTAAGGCCTTAAATAATTATTTATCTGCCATAACTACAATTGCAACAGCTGAGGCTTTAATTATTGGTAAGAGCTTTGGGCTTGACCAGAAAAAGATGGTTGAAGTATTTAATGCTTCAACAGGAAGAAGTAATGCTACAGAAAATAAAGCGCTGCAATTTATGGTGAGCGGTACATTTAGTGCAGGCTTCACGATGAGCCTAATGGTTAAAGATATTACGATTGCATCTCAGCTAGGAGAGCAAGTTGGTTACTCGATGGATATGGGCGATGCCTCATTACAAGCATGGGGGAAAGCCATGCACTTATTAGGCAAAACTGTAGATCATACTGCTGTCTATCAATACGTGGAATCTAAATTAAATAAATAAAAACGTTAAATCTTAGACGCCACCTTATTTCATAGTTAATCCACTTATTCTTTATTAATTCCCGCCTTTTTAATAATTTCTTTCCAGTGAATAAGTTCTTCAGAGATACGTATTTGTAAAGCTTTGCCCGTACTTTCAGGGCCAGTTGCTGGCTCAAGTCCAAGCATCTCAAATTGGTTTCGAACATCTATATTTTGCATTGATTGGCTAACAGAATTACGTAATAGGTCTATGATGTTGCTGGGGGTATTTATTGGTGCAAATAATCCAAACCAAGTCCCAACTTGATAGTTCTTTAGCCCAAGTTCTGCAGAAGATGCAACCTCAGGCAAAAGGGTCGATCGTTTTGGTGCAAGCACAGTTAGTGGCTTGAGTTGTTTAGCTTTAATAGCGGGAAGGGCTGTAGCAATCGTTGTAAAAACTAAAGGAATGTGACCCGCTATTGCATCTGTCTGCGCTGGCGCGCCGCCTTTATATGGGGCGATAGTAAAATTAATATTACCAACTATTTTAAGTTCTTCAGCTGCCATTTGGGGCGGGGTTCCCGCACCGCCTGATCCAATGACAAGTTTCCCAGGATCTTTTTTGGCTTCAGTAATTACATCAAGAATATTTTCACCACTAAAATGTGGGTTGGCTACTAGGATTACGGGTGAGATTCCTAGTAATGTAATTGGCAAAAGGTCTGATTCAGGATTATAGGCAATGCGACTATAAAGTAAGGGAGAAATTGTCATTTCAGCAGAGGAGCCTAGTAATAACGTATAACCATCAGCCGGAGATTTTGCCACTAATCCTGCTGCCAGCATTGCACCAGCCCCCGGTTTATTGTCTACGATAAAATTACCATTGAGCAACGCAGATAAACGCTGAGCGATAACTCGAGCGATGATATCTCCACCACCTCCTGCCGGGTAACCAACCACAATCTTGACTGGCCTATCTGGATAAGCGGCATACGTGAAATTTGAATGGGAGAATATAGCTAAAATCCAAAAAAAATGCCATAAATAATTAATGCGGATGATAACTCTCATTGTTAAATCCCCTAACTAGTATTCGTTTTAACATTACTCCATAATGCACATTTAGGACTCATAGTAAACCCTAGTCCTTTAATTGCCTTCTTTATATAAATACTTACTATCGTTGCCAGATCTATATAGGATCTGCCAAGGATAAAATCTCTAAATTCTGAAGATTAACCTGTTTATATATTTTCATAGTTAGCGGGTCATGGCCAGCGATCACATGTTTGTCTGATTCAGCTAATGATTGAATTAATTCATATCCCTTTAGCATGTCGCTTACATTAGTGACAACTGGAAATGGAGATCGGTTTAAAAAGTTCTCCAAGTAATGGGCTGCATCAGAAGCTAGCACAATCCAACCTCGCTTGGTATGTACACGAACAATCTGCAAACCGCGGGTGTGGCCACCAACCCAGTGAACCTCGATACCAGCACGTAACTCATAGGCACCATCATGAAATCCTACACGATCTTCAAAATTGGCATAAACTAACTCACACACGTCATGTGGATCGTAGGCATGGCGGCAAAAAGCATGACGCATATCAGGTCCAGTTGCAAAAGACATTTCTCGCTCCTGAATATGAAAACGTGATTTTTTCAATAATTTAGTATTTCCTGCATGGTCATAGTGTGCGTGGGTAATGATGACATCTTTCAAATCTTCTATTTGAATACCAGATTGTTTAAGTGATTCAATTGGGCAGCGTAAATGATTTCTCTTTCTAAGATTTGCAGCCGCTATATTAAATCCTGTATCTACAAGAATGGTTTCTTTTCCATTCCTCAAGAACCAAACAAAATAATCCATATTGGTAGCTACATCATGTAAATCATGCGAGATAAAATTTTCTAATCTGCGTCTTTGTACGGTTGCATATCGAAGTGCATATGCCTCCCAAATTGGCTTGCCCATGAATCAACCCTCCCAATGCTAATAATCAAATTTTTATTTAAATTTTAAAGGCGTATATTTTTTTCATATTTCTTATAGCAAGTCAAATAAAGAAACGTCATGAAAGGACGGTAGCATAAGATTAATCACATCAATCTTTATATTCGGTGTAATGCTTCTAGGTACTCTATTACTGCATAGTTTGCACGTAGATTGGATGCAAAAAGGTCTTAAACTGCACTTAGAAAGGCTTATTAAACAGAGTACTTCTCTTTTAAGCGTTACTTAAAGTAACGGTAATGGGTTGATTTCAAGATTTTAGGCTGCTAATTAACCCAAATTCAATTAATTCTTCTGTAGCCAATAGATATAAAGATAATTATATTGCACAAAGGTTATATTGTAAGCTGTTCCAAACATATGAGGAAAAAAGAGCAAGTATGGATAAAACAACAGCTAAGCTTGTTAGCTATACAAATTCATCGAGTTATGAGTCACTGACATCGAGCGCTATTCATGCTACTAAACGGATATTGCTAGATACATTGGGTTGTGCGATAGGGGCATATCATAGCAAGCCATCACAGATTGCTTGCAAACTTGCAATGAGAAGTAGCAGCTCCCCAGGCGCAAGAGTTTGGGGGTCTGGGTTGACTAGCTCGGTGGAGGCTGCCGCTTTCGCAAATGGAGTGATGGTTCGCTATCTTGATTTTAATGATACCTACATGTCTAAAGAGGCCTCACATCCGAGCGATATGATCCCAGCTATCTTGGCTGTAGGCGAAGCTTGTGGAATAAGTGGAAAGCAGGCGCTACTTGCCATTGCTACTGCATTTGAAGTGGAGATGACTTTTGCGGACACCTGCAATCTATTTAACAAAGGATTTGACCATGGATTTTATATTGGACTGGGGACAGTAGTTGGAATTGCTCAGATTTTAAAATTAAACAACGAGCAGGTTGCTAATGCTATAGCGCTGACTTGTACTCCAAATATCCCAACTCGTCAAACTCGAAGTGGGGCACTAACTATGTGGAAGGGGTGTGCCGCTTCCGCTTCTGCTCGTGCTGCTATTTTTGCTGCAGACCTTGCCAAAGAGGGGATGACTGGCCCATCTGAACCATTTGAGGGGCGACATGGCATCTGGGATCAAGTAACCGGCCCATTTGAGTTGCCTCCATTTGGTGGGGGTAATTTACCTTTTGCTATAGAGCGGAGTGCTATTAAGTATTTACCGACAGAGTACAACTCTCAACTCCCTTTGTATTTAATGCTTAAGTTAGCTAAACAAGTTTCTGCTGAATCTGTCGAAAGTATTCACGTTGAAGTTTATCGTTTTACTTTCACTGAAATTGGTAGTGAACCAGAAAAGTGGCGACCAACGACACGTGAGACTGCTGACCATAGCCTACCTTATATGTTGGCAGTAGCGCTTATAGACGGTAGTATTTCGGTCGACTCATTTAGTGAGGAACGCATTCTAGATCCTCAACTCCCGCCTTTCATGGATCGCATAAAAATTACTGAAAATCTAGAATTTACGCAGAGATATCCAATTTCAATGGAGTGCCGCATTGAAATTAAAACAAAAAGTGGCGCCTCATTTATAGAATCAGGTAGCTATCCAAAAGGTCATGAAAAAAACCCTATGACAGATGAAGAGGTGCAGCAAAAATTCCTCAAATTGTGCGCAGACCAGATTTCTAAAAATCAAGCAGACTCAATCATTGATGCCGTCTGGAACATTGAAAAAATGGATGATATTAGTGAATTATTGACGCTTATTTGTATAGATAATAAGCAGAAATAGTCTTTAGTATTCTCAGTAAGCGATAGATAAACACATGGGGGGTTTAAATGGCACACATTCGTTTTCAACATGAAGCCTATTTTAGTTATTGCAAAATACAATTTCTAATTTATCTCGCTACCATTCTCAGTGGCCTAATTTGCCTGCTATTCTCATTGAGCGTTTTAGCTGCAGATTGGATTCCAAATAAATCAATTC
>Ga0194043_1002277_pt1 | contig 10626 bp, 9 predicted proteins | sample JunL4415m_MetaG_FD_161274 | JGI IMG/M metagenome (GOLD analysis project Ga0194043, IMG submission 161274) | Anoxic zone freshwater microbial communities from boreal shield lake in IISD Experimental Lakes Area, Ontario, Canada - Jun2016-L442-15m | ecosystem: Environmental > Aquatic > Freshwater >...
CCTGGGTGGCTCCATGCGTCTGGGAACCTACCCGTGCAAGGTCGTCGAGGGGACCAAGGGGTCGGTGGCGTATGGCGAGGAGCTCATCTACGAGCGACATCGTCACCGCTACGAGGTCAACAACGCCTACCGTGATCGGCTTACCGACGCTGGCCTGGTCATCAGCGGTCTATCGCCGGACGGCAAGCTCGTCGAGATGGTCGAGCTGCCCGATCACCCGTGGTTTCTCGGTCACCAGGGACATCCGGAGTTCAAGAGCCGCCCAACGCGCCCGGCACCCCTGTTCCGCGATTTCATTGGTGCAGCTGTGGCGTTTAAGAACGCCCGCCCGGAGTGACCCGCGTGGACGCCGCCCGATTGCTCTCGACCTTCCTCGATCTGGTGCGGATTGATAGCCCAACGGGCAGTGAAGCTGCGTGCGCGAGCTACTGCGCCGAGGCTCTGCAAGCCGCTGGCTGCACGGTCCGCTTTGACGACAGCGCTGCTGCCACCGGATCTGATACCGGCAACCTCATCGCAATTCTGCCCGGTACGGTTCCTTCTACGCTGGGCCTTTCCGCGCACATGGACTGCGTCGAGCCGTGTCGCGGCGTGGTGCCGCGCGTCAGCGAGGGATTGATCGTTTCGGCTGGAGAGACTGTGCTGGGCGCCGACGATAAGGTGGGACTTGCCGCGGCCATCGAGGTGCTGCGCTGCCTGGCCGAGTCTGGCGAGGACGGTCCCACCGTCAAAGCCATCTTTACCGTGCAGGAGGAGATCGGCCTTCACGGCGCCAAGCAGCTCTCAGTCGCCGACTCTGCCTGCGACCTGTGCCTCGTGCTCGACGCCGACGGCACGCCGGGCGGCATCGTCGTAGGCGCCCCCACTCACTACACCTTCGCTGCCGAGTTCACCGGCCGAGCCGCCCACGCGGGACTGGAGCCAGAGCGAGGCATCTCGGCAATCCGCATGGCTGTCGACGCGATCAGTCACATGGAGCTCGGCAAGCTGGATTCGGCGACGACGGCCAATGTCGGCTCGATCCGAAGCGATGGCGCCACCAACGTGGTCGCTGCTCGCTGCGAGCTCACTGGTGAATGCCGCTCGCTTGACCGCGAGCGCGTGGAAGCGGTCCGGGACGAGATGGATGCGGCGCTCAAGAGCGCAGCCGATGAGCATGGCGGCAGCGTCGAAGTTGTCTGGACGCGCGAGTACGAGGGCTTCTCGGCTCCTGCGGACGACACTGCGGTGCAGCTGGTATCGGCGGCATGCGAGGATGTCGGCCTCACGCCTCGGCTCTACACCACCGGGGGCGGTTCCGACGCCAACGTGCTCTCGGCGATGGGCGTGCACACGCTCGCGCTCGCGTGTGGAATGAGCGGCGTGCATGGAACGGGCGAGCATCTGGCGGTCGCTGACATGGAGGCGCTCGCGGCGCTGGTGCTCGCGGTTGCCAGGCGCATGGCGTCGGGCGGCGTGGCGTGAGGCTCGTCTGGGCCAACGTCGCAACCGTTTTGCATACCGACTCGCTAATCCAAGAGCTCCAAGTCGTTACCGACGACGATCTGCCTCCTTCAATCGCAATCAACTATCCCGGCCTCGCAGGGGTATGCGGTGCCGGCGAGCGCGTCTTGCTCAACGCGACGGCCGTGGGGCTCGGGCTCGGCACGGGCGGCAAGCACTTTGTGGTCGCTCGGCTCGGCGATGGGCGCGGTGTGGCGCTCGAGCAGCCTTCCGGCGGGCACATCATGAAGCTCCGCTATACGCCGCTGCAGATCGACGTCATGTCGGTCGAGTCGCCGGAGAGTCCCTATCACGACGTGATGCTGACCGCCGATAATCTCGCCGGGATGCCGGTGGTCTGCTGCGGACTGCACAGCCAGGTATCGCTGGTCGCCGCTGCAATCAAGCAATCCGACCCCGATTGTTCTGTCGCCTACTGTATGACCGACAGTGGATCGCTGGCGTTGCCGCTTTCCAACGTCGTCAGCGCCAGCGTCGACGCAGGCCTCATCGACGCGACAATCACCTGTGGGCAAGCGTTTGGCGGCGACTATGAGGCGGTCAACCTGCACTCCGGCCTTCTTGCGGCCAGACACGTGGCCGGTGCGGCTGTCGCGATTGTCGCTATCGGACCGGGCATGGTCGGGACCGCCACTCCGTTCGGCCACGGGGGAGTGGCGCAAGGGGAGGCCGTCAATGCGGTCGTCTCACTCCAGGGAACGCCGATTGTCGCCCTGCGGCTTTCGTTCACCGACAGCCGAGAACGCCACCGAGTGGTCAGTCACCACACACTGAGTGCCCTCACACGTGTCGCGCTCGCCCCGGCTCTCGTGGCGGTTCCTACGCTCGAAGCCGAACAAGCCGAGCAGGTCGATATCGCTCTCACCGCTGCGGGTGTGTGGCGGCTTCACGAGAGGGCACCGATGGCGAACGAGATGGTGCCCGATCCCGATATGCGTGGCGTTGAGGTCACCACGATGGGCCGCGGCCCGCTAGACGACCCCGCCTTCTTCGCGGCAGCTTTCGCAGCAGGAGCAGTCGCTGGGGACGTGGTGCGCGGCAACTCTGGTCTTTGCTGACCTGCGGTCAAGCGGCCCTCACTGAACTTCAGCGAGGTCAGCTAGCGCACGGTGAGGGTCGATGGCGACGCCCCCTCCATTGTGACTTTGGTGTCGCCGGAAATCGCCGTCGCGTAGTAGACGTAGGTGCCCTTCTTGGTGGGAGCTTTGGCCGTTGTGCGCCACGTCTGGGTCGAGCCAGATGTCGACACCTTCTTGAGCGCGTAGGTCTCGTCGTACGTCCCCGGCTTTGCCGTGATGCGCATGGTCACCTTCTCGGGTGATCCCTTAACTTTGGCGGTCATGGTGATCGTCCCGGACGCGGTCACGCTGTCGGGCTGGATTTCGCGCGAGACCACCGTGAGCGTGGTAGAAGTGGCGGATGACGGTTTGGGGACGTCGGCCTTCGCCGTATCCAATTCCGCGATGAGTTGCTCGTTGGATTGCCTCACAGCCGCCATCGATGCCTCGGAGCTAGCCAAACGGGTTTCGAGTGCACCGACTTTGGCATTGGCCTCAGTGACCTGGCCCGAGAGTTCTGTTCGGGCCGCTTCGATCTTCTTGGCATTTGCGGCTTGGCCAAAGAAGTACATCGTGGCCATACCAACTCCGAGACCCACAATCAGGGACACAATCACCCATCCCCAGAACTTGCCTTCCTGCATGCGCATGTACGCCATCCGTGGGCTCCCCTCAGGCCTGACCGGCCGCTCATGTTCTGTTCCATAATAGTATGAGATGCTCCAAAGGTCGCATCGGGGTTGATCGGGGATATGAAGTTTGTTGAACCGAGACATCCTTGGCGTAAACTGATGCAGGTTTGCTCAATCTCTATGCATGCGTGGATTGGATTCAATCCGCACAGATGGCCGTCACCGCTAGCCGAAAGGGAGTGTGCACGTGATTGTTGGAGTGCCCAAGGAGATTAAGAACAACGAGTTTCGCGTCGGCATGACGCCGGGTGGCGCGCGTGAGTTCATCACGCATGGCCATACCGTTTTGATTGAGAAGTCCGCAGGCGAAGGCTCTTCGTTCACCGATGCGGAGTACCTCGCCACCGGTGCCGAGCTTGTAGATACCGCCGAGGAGGTCTTCGCCCGCGCCGACATGATCGTGAAGGTCAAGGAGCCGCAGGCCATCGAGATCGAGCGCCTGCGCCACGGCCAGATCCTCTACACCTACTTGCATCTTGCTCCCGACTACGAGCAGACGATGGGTCTTCTCGGCTCCGGTGCCATCGGTATCGCGTACGAGACCGTCGAGCTGCCCAATCATTCCCTGCCGCTCCTGGCACCGATGTCGGAAGTTGCTGGACGCATGGCCGCTCAGGTGGGCGCGACTTACCTGCAGAAGCCGTTCGGTGGCCGCGGCGTGCTCATGGGTGGCGTGCCAGGTGTGCTGCCCGCGAACGTAGTCGTGCTGGGTGCCGGAGTTGTCGGCATCAATGCCGCTTACATCGCGTGCGGCATGGGCGCTCACGTCAGCGTGCTCGATGTCAGTCTTGATCGTCTGCGTTACATCGATGAGCTCTGGGGCAACCGCATGCGGACCATCTACTCGAGCAAGCACAACATCGAAGAGGCGGTCTACGCTGCCGACCTCGTCATCGGTGCCGTCCTGCTTCCGGGCGCCAAGACCCCCTACCTCATCACCAAGGACATGCTCCCCAACATGAAGCGCGGTTCAGTAGTCGTCGACGTCTCTGTGGACCAGGGCGGTTGTATCGAGACCACCCACGCGACCACCCACGCCGACCCCACCTACTTTGTCGATGGCGTTCTGCACTACGGCGTCGCCAACATGCCCGGTGCCGTGCCCAATACCTCGACGCTCGCGCTCACCAACGCGACGCTGCGCTACGGTCTCGCCATCGCCGACAAGGGATGGAAGCAGGCTGTCCTCGATGACGCCGCCTTGGCCAAGGGCGTCAACGTGATGGAAGGCAAGCTCACGTACGCGCACGTCGCCGAGGCGCTAGGCCTTGACTACACCCCGCTGGAGTCGCTCATCGCGTAGCGAATCCACGGGCCGTCACCAGCAGGAATTCGAGTGGCCGTCCCAGCAGGGGCGGCCACTTCTGTCTGCCGGAGCGCATTGCGCTCGCACCCCGTCAGCACTAACGTGGCAGGTACCGAGGATTCTCGGCCGCGGGAGGGAGAGAACCGTGTTTGTTTTGATTGGACTGGTTGTTCAGATAGTCGCGGTGATCATCGGCATTGTCGTGCTTCTGTGGGTCGTGGGCTTCCGCGTCATCCGCAGTGACAAGGTGGCCGTGGTCGAGAAATGGTGGAGCCTCAAGGGTTCGATCAAGGACGCCATCATCTCGCTGCACGGGGAGGCGGGGTATCAGCCCAACGTTCTGCGAGGTGGTATTCACTTCCGTTCGCCGCTCATGTATCGCGTTCACGTTATGCCGCTCGTCACGATCTCGCAGGGCAAGATCGGCTACGTCTTCGCGCGCGACGGTGTGCCGCTTCCTCCGGGGCAGACCCTGGGCAAGGTCATCTCGGGCAACACGTTTGAGGATGTCCGCGCCTACATCGACGGCGGCGGTCAGAGGGGCCCTCAGCGCCAGATACTGCGAGAGGGCACCTACGCCTTTAACCTCGCGCAGTTCATCATCATCACCGAGGCGCAGATCTACTATCTGCCCATGGGCTCGGCGGCGGACCAAGGCTCGATCCAGATGATGGCGCAGCACCTCAACTCGGTGGATGGGTTCAATCCCATCGTCATCAAGGGCGCCGACGATATGACTGGCATCATGACCGTCAACGACGGCCCCTCGCTGCCGATGGGCGACATCATTGCCCCCAACGTCGGCGACAAGCAGGACGATGCCAACTACCACAACAACTTTCAGGATCCAGAAGCGTTCCTTGCAGGCGGAGGTTTCCGCGGGCGGCAGTATCAGGTCCTCACCGAGGGCACGTACTTCGTCAACCGGCTCTTTGCGACGGTCGAGCTCATCAACAAGACTGTCGTGCCCGTGGGCTATGCCGGGGTCGTAGTCTCCTACTACGGTCCCAAGGGCGCCGATACGTCGGGCGAGGAGTACCGACATGGTGAGCTGGTCACCATGGGCAACCGCGGTGTGTGGAGTGAGCCGCTCATGCCGGGCAAGTACGCCTTCAACACCTACGCCGGCTCCATCAGCATGGTGCCCACCACCAACATCATCCTCAAATGGATTGCGGGTCAATCCGGGGATCACAACTTCGACGAGAATCTCGCCGAGGTGAGCCTGATCACCAAGGACGCATTCGAGCCCCTCCTGCCGTTGTCCGTGGTCATCCACATCGACTACAAGAAGGCGCCGCTCGTCATCCAGCGGTTTGGCGACATCAAGATGCTGGTCAACCAGACGCTCGATCCGATGGTCTCGGCGTATTTCAAGAACGTGGGGCAGATTAGGACACTCATCGAGTTGCTCCAGCAGCGCTCCGAGATCCAGGCGAAGTCCAGCGTCGAGATGATGGAGCGGTTCGCGCACTACAACCTCGAGCTCGAAGAGGTTCTCATCGGCACGCCACATTCGGTGCCGGGCGACGACAAGATCGAGCAGATTCTCATGCAGCTGCGTGACCGGCAGGTCGCCGTCGAGAAGCTCGAGACGTACGAGAAGCAGCGCATCGCCGCCGACAAGGAGCGCGAGCTGCGGCAGGCTAACGCAATCGCGCAACAGCAAACGGTGCTCACCGAGTCCGAGATCAACATCAGCATCCAAGAGAACGCCGGCCGCGCCGAACTGCAGCGTGCGACACAGGACGCCGAGCGCGTGAAGACACTGGCCGGCGCCGACGCCGAGCGCGTCAAGCTCCTCGCGGGCGGAGAGGCCGAGCGTATCAAGCTCGTCGCCGCCGCGGATGCCGACAAGGAAGCTCGTGTCGGTGTCGGCCGCGCCATCGCGATCGAGGAGCAAGTCCGAGCGTACGGTGGTCCGCAGCTCCAGCTCATCCAGGAGGTCATGAACCGACTGTCACAGGCTATCGAGACGGCGGGGATTCCGATCGTTCCCCACACCTACGTCCAGACCGGGAGCGGCGGCCCGGGCGAAGGGGAGGGCGGCGGAGCCAACGCCTTCGGCCTGCTCATGACCCTCTTGGCTACCGAGAAGCTCCAGACCACCGGCGAGCTGGCCCCGGCCGATCCCGCCCAGACCGAGGCGGCCCGCGCGATTCGAGCGAGCATCCGCGACCAGATTGTCGAAAGTCCCCCGGCCCCAAAGACCGCGCATCGGAGCGCGCCCACGACGACCGCGAAGCCGAAGATTGCTCCCGCGGGCGCCGTACCCGAGGAGCCTCTAACTCCGGCCGCTGAGCCAGAGGCCGACAAGCCTGTAGAGAAGAAGAGCGACGAGGTGAAATAGCGCCCCGGACAAAGTTGTTCGCGAGTTGTGATGCTCCGCCTCCGGGCGGGGCATCACGTGTCTCTGGAGCAGGGGCCAGCGGCCTATACTGGTGTCGTGAATTCCTACGTCACCGAGTACTTGGGCTATCTCTCCGTCGAGCGAGGGTATTCTCGGCATACCATCGCTGCGTACGGTCGCGACCTGCGCGACTACGTTGCATTCCTCACCGGGCGCGGAGTCGCCGATCTCACTGCCGTCACTCGCGAAGATGTCACCGCATTTATCGGCGCCCTCTGGGAACGCGGCCTTGCTCCCAGTACGGTCGAGCGCCGGGTTGCGGCAGTCAAGGGTCTTCACAAGTTCCTCGTGAGAGAAGGAATCACCGACAACCATCCCACTGCCCGTTTGCCGCTCCCCAAGGTTCCCGAGCGTCTTCCGGAAGTGATCTCGATTCAGGATGTCGACCGGTTTCTCGGTCAGCCGTTTCCTGACTCGCCCGCCGGGCTTCGCGACCGCGCCATGCTTGAGACGCTCTACGGCTGTGGGCTTCGAGTGAGCGAGCTGACCGGACTCGAACTAGCTGGCATGGATCTGTCGGCTGGCTACGTCAGAGTCTCGGGGAAGGGGAGCAAGGAGCGGGTTGTGCCGATTGCCGGGATGGCCGTTCATGCTCTCGATGCCTACCTCAGGAATGGGCGCCCGTACCTGCGCCCCAAGAGCTCGCTGCGTGGCGTGGACACCTCGGCGGTGTTCGTCAACGCGAGGGGGGGACGACTGTCTCGGCAAGGGGTGTTCGGAATCGTGCGAGCGTATGGGGAGCGAGTCGGACTCAAGATGCATCCGCACACGCTGAGGCACTCGTTCGCCACCCACTTGCTCGAGGGTGGAGCCGATCTGCGGGCCTTGCAGGAGATGCTGGGACACGCCGACATCACCACGACGCAGGTGTACACGCACGTGGATCGGCGCCACATCCGCGAAGAATACCTGTCGACGCACCCTCGCGCGCGCCTACGCTGAGGCGCGGACGAGGGCCACAAGCACCATCACGACGGCGACCATCACCAGAATCAGCGCGTCCGTTGGCAGCTGAAGGTTCCAGCTGCCGCCAAGCAGTGAACGCGCGACATACAGGGCCGCGACGATTACTGGGACTGCCAGGAGTGGGAGTCTGATTCGTGGTCGGGGAAGCACGTCGGCGTCTCTTCTCTGGGAGGGTCTACTGGGTGGGGCCGGGAGCTGATGAATCCGCGACGGCGGGGGCATCGACAGCGGAATCGGTCTCAGCAGCGGCGCGGGCCGCAAGGCGGCGACGCCGACGGGAGCGCCAAATGACTACGATCACGATGACGACCAGCAAGACCGGCGACAGTGCGATGGTCAGGGTGATGAGGGTTCGGAGCACCGCTGCCGCGGCCTGAACACCGGTGGTCACAGCCGTCGAGAACCCCCAAGTCCCACCGGCTGGCTGGACAAGAGCGCCCGGCGCCGAGAACGAGAGCGTCAGAGTCGCCATTGCAGCTTGCTGCTCGAGGTAGGCGATTTGGGCTTGCATGGCTTCGATATCTCCGCGCACTCGTGAGAGTTCGCGTTCGATCTCAAGCATCTCGCTCACTTTGGTCGCCTTGTCGAGGAATCCACGCAGACGGACCTCCTCGGCTTGGAGGTTCTTGAGCCGCGCAGAGAGGTCGACGTACTGCTGCGTGACATCACTTTCGCCGGCTGACTGGGTGAGTACTTTGCCGAGCTTTGCCGCCTGCTCCTCTACCGAGGTGAGTTTTGCAGCCGGTACGCGGAGAGTGACCTGCGCGCTACCCGACTGCGAGCTCGAACTTGCCGATTCGGTACCGAGTGGCACAACCCCACCACTGCCATCCCCAGCCTGTACGGACAGCTGTGTGATCTGGGAACCTGAGGCCGCAGCGAGTGCGCGTACGGCGGCCAGCGTCTTATCGACGTCGTCAACCTGGATACTCATGGATGCTGTGCTGACGATCATGCGGTCGGCCGGAGCACTCTCCGCCGCCTTGGAGACGTTAGGAGCGGCGGAAGGCTGGCCGCCGGCGTCCGTAGGTGCAACTGGAGAGACACTGCTCGCCGTGAGCGCCCCCGTGCCGCCCCCCTGCGAGACCGCATTTCGTGACGAGCCTGCTAGGGCACACCCTCCCGACATCGCGAGAAGTGCCACGATTGCCACAACAATTCCGATGCGCCGCACTAGATGAAGCTGAGCGTTCATAGCTGGGCCTCCTGTCGTTTCGTCTCGGCAAGAACGACAAACGCCCTCGCCGCCATCAAGAAGCGGGAGAGCGCCTGGCAGGTGCACAGAAGTTCGAAAGAGGCTAGGTGGTACTGCGAGAGCCCCAGCTCTCTACCTCGGGCTCTACCCCGGACCCTACCTCTTTCGCGTTCTCGAGCTTCTTCAGGGTGGTCGCTGCGTAGGCACCAATACCGATACCCACCAATACCACTACGAAGAACGCGAGAATCAGTACGTTTACAACAGCCGAAGCCCAGTTTGCGGTCATGTGACCGATCCCTCCGTGTAGGCGATATGAATCAACCTGATTCTACCCGCACGGTAGCCATAACGGCAAACAGCTTCTGTCCAAACGCCCTGACCGTACCTTCCGATACCGCCGTCGGTGCTCTTCTCGCCCGTACACCCGTTGAGACGAGCGGGATGAGGTTCTGGTTCACGCGAGGGGCAGCGTGTCATGAATTCCCATCAAAGTATTGTCTTGTGGGATGAAGTGGGATACAGTCCTATCTGTTGGGCGGGAGGACTCATTGGTGGGTGTTCCTGGGGACGAGAGTGTGAGAGGGGGCACGGCCATGTTTCTCGGCGAGTACCAGCACACGCTGGATGCCAAGGGTCGTGTATCCCTGCCAGCCAAGTTCCGCGCCGAGATGACGGGAAGCCTGGTCGTCTCGAAGGGTCTCGACAAGTGCCTCTATGTGTACTCGAACGAGGAGTACGAGCGCTTCAAGGAGAGCATGACTTCCGGAAGCGACTTCGATTCTCGCAAGCGCCGCCTCCGCAGGATCTTCTTTGCGGGGGCGCAAAACGTCGAGCTGGACTCGGCGGGGCGCATATCTCTGCCGTCGGCGTTGCGTGAGCACGCCGGCCTGAAGAAGGAGATCGCCGTCACGGGCAACGGTAACCGGATCGAGATCTGGGACGCCGACGCTTGGGCGACCTACAACGGCGAGGGTGAGGGTTCGCTCGAAGACCTCGCCGAGGAGCTGGCCGAAGCCGGCCTGCTCTAGGCCTTGAAAATGGAATACCGGCACACCCCAGTTTTGCTGGCCGAGGTCACGCAGCAACTTATGCCGCAACCCGGTTCGATCATCGTCGACTGCACCTTAGGCGGGGCAGGACACGCGAAACGGCTTCTAGACCTCATGGTACCTACGGGAATTCTCGTGGGAATCGACCAAGACGACGCAGCACTTATCGCAGCAGCATCCACACTCTGCCTCGGCCAGCAAATATCTAGCGAAAGCACCATCTTGCTCAAGGGGAACTTCGGGGATCTCGACGAGCTACTTTCCGGCGCGAGCATCCCCTACGTCGATGGATTCCTGTTCGACCTCGGCGTGAGTTCCCCACAACTCGACGTCCCCGGACGCGGGTTCTCCTACATGGAGGATGCGCCCCTGGACATGCGGATGGATCCGGGTCATCAGACTCTCACCGCAGCTGAGGTTATCGCAGCCTATTCCGAAGCCGAC
>Ga0194043_1002279_pt1 | contig 10623 bp, 10 predicted proteins | sample JunL4415m_MetaG_FD_161274 | JGI IMG/M metagenome (GOLD analysis project Ga0194043, IMG submission 161274) | Anoxic zone freshwater microbial communities from boreal shield lake in IISD Experimental Lakes Area, Ontario, Canada - Jun2016-L442-15m | ecosystem: Environmental > Aquatic > Freshwater >...
GTTTCAATGTCTGACGGAAATGGTAGAGAAAGGTGTAAGAGGCCTTTTTCATCGTCGACTGAAATGGAAATTTCTCCAGAATCTAAAGAATATTTTTGCTCTGTAATGCGGTCCAGGCTCTCTCTCATTATTACGGTACCCAACGGGGCGTCGATGAGGGTATCATCCGGCCAGCCTTCAAGATACATTGAAAAATGAGAGGGAAAGTCATCTGTTGATACAACGAGGACTTGAGGGTTAAGATTCATTCGGTGGGTATCAAAATGGACGCCTTTGACCTCAAGAATCTTCCTGGCTGTTACGGTATCCGTACGATGAATCTTGCCCTGATTGTCAGTATATTGAGGTTCAATTCCAAAAGTGTTCGCAAGAATTTTCAGTGCGTCATAGTCGCTGGTCAATCTGTTTGCTCCTTTTTTTCCAGTCCTTTCTTAGTTAAGACGAGGACCGAGTCGGTTTTTCTTCTAACAGCATGAGATGTCAGAACCTGTGTCCAGCGAAAGGTGGTATTCTGCTAATGCGTAAACGTGGAACGCTCTGTAAGGCACCGACATTCTTTGGCTCGACCTCTCGCTCTTCATGAATCTGCCGGCCACACATGGCGAAAGGTCCATCAAAACGATTTTCCTTCATGAGAGTCCTGTTGACCAAAAATATGATCCTCAGATGATTTTTCATTGACGGGTATCCCTCTTAACAGGTAATGATGATAAAAAATACACTAATACCAAGAATCATCGGGATAAATTACAAATTTTTCAACAGAGGCCTCTGAAGGCATTTCCTTGTTATCCTAGATCCCGATATACGGGAGATTGTCTATGAACTTCAAGCTCACTGATGAACAACGTCTCATAAGAAAGGCAGCGCGAGACTTTGCTGTAAAGGAACTGGCCCCGAATGCCAGGCAATGGGAAGAGACCGCTACTTTTTCGAGAGAGACCTTCGATAAGATGGGCCAACTGGACTTCACCGGACTTTACGTTCCAGAAGAATACGGTGGAACCGGAGTGGGCCGGTTGACTGCCGCCGTTATTTTCGAAGAGCTTGCCAAAGGCTGTTTTGCGACTGCTGTTTATATGAGCGTTCATAATATGGTGACCAATCTGATCTACCATTACGGGAACCACGAGCAAAGAGAAAGATGGGTCAAGCCCCTCGCACTGGGTGAGAAGCTTGGGGCCTATTCCCTGACCGAAGCTGAAGCCGGTTCCGATGCGGCAGCACTGAGCACTACAGCAGTCAAGACCCAAGGAGGATATGTAATCAATGGTACCAAACTGTATGTCACCAGTGGAGAGGTGGCTGATATCTACGCGGTTATGGTACGCTCTGATGAAACACAGAAACAAAAAGGCATAAGCGCTGTGATTGTTGAGAAAGGAACCCCTGGCTTGACCTTTGGGCCTCACGAGGCGAAGATGGGTATCAACGCTTCTCCCACGACGGAACTTAACTTCAAGGAATGTTTCATACCCTCTGAAAATCTTCTTGGGGAGGAAGGAAAGGGCTTTAGCATGGCCCTGACCGCCTTGAATGGCGGCAGGGTAGGTATAGCCGCATGTTCCACGGGATTGGCTCAGCAGGCCTTTGACTATGCACTTAACTATGCCAACAAGCGGCAGCAATTCGGTAGGTCTATCATTTCCTTCCAAGGGCTCCAGTTCCTTATCGCCGACTTGGCGACAGAAATCGAAGCGGCAAGGTTGATGGTGTACAGGGCTGCCTGGCTGATGGACATAGGTGAACCAAGTCTCATGGAGGCCGCCATGGGAAAACGATTCGCTACGGATATGGCAATGCATGTCACAACTGAGGCCGTTCAGATTTTGGGTGGCTACGGTTACATGAAGTCCTATCCAGTCGAAATGTATATGCGCTTCGCCAAAATTGCCCAAATTTTCGAAGGAACCAACCAGATCCAGAGAGTGGTTATCGCCCGTGAACTCTCCAAGTACAAGGGAGGCAAGAGACCGGACGCTTACTGAGGCACACTACGAGATTTGACGACAGAGTAATATCATGCAGTCACATTTGATTTCAAACATTTGTAAAGTCCCTTGTCCCATGCGAATCGGTCCGGACGACCTAAAAAAAACAGAGTTCCTAGGAGAGGCTACATGGTGAAAAAACCTGAGCAGGTCCAAAGTGTTGGCGATAGAATCCGAAAAATGAGAAGAAATCTTAATCTCGACATCAAACAACTTTCGGAAAAAACTGGATATGCGACCGACTACTTGGAAGAGATAGAGGACAGTAGGGTGGTCCCACCAGTGGGGGCACTGATCCAAATATCCAGGGCTCTCGCAATAGACACTTCGACTCTTCTTGCTGAAGAGAAAAGGATAGAGCGTAGGAAAAGCTATCGTAAGCGAACCAAGGCTTATTCGTACAAAAGCCTGACCCCTGACGCGGAAGACAAGCATTTATGGGCCTACCTTATCACTTTGGATCCTCAGAAACAGCACGAAATGGTCGAATACAGACACGAAGGAGAGGAGTTTGTGTACGTGCTTGAGGGCAAAGTTGAAATTCAGGTAGGCGAGGAAAAGAACATTTTGAAAAGAGGATCCAGCCTTCACTTTAATTCAGCGACCGCGCACAATCTGAAAAATCTCAGTTCCAAGAAATCTCTGATGCTCGTTGTTGTTTATACTCCTTGAATTGTTGTACGGTTTTCACGCGCTGATTGACTTGTTTACGGAGTAAAAATAATTCTCGTTAGTACTGAGTGAAATTGTCGGTAAGAATTCGGATAGGCTTCGTGCCAGATTTCGGAACTTTTCCGCCAAGTGTTTGTCGCAAAAAACAGGGGTTATGTGAAAAGCGAAATCGTACAGTCTCTTCATCAGGGCGCATGTCGGTAGCCCGGATATTGAGGTTGGCGAAACGCACGAATGCACGTTAACCCATATCCATACCTCCTTTAACGCCCTGAGTCCAACTCGGGGCTTTTTTTTGCTGCACTCACTGATAATCTTCTTCACGTTAAGTCTCATTTTGAGTAATGTATAAAGATTACCTTAACAGTTGGGAAGAATTTCAATATCCCACAGAACAGTATGGGTTTTATAGGAGGCATTATGAGATTATCCGATAGGGCGGCAGTAGTCACCGGCAGCAGCCGAGGGGTGGGGCGCAACGTGGCCCTTGCCTTTGCTGCGGAGGGCGCGGATGTACTGGTTAACTATACTTCGAATCAGAAGGCGGCCGATGACGTGGTCGAACAGATTCGGGCTATGGGCAGAAAATCTCTTGCGGTCCGTGCCGACGTAGCATCCAAGGCTGAAGTTGAGAATATGATGGTTGCGGCTAAGGAAAATTTTGGTCGGCTGGACATTCTGGTGAACAATGCCGGCTTCACTCGTCCGGCTATGCTCCAGAAGATGACCGAGGAACAATGGGACGCAGTGCTAAATGCCCACCTCAAAGGCCCATTTCTTTGTATTCAAGCGGCTCTAAAGTACTTCCAGGAGCAAAATTACGGAAAGATCATAAATGTTAGCTCAGTAGCCGGACTAGTAGGCACGGTTGGTCAAGTGAACTATTCAGCGGCAAAGGGAGGCATTTTGAGTTTAACTAAGAGCGTTGCCCGGGAACTGGCTCGGTACAACATTTGCGCAAATGTGATTTCCCTTGGAATAGTTGACACGGATATGACTGAAAAGATTCGATCCGACGAAAAACTCAAGGAAGTCTACATGAATCGCATTCTCTTAAAGAGGTTTGGGGCTGCGTCGGATATCAGCCCTGCTTTTGTTTTTCTCGCTTCTCGTGAATCGGATTATATCACCGGGCAACTGTTGTGTGTGGACGGTGGCTATGGAATGATATAGGGGCTTTGGAACAGCAGAGCCTACCAGGCCTTTGAATGTGAAATTCGGTCAGGCTGATAGGCCTTAAATCGGTTCGAGTTGAATCCAAAGATTCTGAGAGCATTTGAGTGACGAGGAGGCTTTTCGGAGTAAAATCAAAAACGCGCCTCAAGAAATTGTGACTAATCTGAAAGGTGTTGAAAAAGATTGAATTGGCAGCGTCGTCTGGATTATGGCCACAGCGGCGCAAAAGAGCACGTTCGCGAATTCTTGTCACAGCAAGGGATCCGTGTTCATTTTTTTTACACTTAGGCTGATTTAGAGCTTGGGGGTAATCAGTGCAACCGGTTGAAGTTCATGAGGGGGTAGGGTCTGGAGATAATTGCAATATATTCAGCATATTAAAAAACCCTTGACTTGGTATTCACCTTCTGGTAGAGAATTCTTAATCAGGTAGCATTTTGAATGGGCTGAACAGAACAACGGAGGACGTAATGTCTCCCCCCGGAGCCACGATCAAAGAGCCTCTCATAAGGGGCACGAAGATGTGGCCGATTAGTTCACAATGGGCGGTAAAAGAGGAGTCAAGCAAAAAAAATAGCTTGACATTCTGTGTCTGATTTGATACCAAAAATACATTCCGGGCTTTATCGGATTTTTATCCGGGAATGTTTTTTACGGGTCTCCCGAACGATGGTCGGGAGGAACTGTTGAAAGGAGGATTGAGGGTATGGTTAAACGTTTGTTACTTTTGAGCCTAATGGTTCTCGTATTGTGCGGCGCTAGCGCGGTGGTGTCCTTCGCTGGCGGACCTGGCGGCGGACCTGGCGGCGGTCAGGCTTGTATGCCGCCACCTCCAATGATCCCGCCTCTGTGTGGGCCGGCCCAGACCAAGTATTCAATGGTCAAGGAGGTTATCACCCCTATACCTGCTCAATTGAGGAGAGTTAGGGTGGTAGCACCGTATCTCGCTGGAGTAGCTTGGCCCCGCAAACCACTCGCATTTTTCCAGAATCCCCAGACTTTTCCGGTTTATGCTGGGGGTCGCTATGAATGGTTGGTGCCTATCGTGTCGGAAATCAAGAATGAGCACTTCGACACAGTAATGGATCCTTGCTGCAAGACGCACAAAGTGCCTCGCTGCGTGTGGGTGAAGGCGAACTACATAAAGCCTACGTGTGCTCCGGCCTGTGGGCCGGCCTGTGGGCCAGTACCTATGGCGCCGCCGCCCCCTATGCCTGCTAGGGTGACTAAGTAAGGTTGCTGCGAGAGGCCAATAAAAGAAGAGTTCCTCAGATATAATGAATTTGTCGAAAGGAGGATTAGGGTATGGTTAAAAAGATAGGAATTCTCGGATTCATACTGGTTGTCGTAGCTGCGACGGGTATGGTATGGGCCGAGACATTTACTGGGTCAATCCCAGCTCCCCAACCCACGGTGGTTCCTGCAGGAGCCCCGCCAGCAGCCTGTGTTGGTCCGGCGTGCCAAGCGCCACCAATGAGAAAGGTAGCGGCTCCGGTTTTTTGTGGCCCGCCGCCATCAAGACTGAAAACATCGATCCAGGTGAAAATGCAGTATCCCGAACCACCTCAGCCCCCAGTCTGTGGACCAACTTGTGGGCCTCCCCCCATTCCTGTGGCGGTGCCGATGTGGAGATTCATCGTTCCTTGGCCGCCGTTTGTTTACTATCTTCCCGTAGACTAAAACGGAAGGTAAACTGAACAACGAAAGCCCCCTGAACGGGGGCTTTTTTGTTCCATACTCCTCCCATGATCATTATCCCGGCAATCGATATAAAAGATGGCTCATGCGTACGCCTCAGGCAGGGCAGGTTCGATTCTGCCACGGTTTTCAACCACGACCCGGCAGGCCAAGCACGGCAGTGGGAAGAATACGGCGCGTCGCGAATTCACGTGGTGGATCTTAACGGCTCATCGAACGGTAAACCCTCTAACCTGAATTGTATCATAGAGATTGTCAAGGCGGTGCGCGTTCCGATCCAGGTTGGCGGAGGCATAAGAGATCACGACACGATCCGTATGTATCTCGATATCGGTGTCAACACCGTCATACTCGGTACTCTGGCGGCAAAAGACCCAACTAAGGTTATAGAATTATTAAATCTGTTCCCAGGCCGGATTGCCGTAGGAATTGACGCGAGGGCTGGAATCGTTGCGGTAGAAGGCTGGAAAGAATCGACTCACATCAAGGCCTTAGAGTTGGCTGCCCGCTTTGATTCTGCAACTCCTGCGTCATTTATTTATACTGACATCGATAGAGACGGGATGATGCAAGGTCCCAACATTGAGAGTACTCGGGAATTTGCCAGAAGCGCTTTGTCCCCCGTCATCCTATCTGGAGGTGTCGCTTCCATTGACGATGTCGCTTCCGCACTGCCCCTCCAAAACGATGGAGTCAATGGCATTATCGTAGGCAGGGCCCTTTATGATGGGAGAGTGGATCTCCGTAAGGCTATCGAATTGGCAGAGAAGAATAATGCTCGCTAAGAGAATCATCCCATGCCTGGACGTAAAGGATGGCCGTGTAGTTAAGGGAGTGAATTTCATTAATTTCAGAGATGCCGGTGATCCTGTAGAGAATGCCAAGTATTACGATTCCGAAGGGGCTGACGAGTTGGTTTTCCTGGACATCACGGCTTCGCACCAAAGACGAAAGATTATTCTGGATGTTGTTGCGCGCACGGCCGAAGAAGTATTCATGCCGCTCACCGTCGGAGGAGGGGTAAGAACCACATCCGACATTAGGGAACTTTTGAATGCCGGAGCAGACAAAGTTTCTCTTAACACGGCTGCTGTTCAGAATCCTGATATTATCCGAGAATCATCGCTTATGTTCGGAAGTCAGTGCATTGTTGTTGCTATAGACGCGCGCAGATCGGCCAACACTCCGTCAGGCTTCGAAATCTCAATACATGGAGGTCGTACCATGACGGGTATCGACTGCCTTGAATGGGCGGATAGAGTCGAGCGTTTAGGTGCGGGTGAAATACTTTTGACGAGCATGGATACTGACGGGACGAAAGACGGGTATGATATCCCAATGACTCGTGCCGTAACTGACATTGTAGGCATCCCGGTGATTGCCTCGGGAGGTGCAGGAACTCCTGAACATTTGAGAGACGCAGTGCTCAAGGCTAATGCAGATGCGGTACTGGCAGCCTCCATTTTTCATTATAGGGAAATTCCTATCAAACAACTGAAAATATTTCTTGCGGCGGAAGGAATTCCTGTACGGCCGTGACGAACTTACCTAAGCCTTGACCGCTCATTTCCTTTCAAGCGTTTTGACACGTGAGATTGGTCCCGTAATGCTTCAACTTCCTCCTTTGCTTCAGCCTTTACCGACAGTGTGACTCATGCGCTCTGAAACACTTTCGGATATTGTTTTTGATAGCATGACATTCCTCGAACTGCCTGCCGTTCTGGAAGAGCTTGAAGCACATGCTCTCTCGGAGCCAGGTCGGAGAAAAGTCCTTTCAATTCAGCCTGAAGACGATTTGCATCTCGTCAAAGCCAGCCTAGACTTAGTTTGCGATCTTCAAGAGATGGTGAGACTACATGGACCCTTGGGACTTGGGCAGCTTGTACCCATGGAGGGGCTATTTCGAAGACTGGAAAGTCCATCGTCTATTCTTGATTCAGAGGAAATTCTCGCTGTAGGCGATCTTCTGGCAATTACTGATACGACTCGTAGTAAGGTAGAGGATTTAGGGGATAGATTCAGGCGACTCAAGGATTTCACCGGTAATATTGTGACTCTGGGATCCCTCAGGAATCGTATTTCACGAACGATCGACGAACAGGGAGTTGTCCGTCCTGACGCAGAACCTTCGCTTTTTCGTATCCATGAACGCATGAGAGCGGCGCGTGGCTATATCAGAAAAAGTCTTGAGGGTTTCGTGAATGACAGAGACCTGGCCCGTATCGTTCAGGAAGACTACGTCACTTTGAGGAACGACCGTTACGTCATTCTACTGCGGCCGGAGTTCAAAGGACTGTTGGATGGAATAATCCATGATCACTCGCGCAGCGGCGCTTCGGTTTATGTAGAGCCTTTTCAGGTGGTAGCGCTCAACAACCAGGTCGCCTCACTCGTAGACGAGGAGAGAGCGGAGATACGCAAGATCTTTCAAGCCTTGACTGAGGAAATTCGTGCTGCAGTAGATGAACTCCATAGTAATTTTGAGACCCTTGTCCTCCTGGATACTTTTCAAGCACGAGCTTTATATGCTGAAACTACTTCGTCCAAATATCCGGAGCTTGTTGACGATGGGTTCCGTATTCTGGGTGCTCGCCATCCGTTGCTCCTGGCAGCCGGGGAATTGGAAGTAGTCCCAATGGACGTGATACAAGAGTCCGGAACTACAGCTACTATCATCAGTGGGGCGAACATGGGAGGGAAGACGGTTGCTTTGAAGATAGCAGGCCTTTTTCCCCTCATGATCAGGTGCGGGATGCTGGTTCCTGCAGAAGAGGGAACCAGGATTCACCCCTTTATGCGTATTATGGCCGACATAGGTGATGACCAGGACATTCGGGAACGAGTTTCATCCTTTTCCGGGCACATGCTTCGGATTAAGACGATCTTGGAAACTGCTTCAGCAGGGGACCTCGTGCTACTTGATGAGCTGGGGGGGGCTACGGACCCTGAAGAGGGGGCCGCTCTGGCAATGGCAATTATAGATGAGCTTATCGAGAGGCACACAAGGGTTGTCGTGACCACGCACCTCTCTCATCTGAAGGCCTATGCCCTAGGCAGATCTGATGCAAAAAACGTGAGCGTAGAATTTCATCCGCGTACACTTAGACCCACATTCCGCCTGCTCTACGATTTGCCGGGAGAATCACACGCCATAATGACGGCAGAGTTTATTGGTCTCGATCAAAGAGTTTTGAATACTGCCAAGAGATACTACGACGCATCTGCTGGTGGCAGTACAAAGCTGATAAGAAACTTAAAGGAAGAGATTGATCGCGTGGAGGGATTACGCCGAGATCTTGAACAAAAGAAAAAGATACTTGATAAGGAACTCGACCAAATTACTTCTCAGAAGGCTGAAATTGTCGAAGAGTTCCGCATAGAGTGTCTTCAGATGATACGTAAAGCGGAGAAACAAATTGCTGGTATTCAGAAATCTTTGAGGGATGGGGCTCTCGAGAGCAGAGTCAGGCCCCGTGACGCTTTATTGCGGATAAAAGAGGAGATGGTCGCTAAGTTAGAGACCCCCTTGGAAAAAGTTCCAAAGGGGCCGGAGGTCGGGTCGATAGTTACACTTACCACACTCGGTAAGGAAGGCACAGTTACAGCGGTCTTTGACAATGGACGGCGGGTGGACGTTGCTGTGGGGAAATTGACTGTGAAGGCCCATGTATCCGACCTAGTCCGGGTGCGCGGGGGAGAAGAGAAAAAAAAATCTACAAAAAAAGTACGTATTGGGGTAGATATCCCCATTGCCACTCCAATGTGGGAGGTGAAAGTTATCGGCCTCCGGGTTGAAGAGGCCCTTCCAGTTGTCGAAAAAGCCATTGATGAAGCGCTCCTGGGAGGTCTTCCTTCAATAAACATTATTCATGGTCGGGGGACTGGTCGCCTCAAGCAGGCCGTCAGGGATTACCTATCCCGGCATCCGCTGGTACGTGACTTCCACGGAAGCGATCCCAGCCGCGGAGGTGAGGCTGTCACCGAAGTTGAGCTTGCGACAGACTAATATTTCCGAGGGAAGCCTTACTTTTGTATGGAGAAATTTTGAGAGATACTCCGAGTTGTAACCCTTTAGATTATTTCACGGCAAGCGTACGGTTCGCAGGAAAAATTGGTTGGGGTAGTCTGTAGCTCGTGTAGTAGTGTTTTGCCCCATCGTCGATCATCGAATGAGAGAGCCTACTAAATGAAGTATGCTGGAAATTTTTCGCTGATCGATCTGAGAATGCGCTGAGTCTTGGGGTCCTTCCGAAGCTTTTGAAAGACAGAACAGATAGAATAGGGAATCATGCGAATTCCGGAATCAAAAATTGCTGAAGTGGCATCAGCTACGGACATAGTTCAAGTTATTTCAGATTATGTCCACCTGAAGAAAGCCGGTAAAGATTATCGGGGAATTTGCCCATTTCATGGGGATAAGGATCCCTCTTTTTACGTATCGCCCCAGAAAGGCATTTTCCACTGTTTCGGATGTGCTATAGGCGGCAGTGTGTTCAATTTCATAATGAGAATCGAGAACATCTCTTTCCTGGAGGCCGTCCGGACCTTGGCACATCGCTTCGGGGTTCCATTCCATCTGGAGGACACAGTTAGGGCCGGAACTGACGAAAAAGAGCTGCTTTTCAGTGCACTTGAAACTGGGAGACTTTACTTTGCAGCAAACCTGGCTTCTCATGAAGCGGCAAGACAATATCTCTTCGACCGGGGCATTCTCGAAGAGTGGATTGCGATTCTGGGGTTAGGGTTCGCCCCCGACTCGTGGGATGGGATTCATAATCATCTCAGGAAAGAAGCCGTGACTCCTGGTGATGCAGTCTCGGCTGGGCTGATCCGAGAGCGCACCAGCGGAGGGTACTACGATTATTTTCGCTCACGGATAATGATTCCGGTCAGAAACCTCAACGGTCAGCTTGTGGCGTTCGGCGGAAGAATTCTTGGTGAAGGGGATCCAAAATATCTGAACTCTCCGGAGTCTCCTATTTTTCATAAGAAAAATATTCTCTATGGCCTAGATACGGCCAAGGAAGCGATTCGACGTGAGGGTAGTTGTGTAGTTGTTGAGGGCTATTTTGATCAGATATCCTTA
>Ga0194043_1002280_pt1 | contig 10619 bp, 7 predicted proteins | sample JunL4415m_MetaG_FD_161274 | JGI IMG/M metagenome (GOLD analysis project Ga0194043, IMG submission 161274) | Anoxic zone freshwater microbial communities from boreal shield lake in IISD Experimental Lakes Area, Ontario, Canada - Jun2016-L442-15m | ecosystem: Environmental > Aquatic > Freshwater >...
GTGTGAATGGCTTCATCAGAAATGGCCACGCCATGAAAATTTTCAAAATTTTCTTTCAGTCCATGCAGGATTTTTTTGGTCGCCTCAATGCTTGGTTCGTCAATTTTGATAGTTTGAAAACGGCGTTCCAGGGCTGGATCATTTTCAATTGATTTGTGATAGTCGGCAAAAGTGGTGGCACCGATGCAACGAATTTCACCTCGCGCCAAAGCTGGTTTCAGGATATTGGCCGCATCCATAGAACCACTGGCCGAGCCAGCACCCACCAAATTGTGGATTTCATCAATAAATAAAATTATTTCTGGCCGTCTTTTGGCTTCTTCTATGACTTGTTTGAGTCGTTGTTCAAATTCACCGCGATAAATCGTGCCAGCCACGGCCGAGGTGAGATCAAGCGTATAAATTTTTTTGTCCAACAAAATTTCCGGCACTTGGCCCAGACTGATTTTTTTGGCCAATCCTTCCACAATAGCGGTTTTGCCAACGCCAGGTTCGCCCAGTATGAGGGGATTATTTTTGAATCTGCGGGATAAAATTTGAATAATGCGTTCAATTTCAGCTTCACGGCCAATGACCGGATCAATGTTTTCTTGGAATTTTTTATTGGTCAGATTGCGTCCTAAAACATCCAAAATACTAGTTTGGTTTTGTTTTTTATTTTTTTTGCGATCACTGACACGAAAGGCCGCGGTCACTTCCGGCAGTTTGGAAGCGCTTTTTAGTAGTAGAGTTGTTTGCTCAACAATATCAGTTTCATTTATTTTTAAAAGTTTAAAAAGACTTTTAATATTTTGATTTTCAATTTGAATAATAGAGGCCAGTAAATGTTCTGTGCCTATATATTGATGGCCATTGGTATAGGCGATTTGTACGGCTTTTTGGATTAAAGTTTTGGCGGTCGCCGAAAAAGCTGGATAAATATCGTCGCTGTTGGCGGTTTCTGTTTGGCTAATTTTGGCAATTTGATTTTTTACTTCTTCAACTTTTATTTCCATGGCCGTGAATAATTCCGCGGCCACACTGCCACGCTGACTGATTAGACCATACAAAATATGCAAGGGTTCAATTTGCGGTTGTTTTAATTCCAACGCCAAATCAGCTCCTTTTTTTAGGGAGTGTTTGAAATTATTAGAAAATTTATTCAGGGTTTCTTTCATTTTTTTACGCCATTTCCCTTAATTTTTTAATTCTGTCATCAATGGGCGGGTGAGTGGAAAAGGCATTGCTCATAAAGCCGGCTTTTTTGAAAGGATTGGCAATATACAAATGAGCTGTGGCGTTATTGGCATGAGACATTTGAGTGCTATCGTTTTTTATTTTTTCCAAGGCATTGGCTAATCCGGCTGGGTAGCGGGTGAGAAGCGCGCCAGAAGCGTCGGCTAGATATTCTCGTTTTCTGGAAATAGCCAATTTGATGAGTTCGGCGATAATTGGAGATAAAATAATAAGTATAATGCCGACAATGGCCAAAATTGCACCTAAATTGCCTTTGTTGTCATTATCACTTCTGCTACCGCCAAAAAATCTTGAACGCCAAAAGAAATCAGCGATAAGTGTGGTGACTCCCACCAGAATAATGACAATCATCATAAGTCTGATGTCATAATTTTTGACATGTGATAATTCATGGGCAATGACGCCTTCTAATTCCTCGTTTTCTAAACGTGCAATAGCGCCGGTGGTGATGGCGATTGAGGCATGTTTTGGATCACGACCGGTGGCAAAAGCATTAATGGCTTGATCATCAATTAAATAAATTTTGGGCATTTGCAATCCTGCTGTGATGCAAAGATTTTCTACCAAATGATAAACTTCTTGGTTGTCTGATTCTTTAATTTGTTTGGCGCCGGCCGTGGCTAGGGCCACCTTATCACCGGCAAAATAGCCAAACAAGCTCATAAAAATAGAAATAATAATGGCAGAAACAAAAATGCCAGCGTCATTAAATGAATAACTCAAAAACCAACCCAACCCAGAAATAAGCAAGGTAAAAATAATTATCAAAAGCCAGGTTTTTCTTTTGTTGGAATCTATTTGATTATACATTGTTTAAAACTTAACTTCTATATTTTTCTTTTCAGCTTCGTCAGCTTGAAAAAAGTCATATTTTTTAAATTTTAAAGAGGATGCAATGAGATTGGTAGGGAAGACCTCCATTTGAATATTGAAATCCCTGGCATTACCATTATAAAAGCGACGGGAAGCTTGGATTTTGTTTTCTGTGTCTGATAGCTCGTCTTGCAATTTCATGAAATTTTGGTTGGCTTTTAGATCCGGATAACTTTCAGACAAAGCAAAAATTGATTTAAGGGTTGAGGATAGCTCGTTTTCAGCTTTGGCCTTGGCTTCGGTGCCAGTGCTAGCCATGGCTGTATTTCTGGCATTAATTACTTTTTCCAAAGTTCCTTGTTCGTGAGTGGCATAACCTTTGACTGTTTCCACTAAATTGGGGATAAGGTCATAGCGACGTTTTAATTGGACATCAATGTCAGACCAGGCTTCGTCTGTGCGATTTCTCAGCTTGATCAAGCCGTTATAGACAGTAATGAGCCAAACGATGGCTATTACTGCAATGGCGACAATGATCCAAATGATTGTGTTGGTCATAGTTTTTAGAGTTAGTTATTTCCGCCAGTTGGCGGGTTATTTAAATTTTAATTAAACTTTGGATTAGACTAAAAATTTGATTTTATGTTATAATAAAATTGATCTTTGAATATTTCTTTCTTTTAAATTTGCAAAATTTATTGTATAATTATTTTATAACATCAACTGTTGATAAGTCAATCTTTTTAATATTTCATAAATGCCGACGGAAGACGGCAAGTACATGAAAATCAAAAAAAATAAACTAAAATTACTCTCAATTCCAACCGGCTTTTATATTGTCGGCCTGTCTTTGGTTGCGGTATTGGCCGGTTTTGGCGTGGCACTAGCTTGGGATGAACCGCTTTCTTCTCCACCACAAGGCAATATTTCTGGACCAGTAAATATTGGAGGTGGTAATCAGACTAAAACCGGAGGTTTAAGAGTAGAACAGGGCGTCACCACTACCCAGGTTTGTTTTATTGGTGATAATTCTTGTATTTCCTCGGCACTAAATAATGGTTGGTGGGCGCAAAATGGCGCTAATGATATTTATAATATTAACACTCATTTTGTAGGCATTGGCACCAATAATCCTTCGGCTCCATTGACGGTTTCTTTGGGTGCAGGTATTACATCTAAATTATTAATTGGTGAAGCAGATCTTAATGAAAATCCTGAATTGCAACTTGGTTATGTTGGTGGTCATTGGGGAATGTTTGTTAATAATGGTCCAAATAGTGAAGCCTCTGGTTTTGCTGGCAATTTGAATTTTTGGAATAGTAGTAATCGTTTTTCAATAACTTCAGGTGGTTATGTTGGTGTGGGTACGGTAAAGCCAGCCACAAATTTTGAAGTGGCTGGCACTAACGATGCTGTGGGTACTAAACTTAGAGTGACCAATACGGCTGGTAATCCTGAGTTGCAATTGCAATATGGGTTAGCAACTGGCGTTGATCATTGGGGAATTTATGCCAATCATGCTGACCAAAGTTTAAGATTTTGGAATAGTAGTGATCGTTTGGTTATTTTGCCTAATGGTGATATGGGTATTAAAATTGGTATTAATACAGTCACTCCGACAGCAGTTTTGGAAATGGCTTTACCCAATCAAACCAAGGGCTTGGTTATTCATGTGGCAGGTTCATTGCCAGACAATCCGTTGGAAATTCAAAATGATAGTGGCAACCCTATTTTTCAAGTTGATTCAACTGGTGTAGCCACGGCTACTGATTTTTGTACTGCTAGTGGCAAATGCCTGAACAATACGACCAGTGTTATAAATGTTAGTGGTGGGGGTATTTTTGTTGGTTATACGTCTTCAACATATAAGGGTGACAATAGTTCAGGACCAACCAAGGGATATATTGGAGCTAGTAATCTTTGTACAGCAAATGTGGTTAGTAGTACTCATTGGTGCACTTCTGAAGAAATATTAGGCAGTATTAACGTGGGTATATCTTTGCCAGCTATTATTATGTGGATTGCCAATGGTCCTCCTGGATATTTAGCACAAAATAATGATTGTTCTGGTCGCACTGCAGGTGTTATTGGTCCAATAAATAATCGTAATTTTGGTAATGTTTGGGTTTTTCCTTCAGCTAATTATCCGCAAGGCTATGGCTCCATAGTCACCTGTGACAGCACTTATTCATTGGCTTGTTGCAAATAGATTTAATAAAATATGAATATAAGCAAAGCAAAAAAAATCATTCTCTCAGCATCTTTTGCAATTTTTGCTTTGTTTTTAGTTGGAATAAATTTTGCTCAAGCTTCTTTGATTTGTGAGACCAATTTTACCAAGAATGGTTGGATTTGCGATGGCAGTCAAGGAAAATCTTGGTGCGGTAATAATACTCTTGATTGCAATAATGAGCCTACTCCAGGAACAAATGAGACTATTGATTGCAATACTTGTAGTGCGGTTTGTGTTAGTGGTTTTCAAAATTGTGGTAGTGGTTGTACTAATATTCCTCATGCCCAAATAATAGCTCCTAATTGTTCAACTTATGATTTTTGTACTGGTCTTTGCAATAGTTGTAGCGTTGATTGGAATTCTTGCAGTGGTGGCACTTGTAATATTCAGACTGGAACAATCTGTACAGTTAATAGCAAAGAAGGAACATACAATGGGTGTAATTGTATTTGTAGTAGTAGTGGATTAGCGTGTACTGCTGGTGATGGCCGAGAAGGAAGATATGATAATAGCTGTGTTTGTAATGTTGATACTCCGCCAGCTTTATTAAATTATAGCAATAATATTTATGATTTGATTTTAAATAAAAATCTTACGGTTTTTGGCGTTAGTAATTTTAATGGAAACATTACAACCGCTTCTACTAGTGTGACTAATTTTTGGGGTGATGTTATTTTTAATGGCAAGTTTTGTTTGGGCGCCACTTGTTTTAGCTCGGCAAATATTTCTCAGTGGAACAATGATATTGGATATCTAACCACTTCAACCATTAGTTCTACAACTTTAAATTTTTCCACTACCACTATTAATAACTTAATAACAAATCTTAGCTCAAGTACTCTTAATTTTTCAACCACCACTGTTAATAATTTAATAACCAATATTTATTCCACCACTAGCGGTGTATGGATTTTGGAAAATAACAATCTTTATACCAGCTCAACTGTTCTTAAGGTTGGTATTGGCACTACATCTCCAGCTGGTAATTTGCACGTATCAAAAAACCAAAATGACTTGACAACACTTATTGTTGATAATCAAAACTCTGGAACAGTTGCTGGTTCAAGATTTGAATTAAGAAATGGTGCAACAGAAGCTGACGCAACTAAATTATTAACAATGGGGACTGGATTTACGACCAATGGAGCCTATAAACAAGACGGTAGTTTATTAGAGTCTGGGGCTAATCTTTCTGGTGGTTTAAGTTTATTGGCAAGAGGGGCATCTGCTGATATGAGATTTTATACTGGTGGTTATCTTGATGCTAATCAACGGATGACAATATTAAGTAGTGGCTTTGTCGGTATTGGAACGACAACTCCAGATAGTCTATTAACTGTTGTTGGTAGCTCTTGGCCTTCTGCGACAGTTAGACTATCTAATGGAACTAATACTGCTTCTATTTTAAAGGTAGAAAACGATAATGGAGCTTTTGCTGAGCTAGATACTGCAGGGTCAGGTTCAAATATTTATGGTTTGGCTCCTGGAGATAGTATTTTATATGCAAAGAATAATTTACAATTTGGAGCAGGTGGGGCACGTGATGCAAAGTTGTCTATAAGTTCTAATGGTAATATCAGGGTTAGTAATGGAGCAAATTATGCTAATAAAGTAGTTTGCTATATGGCTACTGGTATTCTTGGACATTGTGATCCAGGAGTAACTTGCACTTGCGTAGCTAATTAAATAAATCAACTTTTAAATTTATAAATAATTTTTTATGCTAAGTAAAAAAACTTCGGCAATTATTGGTGGTCTTATGTGTCTGTTGTTGGCGGTGCTGTTTGTGCCACAAGCCTCGGCCGCTACTAATATTGTCAGTACCACCTATCCCTATGCTTGGGGTGAAAATATTGGCTGGGTCAATTTTTACACCGACGGCAACGGCGATTTAATAGTTAGTAGCAGTACTATCACTGGCTATATTTGGAACGAAAATTTTGGTTGGATTAATATGAGTCCTACTTGGGATCCTGCTAATGGCAATGTTCCAAATGGTTATGGTGTTAAAAATGACAATAATGGTAATTTATCAGGCTATGCTTGGGGTGAAAATATTGGCTGGTTAAGTTTTAATGGTATCAAAATTAATACTTCAACTGGTAGATTTTCTGGTGTCAGTGTTGTTAATGCTAGCGACACTGTCGGCAGATTAAATTTTGATTGGACAGATGCTAGTGGCACCATGGGCAGTATCATTACTAGCTGGCGACCAAATGTCACCGCAACTTGTAATAGTAATTATGTTTGTGATGGCACAGAAACTATAGTTAGTTGTCCTAGCGATTGCCCAACACCTGTTTGTAATCATAATAAAACTTGTAATACTGGAGAAACAACTGCCAATTGCCCTAGCGATTGTCCAGCTGTGACACCGCCAACAAGCGGTGGCGGTGGTGGCGGTGGAGTTAGTTTACCTGTAAAGATTGCAGGCGCTATTGGTGAAATTATTGCTAGTAATTATGCCAATCATACCATTACTTTAAAATTATCAGCTGGAAGTAGTATAAATATGGCTGCAGTCAGTGAAAGTGCTGATTTTAGTGGTGGATCTTGGTGGCCTTATAGTGGTAGTTTTATTTATAAAGTAGTTGGCGCTGATAGTGGTAAAGTATATATCAAAGTTAAAAATAGCCAATCAGAAAGTGAAGTTTTTACGCTTAATTACTCTTTATCTTCTGGCGGTAATATTGTTCCTCCGACAGCGCCAGTATCTGGCGGTACTGTTGTGCCAACAACACCTCCTGTCAGTACGGTTATTGTGGCTACAGTCAAACCAGGTTCAGATAATGTGGCTGTTAGACGCGCCATAAAAGTTAATTCTTTGATTAAAGCGCCAAATGGCCGATATTATTTGATTAATAATGGCATGAAGCAATTATTAACATCAGCGCAAATGGCCACGGCCAAGTATAAAAAATTAAAAGCTAGTGCCACAGTCGTTAATGCCAGCACTTTCAATATTATTCCAACTTATAGAGTTGATAAAACAATTGTCAGAGCTAAAAATGGCAAGATGGGTGCTATAGTTGGTGGTTCAGTGATGTTTTTTTCCGGTCCCAGTCAATTGAAACAATATATGACCGTCAACAAAAAGAAAACTTTTGTGCAGTTGACTGATTGGGAATTTTTTTCCATTCCTTGGTATCAAGAAAAAACCATTTATCGTTTGTCTGATGGTTCATTGCATTTGTTGAATAAGGCTGGAGAAAGCATTATCAGTCAAGCTGATGTTTCCAACAAGTATGCTGATTTCAATATTGTTGATGTCAATGATTCGGCGCTAAATTGGTATTGGGCTTTGTAAATATAAAAATATTTTTTAAAAAATAACCCTCTGGATTTTATCCGGAGGGTTTTTTGATAAGGATTGGCATTTTTTATAATGTATGTTAAGATTAGGTTAAGTTTAACTTATATATAATAATATGATCAAAGACAATCTAATTACGGTCAAAGAGTTGCGTGAAAGTTTGCCGGCAATTATCGGCAGAGTGCGACGTGGTGGTGAATTTTTAGTGTTAAAAAAGTCCAAACCAGTTTTCCGTTTGTCCTCGCCTGAAACCGAAGGCTCTTGGGAAACAGTGATTGATTTTACTAAAATTAAAAAAGGCGGAATTAAAATTGGCGAACTTTTAAAAGCTTTATAATCTATGGATAAGATAAATAAAGCCTTGGCAAAAATATCAGACAAAGATAGACAAAAGATTAAAACACTTTTGATAAAAATTGTCGCTCGTGATTTTATTGGTTTGGATTTTAAAAAGTTAGTCGGACGAGATGATATTTATCGTGTGCGCAAGGGGGATTGGCGCATTATTTTTCATTTAGTTAAAGAGGATGTGTTTATTTTAGCCGTGGAAAAAAGGAGTGATAATACATATAATTTTTAAGATATATGACATATAAAGATTTTCTAAATCAAGATGGTGAAAAACGTTGGCAAGATAAGTGGCTGAAAGAAAAAATTGATAAGGCCGAAGATTTTGGTTCTAAACCAAAAAAATATGTGCTGGATATGTTTCCATATCCAAGTGGCGCCGGGCTTCATGTTGGTCATCCCGAAGGCTACACTGCTACGGATGTTTATTCGCGTTATTTTCGGCTCAAAGGTTTTAATGTGCTTCATCCTATGGGTTGGGATGCATATGGTTTGCCTGCAGAAAATTATGCCATCAAAACTGGCACTCAGCCAAATGTGACCACGGCTGAAAATGTAGCCACTTTCAAACGCCAAATACAATCACTGGGTTTTTCTTATGATTGGGACAGGGAGATTAATACTACCGATCCTGGATATTACAAATGGACGCAATGGATTTTTTTACAATTGTTTAAAAAAGGTTTGGCTTATGAAGCGACTGTGCCTATAAATTTTTGTCCATCTTGCAAAACTGGCTTGGCCAATGAAGAAGTTAAAGATGGTAAATGTGATCGTTGCGGAACAGAGGTGATTAAAAAAGACATGCGTCAATGGATGTTGAAGATTACTGCCTATGCTGATCGGTTGCTTGAAGGCGTTGACAAGCTTGATTGGCCTAATTCTATTAAGACACTGCAAAAGAATTGGATTGGCAGAAGTGAGGGGGCAGAGGTGACATTTGCCATCACCACGGCAAATGTCATCCCGAGCGAAGCCGAGGGATCCCTTAAAATAAAAGTCTATACTACTCGCCCTGATACTTTGTTCGGCGCTACTTATATGGTTTTGTCGCCTGAACATAAATTAGTTCAAGAGTTAAAAGATAAGATTTCTAATTTTTCTGAAGTAGAAAAATATATTAGCGACGCAAAAAATAAATCAGACCTAGAACGCACAGAATTAAATAAAAATAAAACCGGCGTGGAGTTGAAGGGGATTAAGGCAATTAATCCGGTTAATAATGTAGAAATTCCCATTTGGATTTCTGATTATGTGCTCTCAACTTATGGTACTGGCGCTATTATGGCGGTGCCGGCCCACGATGATCGTGATTTTGAATTTGCGAAAAAATTTGATTTGCCGATTATTGAAGTGATTAAGGGCGGTGATATAAAAAAAGAAGCTTACACAGATGTTGATAATGGACTCATGGTTAACAGCGAATTTTTAAATGGCTTAATGCCGGAAGAAGCCATTGGCAAAATGACTGCATGGCTGGAAGAAAAGAAGGTTGGTAAAAAAGCGATTAATTATAAATTGCGTGATTGGGTTTTTTCTCGCCAAAGATATTGGGGCGAGCCAATTCCTTTGGTTCATTGCGACAAGTGTGGCATCGTGCCTTTGGATGAAAAAGATTTGCCACTGACTTTGCCGGAAGTAAAAAAATATGAACCGACTGGCACAGGTGAATCTCCACTGGCCACAATTGATATCTGGGTAAATACGACTTGTCCCAAATGTGGCGGTCCTGCCAAACGCGAAACCAACACCATGCCTCAATGGGCGGGCAGTTCTTGGTATTGGCTCAGGTATATTGATCCGTATAATCATGAAAATCTGGCTGATCCTAAAAAATTAAAATATTGGTTGCCGGTTGATTTGTATCTAGGTGGAGCTGAACATGCGGTGTTGCATTTATTGTATGCCAGATTTTGGAATATGGTTTTGTTTGATCTTGGCGCAGTGCCATTTGAAGAACCATTTACAAAACTCATCAATCAAGGTTTGATTTTGGGCGAAGATAATGAAAAAATGTCCAAGTCTCGCGGTAATGTAGTAAATCCTGATGATATTGTCAAAGAGTATGGCGCCGATACTTTTCGTCTTTATGAAATGTTCATGGGGCCCTTGGAGGATATGAAGCCTTGGAGCACAAAAAATATTTTGGGTGTTAATAGGTTTTTATTTAAAGTTTGGGAAATTGGTCAAAATAAAAAAGAAGAATTAAGATTTAAAAATGAAGAGATTGAAATTATTTTAAATAAAACCATAAAAAAAGTCGGCGAGGATATTGAAAAGATGAGCTATAATACTGCTATCTCGGCTATGATGGTTTTGGCTAATGAAATAAATAAACATGTCTCAGAAACTGGTCATGCTCCATCTTTGCAAAATGTGGAAAAATTTCTTATTATTCTTTCATCTTTTGCTCCGCATTTGACCGAAGAATTGTGGGCTGGCCTTGGTCATAAGACAAGTATTTTTAAAGAAGCGTGGCCGGAGTATGATGAGAGTAAGACAATTGACTCAGAAATTGAATTACCAGTGCAAGTCAATGGCAAAGTCCGTGCCAAATTAAAAGTAGCAACCGATATTAGTGAAGCTGACGCCGTGGCTTTGGCCAAGGCTGATGAAAATATTAAAAAATATTTAATTTCCGAGCCTAAAAAAGTTATTTTTATTAAGGGCAAGATG
>Ga0194043_1002283_pt1 | contig 10614 bp, 8 predicted proteins | sample JunL4415m_MetaG_FD_161274 | JGI IMG/M metagenome (GOLD analysis project Ga0194043, IMG submission 161274) | Anoxic zone freshwater microbial communities from boreal shield lake in IISD Experimental Lakes Area, Ontario, Canada - Jun2016-L442-15m | ecosystem: Environmental > Aquatic > Freshwater >...
GCCGTTGATAGCGGTGGCAAGAATCGCCACAAATCCTTTGACAGTCGGGGCTTCCGGGGCTACCTCAGCCAAGAGCCGGGCCGTGCCCTCCTCGACCTCCGGCCAGAGGAATACAGGCGTCTGGCATTCGTGCACGCGACGATCCTCTGTGACTTTACGGGCCTGATACTCAGGCGGCAACGGCGGCAGACCGGCGGCGAAGTCGAGCAGTAATTCCAGTTTCTCGCGGCCATCGAGGTCGGCGAATTCGCCAATGATCTCGGTGAGCCGCTCGGTAGCGCTATTCATGCGGTTGGCTGTGGCAGGAGCGTGAGAATGAAGACGTCGTGAAATCTGGGGCGTGTTGATCAGGACGCATGGGTTGCGGTCGATGAATCCGACACGGGAGCGACCCCGCCCGGCTCAGCCCCCTTCACGATTGGCACCCCCACACAGTTGCCCCATTCCAGCCATGAGCCGTCGTAGTTTTTCACGTTTCCAAAGCCGAGAAGATATTTGAGTACAAACCACGTCAGGCTCGACCGCTCGCCGATCCGACAGTAGGCGATGGTCGGGGAGCGACGCTTCAATTGCAGGTCGCGGAGATAGAGTTGCTCAAGTTCTTTGGCCGTCTTAAACGTGCCGTCTTCGTGGCAGTTCATCGGCCATGGCACGTTCTTAGCGCCGGGGATATGACCGCCACGGATGGCGCCCTCGTTGGGGTAGTCGGGCATGTGCATCCGCTCGCCTCGGTATTCTTCCGGCGACCGCACATCAAGCAGTTGCTTCGCCGATCGTTGGTGCTTCAAGACCTCATCGCGGAGAGCACGGATTGAGTTGTCTTGTTCGGTCGCCGTGTAGTGGGAGTGCGGATAGTTTACCCGGTCATTCGACCAGGTCCGCCCGTCGAGTTCCCAACGCTTTCGGCCGCCGTTCATGACGCGGCAGTCCTTGTGGCCGTAGAGCTTAAACACCCAGAGGGCGTAGCAGGCCCACCAGTTATTTTTATCGCCATAGAAGACAACTGTCGTGTCGTTTGTGATGCCTCGCTCGGCACAGAGTTTCTCAAAAGTCTGCCGGTCGATGTAGTCTCGAACGACCTGATTCTGTAGGTCGACCTGCCAGTCGATTTCCACGGCTCCGGGGATGTGGCCTTGGGTATACAGCGCACGATCCTCGTCCGATTCAACGATCCGCACCTGGGGATCGGTCAAATGCGCCGCCACCCAGTCGGTAGAGACCAGCATGTCGGGATTTACGTAGTTGGGCATGGGACCACTGCTCCTGCGCTGCAAGACTCTGCGAAAACCGCAGTGAATGGTAGTTTATCGCCATCCGCCCTGCAACGATGGCGCCGACGAACGGCAGTTGTAGCATAGACAGTTCGCCTGCATCAGTTGCAGTCTCTCGTTGAAGTGGGGCCCCTCCTGTAAGATAGGGTGCAGCCTCGTTTTGGAGTGAAGGGCGGCGGTTGCTGGCTGTTGGCCCCCCCGCTTGCTCTGCAGGCCGTCATGAGCGTTCGCCAGATTCCGTGGAGTTCCCTTCCCTGTCTCGCTGCCGTTTATTCCGTTTACTTACTTTCATTGTGGAGTGAATCTTCTTCCGATGGGCCCAGCTTTTATCTTTCAGATTTCCGACCTCACCAAGAAATTCGGCCAGCGCGAACTGCTCAAGAACATCAATCTGGCGTTCTATCCTGGGGCCAAGGTCGGCCTCCTTGGCCGCAACGGCGCCGGCAAGAGCACGCTGATGAAGATTATGGCGGGGCTCGACAAGGAATTCGATGGCGAAACCCGGCTCGCTGATGGCTACACCGTTGGGTACTTGCAGCAGGAGCCCCAACTTGATCCCACCAAGACGGTGTTTGAAAACGTTTTAGACGCGGTTGGCCCGACGCGAGCCATTCTGAAGCGGTTTGAGGAGATCAACACCAAGCTCGGTGAGCCGCTGGAGCCCCTTGCAATGGAAAAACTGCTTGCCGAACAGGCCACGGTGCAGGACCTCATCGATGCAAAAAATGCCTGGGACCTCGACCGGCAGGTGGAGATCGCCATGGATGCGATGAACCTACCCCCAGGAGACTGGGCTGTCACGAGCCTCTCCGGCGGTGAACGGCGCCGGGTGGCCCTCTGCAAACTCCTGCTGGAAAAGCCTGACTTGCTTCTGCTCGACGAGCCCACCAACCATCTCGATGCCGAGAGCGTCGACTGGCTGGAGCGGCACCTCGGCGAATACACCGGCACCGTGGTGGCAGTGACGCATGACCGCTACTTCCTCGATAATGTCGCGAAGTGGATTCTCGAGGTCGATCACGGCCGAGGGATTCCATTCGAGGGCAATTACACCTCGTGGCTGCAGCAGAAGAAGGCCCGCCTAGAGCTTGAGGAGAAGCAGGTCTCGGCCCGGCAGAAGACGCTCGACAAGGAGCTGGAATGGATTCGGATGTCGCCCAAGGCCCGGCAGGCGAAGAGCAAGGCCCGCGTGTCGTCCTATGAAAAACTGGCCGCGGAGCAGGCTGCCGTCCGTGATTCCGACGTCGAAATCTTCATTCCTGCCAGCCGTCCGCTGGGCGATCTGGTGATTGAAGCGGAGGGTATTTCGAAGGCCTTCGGCGACAAACTCCTGTTTGAAAATCTCTCATTCCGGCTGCCGCCGGGGGGCATCGTGGGGATCATCGGCCCCAACGGCGCTGGAAAGACCACGCTCTTTAGGATGCTCGTGGGCCAGGAGAAGCCCGATACTGGCACGATCAAGACGGGCCACACGGTCGACATCGGTTACGTTGATCAAAATCGTGATGCCCTCGACGCCAATAAAACAGTGTTTGAGGAGATCTCGGGCGGCCACGACACGATTGAACTGGGCAAGCGGACAGTCAACGCGCGAAGTTTCGTGGCCAAGTTTAATTTTCTAGGTCCCGACCAGCAGAAGAAGGTGGGCACGCTTTCGGGTGGTGAACGCAACCGCGTGCATCTCGCTAAACTCCTTCGTGAAGGCTCGAATCTGCTGCTCCTCGACGAACCGACGAACGACCTAGACGTCGATACGTTACGGTCTCTGGAAGAGGGGATCGCCAACTTTGCCGGCTCGGTCGTCGTCATCACCCACGATCGCTGGTTTTTGGACCGACTCGCCACGCATATCATCGCCTTTGAGGGGGATGGCTACGTGCACGTCTGCGAGGGCAACTTTGAGGTCTACGAGCGGAGCCGCCGCGAGCGCCAAGGCCTCAGTGGCGACGAACCGCACCGCTTCCGGCACAAGAAGCTCACGCATTGATTCTGGATAAGAGAAGACCGGCAAGGCGAGAAAACTCGCTGCTCCACTATTGCGTTTTTGCCGCTGTGCGGAGCTCTTTCGGGAGCGGAAAGTAGACGTCTTCCTCGCGGATCGTCCGCTCTTCCACCGTCGCGTTGTAACGATGTTTCAGCCAAGCGACGCAGTCCTGGACCACGCTCTCGGGTGCGCTGGCACCAGCAGTGATCACAACCGTCTCGGTACCAGTAAACCAGGCCGGATCGATCTCGTTGGCGCCGTCGATGAGGTGTGCTGGGATGCTCCGCTCGCGGGCCAGTTCCGCCAGCCGCTGGCTGTTGGAACTGTTTTGGCTGCCCAGAACGAGCACGTGGTCGGCGTCTTCGGAGAGCAGTCGCACTGCCTCTTGGCGGTTCTGCGTGGCGTAACAGATGTCATCCTTGGGGGGGCCAACGATCTGCGGAAACCGTGCCTTCAATCGGTTGATGATCCGCGATGCATCGTCGACTGAAAGTGTCGTCTGCGTGAGATACGCGAGCCGATCGTCGGGGCCAAAGGGAAGCGTATCGACCGTCTCGGCCGTCTCGACCAGCGTAAAGGCCTCTGGCGCCTGTCCCATCGTGCCGATCACCTCGTCGTGGCCTTCGTGGCCAATCAGCATGATCCGGTAGCCCGCCTTCGCATACTTGATTGCCTCGAGGTGCACCTTGGTGACAAGCGGGCAGGTAGCGTCGATAGCCCGCAGCCGCCGCTCGGCCGCCACACGTCTGACTTCCGGGGCCACGCCATGGGCCGAGAAGAGTAAGACGCCCCCCTCCGGCACTTCCTCGATGGTATTTACGAATACCGCCCCCTGCCCTACGAACCGCTCGACCACGTGCTTGTTGTGGACGATCTCGTGAAACACATAGATCGGCGTGCCATAGAGGCGGATGGCGGTTTCGAGCGTATCGATCGCCATGTTTACGCCGGCACAGAAGCCACGCGGGCTGGCAAGCAGGATCTTCATAGATGGTTCCGAGTGGGGCCGATGCTGGTATCCGGTATGATTGGAGCAGATTTATGGTACCGGAGCCGGACCCCAGCCGCCCAGAACACATTCACATTCATGGCCGCCGAAATACTCCGCACCGTGCCCCACCCCACTCAGTCGCACCAGCGCGACCCGACCGCCGGGCAACTCGTGAGCGTGCCCGCCGGCGGTGACCTGGCCGCGGCGGAGGCATTCTGCCGCAGCGTGGCCAGCCGGCACTACGAGAATTTCACGGTCGCCACCCGGCTCGTGCCGCCCAGGCTGCGGCAGCATCTCGCCAACGTCTATGCCTTCGCCCGATGGAGCGACGATCTCGCCGACGAGGCTGCGAGCCCGGCTGCGGCAGCCTGCGATCTGGCCGCCTGGCGGCAGGGGCTAGAGGAGTGTTTTGCCGGCCGGCCTGGGCACCCAATCTTTGTAGCCCTCGCTGCCACTGCCGAGCAGACTGGCCTGACGATCGAGCCCTTTGTCCACCTGCTCGACGCCTTTGAGGAAGACCAGGCCCACGATGCGGCTGGCGTGGCTGGGCGGTATGCCGATCGGGCGGCGCTGATCGCTTACTGTCAACGATCGGCCGACCCGGTGGGGCGGATCGTCCTGGCGCTCGAGGGCTGCCACGACGCAGCGCTTGTCGACTTGTCTGATTCCATCTGTACCGGTCTGCAGCTTGTCAATTTCTGGCAGGATGTCCGCCGCGATCGCCGGGCCGGCCGCATCTATTTGCCCAGCAAAGACATGCAGCGTCACGGCGTGTCGGAGGCAATGCTCGCTGCACCGCGGGCTACGCCGCAACTGCGGGAACTCCTCCGCGAGGAGGTGGCATGGGCCAGAGAAAAATTTACGGCGGGTCAGCCGCTGGTGACCGCGGCTCCGCCGAGCTTGAGACCCGCGATTGGCATGTTCCTCGCCGGTGGTCGGGCGGTGGCCGATGCCATCGAGCGGGCCGGCTTCGACACGCTCATCCGCCGGCCCACGGTCGGAAAATTAGTAAAGCTGGGCCTTGCCGCGCAGGCCTGGTGGAGCCTGCAGACCGCCCAACAGACCACTTGCCAGCCCGCTCGTGGTGGCCGCCCATGAACACGCTGGCCGCCGATCATGCGGAGTGCGCCGCGGTACTAGCCCGATCGGGCTCAAACTTTGCGCTGCCGATCCGGCTCCTCCCGGACGCCAAACGCCGCGGTACCACTGCCGTCTATGCCTTCTGCCGGCGGGCCGACGACATCGTCGATGATGCCACCGATCCCTCGGCAGCACGGCAGCATCTCGATGCGTTTGAGTCCGATCTCACTGCATCGCTGGCCGACAAAACGTCTGCCGATCCCGTGATCAGGGCGGTCGTCGATACCGTCCGCTCGTTCGCCGTGCCTGAAAACTATCTGCACGACATCCTTGACGGCGTGCGAATGGATCTCGATCGCACCACCTACGACACATTCAGCCAACTTGAGGAATACTGCCGTCGCGTGGCGAGCGCCGTGGGCTTGGCCGCGATCCATATCTGGGGCTTTCGTCACGACCCACGGGCCCTACCAGCGGCGCATGCCTGTGGCCTGGCGTTTCAATTGACAAATATCCTCCGTGACATTCCCGAAGATCTTGCCCGCGGTCGGATCTATCTGCCGCAGCAAGACTTTACCGAGTGCGGCTGCTGCCCCGACGACCTCCGTGGCGGTCGGATCGGCTCGGGCTTTGCCGAGCTAGCTCGGCGGAATGTGGCGCAGGCCGCCGACTTCTACAGGCAGGCGGAGCCGCTCGATAGACTGCTCTCCACCGATGGCCGCATCGTGTTCCGAGCGATGTTTGGCGTGTATCGGTCGATGTTTCACGCAGTGCGAGAAGCGGGCACAAAGGTCTTTACCGACCGCGTGCGGCCGAGCCGACCGCAGCTCGCGGCCGCGGCGCTGGCGACAGTTCTGCTCGGTCCGCGTCCGCCGCGGCTGCGAATCTAGAGACTCACCACCAACGACCAGCAAGCACGCTCCTTATGAATGCCACACTTCAGTCTGCTCCCAGCACCGGCCGCCCGCACGTGGTTGTGATTGGCGGCGGTCTCGCCGGGCTGGCAGCTGCGTCGGCCCTCTCGTCGACGGATGTGAATGTGACCATCCTGGAGGCCCGGCGCCGCGTCGGCGGTCGGGCAGCATCGTTTGAAGACCCTGTGGCGGGTGGCCTCGTCGATGCCTGCCAGCATGTGGCGATGGGCTGCTGCACAAATTTCCTCGACCTCTGCCAGCAGGCCGGCTTCTCAACCGCCCTCCGCCAAGACCGCACGCTCTGGTTTATCGGCCCTGACGGCGACCGCGCCGCCTGCACGCCCTCGAGACTATTGCCCGCGCCGCTCCATCTCGCGCCACTCCTGCTGGGCATGCGGCATTTCTCGCTCCGCGAAAAACTATCGCTCGCCCTGGGCATGTTGCGGCTGGCCCGCTACCGCGAGCCGACCGGGGCGACTGCGGGCTCAGAGGCGGGAAGCACGGCGCGGGCGTGGCTGGAATCGGTGGGCCAGCCCGATCGGGTGATCAAGCTTTTCTGGCAGCCGGTTTTGGAGAGTGCGCTCGGTGAATCGATCGATCTGGTCAGCACCGCCGCGGCGCGGAAGGTAGCTGTCGACGCGTTTCTGGCGCATCGCCAGGCTGCCGACATGTTTGTCCCGACGGAGTCGCTCGGCCGCCTCTTTGGCGAGCGGCTTGTGACCTGGCTGAAGGGCCGCGGGATCTCGATCGAGGCTGGCCGAAACGTCACGTCGATTGAGCGATCGCCGGACGGCCGGGCTGCTGCGGTCGTGCATGGTGATGGCAGAATTGCCTGCGATGCGGCGATCGTGGCGGTGCCATGGCGGCAGGCTGCGCGAGTCGTGCCCGATCTCGTGCCGGCGGCTGCTGACCGTCTGGCCGGTTCGCCGATCACGGCAGTGCATCTCTGGTTTGACCGCGACTGCATCGACCTGCCGCATGCGGTGCTTGTGGGCCGCGTGTCGCAGTGGGTCTTTCGGCCCGACCCGGCCGAGGGCCGCCAGCCCGGCTACTGCCAGGTGGTGATCAGTGCCTCACGTGGTCTCTCGGCCGATCGTGACGGCCTGCTGGCGACGGTGGTAGCTGATCTCCGCGAGACATTTCCTGCGGCCCGCGATGCTGTGCTTCTCGATGCGCGGGTGGTCACTGATCCCACCGCAGTGCTTTCGGTACGGCCGGGCGTCGACGCGGTGCGGCCGGCGGCGGTCACGGCCGTACCGAATCTATTTCTGGCTGGAGATTGGACCGCCACCGGCTGGCCTTCGACGATGGAAGGCGCCGTGCGGAGCGGCCGTCTCGCGGCCCTGGCCGTCGGCCGCCATCTGGGCAAACGAGTCAGCCCGCTCACCGCCGACCTGCCCAAGAATCTCGCCGTGCGACTGCTGACCGGCAATTGACACCGGCCCTCTCCAGTGGAGGTGAGTTATGAGGGCTTGCCGAAGCGTGGAGAGGACAAGTTGGAAAACTTATCCCACGGCCGCTTCCGGCTCGGGGAGCGTTCGGCAAAACTCCACAAGCGCTCCGGCCAGTGTGCGGCCGTCCACGACGGCGTGCTCCCAGAGTTGCCACATGTCGAGGGCGGCCCGCGGCCGGCGGCTCATGGCGGCCAGCGCCGATCCCAGTCGCCGCATGCCCGACTGGGGCTGAACAAGCGTTGCGATTTCACGCGGCAGCTCCTGTCCCGCGGTGTCGGAGATCACGCGAATTGACGTGCAGGGCAGGCCCGCGTCGTAGGCGACTGTGGCCACGGCGAATGTCTCCATGTCGACGAGGCTCGCGCCAGTGGCGGCGGCGAGGTCTCGCTTGGCGGTGGTCGTGGTCACGACATTGTAAGCGCTGACGATCGTATGGTCGCCGCGAGGGAGGCCACTCTGCCCTGCCGTAAATGCAACGGGCTCACCGCCACCTTTGCAGACAACGTGAGCGGGATAAACGATCGCGCCGCGGGCCAATGATTCAACAAGGCCGCCGGCGAATCCGGCCGTGACGATCCGCAGCGGCCGGTGGCCGTCGATGAGGAGCCGTGTGGCCCGCGTAGCCGCAGCGGCTCCCACTCCGCCCACGCACCAGGCCACCCGCCGGCCTGCGATGATTCCCTCGTGAAACGTCAGGCCGGACGCTTCATACACTGTCGTCTCTGTCGCTGCGGCCGCGAAGGCGTCGGCCTCAATGGACAGCGCGAATACGATCCCCATGACAGAGGCAGCCCGCGGTGACGGTGGTTGAGGATTTTGCATCGTGAAAAAATCGATGGTCTGCCGCCCGGTGCCCCCCCAGGCCACGGCGGCAGACCGTCGGATGATTCGGCTGCCAGACAGCCTGACTTCAGTGGCCCAGACAAAAGTGTAGGAGCGAGAGTGGGTTCCACCAGCATAGGCGAGAGCAGCGGGCGCAGTCGCAGGGCTCGGCCGGCACCGACTGCACCTCGTATTTCGGCACCTTTTCGACCTTCTCCTTGCCGTCGGATTTATAGAGCCGCTTCTTCACGAAGACGTTGCCGCAGGGCGGGCTGCAGCGGCATTCGGCTGGGCCTGTGCACCAGCACTCGTGGGCCCGATCGCAGTCATACTCGCACTTCATCTCGTATTTCGGCTTCTTGGTTTTCTTCTCGTCCCACGACGACTTGCACACGGGAACACATGGCTGGCATGCCTCGGCATCGGTGCAGTGTGTGCAGCTGTTTCGGCCACAGTCGCAGTCGGCGGCGTGGGAACTGGCGAGCCACATCCCCAGACCGAATACCGCGAGAAGAGCAAGGCACAGGTGTCGCATGGAAAGTCTCCGCTGTCTGATTGGAAGGTGCGGCATGTGGCTCAAAAGTCGAAGGCCAGTCGCGTGCCAAAGCCGTTGATAAAGCCGCTGCCGTTGGAGCTGGTGCCAGGAACGACTGCGCCAGTGGAATCCTTTTTCCACGGCGTGCTGACGAAGTCGCGGTAGGTCAGGTCGTAGTTGAAGTAGACGCGAGCGTTGGGATTGAGGAGCCAGTTCAGGCCCAGCGTCATGCCGTTCAAGACGCCGCCGTTCACCTGCCCGTCGCTGAGGCAGAGGTAGTTGTAGCGGGCCCCCACCTGCCAGGCACCCTCGCTGACATTCCAGCGATTGCCCCGCGGGCTGCGGTCGCGGAGCGCGTAGAAGTTGTTGTGCGGGATCGGCCGGTCGAAGCGATACTCGATCTTCGAGTAGGTGCGGCTCTCGCCCGTCAGAAAGTAGAGCACCTCGGCGTAGCCGCTCTGGTAGTAGACGGTACCGACATTCGTGCCGGGCTTGGGCTGGTAGCCGTTGGTCACCAACCCGCCCGCTTTGGTCGTTTTGGCGTTGTAGAGCCACGAGCCAAAGTATTCTGACTGAAACGACCAGGGGCCGTTGTTGGCGACGAACTCCAGGCCGACCATGTTCTGCCACGTGCCCTGGAGCAGGCCGCTGTCGGCGTAGATCGAGTTGAGCGGGCCGGGTGGGCCGTTGCGGATGTCGCCACGGCTGCGGAATCGGACGGCGGTGATAGGGTCGGTGTTCGGCAGGCCGGTCGTCTTGTCAAACGATGTGTACTGCCGCCGCGGCTCCATCGAGCGGCCCGAAATGCCGAGGTGAACGAGCTTGCGACCCTCATCCTCGAAGACCGGCAGGTAGACCAGCCGGCCGACGGTCATGCTGCCGCCAGAGGAGTTGGAGAATCCGAAGGGGTTGGAGGTGTTCTTGAATTCGCCCACCTGCCAGGCGATATCGCCCTCCTCGTTGTTGTTCATCACCTGAATGCCGGGGACAAATCCGTTGTTGAACGGCCCCTCGAAGGCGTCTTGGGCGAACGACCGTTCCATGAAGTTGAGCCAGCGGCTGCTGGTGAGATGCTCGTAGCCGTAGGGATCCTTCTGGTTGCCCACGCGGACCGTGCCGAGGATTGGCAACTCCCGAATCTGCATCCAGAGATCGGTGGTCGCGGTCGTCGGGCCCGCGTCTCGCTCCGTGGGATAGACCTCGTTGTTGACATTGATCTGGTTGACGAAGTCGTATTCGCAGGCCCAGTCGTAAAATTCGTACATCCGGCCCTCGATGCGGAGCCGGGCCCGACGCATGTTCACGGTGTCGGCGAGTTCCGGATCGAGGCCGCCCTTGGTGGGCTGCTGATTCGGGCCCGGGGCGGCCGAGAAGGACGTGGCATCCACCTGCGTCCGGCCGCCGATCTTGACGCGGAAGTCCTTGTTCGCCGCCTCGCTTTCAAAAGCGTTTTTCCACTTCGACTTGAAGGCCATGTCGGTGCCGATCTCGTAGGGCTCCTTCTTTTCCTCTTTCTTGTCCTTCTCCTCTTTCTTGGCGTCCTTGGGATCGGGAAGTGGCGCA
>Ga0194043_1002284_pt1 | contig 10611 bp, 4 predicted proteins | sample JunL4415m_MetaG_FD_161274 | JGI IMG/M metagenome (GOLD analysis project Ga0194043, IMG submission 161274) | Anoxic zone freshwater microbial communities from boreal shield lake in IISD Experimental Lakes Area, Ontario, Canada - Jun2016-L442-15m | ecosystem: Environmental > Aquatic > Freshwater >...
ACCGCGATTATGAGAGCCTCGCTACACTCCTTCGCTCGCCGGAAGTGCTGCACTTTATCGAGACTTCTGGTGAAACCCGATCACTCGAACTGCTCGATGTTTTTTCTTCGCAGCATTTGCCGATGAAGATTGATCGTGCTTACCTTGAACAGGCCGTCGCAGAGTCTCGTGGACAAACCGCTCGTCGAGAGAATCAGGATTTACAAGGTTTATTAGCGGTTTTGAACTCACTCGATGATTGGCTTCTTCCGCTCGTTGAGGCATCGACGCATATCGCTCATGGAACTGCCGACGCCGCCTCGTGGACCGGTGCAATTCGCCAGATTTTCGCAACAGTGTATCGCGATTGTTCCCTCAATCTGGAGTGGCCTCTGGATCGAGTCGTCGCACAATCGCTCGAATTACTGTCCGAAACGCTTGCTGAATTCGAGACACTCTCTCGCGAGATGGTGACGCTCGCCGGCAGTCGAGGGCTTGAGCACTTGCTCATGGCATTGTGGGGCACGGGCGTGCTTCCTGCTCCCAGACAGGATGATTGCATTGATTTGGTCGGCTGGCTGGAAGTCGCGTTGGATGACAGCCCGTTGCTCGCATTGACAAGCGTCCTTGAAGGTATTGTGCCATCGAGACTTTCGCTCGACCCTCTCTTACCTGAGTCGCTGCGCACGGCACTTCATCTTCTGGATTCGCGACGAACTACTGCTCGTGATGCCTGGATTTTGTCACTGGCAGTTTCCTCAAGAGAGACCCTGCTGGTGATTGTTCCTCAGTATAGCAGCGATCATTCGCCATCCGTTCCGAGTCGACTTTTGTTTCGTCGCCCTCCCGATGATGTTGTGCGAATAGCTCAGAAACTTTTTTTAGGTGAGACTCCGAAACTTGTCGGAACGACGATCACCTCAACGGGTTCGCGTCTCAGTGTTCCACGCCCGACAGATTCATCACCGCCTGTCGCGTCCATGCGAGTCACCGAGTTCAAAGATTACTTAGCTTGCCCTTACCGCTATTGGCTACGACACCGGCTCAAACTCAGTGAATCCCAGGGGCGCACTGGAGAGATGCGTGGGGCTGATTTTGGAATGCTTCTTCATAGTGTTCTTGAAGGATTCTCGGTTACAGACCTCTCTTCCTGCACCGATCCTCAAAAACTCTCTCGCGGTCTGTGCGACATTCTTGACAGCTTTTCACAAAATCGATTTGGATCACATCCGTCCGGGGCGGTGGCTGTTGGCCTAGAACTTGCGAAAAGACGTTTGTCGCAGTTTGCTTCGGTACAGGCCGAACGCGCCAGAGAAGGATGGATGATCCACTCATTCGAAACCACCGCTCGTGGAACACTCATTGTCGATAATTCACCAATGAATATCACCGGTAGGATTGATCGTATCGACCATCATCCACAGACAGGTCGCTGGGAAGTTCTGGATTACAAAACAAAAGCCACCTGCACACCACCCGATCGGACGCATCGAACCGGTGATGAATGGATCGACCTTCAGCTTCCGCTGTATCGACATTTACTGTCGAGCGTGGCTCCATCAATCGATCCGACCATGCTTGCTCTTGGATATTTCAACCTTCCTGCAGATATCGAGAACACAGGGATCACACTGGCGTCCTGGGATGCAGCGATGCTTGCCAACTCTGATGTTGCGGCGAAGGATATTATTCGTGCAGTAAGACAAGAAATTTTCTGGCCCCGACGTGATGAAAACTCTCATCTGTTTCCAGAATTTGACACAATTTGTCAAACCCATCGAATTGAACCTTCCGACAGCGAGAACGACACGTGACATCTTTGAACTTATCGACGTCACCTTTTATCAGCGTGCGTGCAAGCGCTGGTACTGGCAAAACTCATTCGCTTACCAATCGTCTTCTTGAACTGCTCCTTGGTGGCGCAGCCATTGAAGATATTTTTGCTGCAACGTTTGCTCGAAAAGCAGCGGGTGAAATTCTTGTACGACTTTTGCGACGTCTTGCGATTGCCGCCGATTCATCAAACCCCCGGATGGCTGAGACACTTTCAGCGGAACTTGCTCTTGGAACAGTGAATACCGAGACATTCCGTGATCTTCTTGTAAAGGTCACTGCGTCACTCGATCAACTTATGATCGGCACGCTTGATAGTTTTTTTGTATCGTGGGCCGGATCGTCTCGGTTCGAGATTGGGCTTCCTGCGGGATGGTCGATCGGCAATGAGCGAACTCTCACCCGACTTCGTCGAATGGCAATTCAACGACTGCTCGTCGGAGATACTATTTCCAACACCACGGCCGATTTAGCCACGTTGATCGTGCAACTCAACGGTGGCCGGCTGGCCATTGGCCTAGAAAAATCGATCGAGGGCATCGTCACCAGTCTTGCGGGGGTTTTTCGCGACACGCTTCCGGCAGCTTGGAACTGCCTCACACTTCCTCCCGAGATCTCAAGCCAAGACATTTCTACCGCGATGCTTGAAGTGTTAGCGTTTTCCTTCACCGACTCGCGATTCACCTCTGCTCGCGACAGCGATATCGAGCGCGCTCGAGCACTTCATTGGGATGACTTCGTACAAAAAGGACTCGTTGCCAAAATTGTCAGTGGTGATTTGACCTACTACTCCAAACCCATCGACAGTGATGTCGCCAAAGCCTACCGACCACTGATCGAGGCCGCACGAAGTGCACTTGTCGGACGAATAGTGCAAAAGACCCGCGCTATGCATGACATGCTCTCGCTCTACACACAACTCTATGATGGTCTCGTGGCACAAGAAGGTGTCGTTTCATTTGATGACATCACTCGACTCGTTGGCGATGCGGTCTCTAACGGGCGAATCGACTCCGCTCGTTGGCGTGGTATTCCCTCGCACCGCCATCTTTTGCTTGATGAATTCCAAGACACCTCGCTTTCGCAGTGGAGAATTCTCAAAACAATTATTTCTAAGGCTGCGGCTTCCGAAGGAACATTTTATTGCGTTGGAGATGAAAAACAGGCTATCTATGGCTGGCGGGGCGGCAGATCCGAACTTCTTGAACACGTTGGCAAACTTTTTGAAACCGGTCCAATTCCCCTTTCCACTCGACAACTCTCTCACAGTTATCGTTCTAGTCCGGCGATTCTCGACGTTGTGAATACTATTTTCAGTGCCATTGGATCAAGTGTGGCGTTGGTCGATTATCCACAGGTCGCAGTACAGTGGGCGAACGAGTTCGTTCCACACAGGGCCGACAGCAGCAAACAACTGCTTCCCGGATGGGTTCGTCTGCGAACTTCTCCGAGCGGTCACAAAAGAAAGGATACCGCCGACTGTGTCATGGAGTGTGCCGCTGCTCGGGCATCGGCGCTTGCGCATGCCAATCCTGGGGCGACTCTTGGCATCCTGGTTCGAACCAACCGCGCTGCAGAGCGTCTCATCGCTCAGTTGCAAAGTCGGTATGGAATTATCGCCAGCGGAGAGGGGGGCAATCCTCTGGCTGATTCTCCTGCCGTCGAACTTATTCTTTCGTTGTTCACACTGATTGATCACCCAGGTGATTCCGTTGCACGGTTTCATCTGTCGACTTCGCCGCTCGCTTCCATGGCAGGTCTGCCTATTTTCGATCCGTTGAACCGAGGAACTTTTCACGAAGCGTCTGACATTCATCGCCGCACACTCGATGTACTGCGAAGACAACTCATTCTTGATGGATACGCTGCGGTGGTGGACCGCTGCATCCGTGATCTTGATTCACATGGATCGCCTCGAGATCGTCGGCGTTTAAACCAGCTTGCGCAACAGGCTCGTCAATGGGATTCTGGAGATTTAGGAAACTTTGAACGAGCAACCCTGCGGACAGACGATTTTGTTTCAATGTGCCGGCAGACATCGGTTCATGACGTGGTGCCATCGCCCATCCGGGTCATGACGATTCACAAGGCGAAGGGTCTTGAATTTGATCTCGTTGTGCTGACCGATCTTGATGGAAAGCTCTGTATACACTCTCCAAATATTGCAATTGATCGGGAGGATGCACTCTCACCCATCTCAGGAGTCATCGCTTGGCCATCGAAACAGGTTCAATCATTGTTGCCTTCGCGGTGGCAAGAGGCGTGTGATGCCGGGCCTCGTGAAATTGTGCGAGAGCAGATTGCCACGCTCTATGTTGGACTCACTCGAGCAGTTCAAGGGATGGAAATCATCGTAGCTCCGAGTGAACCTCGCGAAAAGAATTGTCCAAAAACACTCGCCGGTGTACTTCGCACAACACTTTGCCCACCAGGCTTGGCGACGCCCGCCACAATTCTCTATGAACATACCCATGCCTGCCTCACCGGTTGCGACACTCTTGACAGGCCACAGGTCACCAACTATGCAACGGAAACAGCATTCATGCCAAACATTTCGCAATGCACTCCGATTGTGTTTCGACATCGTTCGCAGAGCGAACCACCTCGCCACGCACCGGTGGACATTCCCTCCAATACAAACAAGAGCAACATTGTTTTGGCGGACAGCCTGCTGGCAGGCCCATCGCAGGCAACATTTGCCCGCGGAACTCTGATTCACGCATGGTTTGAGAAGATCGAATGGTCCACCACTTCTCCAAATGGCTTTGATGTTCCCGATTCACAAACGCTCTGGGAGATCGTCGCCGCTCACTCGCCGCTGCTGCCGAAAGATGCGACCCTTGAAAAACAGTTTCGCGGCATGCTCACGATACCAAGCGTGTGCTCACATCTGGCTCAACCTGCTTTGTCACTTCCGGATTCAATTGTCGTGACGGGTCTTGCCTGTGGCCCCGCCGAACCGACGCTCGAACGAGAACGCGCCTTCGCCGTACGAACTCCGAATAGCGGACATGTCGTCAGCGGAAAAATTGACAGAGCGACCATCTGGTCTCGTCATGGAAAGCCTATTGCTGCAGAGATTGTCGATTTTAAAACCGATTTTCTCGGTGTTTCCCCAGATGGACACACTCGTGCAATCGATGCGAAAATCAATTTGTATTCACCGCAAATGGAACACTATCGAATGGCCCTTGCTTCGAGATTGAACATCGATCCTACACACATCACCACAACACTGCTATTTGTTGAAACAGGAATGGCCGTTCGCACCCTCTCTCTCTCAACCATCTCCACCTGACGGCAGACACCTCTGGGGTTCAGGGTGTTGGCAGCGGCACCTGATCTGCCGACATCAGATACGAGAAGAGTTCTCGTATCTGATCGTCCGAAAGATTGGTCAGCATCCCGTCGGGCATCAACGACTGGGGCGTCACGGACTGTTCCGCAATATCGTTTCGATCAATCGTCACAGAATCCTGAACTGTTTGAACAGTAAGCGTTCGCTCGGTAGTACTGCTGATCACGCCGGTGATCACACGTCCATCTTGAAGCACGATTGAAACAGCACGGAAATCACTGCCGACGCTGGCGCTTGGATCAATCACATTTTCCAGCAGATAGTCAAGGTTTTTACGATTCGAACCAGTGAGATCGGGTCCTAGCTTTCTTCCTGCTCCAAAAAGCACATGACACGAAGCGCAGGACTTTGCAAAGATTGCGCGTCCATTTGAACGATCAGACTCGGCGAGCGATTTTGCGTCGAGTTTCTCTTTCCAGTGCGTCACAAGAATTTTTCGGTCTGCCGCACTCACTCGCACCTGACCCCAGACGCGAGCGAGTTGCTCAGAGAGCTTTTCGTCATCACACTCTGCAATCTGTCTTGCGTGAAAGGCTGAAATCTCTTCTTTTGCAATCGTTCCAGATTCAACTGCGTCGAGCATCGCCTTGGCGTAGGCCGGTCGCGCAACGAGCGTATCGATCATCGTAACGCGGTCCGCCGGTGTAAACATGCCGGCCTTCTGAAGAATCAGCGACGGAGTGTCTGGATGATCGTAACGAGCAAGCCCGGCAAGTACCTCTGAGATCACCGTTCGATCACCGAGCATTCCCTGTAGAAACGTAGCTCCATCTTCCGGTGACGTGCTCACCAGCGTTCGAATCGCCTGCCTCCGCGCATCGGCACTCGCTCTGGAATCGCTTGCAATCAAGCGCACCTGTTCGATGCCGCGTCCTTCACCAAAAAGAACATCCAACTCCCGCACAGCCTGAAGGGTCTGCTCATCGGTACTGCCTGCAAAAGCCAGCGACACCTTTTTCCAAGACTCGGGAGCTGGAGCTTGTCGCCAACCGCGAAGACCGTCAGCGGCTCCCAGCAGGGTATCGCGACAGGCTTCTGAATTAACATTGTGGGATGCTGCCACAAAAAGTGAATCGACAATTTTGGGAAGCGATTCAATTTCCCCGGATAATCGTCGTGCACAGTTTCTGCGAACTTGAGGCAACGATGCATGGCTAGCCAGCTGTACGCACCGGCTTGGATCGCGAAGCACAGACGGTTCAATGCCGTACCAGATCATCTTCGAAAGCATTCGATCAGCCGAAAATTCTGAATGAAGACAGAGGCGTTCTGCAACCTGCCAGCGGGTTTCGTCTGAAAGTCGGCTGAGTGATGAAGCCAGGTGCATCTGCACTGGTCCGGAAACATCATTTTGTGCATGCGCAAGAATTCGCTTTAGCGATTCAGGAGACGGCTGTTTTCCGTCTTGAGAACACTCCTCGACCAACAAACGCAAAGCCCAGCTGCGAACGAAAGCGTCTGAATCTTCAAGGGCTTCAAGCAGAATTGACTCGCTGAGACCACCCGTCACTGAAAGGGCCCACAGGCACTGCATTCGCCACGCTGGCTCACTTTTTGTTTTCAGCATTTCTACAAGCCATTTATTTTCTTTCTCAAGACTCTCACCTCGCGCGGCCCGCCCCTGCCACGCTCGCACAACCTGCCTGCCCCACCAACGATTGGTCTTCAAGAAATAGGTCTTCGTTTCTTCAAAACTTGCCTGGGCAACATCAATCGGTCGACTGTGTGGTGATGTTCCATAGATGAGCTTGTAAATGCGTCCACTGGTACGATGCACGCCATCGTGATCATGGCATTCACCGGTGTCTGACCAGTCAGCAATAAAAACTCCGCCGTCTTGTCCGGTGATCAGATCCATGCCGCGATACCATGGATCAGCAATAAAACAAAAATCTGGACCATGACGGGCCGTAAAGCCTGCTGAAAGTGGCTCAAGAATATCGCTATTGATGCGACGCCCGTGCATGTTGAGCGTATAGACTCGGTCGCGAAATTCCTTCGGCCAATTGTCTCCCTGATAGATCATCAGGCCGATATGCGCATGGCCACCGCCGGCTGCGCTGGTCTTATCAGAGACTCCATTGCGAATATCGTTCCAGTGTTCGCCGGTATCCCAGTGCACATGGTCGGCCGTCTGCGGAATTAAATCGTAGACATACCGATCAAGATCAGTGCCGTACATTCGTTCGACGTGTGCGCCTTGAACAACGTGCCACAAATGCCCAATCACCGTATTAATAACAAACATTTCTCCATTGGAATCAAAATCTGATCCCCAGGAATTTGTCATGCCGTGCATCACGTCCTCAACAACCTTGCGGATCGGATGAAACCGCCAAACACCGGTATTGATTTGAATGCGTTGCGAATCTCCTGAACCAGGAACACCGATTCGAGACGTGCCCTGAATCCCATGACGACCGTAAAGCCAGCCATCGGGGCCCCACTTGAGGCCATTGGCGGGTGTATGACCGACGGCCTGTTCATCAAGCCCATCGAGCACAATCTCAGGAGGACCATCAGGCACCAGATCTCCGTTTCGATCCGGGATGAAAATCAGATGAGGAAGATTCAAGGCCCAGACACCGCCGAGCCCCACTTCAATACTTGTGAGCTTTCTTCCACCATCCCAAAACACTGTGGAATCATCATGGCGGCCGTCACCATCACGATCCGAGAGCACCACGATTCTGTCTCGAAGAGTCGTGTCGTAGCTGCCAAATCCGGCGCCACTCCAGGTGTAGTTTTCAGCAACCCAGAGTCGGCCTTGGGAGTCGGTCGTGATCGCGATCGGGTTGCAGATGTCGGGCTCGGATGCGAACACAGAAAGCGAAAATCCCGGAGGCAGCTTTGCGGTAGCGACCACCTCTTCGGGAGCCATAGGAGTCGTCACCGATTTTTCGGAGTTATACGGAACGGGAAAATCATCAGCAATCGTTCTTGTAGCAGCAGTTATCAACGTCACAAAAGCACAAAGAATCTGGAAGCAGAAAATACATTTGGCAGGGTGCGGTCCAAGCACAAGTCACCTCTTTTGTGAAAAATAAAATGCCACAAGCAGACTCTTTTTATCGCGGTAGCGACTGCGTTTTGGCAGGATCCAGAAGCCCCAGAACCACCTGCGCATGAATGCGATGCCCAAAGTCGTTGGGGTGATTGACCCCGTTCCCCGTGAGATCACAATTATTTTTTCGTTCGAGCAGGTTCTCCCACATGCTTGTGAGATCCGCAAATGCAATGCCTGGACCGGCAAGCCCAGCAATCGCATCGCGATGTGGCCGAAACTGATCGCGAGGAGTGTGCACCCACTGGTCGTTGCCGATCATCGGAGAAAGAAGGATCACTTCTGGCCGGGTTTCCGATTCCACAATACTTCTGAGAAGTGATTGAAGAAGCGTGCGAAACCCTTCTGGATCTCTCGCCCCAATGTGATTCATACCGTAGGCCACGATCACAAGATCTGGTTTGCTTTCGAGCAATTGGGAACAGTCGGCAATCCCTTGCTCAATACGCCACCCGCTGACGGCGCGATTGACAAGCGTAATTTGGCTTTTGGTTGTATGCCGTAAATGCTCCGCCACAAGCGAAGGATACGTCGGCATCAGCGGAGGTGCCCCAGTGAGTCCCGATGCATTCAGCCCGAAAGAAATACTGTCGCCACTCACGGCAAGAGTCAGCGGATCGCCCTTGTGAAGCTTACTTGCGGTCTTGGGAAGATTTTGAAGCGCACTGACAGGTCGATAGCCAGTCCACTCGGAGGCTCTTTTGTACGTTACTTCGATCTGCTGATCGTGAAACCAGTGCTGATTATCAAAGAGAACACCTTGTTCAAGATCACCTGCCCTGTGAGCAAGGCTTCTCACAGCGTCCTTCGGTGGAAAGAGTGACGACGCTTGAAGAAATGGGATTTTTGAATGTTGCGGAAGTTCTATGCGTCCCCGTACTCTGTCGACCACATAATCGAGTCCTTCGACAAATTCCTCTGTTTGGTTAGCGCGAGTTACTTTCAGAGTTCCGGTCACAGGAAAGAGAAGTCTTCCAACAGGTCGCGTATCTTCTGTTTCCTGCAGACACAAAATGCTCTCACCATGCACTGTCGAACTCGACCACAATGGATCTCCTAGATGCCACTGAGCCAACGCATTCAATGAAACAACCTTTTCCTCGGCATGCGACAGGAGAGGATCTCCACACAGCACCCATAAAATCAAAATGCACGGAAAACTATTCTGGATGATTCGGGTGATTGCTTGCACAACACGCTCCGCAATCGATTGTTGTCGTGAAGTCAAAAGAGCCATTGGACCTGCTCGACACGCCTTCTGCCGATTGATACTGAGTGGGCGTCGTTATTGAATGGAAAATAAATTGAGTACGACAATGAGACTCGCCTGACTCTTGCATACGAAAAAAAACAAAACTCTCTTGCAGCTCACAAGAGCGGAGGGCAGGGGATTCGAACCCCCAACCCATTGCTGGGCATCTGATTTCGAATCAGACTGCTGGCCAATTCGCTTACCCTCCGGAACAGGGCTACTGTACGAGCCAACCTACTATTTCTCAAGCATCTAGGCCATCGTCGCTTTGCAACGCGACCTGATCGATGTGGCAAGACCAATCAAGTGGACGCTTGCGAGACGTTCACGCAATTCAGAAAGTCTTGCCAAAGGTCTATTTGGTCCGCCCATGCGGAATGTTCACAACATGCCGACAACGTCTCTGCATACCGACGGGAACGACCACACCCAGACAAGTGTTCATCTTTGGCGTTCTGGTCGATCATTCCAACTGCGGAAGTAAGGACGTCGGGCCGGTCGTCCTGCCGCACAACACAGGAGTGAGACTCATGGCAAAAGATACGTGGCGCGTTGTGACCCGTGGTGCAGACGGAGAACTCTATATTCATGATTTCGATTCACCCGAACACATTATTCGATCTCACCTTCGAATTGGTTCAGATGATTGCAGCACAGACCTCGATCTGCGCGGCGCTCCTATCTTTCGATCACTGATTGGCCCCATGCCAGAGGGATCCAACATTGTGCGATACGAGACGCCTGAAGTCTTTGAAGCACTTACGAAGGAGTGGAGCATGCCAAGGGCCCCAAGACGTCGCGTTCGCAAAACCGAGACCACAGCGAAAATCTGACAGTACGACGATTCGGTTCATTGTTTTCGGTGTATAGACGGCGAGTTGACGAACAATCTTGAAAAGTGAAGATCAAGAGCTGGTTCTTTAGCTTCCCTGTTGACACACCGGAAAACAAATCCTTTGCAACGCGTTATTGACTTAGAACTCCTTCAACTTCTTTGCTGCCCAGTAGATCGCAGCCCTCTTCACGAGGCAGGTCCCGATCTGCTCAACGCGATCAACGAAGCCATTCAAAAAAACGCACTCTATACTCTCTCTGGGCGACCGGTCCAGAAACAAGTACACGGGG
>Ga0194043_1002286_pt1 | contig 10609 bp, 10 predicted proteins | sample JunL4415m_MetaG_FD_161274 | JGI IMG/M metagenome (GOLD analysis project Ga0194043, IMG submission 161274) | Anoxic zone freshwater microbial communities from boreal shield lake in IISD Experimental Lakes Area, Ontario, Canada - Jun2016-L442-15m | ecosystem: Environmental > Aquatic > Freshwater >...
CCTCGATAATCATTTGTCTAGAATCACCAGTAACAGGATGAACAGAAAATGCCACTCCAGATTTATCGCTGTCTATCATCCTCTGAACAATAACAGCAACAGATATTTTTTTCTCTATCATTTTTTTCTCAAAACGATAGAATATTGCGCGTGGTGTATACAACGAGGCCCAACACTTCTGAATATTTTTAAATAAATTTTCTTCTGAAGTGTTGAGATGGCTTTCTAGTTGACCTGCCCAAGTATTAGTCCTGGAGTCCTCAGCAGTTGCAGAGGAACGGACAGCGACAAATTTGCAATCGAGGTTTTTAAAGTATTTTTGAATTGATTTCTCAATATTAGACGATATATTTGAGCCCAGAATCAGTGTAATAATTTTCTCTGACGCATTAACAAGATCACTATTCTTTTTATAATTTATAGAATCTAAAATTGCGGCAATTTCAGTATTAATGTTTGAGCTATTTAAAAAATCTTCAAAAACATCTGAGGTGATTACAAAACCGGAAGGAACTGTTATTCCCGCCTTCGTCATCTCACCTAGTGACGCACCTTTGCCGCCAACCAATTCTACATCACGCTGGCAAATTTCGTTAAAATTGCGTAAATATTTAATCATATTAAATAATTTTTTTGGATGATTTTGATATCGCCCATGTTTTTATTTCTAAATATACCGCGATAAAATATCTTCCATGCTCTGCGCTTTAGCAAATTGCAAAACAGATCCATCATCTTTGATGATTACTTCAGCTGGCAATCCTTTTAGATTATATAGATTCATACCCATTGAAACCCCGTAGGCGCCGACATCAAAGATTACGATTGTGTCATTATGTTCTCCAATTGTAATTTCTCTCGGTTCGGAATTAAAAATATCGCCACCTTCGCAAATATTGCCAGAAAGAATTACTTTTTCACTTGGACCAGCAACTTTTGATCCGTTGATAAAATGGTGGTACGAACCGTACATTGCCGGGCGGATTAAATGATTAAAACCGCTATTAGTGCGATAAAAAAAGCGCTGATGATTCCTTGAAATACTGTTGAGATTCACCAACAAAATTCCTGATTCATTCACCAAATAGCGACCCGGCTCAATAACAAGTTTTGTCTTTTTGCCGGTCGCCTTTTCAAATTCCAAGTGAAGTTTCGTAATTTCCGTGATCAATTGTTTTAAGTCGAGTCGTTTTTCATTTGGATGATATGGTGTTCCGAAACCGCCACCAAGATTGATGTGAGTAAGATTTGGTAACTCTAGTTTTTTAATTGTTTCAAGAACGGTTTTAAAGGCTTGAATAAAAAGTTCAACATCCAAAATCCCAGAGCCAATGTGAAAATGCGCCATGGTAATTTTAAGATTATATTTTGCGGCGATCTCAACAGCTTTCGGCATATCAATTAAGTGGACACCAAATTTAGAAATTTCCCCGGCAGTTTGTGTGTGCTTGTGATGCCCAGCGATAACATTTGGGTTGATTCGAATGCCTATATCAATCCCCTGCACCAATTTGCCCAAGAGCTCAATTTCTTCAAACGAATTAACATTAACCAAAACATCTTTATCCGTGACTCGTTTAGCTTCATCAGCAGAAAGAGAACTAGAAGTGTAGACAATCTTTTTCGGATCAAAACCAAGAGAAATCGCGTATTCAACTTCATTGGCTGAAACCGCGTCAATGCCAATATTATATTTAAGCAAAGTCTTTAAAATTTCCGGTGACGGATTTGCCTTAACTGCGTAGTGAATCTCCCACGGGCCATTAGATAATTCTTTAACTGACTGAATAATTTGCTTTTCATCATAAACAAAAAGTGGAGTACCAAATTCTGCCGCCAAATCGGTGACATTTTGGCCAGCCCAAACAAGCTTATTATTTTTAGTTTTATATTCCCGCATTATTTCTTAATAAATAAATGGAAAATGGTGGACCATAGGAGAGTCGGACTCCTGACCTCATCAATGCGAATGATGCGCTCTACCAACTGAGCTAATGGCCCCTTTGAGCTTGATTATAGCTGATTTACGGTTATTTTCCTATAGAAGAAAAGATTTGCCCGCGGCTTTTAGCCGCGGGCTCTGTCTAGTTCAACCCGCGCGAACGCGGGAAGTGCTGATCAATTGCGTTACCTTCCCTTTTTTTCAGATCTTCCCATTGCTCATCCGACAAACTAATCAAAACCGAAAAGCCTGGGAGCTGGATTTGCGGCGGATCATCCGACACCAACTTGTAGTCGAAGCCGCCTTGCTCGATCTGGTCAACCAACGTCGTCATAATCTTCCTCCAACAAAAAAATACCGCGCTCTCAAGAGCCGGCATTTATCTTTTTTAACTAGAACTAAATATTTCTAAACATAAACATCGGCTATTGAGAGTTTCAACAGCTGATGATGAATTTGATTTATAGATTTGATTTTCTTCATATTGTTATGGTGGGCATGGGAGGACTCGAACCTCCGACCCCGTCATTATCAGTGACGTGCTCTAACCAACTGAGCTACATGCCCATTACGATATTAAATGATAGCAAAATTTAGAATATTTTTCAAGAAAGAAAAAACCACCCAAGGGCAGGGCGGTACGACAAACAGCCAGTTACGGCTAACAAATCGTGGCCAGCAATGCCCGAACAGCCGCCGGCAGATTCTCATCAATCGGAGCGATGGTTATCTTGTCGGAGTCCCGGAGACTGCGCGCGCCCAACTCTGCCTGAAGGTCAGTCAGAGAGTTGTCGCCGGGGACGGTGTCGTCCGCCACACTGACCCCAATCACGAACGGCCCGTAGGTCGTCCGTCCGCAAAGATTCACGACGTGGCTGGGTGCCGACAGTTCATCGGAATCCAGACAAGCGTCGATATACACCAGGACGATATTGCCACGATGAATCTTCTCGACAGCGTAGATTGCCTCACAACATCCAGCCTGAACAGGCTGGATTGAACCGGACAGAGCCGCGGCAATTGCAGCTCTACGAGCAGCATCGCTCGATATAATCAGTGCTACCTTCATGGTCTGGACCTCCTGGATTATCTATCGTGTTGTTATATCCTACACTATTTTTTATATTTCGTCAACAAAAAAAATCCGCATTTCTGCAGATTCCATCAACTTGACAAACTTTTAACTTGTAACTTGATGAGCTGATTTAACAGCTAAATAGTGGTAACTTCGTCGCTTATCATAACTCGGCCTCGCGGCCGATTTATATTCGACCAATGGGCTAATTATTTAATTAGCCTAACTCCTTAGAAAGGAGGTGATCCATCCCCACCTTCCGATAGGGATACCTTGTTACGACTTAGTCCTGATCACCGATCCCACCGTGATACCCTGTTGGGCATTTAAGATGTTACCGGCTTTCCTGACTTGACGGGCGGTGTGTACAAGACCCGAGAACGTATTCACCGTAGTATGGCTGACCTACGATTACTAGCGAATCCGACTTCATGAGGGCGAGTTGCAGCCCTCAATCCGAACTGGGGATAGGTTTATGGGATTAGCTCAACATTACTGTTTCGCGACCCTTTGTAACTATCCATTGTAACACGAGTGTCGCCCAGGGCGTAAGAGCCACGCTGATCTGACGTCATCCTCACCTTCCTCCGACTTAACGCCGGCAGTCCTGTTTGAAAAATTCAACAAACAGCAAGGGTTGCGCTCGTTAACCGACTTAACGGGACACTTCATAGCACGAGCTGACGACGACCGTGCAGCACCTGTCTTATGGTTCCCTAAGGCACCTTCCAGTTTCTTGGAAGTTCCATAGATGTCAAGCCCTGGTAAGGTTCTTCGCTTAGCATCGAATTAAACCTCATGTTCCTCCGCTTGTGCGGGTCCCCGTCAATTCCTTTGAGTTTTAGCCTTGCGGCCGTACTACCCAGGCGGCACACTTAACGCGTTAGCTTCGGCACTCGAAGGGTCGATACTCCAAATGCCTAGTGTGCATCGTTTACGGCGTGGACTACCGGGGTATCTAATCCCGTTCGCTACCCACGCTTTCGTTCCTCAGTGTCTGGAGAGCCTAGCAGACTGCCTTCGCCATTGGTGTTCTTCATGATATCTACGCATTCCACTGCTACACCATGAATTCCATCTGCCCCTGCAAACCACAAAGTTCTGCAGTATTGAGTACAGTTTATCGGTTGAGCCGATAGATTTAATACCCAACTTACAAAACCACCTACGAACTCTTTACGCCCAATAATTCCGGATAACGTTCGGACCCTACGTATTACCGCGGCTGCTGGCACGTAGTTAGCCGGTCCTTATTCAGTGGGTACTTTCAAGATTACTCCCCACTAAAAGAAGTTTACGATCCGAAAACCTTCATCCTTCACGCTGTGTCGCTGCATCAGGCTTTCGCCCATTGTGCAAAATCCCCAACTGCTGCCTCCCGTAGGAGTATGGGCCGTGTCTCAGTCCCATCGAGGCTGATCATCCTCTCAGACCAGCTACCCGTCATCGCCTTGGTGAGCCATTACCTCACCAACTAGCTGATAGGAGTAAGGCCTCTCCCCAAGCGCCCGAAGGCTTTGATCTTTCGATATTATGCAGGATTACCCAACCTTTCGGCTGGCTATCCTTCACTCGGGGGTAAGTTCCTTACTATTACTCTCTCGTCTGCCGCTATATCGCTCGACTTGCATGTGTTAGGCGCACAGCCAACGTTAATCCTGAGCCAGGATCAAACTCTCAAATAAATGTGAGCTTGATTAGCTCTAAAATACAAATTCAAAAAAAATTGACGACGAAAATTACCACTATTTAGCTGTTAAAGAACGCTCGCAACAACTGAAAGACAATACAAGATTGTTCCAATCTTGAAACAATTTGCTTTGGTCTCTTCAGTTGTAAGCCTTTGTGTATCCAATATAGATAAAAAAAATCAGTTTGTCAACAGTTTTAAAATTCTATTTACCACTATATGTTTTTAGTTAATGTAAACAGACCAATCCACTGCCCCCCTAGCCACATGAAGAAAATATTATCTATACTGAAAATGGCAGACGATACTTCCCCGGAGGCTTAAAATGAGATACATCAATCTCATCGGTTGGTGGATACGCCTTATGATAGCTCGTTGCAGGCGCTATTATGACGGCCCATCTCACCCATCCATTGACATCGTCAGTGGCACACCAGAGTATGTCCCGATGCCCAGACAACTCAACATTTATGGAGTATGGGAGTATGCCACCAGTGGCGACTACGATGATGACGAGATCGAGAGTACTGACTACGCGCCACCAATAGGGATGAACCCCCTATTCCACTCCGTTGTTAGCCCTCGGATTTTCCAACAGCGCCACCGCACAGTGTTCCAGCTCAACTTCGCAGATCAAGCAATACCGGTGTCAATGATTCCGAAGCACCCCAAGGACTTCGTCCAAGAGAACCGCGAAATTCGTGTTTACCCAGTAGCAATGGCAACACTCTTCCAGCTCTAGCACGAGCTGAATTCAAGTCCGGGCAGCCGCCAGCGGCTGCCATTTTTTTATTAGATCTTCCACTTCCCATCCACGCACTATAAATCTAAGATTTAAGTGCTGGATGTCAGACAGAGACGAAATGGCTATTAAATAAGCCACTTTCCATTTTCTTGAACAACTTTGCCGTCGAGAATAATTTTTGCTTTGTGCATATCTTTGACAATGTCCCAATGGAGGGCAGAGTCGTTACCGCCGCCATTATCTTTGTAAGCCATGCCAAGAGCTAAATGGATGGTACCAATTATTTTTTCGTCAAATAGTAAACTTTTTGTAAATTTCTTCACATTTGGGTTGAGCCCAATTCCTAACTCGCCTAAATACGAAGAATTTTTATCAGTTCCCAACATTTCACCTAAAAAGTCCTCATTTTTAGATGCAGAATATTTAACTACCTTGCCCTTTTTGAACTCAAGACGAATATCTGGGACTTCTTTTCCTGCTTCAATAGCCGGATAATCGAACTGTATCCAACCTTCGGCAGATTCTCTTACGGGAGCCATGAAAACTTCTCCGCAAGGAATATTGTCACCTTCCAAATCATCCAGTGCAAGCTCTCCGTGTATATCGAAATTTAAATCAACATTTTCCCCCAAGAGGTGAACGTGCTTACCTTTTCTGAATATGTTTAGAATCTTTTTGATTTCTTTTCCAACCTTATCCCAGTCCTGCAGCATGGCCCCAAAAACAAAATCCTCATAATCCTCCCGCGACATTTCTGCCTCTTGGGCTAAAGCTGAGCAAGGGTAGCCTACTGTTGCTCGGCGGATTTTATCTTTGGCGTTGCAAACATAATCAGTGATAGGATGAGTTACGATTGATCGGTTTCTCATTTTTTCTGGGTCAACATTGGTCATCTCCCTAGTATTGCTATCGGTGTCGATACCAATGTAATATTGTGTATGCTTTACGGTGTAATCAAATATATCCGGATAATTTTTAATGTGGTGTTCTTTGGCGTATTTATAGAAAATTGGTGCCAATCCCGGAAGCGAAATTCTGGTAATTGGGTGTGCGCCAACTTTTAAAACCTCTGTGTATAGGGCAGTAACAAAATCACTAGCCTCTGTCGAACCAGAGATTATTACATTTGTGTCGTGCTTTACTTTAAGAAAATAGTTAACTACTAGGGCTGCTAATTTTTTGGTTCGTGAATCAATCGCCATATAAAAATCCTTCTTTGGTTAGTTTCTGAAATAGTACAACAAAAACTAAGGTTGTTCAAGGCGCTATTGGCTCTCCGCCATTGTCAAAAGCACATCCACGGGAATAGTACGACCAGGCCCATGGGGTATTATTATCTACTACGTTAGCATCTGTTCCACCATCGCGCGGTGGATCCCAAATTGTTTTTGATGTCGGCAATGCTGGTTTTTCAGGTCTTAAAGAAACAATTTTATAACATTCGGCTTTAGTGGCAGGGTCTATTTTGTGGACGTAAGCATAGCCCCGCTGATTGCCAGGCATACTGGCTAGAACCAAAGATGGACCTGCGTCGACCGGCAATTTTTTAATGTATTTCGGTGCGAGGCCCGGGATATAATTGGCACTGTGGCAGCTAAGAGTATCCCAAGCGGTAACATTAGCGCTACTGGCGTCATTGCCCCAAGAACTGGTCCCATCCGGATAAGAATACCGAGTTCCACAACCCGCTGGCAAGCTCGGATAATGACCCGTTTCACGATAATAAAGATTAATAGCATCATTTATAGACGCCAGATCTGCCATTCTCTGTGAATCACGCCCGCGAGACTGCGCACCCTTAACATTGAATATAATAAAAGCGGTAACAGTTGAAATAATTGCAATTACGATTAAGAGTTCAACGAGTGTAAAAGCTTTTTTTGTCCCTCTACTTTTCATACTAATATAATAGCAGGAATAACCGCACTGACACAATTAAACCAACTTATTATCAAACATGCAGCGCAATATGCGCTATTATAGCTATTTTCTACTTATTACTTTGTCAATTAGTCCGTATTTTTTAGCTTCATCGGCACGCATATAAAAATCACGATCAGTATCTCTGGCAATGGTTTTGATATCCTGTCCAGTATTTTCCGCCAGCATCTGATTCATCTCTGAGCGAATCTTTATAATTTCTTCGGCTTGGATTTTAATGTCCGATGCCTGACCCCGTGAACCACCAGATGGTTGGTGAATGAGAATCTTTGAGTTGGGAAGTGAAAATCTCATGCCCTTCTCCCCACCAGCAAGAAGAAATGCCGCCATTGATGCCGCGAGCCCAATACAAATTGTCGAAACTTTCGGCTTAATGTGATTCATGGTGTCGTATATCGCCAAACCTGAGTAAACCTCGCCACCGGGAGAATTAATATACATTTGGATATCCTTTTTCGGATCTTCGGCTTCCAAGAACAAAAGCTGAGCGATAACAGTGTTAGCAACAGCATCGTCAATTGGCCCACCCAAAAAGATAATCCGATCTTTCAAAAGCCGGGAATAAATATCATAGGCGCGCTCACCAAATTGTGATTTTTCGATAACAGTTGGGACTAAATAAGACATAAAACTCCTTTGCTAATTGAGGTCATTGTAAAGCAAACTTTACATTCGTGTCAAGTGCCGCCTGGAAATCTAAAAACTCTACCGACTATAAACGGTTATGATCAAGGCTAAGCAATGTCAATCAATTAAAATGTTCGAGAATAGCTCAGTGATCCGTTGGTATAATTATCAACCTTATTTATTGTGAGCGAGAAATTCTTACCAGTCAACGACATTGAAGCAACAAAGTTGCTCCCCAATTTACCATTGATTGAATCTTCGCCATTTGAACAGGTATCATATTTCGCGGTAATTGAGCCAAATAGACTGCCGATCTTCATATTCACATTTGCATTTATTCGACCCCCAACATTATGACCATTCCATTGTGGCTGGATAAGCAGGTGAAAATTTGTATTGTTAACCACAATAGCTCTATTTAAAAATTCGAGCGCCACATCAACATGTTGGAGTTTTGTAATAATATTTTTATATTTAGCCGGGTCCCGAATAATCATCATGGCGACCTTTGCCGAGAGATCTTGTTGCAAAAGCTCTGAGGCTGTCTCAATGGCAGAGTAAATTTTATTACCGAATATTCTACTGGCGACAGAGGCTGGTATTGCACTGCCGGTAACATTGTAGGCGGTAATCTGAGCAGCTTCTGCCTTGGAAAGGCCTATCGTCTTAATGCTTAATAATTTGTTTATCGTGTCGTTCATCGAGTTAACCGCCCCAGGGTCTATTGCGGCAAGCAAATGAGTAATTTTGAAATCCGGGTTACGCATTTCTTTGACAATTTCAGCCACAAGCTTTGAACCAGGGAACTGATCTTGAAGATAGTTTAGTATCGAGTTGGCTAAATCAGGGGTTTTCAGCTGTATCCCGGCTAAATCGATATTAACAAATGAAGCCACTTGAGCAGCGATATCGGGCGCGTGTTCTCGTAAGTATTGTTTGATCTTATCCACCACCTGTGGATTATCCTGATAAATTTCCCGAAAATTGCCCCGAAGAGCCACCGCTAAATGCGGATTTTTTTGATTCAAATAATCCAGGGCCTGCTGTATTGCCACTTGATCTGGGCGAAATGTTTCATTAGGACCAATGTTCATCATGGCATCAACAAAAGCCTGAACCTCTGTTTTGAAATTGGGGTCAACCCTATTGCAAGTCTGGATCGGTGCGGACGGGGTCACTTCGTTAGAATCATCTGATTCCACTGAGTTTCCAATTGAATTTTTGGCATGAACAGTAAAACTATAACTAATCCCATTGATTAAACCTGAAACAGTAATGGGCGACGTTGTCCCGGTTGCAGTTCTGTTACCAGGAGTCGAAGTGGCGGTATAGCTTATAATAGTTGAACCACCGTTCGATGCTGCTGGGGTTGGAGTAAAAGCCACAGTTGCCGAGGCATTGCCGGCAGTTGCCGTACCGATGGTTGGGGCTACTGGCACAGTTGCAATCGGCGCTGCCACTTGCAGCAATCCAAGAGTCTTGACAGAATCATCGATTTGATTCATTTGTTCAGGACTAATGGCATTTGCTGCCGGATATACAATATTACCGTTGTTAATGGATGTATAGATTTCTTTATAGGTATTGGTTGTATCAATAATATCAAGAGTTAGCCCATCTAGACTTGAGATATTAACGATACTTGATGTGATGTAATTTACATAGGCTCCATTTGGGTTGCTTGTCCCGGTGATGTATGACGCCTTACTAATAGCCGATGCAATCGGAAACCCACCCTGGTCAATAATTTGAATATTGAGTCCACTGATAGGCTTAGCGCTGCCATCGGAATTTTTGATATAAACAAGGCCACCAAGAGTAAAGCTTGGCGTACCACCAGGTATTAATTGCAGCGGTTGGTTAACTGTATAAGGTGAGCCAGTCGGGATATTGGCGATAGAGCTATTCTCCTGGTCGAGAGCCTTAAACACTGATTGGTAGCGAACGGGGTTTTGCCCATCTGTAAAACCTATGGTGTAATTTGAGGCAACAGTTGGGTTAAGGCCAAAAAGATTACTAGTTATACTGTAGGCACCATCACTGGCACTAGTGGTGAAACTGCCACCAATCGTAACCACAATCCCACCGACACCATTATTTGTTATCTGATCTGTAACCTTGCCCTTAACAGTAAAATTTCCAGCTGGCGGCGGTGGCGCTGGACAAACAGCGTCTGACAAGTTGAAATAACTTGAATCTGGAATATCACCAATAGTAGAATTGCAATTTCTGTCAGAGATGTAAAACTTATAGTTGCCGGCAGCTAAAGTGCCGTCAAATACTGACTGCGTGCCACTAGAATTTGTAACGCCAACAATCGTACCTGAATAGGTACCGGCAGTATTTTTAGGGCTGGCGATAACCTTGACACCAGAACCACGAGACGCCTGCATGATATTTACTGTAGCTGAATAATAAGTAGCCGTTGGGCTAGCAAATATTCCAATGTGAATAATGCCAGATTTAGCTAATGCAAAAATAGTACCGGAAGCGACAATAACCACGGAAATTGCAATCGTTAAAATTAATTTAGTCCGCTTCCCCATTTTTCTCCTCCAATAGTTAGAAATTATTATTTTAAAACAAGCT